>Ga0247727_10016285_pt1 | contig 12029 bp, 8 predicted proteins | sample WisWelCaveWW1625_FD_202498 | JGI IMG/M metagenome (GOLD analysis project Ga0247727, IMG submission 202498) | Biofilm microbial communities from Wishing Well Cave, Virginia, United States - WW16-25 | ecosystem: Environmental > Aquatic > Deep subsurface > Groundwater > Cave microbial mat | place...
CTTATTCCACATATGCCCCCTATCCGCCAGCGGTCATCCCACTCTTTTCTGCTGGACTGCTCTTGAGCGGGCTTTTCGTGCGCAAGTTGTTGCCGCTCGCCTGGGTTGGCAACTTTCTACTGATTGCATTCAGCACGGTTTTCCTGTTTAGTAGTGGGGCCGCTTTCTTGCCAGTGGCTCTCCTGTTACTGGTCTTATTCAGTCTGATGGCCTCTGTTCGTCGGAGCTTCGCTTAGCCAATGAAATCCTCCTTGATTGCGCTTGACGATAAAACCATCCATGAAATTGTGCGCGGCCTGGCCCCGGTGGATTGGGTACAGGTCAAGCTCATCGCAAAGCTCCCGCCCGCCCGGCGGATTGTGCCCGGGCTGCGGGCACAGGCCTTTGCAATGGCCGCCGTGCGTGGCGCATTGCGAAAGCGCTATCCCAATTTGACTCGGTCCGAACTCAACATGAAAGTTTTAGCCCATTTCACGCCCATCCGTTTGTCATCCTCATGAGCGCTCTGAAATTCTACGCCCAGGTGGTGAGGGCGCTCGATGAGATCGGAGCGCCGTACATGCTAGTGGGAGCTTTCGCCGGTTTGGCCTTTGGGATCACCCGCTCGACTTTTGACATGGATATCCTGGTGGACCTGAGCGAAAAGGATACTCAGGCTCTCGCTGAACGGTTCCCCCCGCCTCGCTATTACGCCGATCCAGAAATGATGCGCGCTTCAACTCGGATGGGCATCATGTTCAACGTCATTGATACCGAAGAAGGGGTCAAGGCCGATCTGGTTCCGCTGACGCGTGAGCCGGAATACCGTGACGCGTTCGAACGACGTATCCGGCGATCTTTTGAAGATCCAGACGAAGCCGCCTTTGAAGCGTGGTGCGCCTGCCCCGAAGACATTATCATTGGAAAGTTGCGAGCCTGGGCAGAAGGACAGTCCGCCAAGCATCCGGCTGACATCCACGATATCCTGATCTTTTTACTGAGCGGGGAGAGTGAAGCGCCCTACGATTTGGATAGAGTCTCCGTTACCGCTGCGCGGTTGGGGCTTCCGGTTTCAAAACTGTGGCAGGAACTGGCCGCACGTGCTGAGGCCGAGGTGAGCCAACACAAAGGAGCCAGCTAGCGATGCCCACCCGCCAACCCTGGCATGCCGTCTCGCGTGAACTGGTGGATTGCGCCATGGGCCGCGCACCCGCCGACCTGGTGATCCGCAACGGCCAGTGGGTGTGCGTGCAATCCGGCGAGATCATCCGTCACACCGACCTCGCTGTGAAAGGCTCGCGCATTGCCTACGTGGGGCCAGATGCCAGCTATACACTTGGGCCAAACACAAAAGTGATCGACGCGAGCGGGCGCTACCTCATCCCCGGCCTGCTCGATGCGCACATGCACGTCGAGTCCGGCATGGTCACTGTTACGGAGTTCGTGCGCGCCGTCGCGCCGCACGGCACCACCGGCATGTTCATCGACCCTCATGAGATCGCCAACGTCTTTGGACTAAAAGGCGTAAAGCTGATGGTGGATGAAGCCGCGCTCCAACCCATCAACGTCTGGGTGCAGATGCCCTCCTGCGTGCCGTCCGCGCCGGGGTTGGAGACGCCGGGCGCGAGCATCGGCCCGGACGAGGTGCGCGAGGCGATGACGTGGCCCGGCATCATCGGCCTGGGCGAGATGATGAACTTCCCCGGCGTCTTTCTCTCGGAGGCGAAGACGCACGGCGAGATGGCGGAGACGATGAAGGCGCGCAAGGTGATCGGCGGGCACTACGCCGCGCCGGATTTGGGGCGGCCTTTTCACGGCTACGTCGCCGGCGGCGCGGAAGACGATCACGAAGGCACGCGCATGGAAGACGCCGTCGCCCGCGTACGCCAGGGCCTGAAGGCCATGCTCCGCCTCGGCTCCGCCTGGTACGACGTGGCGGCGCAGGTTAAAGCCATCACCGAGCAGGGGCTTGATCCGCGCCACTTCATCCTCTGCACCGACGACTCACACTCCGGCACGCTGGTCAACGAGGGCCACATGGATCGCGTCCTGCGCCACACCATTGCGCAAGGCTTGAAGCCGATCACGGCCATCCAGATGATGACGCTCAACACCGCCGAGCACTTCGGCGTCAGCCGCGACATGGGCCAGATCGCGCCCGGGCGGTACGCCGATATTGTGCTCACGTCCGATTTGGCCGACTTCCGCGCAGAGTTGGTGATTGCGGCCGGCGACGTCATTGCGGAGAATGGCGCCTGGACCCGCGAACTGCCGCGCTTCGATTACCCACTTGAAGTCAAGCAATCCATCCATCTTGGCAAAAAACTCACGGCTGACGATTTCAAACTCCCAACCCAAGCTCAAACTCCAACTGTCAAAGCCAACGTTATCGGCGTCATTGAAAACCAGGCGCCCACCCGGCATCTCGTCTTTGAACTGCCGGTGAATGACGCGCAGGTGCAGGTCGATCTAAAACAAGACGTGTGCAAAGTGGCGCTGGTGGAGCGGCACAAGGGCACGGGCGGCGTGCAGGTGGGCTTCGTGCATGGCTTCGGGTTCAACGGGCCGTGTGCGGTTGCGTCTACTGTGGCGCACGACTCGCACCACATGCTCGTGGTCGGCACGGACGAGGCGCACATGGCGCTGGCGGCCAACGAGCTGGCGAAGCGCAACGGCGGGATGCTGGTGGCGCGCGATGGCCAGGTGCGCGCGATGGTGGAATTGCCCATCGCCGGGCTGATGTCCGATGAGCGCGCGGAAGTCGTCGCCCGCAAAGCCGAGGCCGTGCTGGCCGAATTTCGTGCCTGCGGCTGTGCGTTGAATAACGCCAACATGCAGTTGAGCCTGCTGGCGCTCGTCGTCATCCCGGAACTGCGTATCTCTGATCTTGGCCTGGTGGATGTGACGCAGTTCAAACGGATCGAAGTCATACAGAGTCGGGACGCAGATACACGCAGACCCTTGCACCATCCGCCAGGGCAGGTGTAACCGAGAGTTTAGATTTTCATCTGCGGCAATCTGCGTTCATCCGCGTCCCGTTTCAAGGAGCAGCATGAGTATCCCCGCCGCTGAAATTCAAAAACGCGCCGCCGCCGCTCGCGCCGACATCATCAAGTTCATGCGCGAGATTTGCGCTATTCCATCGATGGACTCTAAGATTGGCCCCGTGGGTGAGCGTGTCCAGCAGGAGATGAAGAAGCTGAGCTACGACGAAGTCCGCTTCGACAAGATGGGCAACACCATCGGGCGGATCGGGAACGGGCCGCGCGTGGTCGTGTTCGACTCGCACATCGATACGGTCGGCATCGGCGACCGCTCGGCGTGGGGGTGGGACCCGTTCGAGGGCAAAATTGAAGACGGCGTGTTGTATGCGCGCGGCGCGTGCGATGAGAAAGGCAGCACGCCGGGCATGGTGTACGGCCTGGCCATCGCGCGCGACCTCGGCCGGCTGGACGGCTGGACGGCTTATTATTTTGGGAACATGGAAGAGTGGTGTGACGGCATCGCGCCCAACACCTTCGTAGCGGTCGATCCGAAGGTCCGCCCGGACTTCGTCGTCATCGGCGAGCCGACCCGGATGCAGGTCTATCGCGGGCACAAGGGGCGGGTGGAGATCAAGGTGGTGTCCAAAGGCAAGAGCGCGCACGCGGCCAGCAACCACCTGGGCGACAACGCCATCTACAAGCTCTTGCCCCTCATCGCCGGCATCCGCGATCTGGAACCGCAACTTGGCGACCACGAGTTCCTCGGCCACGGCAAGATCACCGTCAGCGATATGCACGTGAAGACGCCGAGCATCAATGCCGTGCCGGACGAGGCCACGGTCTTTATTGATCGCCGCCTGACGTTCGGCGAGGACAAGAACGCCGCCATTGAGCAAGTGCGCGCCTTGATCCCGCCCGAGCATCGCGGTTCGATCACGGTCGAGGAAATGTTCTACGACGATCCATCGTATACCGGCTTCGTCTTCCCGGTGGATAAATACTTCCCGGCCTGGGCCTACGAGGACTCGCATCCGCTCGTGCAAGCCGGACAGCAAGCCCGTAAACTCATTGGCCTGCCGGATGCGCCCAGCGGCAAGTGGAACTTCAGCACCAACGGCATCTACTGGGCGGGCAAGGCCAGGATTCCGTCTATCGGCTTTGGCCCCGGCGACGAAGTGACCGCGCACACCGTCAACGACTCCGTCTCGCTCGACGACATGGTGAAGGCGACGGAGTTTTATGCGGTTCTGCCGGGGTTGTTGTAATATGGATTTTCTATGCCCCATTCGATTCGCGAATACCACCGCCCCGCCGACCTCCCCGCTGCGCAGGAGCTTTTGAGCCAACCGGGCGCCGCACCGCTGACGTTCGGCCCGCGCGTGCCCGATCAACCCTATGCCCGCGCGGAAACAGCGGTTGATCTCAGCCGCCTCGGCCTCGATTACATCCGCGACACTAAACCCGTGATCCGAATTGGCGCGCTGACCCCATTGCAGGCGCTGGTGGAGTCGCCGGTGGTGCAGGCGCACGCTCACGGCCTGCTGTCGGAAGCCGCCCGCCTGGCCGCGCCCTTGAGTTTGCGGCAGCTAGCAACCATTGGCGGCGCGCTCCAGGCCATGGGCGGGCCGCCCGAAGTGCGTTTGGCGCTCCTGGTGCTGGATGCGGCGCGTGTCCTTGACGATCCGCTGGCCGAGGTGATCCTGCCGCACTTGCCGAGCGGCGGCCTGGGAGTCGGCTTGGAGCGAGTTGCCCGCACCCTCCGCGATGAGGCGATGGTGGCGACCGCCGCGAAACTCCACTATCACGCGGGTGTGTGTCACAACGTGCGGCTGGCAATCGCGGGGGCGCATCCGCAACCCGTCCGTCTAATGTCTGTCGAAGCTGCGCTCGAAGGTCGCGCCTTGACGGTCGAGCGACTGCACGAAATTGAAGCCCTGGTCGCGGCTGACGCACAGCCCATCCCCGACTTCCGCGCCAGCGCCGAATATCGCAAAGCCATGGCGGGCGTGCTGGCGAAGCGCGCCTTAGAGACGGCCTGGAAACACGCTACCGCTCACTGATAACCGCTCACTGTTTACTGTTTACCGCTCACTGTTTACTGTTCACTGATAATTGCCATGCAGATTCATTTCACCCTCAACGGCCAACCCAAAGACCTCGACTGCGCCCCCGGCGAGTTGCTCATGGATGCCCTGCGGCGCTCCGGCTGTTGGAGCGTCAAGCACGGCTGTGAGACGGGCGAGTGCGGCGCGTGCTCCGTGCTGTTCGATGGCAGTCTCCTGCCGACGTGCGTTCTGCTCGCCCCGCAAGCTGACGGTCACAGCCTCATCACCGTCGAGTCGTTTGATCGCGGCCCCGGCGCGCCCCTGCATCCGATCCAGCAAGCATTCGCGGAGACCGGCGCGATCCAGTGCGGCTACTGCACACCGGCGATGGTGCTGGCCGCCAGGATGCTGTTGGACAAAGAGCCAGGCCCGACCGAGGCGCAAGTGCGCGATGCGTTGAGCGGCGTGCTGTGCCGATGCACCGGCTACCTCAAGCCCGTCGAAGCGATCTTGCGCGCGGCGGCGATCCTGCGCGGCGAGGCCGTGCCGCCGATTGGTGGCGACGGTGGCGCGCCGATTGAGTCCATCTTCGGCCCACTGCGCCAATCGTCGCCCGGCCCGGAGACCCCGGAGGCGGGCGGCGGCGTTGTCACCCTGCCGCGCGTCATCACCTTCCCCACCGTAGATACGCAGACCACGACCGAGATCGTCGGCAAGCCGGAGATGAAGGTGGATGCGGTCAAACTCGTCAAGGGCAAGCCGGTGTTCGCAGACGACATCAACCTGCCGGGCATGTTGCACGCGGCGATGTTGACCAGCCCGCACGCCCACGCGCGCCTCAAGCGCATTGACACGAGCCGGGCTAAAGCATTGCCCGGTGTCCACGCGGTGCTCACGTATCAGGACGTGCCGCGCGTGATCTATGCCTCCGGCGGGCAGACGTGGCCCAACCCCAAGCCGTGGGATCAGGTCTCGCTTGACTCGAAGGTGCGGCACGTGGGTGACCGCGTGGCCGTGGTCGCGGCGGAGACACCGGAGATTGCGCGCGAGGCGCTCAAGCTGATCGAGGTCGAATACGAAGTGCTGGAGGCGGTCTTCACGCCGGAGGCGGCCATGCAGCCCGGCGCGCCCGTCATCCACGACGAGCCGGACGCGGTCGGCATCACCGACGCAAGCCGCAACCTCGCCATCACCACCCACGCCCGCATCGGCGATATCGAGAAAGGCCTGGCCGAGTCGGATCGGGTCTTCGAGCGGACGTACCGCGTGCATCAGGTGCAACAGGCGTCCATCGAGCCGCACATTGTGGTGACGTATTGGGACGAGGACGAGCGGCTCGTGATCCGCACCAGCACACAGGTTCCGTTCCACGTGCGGCGCATGATCGCGCCCCTGCTCGGCCTGCCGGTCAAGCGCATCCGCGTGATCAAGCCGCGCATCGGCGGCGGCTTCGGCGGCAAGCAGGAGATGCTGATCGAAGACCTGTGCGCGCATCTCACCCTCGCCACCGGACGCCCGGTGCGCTTCGAGTACACGCGCGAGTTGGAGTTCACCAGCGCGCGCTCACGCCATCCGCAGATCATCACCTACCGCGCGGGCGTCAAGAACGATGGCACACTGAACGCGCTCGATATGCGCATCATCGAGAACAGCGGCGCGTATGGCACGCACGGCCTGACGGTGTGCAGTGTCTCCGGCATGCGCGGCCTGGCGACCTATCGCTGTCCGCACATGCGCCTCGACGCTCAGATCGTCTACACCAACATCCCCACGCCGGGCGCGTTCCGCGGCTATGGCGCGCCGCAGGCCCTCTTCGCGCTGGAAAGCCTGATGGAAGAGATCGCGGTCGAGATGGGCTTCGATCCGGTGGAATTCCGCCTGAAGAACGCGGTGCGCGTGGGCGACCCGATAGCGATCACCGGCGCGATTGGCGAGGGTGACCGGCAGGCCGAAGCGCAGATCGTGCAAACGTGCGGCCTGCCGCAATGCGTGGAGCAAGCGGCGGCGGCCATCGCCTGGGATCGCAAACACAATCCGGATTGGCACATCGATCCGCAACGTCCGCATATTCGTCGTGGGCTGGGCATGGCGGTGTGCATGCACGGCACCGCCATCCCCGGCCTGGATATGGGCGCGGCCAGCATCAAGGTCAACGACGACGGCAGTTTCAACATCCTGGTCGGCGCCACCGACATCGGCACCGGCTCGGACACCGTGCTGGCGCAGATCGCGGCGGAGACGCTCGGCGTGCCGCTCAACGATGTCATCATCTACTCGTCGGACACGGACTTCACGCCCTTCGACACGGGCGCATACGCCTCCAGCACCACGTACATCTCCGGCGGCGCGGTGAAGAAGGCCGCCGAGAAGGTCCGCGAGCAAATTTTCGAGCGCGCGGCGATGATGTTGGCCCTCACCCCCGCCCCCTCTCCCGACGCTGAAGAGCGCGTCGGGAGAGGGGCGTTCGCAGGCTGGTATTTGAAGAACCGCCGCGTCCACGCGCCGGATGGCCGCAGTGTCTCCCTCGGCGAGGTGGCCCTGCACAGCCTGCACACTGAAGATCAACAGCAGATCATGGCGACGGCCTCGCACATGTCCCCACACTCGCCGCCGCCGTTCGCCGCGCAGTATGCGGAGGTGGAAGTGGACACCGAGACCGGCCAGGTGACGGTGCTCAGACTGGTGATGGCGGCGGATTGCGGCACGGCCATCAACCCGCAGACCGCGCAGGGTCAGATTGACGGCGGCATGGTACAGGCGCTCGGCTACGCGGTGTCTGAAGATATGGTCTACGACGAGCACGGCCGCCTGCTCACCACCCGCTTCGGCGATTACCGCATCTTCCAGGCAGATGAAGTGCCGGAGTTGCAATCGATCCTCGTGCCGACCTACGAGCCGAGCGGCCCGTTCGGCGCGAAAGCTGTGGCGGAGATTCCGATGGACGGCGTTGCCCCGGCGGTCGCCAATGCGGTGTTTGATGCGGTCGGCGTGCGCCTCCGCAATCTGCCGCTAACGCCGGAGAAGGTGTGGCAGGCGTTGCAGGAAAACAGGGGTAACGTTGCGCGTGGCCGTAGAGACGGCCCGGCGGGCCGTCTCTACGGAGGCATTGATCAATATACGCATTACAATGAGAAGTGGTGATCCATCATGAAAATCCGCCCAACCGAAGGTCTGACCTTCGACGACGTTCTCCTCATCCCCAAACGATCCTCAATTACCAGCCGCACCGCCGTCACCACAGGCACGCGGCTGACGCGGCGGCTCACACTGGCGATCCCGATCGTCAGCGCCAACATGGACACGGTGACGGAGTCTGGGATGGCGATTGCGATGGCGCGGGCGGGCGGCCTGGGCGTCATTCACCGCTTCATGACGATTGAGCGTCAGGCAGCCGAAACGGCCCGGGTCAAACGCGCGGAGTCCTACATCGTGGAAGCGCCCAACACCATCTCGCCAACGGCGACCGTGAAGATGGCGCAGGCCACCCTCGAAAGTGAGGGCATCGGCGGACTGTTGGTGGTCAACGACGCGGGCCAACTGCTGGGTCTGTTGACAGCGCGCGACGTGCTGTTTGCGCCTGACCTGGACGCGCCGATTGAATCCGTGATGACCACCCGCTCCAAGCTCGTCACCACCACCGACCCAAACCTCCAAACTGCGCGCGACCTGCTCTACCAGCACCGCATCGAAAAACTGCCGCTCGTAGATGATCACGATCTGCTCCACGGTCTGATCACGGCGCAAGACATCGTCAAACTTCAGCATCACCCCCACGCCACCAAGGATTCCAAGGGCCGCCTGCGCGCGGGAGTCGCCATCGGCGTGCGCGCGTCTGACCTGGAACGCGCCGAGGCGTGCGTCAATGCGGGCGCGGATGTGCTGGTGGTGGACATCGCGCACGGCCACGCCGACCACGCTCTCAACATGGTGCGCCGCCTGAAACAACGCTTCCCGAAAGCGGACATCATCGGCGGCAACGTCGCCACCGCCGAGGGAGTGCGCGATATGGTCGAGGCGGGCGCAGACGCGGTGAAGGTCGGCGTCGGCTCCGGCTCGATCTGCATCACCCGGATCGTCACCGGCTTTGGCGTGCCGCAACTCACCGCGATCATGGACTGCGCGGAAGCGGCGCGCGAACTGAACGTGCCGCTCATCGCGGATGGCGGCGTGCGCACCGGCGGCGACCTGACCAAGGCGCTGGCGGCCGGCGCGGAGTCCGTCATGGTCGGTAGTTTGCTAGCCGGCACCGACGAAAGCCCCGGCGCGAGCGTGATCCGCGATGGCCGCCGGTTCAAGGTGGTGCGCGGCATGGCCTCGCTGACAGCGAACATCGATCGGCAGGAAGTGGACACGGGCGGCGAGGTCGATCCCGAGGACTGGGAGAAGGTGGTGCCGGAGGGCGTGGAGGCCGTGGTGCCCTATCGCGGCGCGGCGGCGGATGTCCTGCATCAACTCGTGGGCGGCCTGCGCTCCGGCTTGAGCTACGCGGGAGCGACCAACATTCCCGAACTGCAAAAGAACGCCGAGTTCATCCGCATCACTTCCGCTGGCGCGCGTGAAAGTGGTGTGCACGATGTGCAGAAGATTTAGCGGCTGAACCGCCTGGGCTGGAGCCTGTCAACGGATTGAACGGATGTCGCGGATTTCCAAATCAATCCGAGAAATCCGTGTCATCCGTTGACCCACACTCCGCTCAATCCAGAAGAGCTTTAGCATGACGAATTTCCTCGGCTACAAATGCTCACTCTGCGGCGCGGAGTATGCGCCTGACGAAGCGCCGTACATCTGCCCCAAACACGGCGACAGCGGCAACCTGGACGTGGTGATGGATTGGGCCGCGATCGGTCGAGCCGCCTCGCCTGTGTCCATCGCCGCCTCGCGCGACTTCTCGCACTGGCGCTACCTGCCGCTCCTGCCCGTCGCCAAGCCCGGATTCACCGGCACGCCGCTCCGCGCGGTGGGTTGGACGCCGCTCTATCACGCGAAGAGGCTTGGGGCAGAGCTTGGCCTGAACAACCTCTTCATCAAGGATGATGGCCGCAACCCGACCGCCTCGTTCAAGGATCGCGCCTCGGCGGTGGTGGCGGCGCGCGCGCTGGAACTGGGCGTGTCAAAGGTGACAGCGGCCTCCTCCGGCAATGCGGGCGCGGCCATGGCCGGGATGGCGGCGGCGGTGGGCCTGCCCGCCGTCATCTTCGTGCCGCACACCGCGCCGCCGGCCAAGGTGGCACAACTGCTCATGTTCGGCGCGCAAGTCTTCCTGGTGCAGGGCACTTACGACGATGCCTTCGACCTGACCCTGCAAGCCTCGCGCGAGTTCGGCTGGTACTGCCGCAACACGGGTTACAACCCGTTCACGCTGGAGGGCAAGAAGACCGCCTCGTTCGAGATTTGCGAACAACTCAGTCTTCAGTCTCCAGTCTCTAGTCTCACATGGCCGGCTCCCGACCGCCTCTTCGTCTCCGTCGGCGACGGCAACATCATCGCCGGCGCGCACAAGGGCTTCAAGGATTTACTGGCGCTGGGCTGGATTGAAAAGAATCCCAAGATCATAGGTGTACAGGCGGAAGGCTCACGCGCCGTGTACGAGGCGTGGAAGAAGGGCGGTGAGGCAATCGTCCAACTGCCGGCCGAGACAATTGCCGACAGCATCTCCGTCGGCTTGCCGCGCGATGGGGTGCGGGCGGTGCGCGCGGCGCGCGAGACGGGCGGCGCGTATCTCACCGTCAGCGATGCTGAAATCCTGGACGCGATGCGCCAGCTTGCGTGCGGCGCGGCGGTGTTCGCCGAACCCGCCGGAGCGACGGGGTATGCCGGGCTGGTCAATGCGGTGCGCGAGGGGACGATCGGCGCTGACGAGACGGTGGTCGTCATCGTCACCGGCAACGGGCTGAAAGATGTGAAGTCCGCTCTGCAGGCGGCGGGCGAGGCCACGCGCGTCGAGCCAAGTCTGGCGGCGCTCAAAGCCGTCTTGAAAACCTGATCCACGAAGTCACACGAAGAAAGACTCTTCGTGAGGCTTCGTGTCCCTTCGTGGATCAAAAAGGCAGACCCATGAGCACGCTCCTTGTCCGCAACGCCGATGTGCTGGTCACGCTGGACGCGCAACGGCGCGAGATCGCCGATGGCGGCCTGTTCGCGCGCGACGGTTTCATTGAGCAGGTTGGCCCCACCCATGAATTGCCGACAACGGCGGACGAAGTGCTCGACCTGCGCGGACACATCGTTCTGCCAGGGCTGGTCAACACGCACCATCATCTCTACCAAACGCTCACCCGCGCCGTGCCCGCCGCTCAGAACGCCGACCTCTTCCACTGGCTGGTCACGCTCTATCCGATCTGGGCCAACCTCACGCCGGACGCGATCCGCATCTCCACGCTGACCGGCCTCGCGGAACTGGCGCTCTCCGGTTGCACCACCGTCTCCGATCACCTCTACATCTTCCCCAACGGCTGTCGCCTGGATGACGAGATCGCGGCGGCGCGCGAGATCGGCGTGCGCTTCCACGCCTCGCGCGGCTCGATGAGCCTGGGCGAATCCAAAGGCGGCCTGCCGCCCGACCGCGTGGTCGAAGACGAGGACTTCATCCTGAAGGACTCGCAACGCTTAATCGAGCAGTATCACGATCCAAAACCGGGCGCGCGGGTGCGGATTGTGCTCGCGCCGTGCTCGCCGTTCTCGGTGACGCCGGAGTTGCTGCGGCAATCGGCCCGGCTGGCGCGGACGTACGGCGTGCATCAGCACACTCATCTCGCGGAAACGCTGGACGAGGAAGACTTCTGCCTCCAGAAATTCGGCCACCGCCCGGTCGCGTACATGGAGAGGCTCGATTGGATTGGCGATGATGTGTGGTTCGCCCACTCCGTCCACGTCAACGACGCCGAGATCAAGCTGTACGCGCGCACGGGTTGCGGCGTGGCGCACTGCCCTTCGTCGAACATGCGGCTCGCGTCCGGCATCGCGCCCGTGATGAAGTACCGTGCGGCAGGTGTGAAGGTCGGCCTGGGCGTGGACGGCTCTG
>Ga0247727_10016286_pt1 | contig 12028 bp, 11 predicted proteins | sample WisWelCaveWW1625_FD_202498 | JGI IMG/M metagenome (GOLD analysis project Ga0247727, IMG submission 202498) | Biofilm microbial communities from Wishing Well Cave, Virginia, United States - WW16-25 | ecosystem: Environmental > Aquatic > Deep subsurface > Groundwater > Cave microbial mat | place...
GAACAGGATATCATTGAGATTCGCCGTGAGATGTGGAGCGATTTTCCACGCCGGGATGTTTAATGTCCAATTATGTCACGGACACTCACGGATTGATCTGGTACCTGGAAGACGCTCCGCAGCTCGGGCCGGGCGCACGCTCAGCCTTCGATGCTTGTGATGCAGGCGCCAGCCTCATCTATGTTCCCACGATCTGCCTGGTCGAAATCATCTATCTACAGGAGAAAGGGCGGCTCGCCAGCAACTTGCGCCAACAGTTGTATGCCGAACTGCAAACCGGAGCAACCGGCCTGGCCCTGGCCGACCTGACTGCTGAGATCGCCGAGGCCGTTGCTCAAATTCCACGCGGGGATGTCCCAGACTTGCCAGACCGGATCATCGCCGCGACTGCCCTGCAACTCAACCTCCCCCTCATCAGCCGCGACCGCAAGATCCGACTCTCAGGCCTGGACGTGGTGTGGTAGCCGGGCCCCAAATCTATCGCCCACTATTTTCCAAAACCCCCACCACCTGAAACCATTTTGGCTCCGGGTGCGGGTTGTGCTCAATCGTCATCCCCAGCCGCCGCATCACGGCCTGCGAACGGACGTTGTCGTAATCCGTCGTTGCGACGATGCGCCGCAGGTTGAGCGCGGTGAACGCATAGCCGATAAGCGCGCGCGCCGCCTCGGTGGCGTAGCCCTTGTTCTGATGCGCCGTGCGCGTCGCCCAGAACAAGCCGAACTCCGACTGGTTATAATCGGCGTTCAGGTTCCCGCCGTAAGACGGCAAACGATCAAACAGCCCCAGACACGGCACAAGCCCCACCGAGCCAACCAACTCGCCAGTGGGCTTGAGCGCGACGGCGCGGTCGCCATAGGGCGGCTGGTCGAGTTTGTGGAGTTCTTCGTAATTCATCACCGCCCACGCCAGCCAGTTGCGGCGATCGTCAAGCGACTGCGGCTCCGTCTTCGTTTCGAGATCGAACAACTGATGGCAGTCCGCCAGGTCATCCAGCGCAAACGGACGCACCCACAGGCGCTCAGTTTCCAATACCGGGATTTTCATCGTTCACTCCTGTTGATAGAGAGTACCAAGCCGCTCTGGATATGACAGCACATTCATCATAAAACACGCTGTAAAACGGCTTCAATTTTCTGCACGCCCTCACGGATGTGAGTATGCTGGATCGGTAAATAATTAGCGAGATCATCTAGCGCCAGCGATCGTTCAGCCGGGTCGATCCCCTCGATCAACAGACGCACACCCCACTCGGCGATTTCGCTCAACCCCCAACGATAGATGTAGAACTCGAAGGCTTCGGCGCACAGCCGGGGCGGCGCGGTGCGCGCGTCCGCATAGTGAGTCAAAAGTGTCTCAAAGTCCGCGCCTGTAAAGCTCAACAGGTCGCGCTCGGCCGGGCCGAGCGCCACTTCGCCCCAATCCACTAAATAAAAACCACCCGCCGGCCCTCGGAGCAAATTCCAAGGTGAGGGTTCACTATGCACAACGACTGGCTCATGCTCAGCCTGCACCCACCGACCCAGGCGTTCGATCCTTTCCATCGTCGCCAGGATGTCGTCACGTTCGCGATTGAGACGCGCGCATACCTCTTGAAGGTCAGGCTCAACCCCAGTTCCGCTTTGCGCCGCCCACTCCAACACTGCCAGGAGCTGAGGCCTGAATCCCAGTTCAAATGAGGCCGCCATCGGGGCAGGCGAGCCAACACACGAGCAACTTTGATGCAGCTCCGCCAGCATCCGCGCCACTTCGGCACGTTCCGTCGCCGTCAAAGGCGCCGGGTAAGTCATTGGGCCGTCCAACCACTCGAACACTGCCACCGGATAATCTTCTAAGAAAGCCATCACCCTCCCCTGCCGTGTGGGCCTTAGCGCAACTACAAAAGGCAGGCGGCAGACCGACCGGAGTTGATGCACCACCTGCAAGGCCCGTTCAAGGTCAAAAGCGTTGGCCGCACGCCGAGGGTCATGCAATTTGACAAAGTACCAGGCGCCCCCAGCCGTCTCGGCTCGGTAGCTAAAACTATCCATGCCTTTCGGCACAAAGGTAAGGGCAACGACCTCCAGGCCGTACTCCGACCATAGAAAATCGATCAGTGCAGAGCGAGGAATCGTCAGCGCCTCAGTCTCCATCGTCCACTCGCGTAAATCCGGCGCGGAAATGAAGTTGCTCGGACGGCGTGTTGCCCGCCGTGATCAGGGCGCGCACGTCGGAGTCGCCGCGCTGAACCAGACTGCTCAGGCTGGCGCGCAGAGCCACACCCGCGAGGCCCCGGCCCTTCCACGCCGCGCCCGTCATCACGTAAGCGATGATCGGAACCTGCCCCTTCGCCCACCACCCCACCAGGCAGGCGGTCGCCAGCGCGCCGTCAACGTCTCCCAGCCACGAGCATTCCAACAACGGTTGAGCGTTCCGGCCCGCGAAGTAGCCTTGCACTTCCGCCAGCGCATCCTCTATTGTCTCGCCGTCGTAATCAATTGTGCCATGATAGGAATCGATCATCAGCTCGGCGAGTGCATGCGTATCGGCTCCCGTTGGAGGCCGCATCTGCACCTCCACTCTGGGCGGGTGAACAAACGGCTTGCCGGTGGCGAGGCTCAAGCGGTACCAATGGCGTAAGCGCATGTTGCCTCCGAGATTGACCTCATCCCTGGCCTTCGGCCACCGCTGGCGCGTCTCCTGACCGCAGAACTTCGCGGTCGGGAGAGGGGGCAGGGGGTGAGGCCGCCGCCCGCGCGTAGAAGGGCAAAGCCGGAGCCAGCAAGAGCGCCGCCACGGCCAGCGCCGTGCGCAGCGACACCACTTTGCCAATCAAGCCGATGCCCGGCCCGCCGGCGATCTGCCCCAGCGCGTTGGCCTGCCCCACCATCGAGATCATCGTGGCGCGCGCGTCGGCGCGGGTGTTTTGCACGAGCCAGGCGTGGAACAGCGGGTCACCCGCCGCGAAGGCCGCTTCGCGCATCATCAACGCCGCAACCGCGATCCAAAAGTTGCCGGTAAGCGCAAAGACCAAGGCGCAGACCGCCGTGAGCGCATCAAACAGCAACAAACCGCGCGCCGTCGCCGCCGGATTCTGGCTGGCTTTCTCCAGGCGCTTGCGGAGCGGCTCCACAAACGCAATGCTCAACAACCGGCCCGCAATGCCGAGGATACCAAACCACACCACCGGCTGAAGCGCGCCGAGCGAGGGGAGAGTGAAGTTCGCCAGCAGATGCGCGTCGCCCAGGCGGTCGAAGCCTTCGCCGGACGCCCCCATGAAGAACTCCACGCCCAGCAACATGATCAGGAGCGGCGCGCCGCGCATGGCCCGCGCCCCGCCTCGGAAGCCGTGCCACATGTTCTGCCACGTATTGCGGCCCTCGCGCGGCTGGGGCGTAAAACCATGCTCCGGCATGAACAGCACCAGAAACACGCCCAGCGCCAGAATCAGCCCGCCGCCCACGAGATACGGCAGGTTGAGGGCCACGCTGGCCAGCGCCACACTCGCGCCCGTGCCGACCAGGCCCGCGATCCGCCCCATCTGCCCGGCGCGCAGGAGGATCGGTCCGACGTTTTGTTCGCCGACTTCATCCGCCAGCCAGGCCGTCGTCGCGCCGCTCAGGAATGTGTAGCCGACGCCGGAGATCACCTGCCCGATCAGAATGGCGGCGAAGAGCGGCACAGCGCCGACGAGTGTGAAGCCGGCGCCCAGGAAGAAGAGGCCGAGGAGGATGGACAGCCGGCGGCTATACACATCGGCCACGATGCCCGTCGGCACATCGAACAGGAAGCACGTCAGCTCCAGCGTCGTGCCCACCAGCACCAGTTGGAGCGGATCGAGGCGTGCCATCTGCACGTAGTACACGGTATAGACCGTGAACATGACGGCGAACGCCAGCGATTGAGTCGCGCTGAGAGCGTAGTACGCGCGCTCGGCGGTGAGTGATTTGAGTTGCATAGTCATGCGTGTATCTCCCCGTTGGTGGTCATATAGCGTTTCCAGTAATCATGCGCGATGGCGCGCGGGTTCGCCTGGACGCCAAAGCGCGCGAAGTATTGGCACACCCGCTCCATGTCGCGGTTGAAGATGGCGCGCGCGTCCGGGTTAGTGCGCGGGTCCACGATCTGCGGGAGGTCAATGATCTTGATAGCGCCGTCCACGTACAGCACGTTGTAGGCCGAGAGGTCGCCATGGATGACGTGCTGGCCGAGTATCAGCTCCACGTTGCGCAGGAGCCGCTGGAAGAGCGCGGGCGCTTCGTCCGGCTCCAGCGCGATGAGGTTCAGGGTTGGCGCGGCCAGCGCCACGTCGCCGAAGTACTCCATCAGGATGGCGTGCTCGCTGTTGCGGATCGGCCTCGGCACGTCTGCGCCCGCGTCATGCAGGCGCTTCATCGTCTGAAACTCGTAGGCCACCCAGGAGGCCTGCGTCGCTTGCAGGCCTTTGCGCGATTTTCCGGCGATGGCCTTCATCAACCGCCAATCCTTGGGGCTAACGGCCTGCCCGTTCGCCGTGAGCAGGGGCCGCCCCTGCCGGTACTGCGAGTCGTTCTTGAGATTGCGGAACTCGCGCGGGCGGTAGACCTTGGCCGCAATGAGATCAAGCCCGGTGGCGGGATGCGCGGCGCAACAGTACACGTTGGCTTCCTTGCCACCCTTCACCCGCCGCAGGACGCTGGTGATCAGCTTGGCGCCGTGGAATGGGCTAAGTTGTTCAAGCAGGTAAGCGCGCTCCTCGCTCGTTACGTCCAGCCCGTGGCTGAGGATCAACTCATGCACGTCGCGCTCCGGGTTGGGCCGCTCGGTGAGGCTGAAGCGCGCCGTCCACTTGTCTACTTTCGGCTTGTGCAGGCGGCGATCAGTGAGCCGCCGCGGGCGGCGCTGGCCGGGATCAACATAGTCAACGCCATCTTCGTCTTCGAGCAGGTCGCTGGAGGAGAGTGGGGTCATGCTGGCGCCTCCAGCATTTTGAGATAGCTCTGATAGCGGCGTTCGGTGATGCGCCCGGCGTCCACGGCGGCTTTCACGGCGCAGTCCGGCTCGTGGGTGTGCGTGCAGTCCGCGCCAAACTTGCACTGGCCGAGGTAAGGCCGCAGTTCCACAAAGGCGCGCGAGAGATCAGAGCCATCGGTCTGCCACAGGCTGAACTCGCGCATGCCGGGCGTGTCCACCACCTGTCCGCCGAAGTTGAGGTCGAACATCTCCAGGTGTGTGGTGGTGTGCTTGCCCTTGCCGGTGTTCTGGTTGATCTCTTTGACGCGCAGGCCGAGGCCGGGCTGAAGCGCATTAAGCAAAGTTGTCTTGCCTACGCCGGATTTGCCCATCAGCACGGAGAGGCGGCCTTGCAAGAGCGTCTTGAACTCGGCCAGGCCTGCGCCGGTCGTGGCGCTGATCAATGCGACCGTGTAACCCAGGCGTTGATAGCCGCTGACTTCCGCTAACAGTTCTTCCGTATCGGCGGCGTCGGCGAGCAAGTCCGCCTTGGTCAGGCAGATGACGGCGGGCAGGTCGGCGACTTCGGCGGCGGCGAGGTAGCGATCCAGCAATTCCCATTTGGGCGCGGGATATGCCCCCATGACGGCCAGCACTTGATCCACGTTGGCGGCGATGACCTGCTCGCGTTCCCCTTCGGCGGAGGTCCGCCCGGCCCGCCCGTGGTCCGTGGCCGCGCGGCGTGTGAGTTGATTGCGGCGCGGCAGGACTTCGGTGATCAGGCCAGTGCCGTCACCGGCGTCCGTGAAGCGCACCTGATCGCCGATGGCGACCGGGTCTACTTGCCTGATGTCCTTGACCGCCTGCACGCGATGATGGAGCGAGGTGGGCGCGGCGGTGGGGTAGATCAGCACCTTGCGCAGGCGGCTGGAGATGGCGCAGGGGATGTTGCGCGGCGGTTCGCCAGCACGAACGGTGTACAGGCCCTGCGACTTTTTGAAGACGGTGCCTTGAAGTTGAAGTGATTCAGTTGTAGGTGATTCAGATACAGACAGCATGATGTGTTTCTCTTGCGATGCGCTGACGCGAAACAAAACGGCCCGGAACGCGGGTAGGGCGGTTCTACAGGCCGCTGTTCTCCGGGCAAGAGAAACACAACGGCCACGAGCGCTGAGCGTGCTCGTGGCCGCGAGGTGATCAGGTTGAGGGGCTAATCAGCTAGGCGGAACGAGGCGCACTCAGGCAAGGCAGAACCGGCTCCAGGGTGGGAGCCCAAAAGCGGGTGGTTTTATGGAATGCCATTGTGAATGCGCCTCCTTTCGTAGAGGTTTTGAGAAGTGAATTGCTTTCCGGTACGCGCACGAGTGTAGCATGTTTCCGAGAGCGATGTCAAGCACTTTTTCAAAACTGCCTTCAAGGTGTTGATTCAGTTGCCCGAGCGGGCGGAGGCGATGGAACTGCTCGAACGCGAAATCCTCTTGCGTGAACTTGAGGCGGCGCTGAAAGCTTCCGCGAGTCGATCTCGCCACAACGGAAGCTCGTGCTGCACTGGTTGACGCTGGCCGCGCTCAAGACGTCTCCCGCGACGCGCCACGACCTCGCCCGGCTCGCGCACCACGCGGAGGGCGCTAATGATCGCGAAGCGGTGCTCGCATACGCTCCAGCGGCGGCGCAACAGGCGGCGCGGTTCGCGCGCACTGCGCTTCGCGGATGATCTGCCGCCCGCCGACCACGCCGCGTTGCTGGAGGCTTATGCGCGGGAGGGCAACATCATCGACGAGCGCGCCGAGGGCATTGCGGCCCGCCGCCGGGCGCTGGAACTTTGGCGCAGGGCCGTGAGCACCTGGAACGAAGCCTCGCCATCGCTCGCGACGCCGGACTGGAGAGGCACGTCGGAAATCCACACGCAATCTGTTGGAAATTCTGACGGAACTGGCCTCAGGATGCGCCCCACACCTCCCGCGCGGTTTCGGCGACGAGCCGCAGTTTCGCTTCCTGGTCTCCGGGCGAGATCAAATTTCCTTCTTCGGTCGAAGCAAATCCGCACTGGGGACTCAACGCCAACCGCTCCAGCGGCACGAACTTCTCAGCCGCCTCGATGCGCCGCTTGAGCGCATCCTTGTTTTCCAGCGCCGGCTTCTTGGTGGTCACCAACCCCAGCACCACGGTGCGATCCTCCGGGACGTGCCGCAGCGGCTCAAAACTACCGGAGCGCTCATCGTCGTATTCGAGCAGAAAGCGCTGGAACTTTGTTTTGCGAAACACATCGGCAATGGGGTCGTAGCCGCCGCTGGCGTAGAACTTGCTCTGGTTGTTGCCCCGGCAGAGATGGATGCCGAACGTCACGCCCCGCGCCGCGTGATCGCCTAGCACGGCGTTGTCGAGTTCGATGCAGCGCTCGAGCAATTTGTCCGGGTCGTTGCCGCGCTTTCGATACCCCTCCCGGATCGTCGGGTCTATCAACGCCGCGTATTGGGGTGCATCTATTTGGATGTAGGCGCAACCCAAACGCACTAATTCATCCACCTCGGTTCGCAAAATGTCCACGACATCGGCGAGATAGGCCTCTATCGTGGTGTAAGCGCCTTTTGATTTCTCCGGGTCGTAATACGCCGCGGCCTGCTGGGCGCTGATCAGCGTTGTCTTGAAGGGGCGGTCGGTGCGGGCGCGCAGATAGACAAACTCCTCGGCGCACATTGGGCGCAGGCGCTTCAATTTCGAGACGACCACCGGCCGCTTGAAGATCAGTTCGTTGCCCTGCTCGTCCCGGAAGGGGATGGCCCAGCCGCCGAATTTGTCGTACCCTTCCGTCGCGTCGATCAAGTGGCCGAAGAAGGCATAGCGCCGCATCTCGCCATCGGTGATCACGTCCAATCCCGCCCCGGTTTGCAGGGCGATGGCCTCGTTCACGGCGCGGTCTTCGATCTGCTTGAACTCGGCGTGGCTCAACGCGCCCGAGGCGCGGCGCTCGCGGGCCTCTTTGAGATAGGCCGGACGTAAAAGGCTTCCGACCACATCACTGCGATAGGTTGGCATCGTGCACCTCCAGTCGTGTTGTGGGGGAGGCATTCCGTCGGAACGTCTCCATAATCAAGTGACAGGGTAATTCTGCGGGAAAGTTTTCTCGTTGTATTATCATGGTCTATATCACTGCCTCCATAGCGTCCAAAAGGTGAAGCGCGGCCAAGCCGGATCAAGCGGCGCGCCGCTCGTTCGACATCGCCGGAGATTGGCGCAGAGCGGCCGAGGCGTTGCGGCAGAAGCTTCAAACCGTTCCACACCGTCGGCTCGAGAATGGAAAATTCGGCGGGCTGACGGAACGTGAGCGCGAAGTGGCCACCCTGATCGCATTGGGCAAATCCAACCGCGAGATCGCGGAGGCACTGGTAGTCGGGGTGAAGACAGTGGAGAGTTACGTGACGCGCATCCTCAACAAGCTCGGTTTTGACTCGCGCGTGCAGATTGCGACCTGGGCAATAGAGAGGAGAATCACCATGAAGATCAAACACTGGCTGTTCATCGGCCTGGCGATCCTGCTTGCGCTGGCGTCCGGCGCGCTGGCCAAGACATACCGCGACGACGACGAATTGGAGCTTGAAGACATCCGCGAGGCGACCGCGCGTTTTCGCCGGGTGAGTGTGGCGCAGGCGGAAGGCTACGGCCAATTTCTGGGTTGTGTCAGCGAGCCGGGGCAGGGTGCGATGGGCATCCACGTCTCTGTTTCCCTTTCCCTCTTGTCCCTGCTTTCCTTATCCCCCGCCCGCTGGGCCGCCCAAACCGCCTTCCGTCAATTTGCGCAGGTCGCCGAGCACCGCGTCCACATCCGCCAGTGTGATCGGCGCGCCAGTGTCCTTGTGCTTCAACTCGCCTTTCGCAATCCGCTCGGCGGCGGACTCACGGATGGTGATGTTGCGCTTCATCGCGTCCTTCACCAGCTCCGCCGCGACGAGATAGCCGATCAGGGGATTGAGCGCCGTCGCCACAATCGCGTTCTTGCCCAGCCAGCCCTCGGCCTTCTCACGCTGGGCGGTGACGCCGACCACACAGAACCTGGTAAACGCGCCCACCGCGCCGATCATCACCTGCATCTCTTCAAACAAGTTGTGGGCGATGATCGGCATCATCACGTTCAGTTCCAACTGCCCGGCCTGCGCCGCCAGCGCCACGGTGTGATCACAGCCTTGCACGTGGAACATGGCCTGGTTGAGCATCTCCGCCAGCACCGGGTTGACCTTGCCGGGCATGATCGAGGAGCCGGGCTGGACGGCGGGCAAGCGAATCTCGTCGAGGCCGGTAGTGGGGCCGGAGGAGAGCAGGCGGAAGTCGTTGGCGATGCGGGTGAGCGTGATCGCGGTGGTGCGAATGGCGGCTGAGAAGTCCGCCGCATCCGCCATAGATTGCATGGACTCGAACAGGTTGTCCGAGGTGTAGAACTTGAGGCCGGTCAGCTCGCTCAGGCGTTGCACCATGCGGGCGTGATACTCCGGGTGGGCGTTGAGGCCGGTTCCGGTCGCCGTGCCGCCGATGCCCAGCCGCCGCAAACCCTCAGCAGAGCGGGCCACGCGCTCACGGTCGCGGCGCACCGCCTTGCCGTACGCGCCGAACTCCTGCCCGAGCCGCACTGGAACTGCATCTTGCAAGTGCGTGCGGCCCGATTTCACAACGCCGTCGAACTCAGTCGCTTTCGCCTCCAGCGCAGAGGCGAGATCATCCAGAGCCTTCAGCAGTTCGTCCAGCCGCCATAGACAGCCAAGCCGGATCGCGGTCGGGATGGTGTCGTTGGTGGATTGCGCCATGTTCACATGATCGTTCGGGCTGATGATGTACATGCCGCGCGCGCCGCCCAGAAGCTCCGTGGCGCGGTTGGCGATCACCTCGTTGGTGTTCATGTTGTGCGAGGTGCCCGCGCCGGCTTGAAACGGATCGACCACGAACTGGCTATCCCACTTGCCCTCCATCACTTCCTGCGCCGCCTGCACGATGGCCTCCACGATCTGATTGGCGGTATAACGCTGGCCCTCCACCTCGCGGTCATTGAACAGGCTCAGGCCGAAATTCACCTCCGCCGCCGCGCGCTTGATCGTGGCCATACTCCAGACAAAGGCGCGCCACGGGCGCAGGCCGGAGACGGGGAAGTTGAGGACGGCGCGCTGGGTCTGCACGCCATACAGCGCCTCGGCGGGCACTTGCAGTTCACCCAGCGAGTCTTTTTCGGTGCGATAGTTGGTCATGGTGTTCTCTCCCTGATTGCGTTTAGGACTTGCGCAGCTGGCGGGTTGCCCATTTGTCATCCCCCATCGCCGCGCACAGAGAGTTGGAAATTCCCGCGCATTTTGCGCGGCGATGGGGGGCAGAGGGGGTCGCATGGAACTATATTATCAACAAAGGTTGGCACGCTGTTAGAGCGATTTTGAACCGTTCCGATTACTTCTTCCCCAGGGTTGAGGCGCAAAAAGAGGGAGCCAGACTTATGGCTCCCTCATTCTTAGAGCGATGCTCACGCTGGGCTTACTTGCCGATGACGCTGTAACCCGGGCCGCCCTTGAAGTAATCATAGTTGGGCTGGTTGTCGGCGCGCAGGTCCACCACCTCACCCGCCGCCAGGGTCACCGTATTCTCCAGGATGATGACTTCACTCTTGTTGTTGTGACCCTCGTAGTGTTCCGTGGCGCGCTCGGCGTAGTTCGGGTCGCGCGGGGCGCTCAAAATCTGGCCTGCCTTGGCGGTGAAATCGCTGGGCACTTCGTCCTCGGGGAAGATGGCTTCAAACGGACACTCCGGTATGCACGCGCCGCAGTCAATGCAGACATCCGGGTCAATGTACATCCACGGCCACTCATTCACCGGCTGGCCCCCCACAATGCACTCCACCGGGCACACTTCGATACAGCCACCATCGCGTACGCACAAGCTCGTAATGATATGGGTCATAGCAATCTCCTGAAAAGTTATCGATTTTACTTCTTGGCCGCTTCGTATAGCTTGCCCACGGCGGCCCAGTTCACAACATTCCACCACGCCTTCAGGTAATCCGGGCGGCGGTTTTGATACTTCAGATAATAGGCATGTTCCCATACGTCCACGCCCAGGACGGGGGCCAGGCGATCCGTCATCGGGTTGTCCTGGTTGGGGGTGGAGGTGATCGCCAGCTTGCCGTCTTTATCAACGACGAGCCAGGCCCAGCCACTGCCGAAGCGCCCGACGCCGGCCGCTTCCAACTTCGCCTTGAAGTCATCGAAGCTCCCGAAGGCCGCCTTGATGGCATCGCCCAACGCACCCGTTGGTTCACCACCCGCGTTGGGGCCCATGATGCTCCAGAACATGGTGTGGTTGACGTGGCCGCCCGCATTGTTGCGCACGGCGGCGCGGATGCCTTCCGGCACGGCGCTCAAATTTTTGATCAGTTCTTCGGCGGATTTGCTCTGCAGATCGGGGGCGCTCTCCAGGGCCTTGTTCAGATTCGTAACGTAAGCGTTGTGGTGCTTGCCGTGGTGAATTTGCATAGTTTGGGTGTCGATGTGAGGCTCAAGCGCATCATGCGCATACGGGAGTGGGGGAAGTTCGTGCGCCATCAAGGTTCTCCTTGTTTAATTGACCCAGGGGGGTGGATCGAGTAATATGTCACAAGCTAGCGCGATTGTATTCCCCGACTATCCCTTTGTCAAGCGAAAGTCCGCATATGCGCCTTGAAAAGCCGTCCGTTCCTCCCTATCTGGGGATCGGCTTCGGCGTGCTGGCGGCGTCCACCGCGTCCATTTTTATCCGCTACGCACAAACTGATGGCGTTCCATCCTTGGTGATCGCGGCGGCCCGCCTGACCATTGCGGCGCTGATCCTCCTGCCGCTGGCGCTCGCCCGCCACCGCGCAGAAGTGGCCCGCCTCACGCGCCGCGACCTCGGGCTGGTAGTTGCCTCTGGGGCTTTCCTCGCCCTGCACTTTGCCACCTGGATCAGCTCGCTGGCGTACACGTCGGTGGCGAATTCAACCGTGTTCGTCACCATCTCGCCGCTGTTCGTGGCAGTCATCGCCGCGATCTTCCTGCGCGAGAAGCTCACCGGCTTCACCGGGCTGGGGATTGCGCTGGCGCTGGTCGGGAGCCTGATCGTCGGTGTGAGC
>Ga0247727_10016287_pt1 | contig 12028 bp, 10 predicted proteins | sample WisWelCaveWW1625_FD_202498 | JGI IMG/M metagenome (GOLD analysis project Ga0247727, IMG submission 202498) | Biofilm microbial communities from Wishing Well Cave, Virginia, United States - WW16-25 | ecosystem: Environmental > Aquatic > Deep subsurface > Groundwater > Cave microbial mat | place...
ATCGCACCTGGTCGGCTCCATCCTACCCCACCGCCACGTTGCTCACCGCGCTCTCCGGCCCGTCGCCTTTGCTGTTGTGGCCGGTGACTTTGTAGTCATACGAGCCGGGTGCGAGGGCGTTGGCGTCGTACACCTTCGCGATCACGTCGTCGGCGACGATGACGAAGGCGGGAGCGCCGGGCGCTTTCTGCAACACGGTGAAGCTGGTGGCGCGCGTGGCGTCGTATTCGAGGTGCACCTGCCCGGCGGCGGGTGAGGTGGCAACGGATATGACGGCCTGCGCGGGCGCCTGCTGCGCGGGTTCGGTGGGGATGGAGTCGATGACTTCGCGCTCGGGCGTGCCCTCGGCAAACTGGCCACGGCCTTCGGCCAGCGCCGCCACTGCCAGGTCGGCCATGAAACTGTCCTTGGCGTGCAGGTCTCCCTGCGACTTCTCGTAGCCTTCGTCGGCGGTGACGAAGGCGGCCTGATTGGTCTTGAGCGTCGTTAGCTTGGCGTCGAACGCTGCCTTGTCCATGCCCGCCCACGCCACAAACGGACCGGCGGGATTGCTGAACGGGTCGTTGGGCAACTGGCCCCACAGCGTCGACATTGCCTCCATGCGAGTGATGGAATCGTCGACGGTTTGATCCTGCGTCGGCAGCTTTCCAATCGCCTCGGCCGAGCCCTGGTCTTTGCGGTAGCGGCTCTTCATGACCGCGTACACGCCGATCGCCGCCTGATGGCCGTCGGCCTGCTTCTCGTACATTTCGCCGCGCGCAAGGTTGCGGGCCGCGGCTTTGGTCTGGAAGTTCGTGCGGGTGGTGACGCCGTTGTCGTACTCCGTCTGCATCTGGGCCGGCGTCATGTTCTGCGGGCGGAAGGCTGCAACCTGATCCATCGCCGCCTTGAGGTACTGAATCTGCAACAGGTGGAAATCGTACTCGCCGAACATGATTCCTCCTTCGAACCATTCCATACTCAGTCGGGCACGCCATGTGCGCGCCCCCCGGTACCATTGACCGTCATTCTAACATGATCGGATTGCCGGCGCAAGAAGATTTTCGGCCAGCGGCATTCGGTTGACGAAGTGGGGTGATTTGTTGACGAGGTGGGGAGCCCGGTGTACCGGTCGGGGAGGCCGCTGATCGGCTGGCGGAGGCTGATGAACCGAGTCGGGAGGCCGGTGATCGGCTGTCGGTGGCTGATGAACCTGGTCGGGAGGCCGCTGATCGGCGTTCACGACGCTCGCCAGCAGGTTCAGCGACCTCGACGGGACGATCACCGGCCAACAGGAGGCGATCATCAGCCGGCAGGAGGCGATCAGCGGCCGGCGGAGGCAATCAGCGGCCTCGGCGGGAACGTGCACCGGCCAGCGGGAGGCAATCAGCGGCCAGCAGGAGGCGATCATCAGCCAGCAGGAGGCGATCAGCGGCCAGGGGGAGGCAATCATCGGCCTTGGGGGGACGTGCACCGGCCAGCGGGAGGCAATCAGCAACATGACCTACGCGGGTTGTCGTGGCTCATTGGCAGCCATCTCCGTCGCATCACCGTCCAACTCGTGCGCTCGCCGCCGGAGTGTTCCCGCCTCAGCATCATCGGCTGCGACCGTGTAGATGATGAGTCCGGGCCGAAGCAGCGACCAGTTCCTGCGATTGGCCTCCGCGCGCGGGAGCAGGCCAAACCCGAAGACGGCTTCAGCAATGCAAGGCGTGGCGATGCAAAACGTGTCTTCCGTGGCAGCGGCTGCGAGGATGCGCGCACGCAACGGATGCTCCGGAGTGACGAGCGGACTGGCATGATTCGTGTCCAGCAAGTAGGACGGCACGCTACGTTCCGGATTGAATCATGGCGCGCAGTGTCTTCTCGGTGTCGGCGAGCGAAGCAGTTTTCATTTCGGCCTCCACGCGCGCCCACGCCGCGTCATCAATGCCTGCGCTCGGGTCCATCTGCCCGAATGCGCGCAATAGGGCAGCATAACTTCCGGGCTGCGGCTCGTCGTTCAAACGCAACGCAAGGTCGAGCACTTCGCGCGCGCGATCATCGGGGAGCCGATCCACGACGTCGGCAATGCGAGTCTTCAATTGAACGGAGCACATGGCTGCGACCTCCGATGATTGAGTTTGATCACTTGCAGTTTAACCGCGTCAGCGCACAAACTCAATCTCCGGCAAAGTCGGCAGCGCGCCCTGGGCGTGGGCGCGGGTGAGCAACTCGATCACCGCGCGGCGGCCTTCGTCGCCGAAGTCGCGCGTGTAGTCGTTGACATACATGTTGACAAACTTGCCGGCGCGGACGCGATCCATGCCGCGGCCGTATTCGAGCGCATACCCCAGCGCCTCTTCCGAATGATCGAGACCCCAGTCGATGCTGTTGCGCATGAGGGCGGCCACCTCGGTCAGCGTCGGCTCGCCCAGGTCGCGGCGCACCACGTTGACCCCGAGCGGCAGTGGCAGCCCGGTCTCGTTGAGCCACCAGTTACCGAGATCGAGCGCGCGTGCCAGGCCGGCCTCCACGTAGGTCAGCTGGCCCTCGTGAATCACCAGCCCGGCTTCCGCCTGACGCGACTGCACGGCCTCGAAGATGCGATCGAAGGGAACCACGATGTAATCGAACTCACCCAGGAACAAGCGCAGCACCAGAAACGCAGTGGTCATGGTGCCCGGCACGGCGATGCGTTTGCCGCGCAGGTCGGCGGCGATGTCGTCGCGCAGCACTTTGGTGCGCGTCACCACGATCGGCCCGTATCCCTTGCCCATGCTGGCGCCGCAATGAAGCAAGGCGTAGCGGTCCGCACAGTAGGCATAGGCATGAAGCGACACCGCGCTCAACTCCAGCTCGCCGCGCAGCGCGCGTTCGTTGAGAGTTTGAATGTCCTCGAGTTGATGACGGAACTCGTAGCGCCCGCAGTCGATCTTCCCGTGCGTCATCGCGTAGAACATGAACGCGTCATCGGCGTCGGGCGAATGGCCGATGGTGAGTAGTTGTTTGGTCAAGTGATCTCCTGCGTTGCGAGGTTGATTCTCTGCAGGCGCGCCACTGCCTGCTCCAGCATCGGCAGACTGCGACCGAAGGAGAAGCGGATCTGCGTTCGACCCTGCCCGGGCTCGTGGTAGAAGCTGCTGCCGGGCACGGCCGCGATGCCGACCTCCGCGCACAACCAGCGGGCAAAGTCAACGTCATTGCGAATTGCGAATTGCGAATTGCGAATTGCAACGGCCGAGAAATCGGTCATCACGTAGTACGCACCGCGCGGCGCCCAGCACTGGAAGCCAGCGCGCGCGAGCGCCGGCACCAGAAACTCGCGGCGCTGGCAATAGTCCGCGCACATTTCATGATAGTACGAGTCCGGCAGTCCCAGCGCGGCGACCGCGGCTTCCTGCAACGGATGCGGCGCGCCGACGGTGAGAAAGTCGTGCACCTTGCGAATCGCGGCGGTAATTTCGAGTGGCGCGATCGCCCAGCCCACGCGCCAGCCGGTGGCCGCATAGGTCTTGCTGATCGCATTGATGGTGATGGTGCGCTCACGCATTCCGGGTAGCGTAGCCAGACTCACATGCGTGCGTCCGTCATAGACCAAGTGTTCGTAAATCTCGTCGGTGACGGCGACCGCATCCCAACGTTGGCACAGTTCGGCGATGAAGGTCAGTTCGTCGCGCGTGAACACCTTGCCGGTTGGGTTGTTGGGAGTGTTGAGGATGATGGCCTTCGTGTGGGAGTTGAATGCGGCAGCGAGATGGTCTCGGTCGAAATGCCAGTCGCCGTCTGCGGCGTCCGGCGGATGCAGTGTTACGAACCGTGGCGTGGCGTTCGACAGAATCGTGTCCGGCCCATAGTTCTCATAGAAGGGTTCGAAGACGATGACCTCATCGCCCGGGTTGATGATGGCGAGCAGCGACGCGATCATCGCCTCGGTGGAGCCGCAGGTCACGGTGATCTCAGTTTCGGGATCGATCGTCAACCCAGGAAACCACGCGACTTTCGCGGCGATGGCGTTGCGCAGGTTCTTCGCGCCCCAGGTGATGCCGTACTGATTCACGCCACCGCGAATGGCGGCGATGGCGGCCTCGAGCATGGCCGTCGGCGGGTCGTAATCGGGGAAGCCCTGCGCCAGGTTGATGGCCTCGTGTTGCAAGGCGAGCCGAGTCATCTCGCGGATGACCGATTCGGTGAACTGCTCGGAACGCGCGGAAACGAGGTGGCGCATCACTGCCCTCCTCGCACGAGGTACACGCCGACCACCAACATGGCGAGTACAATCCGATACACCGCGAACGGCAGCAAGCTGTGGCGCTGCAAGAAACGCATCAAGAGGTCGATGGCGAGATATCCGAACACCGCCGAGGTGAGCACCCCGGCCAGCAGTGGCAGTCCGACGCCGGCCGCGGTTAGCTCGCCGAAGTGACGACCCTTCCACAACGTTGCGCCGGCAATTATCGGCATTGAAAGGAGAAATGAGAATCGCGCGGCTGCTTCGCGGGTGAAGCCCCGCATCCGGCCCGCGGTGATGGTGATGCCGGAGCGCGAGACCCCGGGCATCAGCGCCAGCGCTTGCGAGCCTCCGATCCACAAGGCGTCAATCAGCGTCGTTGCCTCGATGAGTCGCTTTCGGGCGCACACGCAATCGGCGACCCCCATCAGCACCCCCATCAGCGCCAGGAGCACGGCGATCTGCAGCGGATCTCGAAAGGCGGATCCGGCCTTCTGTTCCAGCAGCAATCCGGCCACGCCGCCGGGGACGCAGGCCAGCAGGACGAGTCCGACGAATCTGCGCTGCGCCGGCTCGGCGATCATCGCGACCCAGTCCTTCCGGAAGTAGACCAGCAAGGCGACGAGCGTGCCGGCGTGCAAAACGACATCAAAGGCGAGCTCGAGCTCACCGGGGACGCGCCAACCAAACAGCCAGTGGGCCAGCGCAAGATGAGCGGAGCTGCTGACGGGGAGGAACTCGGTCAGGCCTTGAATCGCGCCGAGGACCATGGCCTCGAGAATCGTCAACCGCCCACGGCTTCCACGGCCGGGGTTGCGTGCAGGTCATCGATATTCGTGCGGTAGTCTTTAAGAATGGTCTTCGCCACTCCGACCAGGGGGGCCGCCAGAAACATGCCGATCAGCCCCATGAATTGATAGGCAACCAGCAGTGACACGATGATGATGACCGGATGCAAGTCGACCTCATGGCCAATGACCTTCGGCATGATGAACTTGCTCTCCACGAAGTGAAGAATACAAGTAAACACCGCCGCGATGACCGCCACTCCGGTGCCGCCATCCGCCAGACCGATCGCGACAAGCGGGATGCCGCCAAACAGTGGGCCAAAGAACGGAATCGCCCGCATAAGGCCGCCCCAGAGACCCAGGGTGACGGCATACGGGAGGCCCAGCGCCCAGGCCGCCAGGGTCGTGGCCACAAATGCGATCCCGCACAGGATGAGCTGACCACGCACGTAACCGTCGAAGACCAGGTCGGACTTCTCGAGGAAGCGATTGAATGCGTGATCGTAGCGTCGCGGCACCAGCAGATCGACTTCTGCGTGAATGCGGGGGCCGTCGGTCAAAAAGTAGAAGACGAGCACCGGCACGGCAATCAGCTCGACAACGAACCGCAGCCAGTCGGCAAAGCGTTCCGTGAAGCGGGACAGCCCCTCGAGCTGGTTCTCGACCGCGGTGGAAAGACTGGCTTCTACCGACCGCTTCAACCGGTCGGGAATCACCTCTTGATACACCCGCGCGAAGCGATCCGAATGGCGCTTGATTTCAGCTTGCACATCCTTGCGGCGGTCTCGCGCCAGCAACGGTTCCAGGCGCTTCCACTCACTGACCAGCGGCTTGAGCACGAGTCGTCCGCCCAGCCACATCAGCCCACCAAGAAGCAAGAAAGCCATCAAGGTCGCGCCCACTCGCGCAGGTTGGGTACCGCCGCCCATTTGCGTCAGCGTGTGCACCAGCGGTTTGAGCACATACGTCAGCGTGACCGCGATGATGAGCAGCACGGTGACGTCGGCGAGCCGCTCACCGAGGAAGCCGACGGCAAGGGGCAAACGGGTGGCGAAAGCAACCAGGACGCCCACCACGACCAGCGTCATCGCGACGCGGCGGATGCTATCGCGATCAATCGTTAGTTGCATGTTTTGTCAGGTACCCAGTCCTCTGGCCGCCGATCACTCCGGCCAAAATGAAATCGCAACGCCTGCTCGATCCGCTGCGACGCCAGGCCGTCCCCGTAGGGATTGGAGGGCCGGCTCATCGCCGCATATGCGTCCCGGTCACTAAGGAGCCGCGACGCGTGCTCGACGATGGTGGCAGTTTTCGTGCCCACCAGCGCCGACACTCCGGCGGCAATGCCCTCGGGCCGTTCGGTAGTACGACGCAGCACCAGAACTGGTTTCCCGAAGACGGGGGCTTCCTCTTGCACCCCACCGGAGTCGGAAATGATGAGATGCGCGTCGCGCATCAGCGTGAGGAACTCCAGATAATCGGCCGGCTCCCGCAATTCGATGCGCTGATGTCGATCCAGCAAGCCGAAGACGACCTGGCGCACGGCGGGATTGGGATGGACCGGAAAGACGATGCGAACGTCCGGGAAGCGCTCGAGGAGTTGCAGCAGAGCGTGGCAGATCGACACCATCGGCGCACCGAGGTTCTCCCGTCGATGGGCCGTGACGAGAATCGTGCGTCCCGCCGCCGGCTGCGCCACCGGCAGGCTGGGAAGAATGGAATGCAAAGCGTCCACCACGGTGTTTCCGGTGACGAATACGGATTCGGCGTCCACTCCGTCGCGCAGTAGCGCTGCGCGCGCGTGCGCCGTGGGTGCGAAGTGCAGGGTGGAGACGACCGTCGTCATTCGACGCAACGCCTCTTCGGGAAACGGCTCGTAGACATTGCCAGAGCGCAGCCCGGCTTCCACGTGACCGACGGGAATCTGCTGGTAGAACGCGGCCAGCGCTGCGGCGAAGACCGTGGCGGTATCACCTTGCACCAGCACAATTTCCGGTTGATAATCGGCCAATACCGCTTCCAATCCAGCGAGGGCGCGCGCGGTTACCTGTGTCACGGATTGCGCCGCGGTCATGAGGTTCAAGTCGACGTCGGCCGCAATGTCGAAGCAGCGGAGAAACTGGTCGAGCAGCTCACGGTGCTGTCCGGTCACGGCGACGGTGACGCGGAACGCGTTGGGCTGCCGGCGCAATTCATGAATCACCGGCGCGAGCTTCACCGCTTCGGGGCGCGTGCCAAAGACGGTGATGACGTGAAGGGGCGCTGGCATGCTCACACCCTCAGAAACATCAGGATTGCGGCGAGACAGAGCATGCCACTCAATGCGTAGATCACGACCACGGCTTGTCGCTGGGACAAGCCGCGATCGACCAGCCGATGATGCAAGTGTCCCCGGTCGGCCTGGTGAATAGGCTGGCGATTCAGCACTCGGCGTCCGATGGCAAAGGCCGTGTCCAACACCGGCACGCCCAGCACGAGGACTGCCACCAGGATCGAAACGAAGGTGGCAGCTTTCAACGGGCCGCGAATGGATATGATCGCCAGCAGCATGCCGAGCAATTGGGATCCGGTGTCGCCCATGAAGATCTTCGCAGGGTTGAAGTTGTGGCGAAGAAAACCCAGCGCGGCGCCGCAGGTCGCAGCCGCCAGCGCCGCTACCGGCGCGCCGCTCTTGATGTTCATCGCGATCAGCCCGAGTGCGGCCGCCGACAACGCGCTGACCCCGGCTGCCAGCCCATCCAGGCCATCGATGAGGTTGATCGTGTTGGTGACGCTGACAATCCACAGGACGGTAACTGTCGCGCTTTGCCACCACGCCAACTGCAGCCACTTGCCGTCAAACGGATTCGTGAATCCGTCGATTTGGATGCCGAGCGACCACACGGTTCCGGCGGCTACCAGTTGCCCGCCGAGTTTGGCAATCGCCGGCAAATTGCGGGTATCGTCGATGACCCCGACGGCGACCATCAAACCGCAGCCGATCAGGACTGGGGTCAGGTCGAGGGCCCCCCACAGGCCTTCGTTGCCGATCAACGCTCCTACCAGAAAGCCAGCGAAGATCGCCAGTCCTCCCAGGGTGGGGGTCGGCTTGGTGTGAACTTTGCGAGCGTGGGGTTGGTCGACGGCTCCCCAGCGCAAAGCAAGCCGCTGCACCACCGGAGTGCAAGCATAGGCCACCGCCAGCGCGCTCAAGAAGGCGACGGGACAATGACCGCGACTAAACTGAAACATGGCTGAGTCGCCGAGCGACTAATGCAGCTTGGCGATTTCGTCGAGCGCCTTCTTGGGTTGAATGGGGATCTTGAAGGTAAAAGTAGAACCCTGGCCGGTTTCGCTTTCTACCCAAATATGGCCTTCATGCTGCTCGACCAGGTGCCTCACCAGGTAAAGTCCAATCCCGGCGCCGCCGACCTCGCGGGTGTCCCGGTTGTCCACGCGCTCGAAGCGTTCAAAGATTTTCGTGAACATGTTTTTGGGGATTCCCACGCCGCTATCGGTCACCGCCACCGTGTAGCTTTTGGCGTCGAAAGAAGTGCTGACTTTGATCACGCCGCCGCGCGGCGAATACTTGATCGCGTTCTGGACGAGGTTGTGCAGAATCTGCTCAAGCTTGTCCTCATCGGCCAGCACCTTGGGGAAATTGACGGCCACGTCCAACGCGAGGGTATGCCGCTCGGTTTGCGTGCGCTGTGTGGCCACCACTCGTTCGAAGACCACGCCGACCTCAAACTGCTTCCAGTTCATTTGCAGCGCCTTACCCTGCTCGATGCGCGAAACATTGAGCAAGTCTTCGATCAGCCGCTTGAGCCGATCGCATTCATTGTCGATGATCGACAGAAACTCGCCGCGCATCTGGTTGTTGAAGTATCCCTCGTCATCGTCGAGCAAGGTTCGCACAAAACCCTTGATGGCGGTGAGCGGCGTGCGCAATTCGTGCGAAACCGTGGAGACAAAGGCCGACTTCATTTTCTCGACATTGCGAATCTCGGTGATGTCGCTGAAGATCGCTACTACGCCCCGCATCTCCTCGCCCTGGCCTTTCACCAGTGCGGTTTGTGCCTGATAGATCCGCGGCATCCCTGCCACCTTTAGTTCCACTTCCAGCTCGGCCTCGATGCGATCGCGCACGGTGCTCTCGATCAGCTTGAGCAATCGCTCGTCGAGGATCACCTCGGCCACTGGCTTGCCAGCGCCACTTTCAATTTCAAAGATCTGGCAGGCCGCGCTGTTGATGAGGGAGATGTGGCCATCCGCCTCGACCACGACGACGCCCGCCACCAGGCTCTGCAGCGTTGCTTCCAGTTGCTGCTTTTCCTTGGTGAGCTTGATGAGAATCTGGGCGTTGGCAATGACTGCCGCTGCCTGGCGTGCCAGCACGGTGAGCAGCATCGTGTCTTCGTTAACGAAGTTGCCGCCAAATCGCTTGTTGAAAACATGGAGCACACCGATGGTGACACGATCGACCATGCGCTCCTCGTCGTCTTTGCGCTCCATCGTCAACGGCACCGTCAGACAGTTGCGGATACTCAGCAGGGCTACGTGCTCTTCCATCGTACGGGGGTCGGTCACGGCATCGTTGACGATGACGGGCTTGCTTTCTCGAAAGGCTTCGCCGGAAATGCCGCGGGTCGCCGGCACGCGCAACATCTCGAGTTGATCGTCGCTAAAGCCCAGGGCCGGTTTACAAGCCTGCAACTCGCCGCGCTCCGGATCGTGGAGCATAAACACGCACTTCTCGGCCTGGAGAATCATCGCGATCTTGCGGAGCAGGCGAGCCAGCGTCAATTCGAGTTCCGGCGCGGTGGTAACCGCCTGGGGCAGCTCCGAGGTGGCTTGCCGAACCTGGTACTCCAATTCCCCGACGCGTTTTTTCAGTCGCGCTAATTCGCGTTCGGCTTCTTTGCGATCGCCGCGATCGCCGCGCAAGCTGGCGCCGCATTCCAAACAGAACTTGGCGTCCTCCGGCAAAGGCTGCTGGCATTGGGGACACTGCGGAATTGCGTGCGAAAGCGTTGACACTTTGCGTCCAGTGGGGCTCGGATTCTCAACGATGGTCATCGTCGAAGACACCGCGTATAATTTAACCCAATTGTAACCGGGAAGTTTAGGCGCGTGCGAACACGGAGCCTGACAATCGCCGCGGGCTCAATAGGCCGCCGCGGTGCACCGGAATGCGGCAGGTGAAGCACGAGCCACGGCCCAGTTCACTCTCGACCCAGATCTCACCGCCGTGCGCCTCCACCAGGTGCTTGACCAGAAAGAGCCCGAGTCCGCTGCCCCCGGCGCGCCGCGTGTGACTGCTGTCCACCTGATAGAACTTCTGGAAGACGATTCGAGTCTGGTCGGGCGCAATGCCGATGCCTTCGTCCGCCACGGTGAGCCAGAGTTCCGACCCCTTCTGCTCGGCCCCAACGGCGATTCGACCTCCGTTCGGCGTGTACTTGATGGCATTGTTGAGGAGGTTGGCCAGGACCCGCTCCAGCTTGTCTTCTTCTCCGTCCAGCTCGATGATCTCGTCGCCGATGGACGTTTCAATGCGATGATGGGCGGTCGTCCCCTGGTGGAGGCGCACGACCTTCTCCAACAGGCGTTGCAGTTCCACTTTGGCCCATCGCACTTCCAGTGGTGTGCCGGACTCGATTTTCGAGATCGCCAGCAAGTCGGTGATGAGCCGGGTCAGACGGTCGCACTGTTCGTTGATAACGTTCAGAAACTCGAGTTGCGTTTCGCGGTCGAATTCCGCGCGCAGCAAAGTGGCGGTGTAGGCCTTGACACTGGTAAGTGGTGTGCGCAATTCATGGGACACCGATGAAATGAAGTCCCGTTTCATCAGGTCGAGTCGGCGGAGTTCGGTAATGTCGTTGAAGACCGCGACATAACCGAGCAGGCTCCCGGAGTCGCTGCGCACGGGACAACAGTCGACTCGGGCGATGAGGTTACCGGGCGTGGTCAGCGTAACTTCCTCGGTGACCGGTTGGCCGGTGCGCTGCGCCAGTGCGAGTACCTCGACGACCTGCGCGTCGACTTCGAGGGACGCCAGGGGCTGGCCCACCGCCATCGCTTCGACGGTGGTCAATAATTGCTCCGCTGCTGCATTGAGCAGGCCCACCCGCCCCTGCGCGTCGGTGACCAGGACCGCGCTGCTGATGCTGTGTAGAATCGCGTTCAGTGTAGACCGTTCCGCTTGCAGGCGGCGATGCAGCGATTGATGCTCGATCACCACCGCGATCTGGGCTGCCAGCATTTCGAGATGCTGAGCATCTTGCGCCCCGAAATGGGCGCCGGCACGATGGTTGACCGCCACCAACACGCCCACCGATCTCCCCTCGGCACGCATCGGCGCGACCGCCACCGCGCGCGCATTGTGCAATCGCACCATGTCGGGATTAGCCAGGCGATCCCGGCGGGCATCGGCGCAGAGATACGATTGTCCGGTCTCAAAAACTCGATACGCGATGCCCCGGCCCCACGGCACACGAGTCCGCTCCAGGGTCGCGGGGTCGACGCCGGCGGCCTTATCGTAGGCTACCAATTCGGAGCGGTCCTCTGAGGGCAGAAGCAGAAAGACCCGCTCGGCTTGCACCAGGTCCGCGGCGGCCGTCACCATGAGCGCCAGCGCGCCATGCATGTCCTCCAGCTGATGGAGCGCCCCGAAGGTCAGCCGGAGTGCGGCGGTCATCCTTGCTTCGACGGCAGCGGTGTGCGCCAATTGGCCGATTCCAGCCGCCACGAGCCCCAACAGGATTAGCACGGGCACTGGTCCGTCCGACCCGTCTCCGGTTCGCAACAATGACCAATGCGCGGCCACCGCAAAGATCACGGCGGAACTATACACGCCGACGGCTCCCAGCCACGCATAGGCCATCGACGCTTCCAATATCGGCAGGGCAAACAGCAAGATGGTCGGTTGGTTGGCCGCACGACCGAGTGCAAGCGCCAACGCCACGGTGACAAAATCGAAGGTGACCAAACAGGCCGCGGTTGGTCGGCGAGCCGTAGGGCCCAATGCGGTTGCTCCGAGGGCATTGACCAGGGAGGCAATCGCTAATAC
>Ga0247727_10016288_pt1 | contig 12027 bp, 10 predicted proteins | sample WisWelCaveWW1625_FD_202498 | JGI IMG/M metagenome (GOLD analysis project Ga0247727, IMG submission 202498) | Biofilm microbial communities from Wishing Well Cave, Virginia, United States - WW16-25 | ecosystem: Environmental > Aquatic > Deep subsurface > Groundwater > Cave microbial mat | place...
GAAGGGGTGAGGGAGAGGAAAAAATGAGTCACCCAAAAGAATGGAACGAAGAAGAAGATAATTTTGACCTGACCCTCTCGCAAAGGACGGAGGAGTTATATCGCATTCTCAACCGCGAGCCGAATGCCGATGGCATGATCGAAGCCGCGGTCCTGCCGTTGCGCGACCTGGTCGTTTTCCCGCGCATGGTTTCGCCGATCTTTGTCGGGCGCGAGTCCTCACTGCTTGCGGTGCAGGAGGCGCAACATAAAGACCAAACTGTGATCGGACTCACACAAACCGATGCGGATCTGGATAACCCCGGCGTTGGCGATTTTCTGCCGGTGGGCGTGGAGATGGCGGTTGGGCGCTTATTGCAAATGCCGGATGGCTCGCACTCCGCGCTCGTGCAGGGACGCCGCCGTGTGGAGGTGGTGGAGTTTATCCGCACGAAGCCGTACTTGATGGTGCGAGCACGCGTCGTCGCGGAGCCTCAAACTGCTGACCGTCAAACGCAGGCTCTCATGCGCTCAGCTTTGGACCTCTTCGATCGCTGCGTGGAGTTGGACCGTTCGATCCCCGAAGAAGCGCACTTGTTCGCGATGAACATCTCGGAACCGGGCTGGCTTGCGGATATGCTTGCTACATCGCTGGCGTTGAATTACGAAGCCAAGCAAAGCCTGTTGATGTTGACCGATACACGCGGACGATTGCAAGCGTTGAACAAGATTCTCGCGCAGGAAGTGGACGTTCTTGAATTGGAAGACGAGATCCATTCTCGCGTGCAAAACGAAGTGGATAAGAGCCAGCGCGAGTTTTATCTGCGCGAGCAGATGCGCCAGATACAAAACGAATTGGGTGAAGGCGACATCTTCACGCGTGACGCGAGCGAGTTGAAAAAGAAAGTGGAAGCCGCGAACCTGCCCGATGAACCAAAACTGGTTGCGCTCAAAGAATTGGAACGACTCAACCAGATGCCGCCCATGACTCCTGAGATCGGAATCATCCGCACGTATATAGATTGGATCATAGAACTGCCATGGACAAATTCCACGCCAGATAATTTGGATGTAAAGAACGCGGCGAAGGTTTTGGATCGCGACCATTACGGACTCAAGAAAGCCAAAGAGCGAATTCTTGAATATATCGCTGTTCGGTCGCTGAAACCCAAGAAGGAACGTCAGCCAATTTTGTGTTTCGTTGGACCTCCGGGTGTTGGCAAAACATCGCTGGGTCGTTCGATAGCAGAATCACTCGGAAGGAAATTTGTGCGCGTGTCGCTGGGCGGCGTGCGCGATGAAGCGGAGATTCGCGGTCATCGCAGAACGTATATCGGCGCGTTGCCCGGTCGCATCCTCCAGACGATGAAGCGGGCAGGGACAGCCAATCCGCTTTTTATGCTGGATGAGATTGATAAGTTGTATTCCGACTTCCGCGGCGACCCCGCCTCCGCAATGTTGGAAGTGCTCGACCCTGAACAAAACTACGCGTTCAGCGATCATTACCTTGAACTGCCATTTGATTTATCGAAAGTCATGTTTGTGACAACCGCGAATACGTTGAGCACCATCCCGCCCGCGTTGTTGGATCGCATGGAAGTGATCGAGTTCCCCGGCTACATTGAGGAAGAGAAACTGGAGATCGCCAACCGCTATTTGATCCCGCGTCAGATTGAAGAAAATGGGGTGGACGGAATCAGCCTGACGTTCGAGTCGGATGCGGTGCGCCGGATCATCCGCGAATATACGTACGAGGCTGGCGTCCGCAATCTGGAGCGCGAGATCGGGCGCGTGAGTCGCAAGGTCGCCAGGATGAAAGCCGAAGGGAGGAAATTTCCCACGACGATCACGGCGGAATCAGTTGACAAGTTTTTGGGTCCTCAACAGGTCTTTCAAACGGAAGCCGAACGCACGGATGAAGTCGGTGTGGTGACCAGCCTGGCGTGGACGGAAAACGGCGGCGAGATCATGCCTGTTGAAGTTGCCGTGCTCGAAGGCAAAGGCGGATTGCAAATGACAGGGCAGATGGGCGACGTGATGCAGGAGTCCGGGCAAGCCGCGTTGACGTATATCAAATCACGTGGCGCGCATTTGAATATTGACCCCGATGTTTTCGAGCGCATGGATATTCACGTTCACATGCCGGAAGGCGGCATTCCGAAAGATGGTCCTTCCGCGGGCATCACCATGGCGACCGCGATTATTTCTGCGCTCACAGGTCGCCCCGTTTTCAAACACATCGGAATGACCGGCGAAATCACACTGCGCGGGCGTGTCCTTCCGATCGGCGGCGTGAGAGAGAAAGTGTTAGCCGCGCACCGCGCCGGATTGAAGACTGTTATTCTGCCCGAAAAGAATATGAAGGATTTGGTCGAGTTGCCGAAGACCGCGAAATCTGAATTGAAGATCATCCCTGTCAAGCACATGGATGAAGTCCTGCAGATTGCACTTTCCAGGGAAGCCACGATCGAGCCTCCGAGGCCGAAGAAGCAACCCAGGGAAGAAACACCCGAAGAAGGCGATTGAACCCGTGGTGGTTCTCTTCGGAAAAAATTAATATGAAACCGCCTCGTTGATTTATCAACTCTCAGCGGTAAAATAGAAACAGATAAAAGACGCAAAACGCAGCCCGCGCTTTGCGTCTTTCGTGAACCCCTTTCGACGGTCGAATTTATGTCCCGCTCTCTTGAAGGCAAAGTCGTTCTGATTACAGGTGCATCCTCGGGATTTGGCGAGGATGCGGCGCGTCTCTTTGCAAAGGAAGGCTGCAAAGTAGTGCTTGCCGCGCGCCGGCTGGAAAGACTCCAAGCGCTCGCGGCAGATATCCAAAACGAAGGTGGGGAAGCGCTTGCTTTTCCCGTTGATGTCAATCAGCCTGCTGAGATATCGATCATGGTGCAAACAGCGCTCGATCTTTACGGAAAGATAGACATCCTTTTCAATAACGCGGGCTTTGGCAGTGTGGACTGGTTCGAAAACCTCAAACACGAACGCAGTATTGAAACGATCATCAGGGTGAACCTGATCGGTACCATGCTCGTCACGCGGGAAGTGATTCCGCACATGTTGAAACGCCGCGAAGGTCATATCATTAACATGTCCTCCGTTGCGGGCTTGATCGCCGCGCCCCTGATCACAACATATTCAGCAAGTAAGTATGGTGTGCGCGCCTTCACCGATGCGCTTCGCCGCGAGGTCTCACCATTTGGCATCAAAGTTTCCGGCATTTATCCGGGTCCTGCCGCGACCGAGTTTGGAAAACGGCTCGAAAAGACTCGCACCCGCGAAAGGGTCAACAGAATAATTGACGTTCGTATGAAATCTGAATACGTGGCAAGCCGCGTGGTGGATGTGGCGAAACGCCCGCGCCGCAGTCTCGTCATTCCCTGGTGGTTTCGCGTCATCACGATGTTCGATACGCTTTTCCCCGTCCTGGTGGATTGGATCTTATATTTCTTCTCGAAGAAGAATCATGATTTGGATTAAGAATTCGTCCTGAGCGGAGGGTCGAGCGCTCTTTGCGAGACCCGCAGTCGAAGGACATGTTCATGACAATCTATGCGTTTCGACTGCGCTCGCCTGTTGGCTCGCTCCGCTCAACGCGAAATATGTTTGAATTATGGAGACTCGCATGACTCAATCTCGTTTTGACAAACTCAACGCTTCACTTCGGACCTCTGGCTTGGATGCCGTTATCCTGAATCCCGGTCCCACGCTGACACATCTCACCGGTTTGGGTTTCCACTTGATGGAACGCCCTGTCGTTTTGCTTTTCGCGAAAGACCAGGACCCTGCCATCGTTTTGCCCGAACTGGAATTACAAAAGGTCGCATCACTTCCTTATAAACTTCATGTCTTTTCCTACCCTGAGAATCCCTCTGAATGGGATGCCGCCTTTCGCAAGGCTGCGCAGGTGTTGGGCTTGGACGGGAAGCGCATCGGTGTCGAGCCGCGTCAATTGCGTTTGCTGGAGTTCCGTCATGTCAAGGCGGGCGCGCCCGAAGCAGATTATCCCGATGCAAGCGATGTGTTGTCCAGTTTGCGTTTGAAGAAGGATGAAACTGAAATTAAAGCTATGCGCCGCGCGGTCAAGATCGCTCAGGACGCGCTTGAAGCGACCATCCCTTTGATAAAGATCGGCATGACCGAAAAAGAATTATCCTCCGAGTTGGTTGTGCAATTGCTCAAACACGGTTCTGAGCCCGAAATGCCCTTTGCACCGATTGTCTCCGGTGGACCGAACTCTGCAAATCCACATGCTTCACCGACAAAGCGTAGATTACAAGCTGGAGACCTACTCGTGGTAGATTGGGGCGCGGCGTTTGACGGTTATATCTCCGACCTGACGCGCACCTTCGCAGTGGGTGAAGTGGACACGGAGTACGAGAAGATCCACAAGATCGTGCAGGAGGCAAATGCTGCGGGCCGCGCCGCTGCAAAACCTGGCATCCCATGCGCGAACGTGGATAAAGCCGCGCGGGATGTGATCGAGAAAGCAGGTTATGGTGTGTACTTTACTCATCGCACAGGACACGGCATCGGCATGGAAGGTCACGAAGAACCATACATGCGCGGCGACAATATGCAACTGCTCGAACCCGGCATGGCGTTTACCGTTGAACCTGGAATTTATCTGCCAGGTCGCAACGGCGTCCGCATCGAAGATAATGTAGTCATCACCGAAACCGGCGCAGATGTGTTGTCCGATATGCCGCGTGGGATACGAATGGTGGGATAATTTTTCTCTGCCGCGAATGAGCGCGAATTTTCGCGAAAAGAAAAAAATTCGCGTCAATTCGTGAAATTCGCGGCTAAACGGTCTTGGAGGAACCATGACTGAAATTCTTTTCAAAACATTATCTTTTGCGATCATTGGCGCGGCAATGGAGGTCCACAAAATTCTTGGGCCCGGATTTCTCGAGTCGGTCTATCAAGCCGCGCTCGAAAAGGAATTAACCCTGCGCGGCATACCATTTCAGCATCAGGTCGAACTGCCTGTCACATATAAAGGAGATATCATCGGTGTATACAAGGCGGACCCTGTGATTGACGGGAAGATCATTGTTGAGATCAAGGGAATCTCAAGGCTTAATGCCTCTCATCAAGCTCAAGCCCTTCATTACCTTGCCGCGACCGGCTTGGAACTTGGGATTCTTATCAATTTTGGTATGGGCTCTTTGGAGTATCGCCGGGTTGTCAAATCTGAAAATAAAACTTCGCGCTAATTCGCGGCGAAAGGTTTTGGATTAGATGACTCAAGCCACAACGCAATATCTTGACCTGATGGATTCCCAATGCGAATCTGCCTTCGCCGCGTTGGATGGACTCACGGACTCTCAACTCTGGCATAGACCTGCGCCCAAAGAATGGAGCATCGGCGAGATTCTTGATCACAACTATTCGTTGTTTGTGTCCACGTACTATGCCGTACAATGGATGTGGAAATTGAACGGCTGGTATGGTCGCCTTCGCAGGCATCGCCCATACGAAACTGAAATCGAAGACCTGTATCGCAGTCCGAAATTTCCTCACTGGGTCGGTTTCTTGTGGACACCGCGCTTCAATACGCGTAAGCCTGTTTCGCTTGAAACGCTCAAATCTGAGATAAGAAATCTTCACGCGAAAGTTCGCACATTCTATGAAAGCAAGGACGTGGATGTGCTGGGGAATCTCTATCTTTATGATCCGGTGTTCGGCTGGTGCAACCTCATTGTCACCTTGCGGATTGGTATTTATCACGACCAGTTACATTACGATGATGTGTTCAAGCAAGTTAAGGATTTCAAGTAATGATCTCGATCCGACGCGTGAATCCTGATGAAGCAGAGGCGTTATCCCAAATTGCCCTTTCCGCAAAGCGTCATTGGAATTATCCCGACCGATGGATGCAAATCTGGACTCCTCAGTTGACGTTTACCCCCGAGTCTATTGAAAAGAATGAGAGTTGGGCCGCCGAGATGGATAGCGCCCCAATCGCTTTTTATACCCTGTTGAATAAAGATGGAAATGCCTGGGTCGAAAACATGTGGGTGCTTCCAGAGTATATCGGTCAGGGTGTTGGAAAACAGTTATTCCTTCATGTCTTGTCCCGCTCACGTGAAATGGGATGTGAAGCCCTGCAACTTGAAGCAGACCCGAACGCGGTCGGTTTTTATGAGAAAATGGGTATGTACGAAATTGGTGAGCGCCATTCCGAAATGGAAGGTCAACCACGTATATTGCCTATCATGGAGATCCTCTTATGAAAAATCTTGGTCCTAAGAGCAAGGAGTGGCTTGCATCTGTAGGTGTATACACCCTGGATGATGTGGCGAAGCTGGGTGTTGTAGAGACTTATAAAAGGGTCAAAGCGGCTTATCCTGAAAAGGTATCGCTTAACATGCTTTGGGGATTACAAGCCGCGTTACTAGACCTACCCTGGAGCGAGCTGCCGCCTGATATCAAATCCGAACTAAGAAAACAGATAGAAAAGAGTCCTGACCACTTATTGTGAATATTGCAACTCCCACCCCGAAGACACCTTCAACAAGACTTATCACGATATTCGGTATGGATTCCCTCGCACGCACCGCGGATCTGGCAGGGAGTGAGAAATCCATTCTGCAGCCAACGTCTGCGCTTAGTTGCGCGAATTGAGTCTGGCTGGTTCAAACTCATTTTGCAGAACTCAGACTGCTCAAGTAATCGGCGACTGCCCCCAGATTTTGGAAAATGTAGCTCGGCTGGTAAGGCGACGTCGGCACTTCATCCGCCTGTGTTTCGCCGCTTAGAACAAGGATTGTGGGAATCCCAGTGGTCTTCCCAAGCGCGATATCTGTGTAGAGCCGATCTCCGATCATGCACAAGGCCGAAACCGGCATGCCCACTCGTTCGGCAGCTTTCTCCACCAATAGCGGATTGGGTTTGCCCACAACCAGATCTGGTTCGCGGCCGGTTGAAGTTTTAACAAAAGCAATCGTTGCACCAATATCGGGCATGAAGCCGGTCTCGGTCGGGCAGTTGTAATCAGGATGCGTTGCGATGTAGGGCACGCCCGCACGCGCCAGGTCGCAGAGCCTCCACAGCTTGGCATACGTCAGGGTCGTGTCAAATCCCAACACTGCAAAATCCGGCATCTCGTGAGTGAGTATAAATCCGCGTTCGACAAATTCGTTTTCGAGCGCGGGCGTACCTACAACATAGACCCGCGCACCGGGCTTTTGACTTTGAATGTGCATGGCTGTCGCTTCACCGGAGGTCAATACTTTCTCGCGCGGAATGGATAATCCCAGGCAGGTAATTTTTTCTGCATATTGCTGGCTATCTTTGGACGAGTTATTGGTGAGGAATAGGAACTCGCGCCCCTGCTGGCGCAAGACGTCAATGAATCTTAATGCGCCTTCGAGCAAATGCTCACCCAAATAGAAAGTTCCATCCATATCCAGCAGGAAGCAACGTACTTGCGCCAGTGGATCTTTATCGTACATCATTAATTAGACTGTTGCCTTGCCGCCCGTTCAAACACAGGCAACAGAGCAAAATAAGTTTGCCGATAGCGCGCATAGGACTCTGTGTAAATGGATTGTGTGAGCGGCTGTGGGTCGATCTGTTCCTGGATATGCACAATGTGTTCGCTCGCTTCGGAAAGTGTGGTGTATGCTCCGATGCCCACCAGCGCCAGGAATGCCGCTCCCAACGCGGTGGTTTCAATGGTCTCCGGAACTGTCACTTGCAACCCAGTAACATCTGCCTTAATTTGATTCCACAGTCGGCTTTTCGCGCCCCCGCCCATCACACGCAATTCGTTCAATTCCATTCCTGCCATCTGCATTTGCTTGACAATGTCGCGCACGGCATAGGCTGAACCTTCAAGGAGCGCCCGGACAAAGTGCGCGCGGGTATGCGCTAGTGTAAAACCGGCAAAGGTTCCACGCGCGGACTCGTTCCAGGTGGGAGCCAGCGCCCCCATCAGGCTTGGAAGAAAAGTCAGTCCTTCCGCACCAGGCAGGATGCGCGCCGCTTCAGAATCAAGTGCGGCATACGTCTCACCATTTGCAAACTGGTCACGGAACCAGCGATAGTTACCGCCCGAGACAAAGCCGGGATTCTCCAGTAACCAGAGATCAGGGTCAGCATGGCAGTGTGTTTCCACCAGGCAGGTTGTATCGAATACAAGTTCCGGGCTGGCCGTGCACACCGGCTCAGCCGTCCCGGCAATATCGCCTACCAGACCGGGCCGCGTCACTCCAGCACCTAAACAAGCCGCATGCTCGTCGCCACAACCGACCATCACAAGCGTATCTGCACTCAGGCCTAGCTTATCAGCAATATTCGGACGAAGTTTCCCCAGCGTAGTGGTGGCCGCGCTTAACGGAGCCAGACTCTTCAGGTCAATGTTGAACGCTTCGCCCATGAGCGCTGACCATTGTCTTGTGCGCACATCCAGCAGTAAAGTGGAGGAAGCATTGGAATAATCCACTGCCAGTTCGCCGGTTAGATAATAAGTCAGATAACTGCCGGGGAGCAGAAAATACGCGGCTCGCTCGTAAATCTCCGGTTGATGTTCTGCCAGCCAACGGATTTTGGGAGCAACATGGTACGCATCCAGATTGAGGCCAGTGAGATGAAAGACCTGCTCATCGCCAAGGCTTTGACGTACCGATTCACACTGTGCCCCTGCGCGGCGATCCATCCAGATAATCGCCGAACGCAATGGTCGGCCGCTTGAGTCAATTGGGACTACACCGTCCACTTGCGTGGCGAGACTCAGGGCGCGCACGTTTTTAGGTGACACTTTGGTTTGGAAGAGCAATCGCTGGATGGTGAGGTTAAGCGCGTTCAACCAACGCTCAACAGGTTGTTCTGCCCAAAGCGGATGAGGGTAGTCTATCATATAGGGTTCATAGGCCTCACCCAGGAACTTGCCTGTCGTGGAAAGCAATAGCGCCTTTGTCCCCTGTGAACCTACATCACAACCTATGATGCAATCCATTGTTTACTGCTGTTGAAGCCAGTCGCACACTGCCAGCACGTTCTCTTCGAAAGAGCCATCCGGCACAAATTGACGCTCGAAAAATGCAGAGCCAATTGTAAAACCCCACGCACCTGAATCCCAGACCTCTTTAATCCGTTCAAATGAAGCAATACTACCTGCTGACACAATCGGTATTTCCGTTGACTGAACCACTTGTCTGAGGAGTTGAGGGGCATCACCGGTGTAACGGTAGGTGAGCAGATCCAGGCCATGGACGCCATAGGCCTCCAATTCACAGGCATGCGCGACGATCTCGTCGATGGTTCCGTCGAGGATGCTGGGATGGCTGTGCACATGACCAGGGAATGGATAGTATCGTACAGGTTTGTCTTTTAGATAAGCGCCGATGGAAGGAAAGAACCCGGTGCCCATCAGGATGTCAAAACCCAACTCCACCGCCAGTCGCGCGCCTCGTAAACCTTCCTCCTCCGAAAGGCTTACGACCTCCAGGAAGGTAATTTTACCGGCCGCTTTCATGGCTGTGACAACGCTCTGCATGTCTTTCGGCGACAAGCCTACATCTTTGAAACCCCAATGGGTGATTGGATAATCCCTGATGCGCTCAAATAAGTTCAGCGCATTCTGGACGGTGCGGTCTTCATGGGTAAGCATAACGATAAGTTCGGGTTTGAGGCGTTGGGGTTGCACGTTTGATTCCCTTCATCAAAGATTTTCATTCACTTGTGCCCACAGCGTTTCCTGATCCCAATTCAGAAACACGAACAAATCACCCAGGGTGAGGCGGTGGCGAATGAGGGAGGCATTCGTAAATGCGAATTGGACCTCAGCGGCGGATGGCGGCGGAATCAGTTCGGCAAAGCGCAAGGGCGACGCAACTGCCCGCAGAATACGCGCCGTGAGTTCCGGCGGTTTGACGAGTGAACGCAATTGAGTGCGGATGTTGGGCCAGTCCTGCAACGCGGCCTCGAAGTCGGGTCGATGTGTGTGCCAGGCCTCCAACTTTATTTTGTATTCCGACCAACATTCGGCAGCGACGCGCCCAGTCGGGTCCAGTGGATTGAAGGATGCCTCAAGACGCGCTCGCATCTGCACCTCGGTCGGATAGCAGTTCTCAAGATTGACCTCAGCCGGTTCAAATTCATCCAGAAATATCCGGTACGCTGTGGTGGTGAGACGTGTGGCAAGAGCCACCTGAGTGCCGTGTTGTGCCAGCGGCCGCTGGTTTTGTTCGGCAACAAGATCCAGCACGTGTGAGATGACATGCTCATATCCCGAAAGAGGCGCAGTGGCATGTGAGAGTGACATTGCCAGCCCAGCCAGAGCAATGAGTTTTGCCAGCACACTCATACTTTCGAGCGTGCCCATTTGTAATGCTTCCGCCTGTTCCAGAAAAATTTCATCCAGCGGTCCCATGAGGTTTTGCGCGAACTCAGTATAAGTGTTGTCCAGCCCTAAACGGTACGCTAACCACCAATCCGCATAACTTCCAAATGACGCCAGCAGGTCGCCCACTCCAGCTACAGTCATGGCTTGAGGCGCATCGCGCAACGTCTCCAGATCACACACAAGTACATCCGGGTAGCGCGAAGGCAATGTGCGCTTTACGCCATCCACAAAAGTTGGAGCCATATTGGATGTGTAAGCGCTGACACTGTTTGCAGTCTGATACACAATAAAAGGCAATGGCCCAATGGCGTGTTCCTGTTGGTATACATGGCAGGCATGCTTGGCAATATCGGTGACGGTGCCGGAGCCCACAGACAATATGCCCGAGTTGGCCTGCAAACGCGCTTTGACGTAATTGATTTGGGAAAAATCAGTGTGGACCTGTCCCGTGATATCCGCTTCCAACCAGATCACATCCACCTGCCAGCCTGCACTTTGCAGTTGTTCGAGAATGAGTGATTTGAGGTCTGCACCCTCGCGCTTCATCGACGTCCGATCCATGACCACTGACAGAGGTTGGCCCGCTTTCATTCCAGCCAATAACAGAAGATTTGGCAGGCGCCAGAGCGCCCCGGACTCAAAAATCATTTCGCGGATGGGAAGATCTTCGCCTGCTGGATAACCTGGGATGCCGCGAATTTCGGCTTTGAAGCGCTCGATGCCTTCGGGGTCAAAACGTAAAGTCATGCAACACCTTGTTCAAGAGATCAGGGCGATTCGTCATAATGCCATGTACGCCTAACCTAACCTGAATTCGGGATAAGGAATTTCTCAGTGAAATTCACACTAAGGACATGTCACCCTGAGATAGGGTTGCGGCATGGGAACCTATTCATCATCCAGATTTTTAAGATGCTCGGCGCGTTCCACTTCCTCGACATCGTTGTACCATTGAACACGCGTCCCGATGGCGGCGCGCGCTTTCCATGTCAAAGATTTCGGCGCGCTCTCGATCATCTGCTCAAGCAGGGTGATCCGATCCGGGATGTTTTGGTTATCCTGAGCAGTAAAGAGATCTTTATACCGTTCCAATCCCTTACGGATTTTGCCGAGGTTCATCGTCGTAGTGTAATAGAAGCCCCAGTCCTTGCTCATGATAGCGGCAATGTATTTGCCATTGATCGTTTCCTTTTCCGTATCCCCGACAGGATGGGCTGCAAATAACATAAGCATATCGCGGATATCCTTCTCGTTGATCCTTACGATCTGAAATTTTTCAAGCGCAAGGTCAGCCAGCGGGATTGTTGGGACATCCAGATGCAGGCGGTTGCGGAAGTTCACAATATGACACATGTTCAATTCATCCTCGAAAATATCCACATGCAAGCCGGTCTGCGGGTTTTCATAGATATGCCGCCCAACAAACAAGCCGGGGGTGAGCGAAGCCTGCTGACGTTCCGACTGGAAATGACCATTCGCAAAGAATTTCTCGAGCCTTTCGCCTTCCTTCGAGTAGGCGGCGAAGTCAATATCACTGATATCGCGGCCCATGGAAACGTGAACATGTATATGTTCCGGGCAATGGATGCGGAATGCGGTGGCGCCCAACACGCGCAAGGTCAACCCGTTTTGTTGGGCTTTATCCACAAATTGAATCGCTTCTTTGACGAAATCGAACTGTTGTGACAT
>Ga0247727_10016289_pt1 | contig 12027 bp, 9 predicted proteins | sample WisWelCaveWW1625_FD_202498 | JGI IMG/M metagenome (GOLD analysis project Ga0247727, IMG submission 202498) | Biofilm microbial communities from Wishing Well Cave, Virginia, United States - WW16-25 | ecosystem: Environmental > Aquatic > Deep subsurface > Groundwater > Cave microbial mat | place...
AGTTCGCCGGCTGCGGCCTCGGCCTCGCCGCACTGCTCGGCATCATCCGCGCCCTGGGCGGCGCCATCCACGTCGTGAGCACACCGGCCTACGGCTCGATCTTCACCGTGCTGTTGCCCGTGGCCTGCGAGCATTAGGAAAGCCTGCTTTATTGACCAGTGGGGTCGCAACCCTCTCTAATTTTTAGTGACTGCTCTTTTCGCGCTCCACTGCTTTCCTACTTTCTTCTGATAACTGTCTGACTCGCCGGCAAATGGGGCATAGGAGTGCCTATGGCAGGATTGCCTTGAATCCCCGCCTCCTCGACTAAATCGAGCCCGTGCTCCAACGCCACAGAACCAAAATTGCTTATTTTTGGAAATTGCGAGGGGGGAGATTCGAACAGGGGTTCCAGATGCACTCTATCATCATCACTAATATCAAGCCTCAAAACCCTGTCTTCGTGGCCCCGAGGCCAGTTTTGTGCAAGCAAATCGGGATGGCGACCTGAAGCGCCTGGAATCTCGAGAGCAGCAGCAACTTCGTCTCGCCCTCCGATATGAAGCTCCGAACCCTCAGGTGAGAGCCGAAGGACGCCGATCCGTTTGGATTTCCCGCCATAGTCCACAATTTTTAGCATGCCGTGTTTAGTTGCTAAATTTTTAATGCTTATTTTCCCTCGCTCCAGTAGTACTGCTTCTGAGATTGCTACCACAGCGATGCCCACCGCATCTGGATCGAGCGAAATTACTTGTCGACCGAGAGTTGCCGTCTCTGACAAACTTTCACGGGAAGGAATCCAATTCCAGGGCCACATCCCCCATTCGAGAAAGACCTCGTTGTAGTAAATAAAAATTGCATTACTAAAACTTCCTGAATACATTCGCTCTTGTCGATCTCGAATCTCACCGACTCTGTTCCTCACAGCATAAGACTTAGCCGCCTTCCAAGCTTTTATGTACCAAATGGTTGACTTAGGAAAAACGACCGCACTTTGCCGCCCATCAGGATCAACGTGGTTGAGAAAACTGTTCGAGGCATACGTGTAAGAACTCTCGCCCGGTTGAATAACGGGATCAGGGCTCGAAAATCTGCACAAGCGGGACTGGTACATGCGCGCGCCGGCATCGAGCACGTCCAACGCTTTTTCTGTTTCGTAACCCGTGAAGGTGTAAGCCACCTTCCCCGCGCGGTCACCGCTTTCGAAGAGCGTCGTGCCGCAAGGGGACTGCTGGGTGCGGTATAGAACGATCCCTCTCGAACTCCCACCCGGAGGTTCGCCTTCAGGGTTACAAGCAAAGCTGATCCCCGAAAATGCAAGAAAACCAAGGCACGTTCTCAAAGCCCAGAATCGCTGCTGCATTACTCGCCTCCACCGAAACCGCCGTTTCGCGCACCACGTCCTCCCGAAGGCTCAACTCTATCAAATCGTAAGCCCCGGAACGCGCTTGGCTACGGCCTCGCCGATCTCCGCCGGTGAGCGGGCCACGTTGACGCCCGCGGCTGTGAGGGCCGCGATCTTGTCGCTGGCGCGGCCCTTGCCGCCGGCGATGATGGCACCGGCGTGGCCCATGCGCTTGCCGGGCGGCGCGTTCTGACCGGCGATGAAGGCGACGACGGGTTTGGTCATCTGCGTCTTGATGAATTCTGCGGCGGCTTCTTCCGCCGAGCCGCCGATCTCACCGATTAGGACCACGGCCCGCGTCTGTGGATCGTTTTCAAACAAAGCCAGGACGTCGATGAAGCTGCTGCCGACAATGGGATCGCCGCCGATGCCGACGCAGCTGCTCTGTCCGATGCCGAGGCGCGTGAGTTGATCCACCGCCTCGTAGGTGAGCGTACCGGAGCGCGAGACAACGCCCACCGGCCCGGGCCGCGTGATCTGGGCGGGCATAATGCCGATGCGGCACTGCTCGGGCGTCACCACACCGGGGCAGTTGGGGCCGATGAGGCGCGTCTTGCTTCCGCGCAATGCGTTTTTCACGCGCAGCATGTCGAGAGCGGGAATACCCTCGGTGATGCAGACAACCAGAGGCAGCCCGACGTCCGCCGCTTCGAGTACGGCGTCCGCTGCTCCCGGCGGCGGCACGAAAACCACCGAGGCATTAGCGCCCGTTTCCGCCACGGCACCGCGCAGTGTGTCGAAGATGGGCAAGCCATCGATCGTGGTTCCGCCCTTGCCGGGGTGTACGCCGCCCACGACAGCGGTTCCGTACTCGAGAGAAAGTTTGGCGTGAAAGCGGCCCGTCTTGCCCAGACCTTGCACGAGCAACCGCGTTTCTTTGTCGCACAGGATCGCCATGGCTAAGAGACTGCGCCAAGATGGGATGCGACGTCCCTCTGTCCAGCCAGCGCCGCCCGCGCCGCCGCCACGGATTTTTCACCGGCTTCGCGCAAGGTTTCAGCGGGCGTAATATTAAGGCCGGATTTCGCGAGTAGCGCCCGACCCTCCGCCGCCAGTGTGCCTTGCAGGCGCACCACCAGTGGCACTTGGATTTTCACTTCCCGCGCCGCTGCCACCACGCCTTCGGCAATCAGATCGCAACGCACGATGCCGCCGAAGATGTTCACCAGGATGGCCTTCACGTTCGGATCGCGCAGAATCAGTTTGAAAGATTCCGTCACCTTTTCCACGTCGGCCCCGCCGCCCACGTCGAGAAAATTCGCCGGCCGGCCGCCGCAGACCTGGATCATGTCGAGGGTCGCCATGGCGAGACCGGCCCCGTTCACCATGCAGCCGATGTCGCCGTCGAGCCCCACGTAGGCGAGATCGAGCTCCTTGGCCCGGCGCTCGCGCTCGTCCTCTTCTTCCGGATCGTAGAGTTCGCACAACTCGGGGTGCCGGTAGAGCGCATTGTCGTCGAAGTTGAGCTTGGCGTCCAACGCGAGGAATTGTCCGCTCTGCGTCAGCACTAGCGGGTTGATCTCGGCCAGCGATGCGTCGAGCTCAACGAAGAGTCTGTAAAGTCCGCGCACGACGGCCTCGAAACTCTTGACCTGCTCGACAGTAAGCCCCAAACTAAAACCGAGCTCGCGCGCATGGTAGGCATAAAGACCGACGTTCGGATCCACGAAGGCGCTGTGGATTTTCTCCGGCGAGCGCGCCGCCACCTCTTCGATATCGACGCCGCCCTCGGAGGAAGCGATGACCGCAAGCTTTTCTTTGGCGCGGTCGAGCACCACGGCGAGATAGAATTCGCGCGCGCCGGCGGCACCCACCTCCACGTAGAGCTTGCGCACCAGCTTGCCCTCGGGCCCCGTCTGATGCGTGCGCAGGCACATGCCGAGGATCTCGCTCGCGCGCTGCACGGCCTCCGCCGGCGACTGCGCGAGTTTGATGCCGCCCGCCTTGCCGCGTCCGCCGGCGTGGACTTGGGCTTTCACGACGATCGGCGCAGTAGCTAAACGGCGTGCCACCTGCTCCGCCTCCGCCGGCGTCGTCGCCAATTCGCCCGCCGGCACCGGCACGCCGAACTTTTTAAGCAGCGCCTTCGCCTGGTACTCGTGAACGTTCAACGCTTCGCTCCTGTTGCTCAAGGGGCAGAGGAGCTTCCCCTCGGCCCCTTCAATCCCTGTAAGAGGCGCGGGAGGAGTTGTCGCTGGCCGACGACTAGAAGCGCGCCTCCCCAGTCCCGTATTTCAGAACCCTGTGTACCGCCTGCGGAGGAGGGCAGCGACAACTCCTCCCACGCCTGAGCTACAACCGAATCTGTTCGACCAAACTCCGCACGTGCTCCACCGAAGCGTCGAAGAGTTTGCGCTCGTCCGGCGCCAACTCGATTTCCAGAATTTTCTCCACGCCGGCCGCGCCGAGGATGCACGGCACGCCGACGTAGGTGCCGTTCACGCCGTACTCGCCCTCGCACAAGCATGCGCAGGCGAGCACGCGTTTCTTGTCGCGCAGGATGGCCTCGGCCATCTCGATGGCGGAGTAAGCCGGCGAAACGAAGGCCGAACCTGTCTTGAGCAAGGCCACCACTTCACCGCCGGCGTTCTTGGTGCGCTCGACGATGGCGTTGATCTTCTCTGCCGGCAGCAATTTCTCGACGGGAATGCCCGCCACACTGCAGTAGCGCACGAGCGGCACCATGGTGTCGCCGTGGCCGCCCAGCACCAGCGCCGTCACGTCCGCAACGGAAACACCCAGTTCCCAGGCCACGAAGGCGCGGAAGCGCGCCGAGTCAAGCACGCCAGCCATGCCGAGGACGCGCTGCTTCGGAAAGCCCGAGATTTGTTTAAAAGTGTAGACCATGGCGTCGAGAGGATTGGAGACCACGATCACGAAGGCCTTGGGCGCATGCTGCTTCACGCCCTGGGCCACGCTCTTCATGATCTCAAGATTTTTAGCGAGCAGATCATCGCGCGACATGCCGGGCTTGCGCGCCAAGCCCGCCGTGATGATGACGAGATCCGAACCGGCGATGTCCTTGTAATCATTGGCGCCTGTGACGCGGGCATCGGCTCCTGCCAGCGGCGCGCCCTCGGCGATATCGAGAGCCTTGCCCTGGGGCAGACCTTCCACTACGTCGAAAATCACCACGTCCCCCAGCTCGCGGTAGGCGATCTGCTCCGCGAGCACGCCGCCGATGTTGCCGCCTCCGATGAGCGCGATTTTCTTTCGCATAAACATCTCTCCCGTTATGAAAGGTTTTCGATGATGGCGTCGGCGAAGCCGCTGCAAGAAACCAGGGTGGCGCCCTGCGTCTGGCGCTGGAAGTCATAGGTTACGCGCTTCTGCGCGATGGTTTTTTCCAGGGCGCGCTCGATGCACTCGCCGGCTTCGCGCCAGCCCAGGTAATCGAGCAGCATGACACCGGAGAGGATCAGCGAGCCGGGGTTCACCTTGTCCTGGCCGGCGTACTTGGGCGCCGTGCCGTGGGTGGCTTCGAAGAGCGCCGCGCGGTCGCCGATGTTGGCGCCCGGTGCGATACCGAGTCCGCCGACCTGGGCCGCGCAAGCGTCGGAGAGGTAATCCCCGTTCAAGTTGGGAAGCGCGATCACGGAATATTCGTCCGGGCGCAGCAGCACCTGCTGAAACATGGCGTCGGCGATGCGGTCCTTGATCACGAACTTGCCCGCCGGAACTTTCCCAGCATGCTCGTCCCACAACTCTTGCTCGGTCACAATGCGGTCGCGGAATTCGCGTTTGGCGAGGGCATAACCCCAATCGCGAAAGGCGCCCTCAGTGAACTTCATGATGTTGCCCTTGTGCACCAAGGTAACGCTGTCGCAACGGCGCTCGAGGGCGTAGCGAATCGCCATGCGCACCAGGCGCTCGGTGCCCGTGATGCTGATGGGTTTGATCCCGATGCCCGAGTCCGCGCGCACGCGACAACCCATCTCGCCGTTCAAGAACGAGATAACTTTGCGCACCTCGGGCGAGCCTTCTTTGAATTCGATGCCCGCGTAGACGTCTTCGGTGTTCTCGCGGAAGATCACCACGTTGAGCTTCTGGGGTTCTTTGACGGGCGCGGGCACGCCGGTGAACCAGCGCACGGGCCGCACGCAGGCGTAAAGATCGAGCTCTTGGCGCAGCCGCACATTGATGGAGCGGATGCCGCCGCCCACCGGTGTGGTGAGAGGCCCCTTGATGGCGACTCCATACTCGCGAATGGCCGCGAGCGTATCTTCGGGCAGCCAGGTATCAGGCCCGTAGACCGCGTTGGCTTTCTCGCCGGCGTAGATCTCGTGCCAACAGAGCTTGCGCCGACCGCCGTAGACGGCCTTCACCGCCGCGTCGAACACGCGCACCGAAGCTTTCCAGATATCCGGCCCCGTCCCATCGCCCTCGATGAAGAGAACCACGGGCTGATCCGGCACGCGCAGCGAGCCGTCCGGCGCCCGGCTGATTTTCTCGCCCGCGGAGGGGAGCTTTAATTTCTGGTAACTCGCCATCTCGGCGCGGGATTTAACCCCATCCGCGCTGCGCACGCCAATCACTCCGCGAGCAGGTTCAACGCCTCGCTGCGCACCTGTTCGCGCTCTTCCGGCTTCACTTCGGGAAGCGTGAGGCGTTGGCCGGGATAAACGACGGCGGGGTCGACGATCTGATCGCGGTTGGCGCGGTAGAGGGCGGGCCACAAATAAGCGTCGCCCAGGTTGCTTTCCGCGATGGTCCACAAGGTTTCGCCGGCAGCGACTTCGTGCACGCGGGGCTCCGCCGCCGCGGAGGCAAGGCAAAAACCCAAGCTGACGACCCAGGTGATGAAGCAAGTCCAACGCCCAGCTCTCAACCACAAAAATCTCCGCAACAGACACCCACTCATTCGCGTTCGCTCTGCGGCCGGGCGAGGCGCAGGGAAAGTTCGTGCAACTGCTCTTCCTCCACAGGGGAAGGCGATTCCAAAAGCAAATCTTGCCCGCGCTGGGTCTTGGGGAAGGCGATTACGTCGCGCAGGCTCTCGGCCCCGGCTAGCAGCATTACCCAGCGATCGTACCCGAAAGCGAAACCGCCGTGGGGCGGTGCCCCAGCTTCCAGTGCGTTGAGCAGAAAACCGAATTTTCGCTCCATCTCGGCCTTGCTGTAGCCCAAGATTTCGAAGATGCGGCGCTGCACGTCGCTTCGGTGATTGCGCAGGCTGCCGGATCCGAGCTCGACGCCGTTCACGATCACGTCGTAGTGGGTCGCGCGCACGCGCTCCGGATCGCTCGCGAGCCGCGGCAGGTCTTCCTCCCGCGGCGCCACGAAGGGCATGTGGGCGTAGGTCAGTTTGCCTTTTTCATCGCGTTCGAAGAGCGGGAAGTCAACCACGAAGAAGGCGTCCCAGGGCCGCCCTTCCACGCGCCCGAGGCGCTGACCCAGATCGCTGCGTAAGCGCGCCAAGATGGCGTTGGCCTTGGGTGCCGCATCCGCTTGAAAGAAGAGCAGACTGCCCGGGCGCGCGTGCGTGCGCTGGGCGATCGCCGCGCACTCCGCCTCGGAGAAAAATTTCACGATCGGAGATTGCCAACTACCGTCGGCGGCAACGCGGATCCACGCCAGACCGCGCCCGCCCAGTTCTTTCTTGACGAAGGCCTCGAGGCGATCGATCTCGCTGCGCCCCAACTCTGCGGCGGCGTGCAGCGGGAGGCACTTGACGATGCCGCCGCCGTCCACGGCGGCGCGAAAAGCGCGGAACTCACTCCCAGCAAACACGTCGCTCACATCGACGAGTTCGAGCTTTATGCGCGTGTCAGGGCGATCGCTGCCGTAGCGCGCCATCACGTCGGCGTAGGCGAGCCGCCGGAAGGGCCGCGGCAGCTCGACACCCGCGGCCTGTTTGCAGCCGAAGCAAGTGATTTCTTCCAACACCTCGAGCACGTCGTCGACGCCCACGAAGGACATCTCCAGATCGAGCTGAGTGAACTCAGGCTGACGGTCGGCGCGCAAATCTTCGTCGCGGAAGCAGCGCGCGATTTGAAAGTAACGCTCGTAGCCCGCCACCATGAGCAGTTGCTTCAAGATTTGCGGCGATTGCGGCAAGGCGTAGAACTCACCCGGCTGCAGGCGGCTCGGCACCAGGAAATCGCGCGCGCCCTCGGGCGTGGCCTTCGCGAGCAGCGGCGTCTCGATCTCCATAAAGCCGAACTCGGAGAGGCGCGCGCGCACGGCCTGGTAGAGGCGATGGCGCAGGTTGAGGTTGCGCTGGAGTGGTCCCCGCCGCAGGTCGTGCAAGCGGTGGCGCAGGCGCACCATCTCTTCCACGCCAGAATCGTCCTCGATTGAAAAAGGCGGCGGCGTGGCCGTGTTCAAGATGCGCAGTTCGTGCGCCGCGACTTCGACCTCGCCGGAAGGCAATTTGGAATTTACCGTCTCCGGCGCGCGCCGTGTGACGACGCCGCGCGCGGCGATCACGTACTCCGACCGCAATGCCCCCGCGCGCGTGTGGTTCTCCGACGACACGTCAGGTCGGAACACGATCTGCACCAACCCCGTGCGATCGCGCAGATCAACGAAAATGACGCCGCCGTGGTCCCGCCGGTGCTGAATCCAACCCGCGAGCACAACCTCACGGCCAACGGCGTCCGCGCAGATCTCTCCGCAGGTGTGCGTGCGGCGCAGCGCGCCCAAGCCGTCGAGCGTAACCGAGTGCGCGGTCAAGAATCCTCTCCCCGGGCAGGGCTAGCCCGGATCAACGGGAGGTTGTGCGGAAAAATAACGCTTGATTCAAAAATCCGCGCGACTTTCCTGGCGAGGGGCGCTGGGGGCGGGTCGCAGCTCCTCCAAGCAAGGAGAGGGTGCGGATGGATTTGCGGGAGGCAAATCCCATCCTCACCCTCCCTCGTGACAGAGTTGAGTTAGATTGGCTCTTCGCTGCGACCCACCCCCAGCGCCCCTCGGGAGCGCCAGAATTTTGTCGGCTCGAGCTAACGCTCGCTGGGGGTCACAGGCTCCTCTCCCGAAAGCGGGTCCGAGGCGCTGCACACGCGGTTGCGGCCAAGGGATTTGGCGCGGTACATGGCCTTGTCCGCTGCATCGATGAGATCCTCGCGCGTGCGCCCGTGCTGGGGGTAGGTCGCGACACCGAGACTTGCGGTGACGCGCAGGTGGCCGAATTTCCCGCCCTCGAAATTGGTCTTCTGCACCTCGGCGCGGATGCGCTCGGCGGCCTGCAGGGCGCCTTCCAAGTCTGTATCCACCAAGAGCAGAGTGAATTCGTCGCCGCCGTAGCGCGCCACGGTATCGACCTGGCGCACGCAGTGCGCCAGCACCTGGCCCAACTGGCGCAGCGTGCGCGAGCCCACCAAGTGGCCGTGGCGGTCGTTCACCTGCTTGAAGCGGTCGAGGTCGAGGAAGACGAAGGAGAGCGCCGCCTCGTAGCGCTCGGCGCGGCGCAGCTCATGCTCCGCGGCTTCGAGCAGGTAACGCGCGTTGTGAAGATCCGTAACGTCGTCGCGGAAGGCGCGCTCCTTGGCGTGGCCGTACTGTTCCGCATTGCGCAATGCGAGATCGGCGTGTTCGGCGATGATCTTGGCTCGCTCGAATTCTCCGCCGTCGAAGGGACGCTCGTCCTCCAACACCCACAGGACGCCGGCCTCGCTGCTATTTCCACGCAGTGGAACACTGAGCACCCGAGAAACTTCGACACCCGCTTCGAAAAGCGCGTCATGCACCGGTCCCGAGGTCAGCATCTCGACTTCCTGAAAACCCGCGAAGTCGAACTCTTTGTCCTCGACGAAAAAAGCGTGCAGCCGCTGTGCTTCGCTCTCGCCCAGGCCGCGGAAGGCCATGCCGTCGGAAATCTTGATGGCGTTGCGCTGAAACAGTGCGATGCCGCGCGAACGCGAAACGGTTCCCAACAACAAATCGAGCGCCATCGGGTAGACCTCGCCGGGCTCCAGACAGCGCGCCAATCCCCGACAGACCTCCAGCGTCTTGACGGCGTCGCGCAGGTGCACGTTCTCTTCCAGCAGGCGCCGCCGCCCCATGGTGCGCTCCAGCACAAAGAGCAGCTCGGCCGGGCGCAGGGGTTTGTGGATGTAGTCACCGGCGCCGCGCTTCAGCATGCGGGCGGCGTGTTCGAAGGCAGCGTCGTCACCAAATACGATGAAATCGGTTCCGGGGTGCTCGCGCCGGATGCGTTCCAACAGCATCTCTGCCGGAGCACCCGGCAAGGCGAGAGCACAGAGCACGATTTCCGCCGGTTCGTGGGCGAGGGCGGCGAGTGCCTCTTCGGTGCTGGCCAAATTAGCCACGCGCGCGCGGTCGGCGAGCGCGGCGCGTACCGCTTCCCGGTCTGAGGAAGAAGGATCAACCACCAAAACGCGAGGGCGATGTTCCATGGAACACTCACTCCCAATAACCCAAGATCACGCAGCGAAGATGACTGCGCCTCCCTAAAATCGACACCCAATCCAGAGCCCTTGAGCCGGAGGGCGACTCATCCCCGGGGGCTCCATCTTTCCGCAGCATACCAGAGTGGATCTCGGTCGTTACGCTAGAGCCAAGACTTTCACGGAGGCCATCCCAATGACCGGACCCACTGGAGCACTATCGCGCTACCAAGAACAGTTTGAAGCCTTTCGCTGGCAGGTTCCAGAGTTTTTCAACTTCGGCCGTGATGTGGTAGATCACTGGGCGCAGGATCCCCAGCGCTCTGCCCTTCTTTGGCGCGATGCCGCTGGCGCCGAGCGTCGGCTCACGTTCCAAGACGTCAGCCGGGCAGCGAACCGCGTGGCTCACCTGCTGCAACGCGCCGGCCTCGGCGCGGGTGCCCCCGTCATCATCATGTTGCCCAAAATTCCCGAATGGCAGATCGCCATGTTGGGAGCGCTCAAGGCCGGAGCCCTGGTCATCCCATCTTCTACGTTGCTGCGGCCGAAGGACATTCTCTACCGCGGGCAACACAGCAAAGCCGCAGCGCTCATCACGACGACGGAACAGTGCGCCGCCGTCGACGCCGTGCGCGAGGAGTTGCCGGAGCTGCGCCACTGCTTCGCCTTAGCCCGCTGCGGCACACCGCTACCCGACGGCTGGGAGGATTTTCTCGCCCGTTTGGCCGAGATGCCCGACGACGACAGCGCGGGACGACCGACGCGCGCCGCCGATCCGGCCCTGGTCTACTACACCTCGGGGACCACCGGTCCACCCAAGGCCGTGCTGCACTCTCACGGCTACACCATGACTCAACGCTATACGGCCCAGTTTTGGTTAGGTCTGCGCGAAGGCGATCGGCTGTGGACCACGAGCGACACCGGTTGGGCCAAGGCCGCCTACAGCGTGCTCTTCGGTCCTTGGAGTTGCGGCGCCGAAGTTTTTGTCTACGACGGCCGCTTCGATCCGGAAACAGAACTCCGCTTGCTCGAAGAGATGAGTCCGAACGTCTTCTGCGCGCCGCCCACAGAATACCGCATGCTGGTCAAGCAAGATCTCTCGCACTTCCGCTTCCCACAGTTGCGCGAAGCCGTCTCGGCGGGCGAACCGCTGAACCCCGAAGTGATCCGCACTTGGAAAGAGCATACGGGTCTCACGATCCGCGACGGTTACGGACAAACGGAAACCATTCTGCTCGTGGGAAACTTCCCGGGCCTGCCCGTGCGCCCCGGCTCCATGGGGCTGCCGATGCCGGGACACAGCGTCGCCGTCATCGACGAGCGAGGGCAAGCGCTTGCGCCGGGAGAGGTAGGCGACGTCGCGCTGCAAGACGGCGTTCCCAGCCTCTTTCTCGAGTACTGGAAAGACCCCGAGGCCACGGCGGGCTGCCGCCGCGGTGAGTGGTACGTCACCGGCGACCGCGCCTACCGTGATGCCGACGGCTATTTCTGGTTCGTCGGGCGCGCCGACGACGTCATCATCTCGGCCGGCTACCGCATCGGGCCCTTTGAAGTAGAAAGCGCCTTGGTCGAGCATCCTGCCGTCATGGAAGCCGCGGCGGTGGGCGTGCCCGATCCCATGCGCGGAGAGATCGTCAAGGCCTTCGTCGTGCTGCGCCCCGGCGTCACTGCGAATGAAGCGCTCGCGAAAGAACTTCAGGAGCACGTGAAGACAGTAACCGCACCCTACAAATATCCGCGCCAGATCGAATTCGTAAGTGAACTTCCTAAAACCGTGAGCGGCAAGATCCGCCGGGTCGAGCTGCGCGCGCGCGTGTTGCCGAGCTGAGCAGACACACACGCCCTCACCGACGAGAAACATCGCGGGCTAAAAAATTCTACTGAATGCCCTTAAAGTTGACCTCAAAGGCTTCATGGATCTCGTCCGCCGTCGCCACTTCGCGGGTGTCACGAACCAACATGCCTGGAATCGTCGGGCTAAACTTAAAGCTACCTCCCATCAAGCCGTGTTGACCAGGCCTTGAAACGGTGATTGGACCTTGCAATATACGGAAACCGTTCTGCTTGAGGTACGCCCTCATCGAAGAATCGAGGTTTGCTGTATTAAAAGGCTGCATCACGTAGCTCGAATCCGATACCTGGACGGCACGTACTTCAGCTATGTCGTAAGAGCCTATCCGAAAACCCCTGCTGTTTGAAGGGTGATCCAAGCGCAGGCGAAATGGAGAAAGGCTTCATAGTTTGCGGCTTTCTTCTCCCACCGGATGAGGAGTCGCCGAAATCGGTTGATCCAAG
>Ga0247727_10016290_pt1 | contig 12026 bp, 13 predicted proteins | sample WisWelCaveWW1625_FD_202498 | JGI IMG/M metagenome (GOLD analysis project Ga0247727, IMG submission 202498) | Biofilm microbial communities from Wishing Well Cave, Virginia, United States - WW16-25 | ecosystem: Environmental > Aquatic > Deep subsurface > Groundwater > Cave microbial mat | place...
TCCACCATCGGATCGATGATCTGCACTTTGCCGCTCAATTCATAACCTGCATAAGCGGTGGTGGAAACTTTCACCTCCGCGCCGCGCTGCAACTGCGAATAGAAACGCTCCGGCGCCGAGAACGTGGCGCGCAGCCGTTGAATCTGCGCAAGCTCCGTGATCGGCGAGCCTGCGCGCAGAAATGCGCCGGGGCTTACCTGCCGCGCGCCGAGAACGCCGGCAAAAGGCGCGATGATGCGCGTCTTTTGCAAGCGCGCGCGAATCACCGCGAGATCGGCTTCCGCAACTTTGCGAGCCGCGGCCGCATCGTCGAGAGTTTGCGCCGCGCCCAGGCCTTCGTCCGTGATGGTTTTAATGCGGTCAAACGTGACTCTTCTTTGCTCGAGGATGGCCTTCGCGCGCTCTTCTTCCGCGCGCAACTGCGTGTCATCCAATTGCGCGATCAAGCCGCCTTTGGCAATGGCCGCGCCTTCTTTAAATGGAAGACCGATCACCATGGCGTCGATTTCAGAAACCACGGTGATCGCGTCTTCCGCTTCAATCGTGCCCACGGCCTCGAACGGATCCGTCACTGTGCTCTCAGTGACTTTCGCGGTTTCAACGGGCATGGGCGGCATTTGAAAATCGCCCTGGGCCTGTTGCTGCGAGCAGGCGGAGGCCACGAGCATTAGAAAGATACAGCTCGCCGCCATCAGCAAGCTGCCCGTTTTATTTCGTCTTGAATGTTGCGTCATGCTATAATACATCCTTTCCTCAAAAAATGAAATGCTGCTATAAACTTCGTGGGCGGCGGGGATCGTTGCGGCTCGCGCGCGATATTGAGCGCTTTTTTTAATCGCAATTTATTAGCCTTCGAGCGTGGCTTGCAAAGTGAAGTTGGCTTTGAGCGCGCGGGAGACGATGCAAGTCGTTTTGGCGTCGTTCGCAGTCTCATCGAATTTCGGGCGGTCGATTCCTGGAACTTTTGCCGTCAACTCAAGGTGAATCGTGGTGATCGTCCAAGCGCCCTGCACCTGTTCGAGCGTCAATGTCGCGCGCGTGCTCAATTTTTCCGGCTTGAAACCAGCGGCGCTTAATTTCGCCGAGAGCGCCATGGTGAAACACCCGGCATGGGCTGCCGCAATCAATTCTTCCGGATTGGTGCCGGCCTCGGTTTCAAAGCGCTTGGCAAAAGAATAGGCCGTATCTTTGAGCACACCGCTTTGTGTAGAAAGCGCGCCCTTGCCTTCTTTCAAAGTGCCCTGCCAAACTGCGAAAGCATGTCGTTGCATAATTTTTTCCTTTCTTCGGTTAATGATGAATTTATCGCGCACAAACTCAAAAAATCATTTCGTGAGCAACGTGTTTTTCATGAGGCTGATTATACAAATTTACCACGCAATCAATTTGCGATCACGCAGAAATTTTCAGGTCAAATTTTGCGGCGCTTCGGTGGCGAGCCAAACTATCGTGTCGGCGCCTTGTTCGACGGAACGCGGCGCGTGGCGTCCACCCATGTCCGTGCGCACCCAGCCCGGACAAACCGAATTTACCGCAATCCCTTTACGTTTTAACGCCGCCGCGAGTTGCACGGTGACGGCGTTCAGCGCGGTTTTGGAAATGCTGCAAGCCGGCGCATAACCTGCCATTTCATTCAACGCACCCGCGCCGCTGGAAACATTAATGACGCGACCCGCATCGCGTTTTGACAGCAGGACATGAAATGCCTGCGCCACCAACAACGGACCAATCGTGTTGGTCGCGAGCGTTTTTTGCATCAGCGCGGCATCGGCTTCCCATACCGAGCGCTTCTCATCCAGCAAAATCGCGGCGTTATTCACGAGCACGTCGAGATGATCCGTCTGCGCTGCAACTTCGCGCGCGGCTTGCAGGATACTTTCCGGTTTGTCGACAGCCAACTCGACAAAGCTGACTTTCGCGCCTTTTTTCTGCAAAACCGCCGCGGCGTTGTTTCCGGCATCAAGCCGGCGCGCCGCGAGAAACACGTGAAATCCCTTTTCCGATAACTGTCGCGCGACCTCAAAGCCGATTCCCTTATTCGCGCCGGTGATTAAAACCGTTTTTTGTGCTTTCACAAACACGCCCTCTCCACTTATATCATAATATTGCTGGCGCAAATTGTCAAGAGCCTTGGCGCGCAAACACAGCTCTTCTTGCCGGTTTTGACTAAAATTTTAATCCGCTGCCAAGGCGCGCATCATCCCGCGCACGAATTTGATTTCATCATGATTAACGGTGTGATCCATCTGCGGATACAAACGCATCGTGACCTCGCCGTCCAAATCTTGCAAAATTTTTGCGGCATGTTCGACGCGAGTTTTGGGGATATGAAAATCGGCGTCGCTGCAGCCAAGAAAAATCGGCGTGCCGGCAAAATTGCCGTTGTCATGACGCGGCTCATTATCCGCGCCGATGAGTCCGCCGCTCAAGCCAACGACACCGCCGTAACGACGCGCATGGCGGGCAGCATATTCGAGCGCCAAACACCCGCCTTGTGAAAAGCCCAACAACATGATGCGCTCAGTTGGGATTCCAGTTGCAATCACTTTATCGACGACATTACCAATCGTTGCCAAGGCCGAGGAAAGCCATGGCTCGTTGCTCGCGGCCGGCGCGAGGAAGCGATTCGGATACCAAGTTCCTCCTGCCGCTTGCGGCGCAAGATACGCGAAGCCAGTTTGCTCAAATTCATCGGCCAGCATGAGAATGCTTTCGGCTGAAGCCCCGCGGCCGTGAATCATCACCATCGCGGCGCGGGCAAGATTAAGCGGTTCGCCGGCGGTTAATATTGGCTGTCCGTGATGTGGGTCTTTGATCATTTTATTTCCAAATTTAAAATGGCAAAACGATATGGGGCAAAATTAAAAGCTCGATTGTTTTGCCCAAAATAGTCTTGCCTTTCGATTTCTTTGTGTGCTCACGCACGCGGTCGCGGCATCTCCAAATTCGGCAAGCCCGCTTCGATGACTTGGCGTTGACGCTCCAGCCACGGCGGCAGAATGAGTTGCTCGCCGAGGCGCTCTAATTTTTCGTCGCGCGCAAAGCCGGGGCCATCGGTTGCCAGCTCAAAGAGCGCGCCGCCGGGTTCTTTGAAATAAACCGATTTGAACCAGAAGCGGTCGATCTGCTCCGTCGGCCATAAACCTGCTGCGCGATAGAATCACGCAGATCCATCTCTTCGGTGGAATCTTTCATGCGCCACGCCACGTGATGCACGCCGCCCGCGCCCCATTGACCGCGGTGTTCCTGCGGCAATTCTCTCAGCTCGATAATTTTTCCCGAGGTGCCGCCATCGACGCCGTAGCGACGCCAGCCATTTTCAACGCCGATTGGTTTAAAGCCCATCACCTGAGTAAGCAAAATTTCCGTGGGCTTGAGATCGCCGATCAGCTCGACGTCGCTCCCTTTGAAGGTGATCGTTGGATGATTGGCAACGTCCAAAAAATCGACGCTGCGCAGATGGTCGTCGCGTTGCGACTCATCCGACCACAACGTTTTGGCTTCGATGGTCACCTCCACTGACGACTGGCGCGGGTTCAGTGGATCAAATTCCAGCGTGCCACGAATATTTTTGAAGTGGCCTCGCACATAAGTTACCATCATGTGCCGCAGCAAAACTCCGCGCCGGTATGTCCGGGCTCGAAGAACCATTTCGCCATGATAAGCCTCCGTGAAAGTTTAAGTCAAAGGTTCTATTTTTCTGTCTTTGCTTTTTTTGTGCAGATTTTACTTTTAGTTGATTAATTCTCGATCCGTCCCATCCCGCCGCTATGATAATCAATAATCGCCTGCCGAATTTCGTCATCGGTGTTCATCACGAACGGGCCGTAGCTGACCACCGGTTCGTCAATCGGCGCACCGTTCAACAAAAGCATCGTCGCGTCCTCTTGCGCCTCGATGGTGATGTCTTCTCCCTCCAGTTCAAACAACGCCATCTCTGCCGCGCCAACTTTCTCCGTCCCGTTCAGCAAAACCTGCCCTCGCAAATTAACCAGTACCGTTGTATAATAGTCTGGCAGTTTCAAATCCATGTGATGCCCTGCGTTCAGTCGCAGGTCCCACAGGTTGATCGGCGTGAACGTTCGCGCCGGGCCTTTGACGCCCTGCAAATTTCCGGCAATCACACGCACCGTGCCGCTCGCGTTCGTGAGGTTGATGACGGGAATATCGCGATTGAGTAGCGTCTGATAACCCGGCGGCGACATCTTGAATTTTGCAGGAAGATTCACCCAAAGCTGAACCATTTCCAGCGTGCCACCGCGTTCAGTGAACGCAGCTGTGTGTTTTTCCTCATGCACAATGCCGGAAGCTGCCGTCATCCATTGCACGTCACCGGCGCCGAGGCTGCCGTAATTGCCTGTCGAGTCGCGATGTTCCAGCTCGCCCTGATAAACAATCGTCACGGTTTCAAAACCGCGGTGCGGATGCTCGTCAACGCCGCGCGGTTGATCCGCCGGCGAAAACTTTATCGGGCCGCCGTAATCCAACAGCAAAAAAGGGCTGATTATCTGACCAAGACGCTGCGACGATAAAATGGAACGAACTGGAAAACCGTCGCCCACCCAATGCTGTGCTGGGCTTTTGTGGATTTCGAGGATTTTTTTCATATCGTTCCTCCTTAATTAATTTTCGTCTCGCCGTGAAGCCGATGCGTCCAATCTTGCAGCGTCATCAACAACTCTCGAACGCGTTGACGCGTCGGCTCGTCGATCAGCTTGCCTTCGGCATTGAATTTTTCCACAGCGCGCATCACATAAATCTCCGGCTTATTGAGCGGCAGCATATTGGTGAAAACACAAATCTGACGCAAATGCATCTGGACGCGAATCGTGCCGGCCGTGCCGCCGCTTGCGCCCATGATCGCCAGCGGCTTGACATTCAGCGGCGTATTTTTCGGTGGGCGCGAGGCCCAATCAATTGCATTTTTGAGAACGCCAGAAATTGAATGGTTGTATTCCGGCGTCGCAATCATCAGCGCGTCGGCAGCGGCGATGCGAGCTTTGAAATTTTACACCGCTTCCGGAACGCCGGCGGTTTCCACGTCGCCGTTGTAAAATGGAATTGGCGACAGATCGAAAATTTCCAGTGACATGCCTTCCGGCAAAAGCTCGGCAGCGGCGCGAAGCAACATCGTATTGAATGAGTTTCGGCGCAGGCTGCCGGAAAAACCGAGAACATGCAAATTTTTCATAATTGTTCCTATTATGATATTTTATATTTAAACTATTTATAATTTAAAAATATTCCATCGAAAGTCAAGCAAAAAAAACAACCCCGAAACCCATCCATGAACCATCCGAGCTTCGGGGTAGATTTCGCCACCGAAAATTCAGCTTTTCAAAAGCGTTTGCGTCTATGGAAAAATTCCCAGCTCCAAGTAAGCCAACGCGACTTTGTCGATGGCGCTGATAAAAGCCGCCGTGCGCAAATCAACCTTGCCGCCGTATTGCTTGCGAATCTCGTTCATTTGATTGTAGGCGGAGATCATCGTTTCTTCCAAACCGGAATTGACCAGATCGGCTTCATCGGCGCCGTGGGCAATTTGAACGAACATGTTTTGTTGGAATTTTTTGCCGGTGAGATCCTGGATCGCATGGAGCATCTTGATATTCATGTTCTCTTCAAAGCGTTTGCCCATTCGCCCGAAGCGCACGTGCGAAAGATTTTTCAGCCACTCGAAATAAGAAACCGTCACACCGCCAGCATTCAGATACATGTCGGGAATAATGAGAACGCCTTTCTGCAGCAAATATTCATTCGCGTCGGCAGTCAGCGGCCCGTTGGCGCCTTCGGCCACGATCCTGGCTTTGATGCGCGGGGCGTTTTCACCGGTGATTTGATTTTCAAGAGCCGCCGGCACGAGAATATCGCATTCCAGCTCGAGCGCTTCGAAATTTTTCGGGAAATTCGCGGCGCCCGGAAAATTCAAAATCGATTTGGTGTCTTTGCGATGCTGGACGATTTTTTCGAGTTCCAGGCCTTTCGGATTGTAAATCGCGCCCTCGTATTCAATCAAGCCGACGAGAGTCGCGCCGCCTTCCTGCAGAAATTTTGCGGTATAATAACCGACGTTACCCAGACCTTGCACGATGGCCGTTTTGCCGGAAATCCCGGGTGAAAGCCCAAGCTTGCGCATATCTTCAACGTCATTGCACGCTTCGCAAATGCCAAAATAAACGCCGCGCCCGGTCGCTTCGGTTCTGCCGCGCACGCCGCCCTGCGTAATCGGTTTGCCGGTCACGCAGCCGAGCGCATTCAATTCGTGGCCGGCTGAAGCCATCGCGCCGTAGGTGTCGACGATCCACGACATTTCGCGCGGCCCGGTGCCGTAATCCGGCGCCGGCACATCGACGCCCGGCCCGATGAAATTTTTCTTGATCAACTCGTAAGTATATCGTCGCGTCAGCCGTTCCAGTTCGGTGTTCGAATAATTGCGTTTCTCGATTCGAATCGCGCCCTTAGCGCCGCCGAACGGCACGTCGACGATGGCGCATTTATACGTCATCAGCGCCGCCAGCGCCATCACCTCGTCTTCATTTGCATTCGGGCTGTAGCGAATGCCGCCCTTCACCGGCAGCTTGTGATGGCTGTGCTCCGCGCGCCACGCGTGTATCGTCTCAATCGAGCCGTCATCTTTCTTGAGCGGAAACGTGATATGATAAACGCTGTTGCAGATTTTTATTTGATCGAGCAAACCTTTCGGATGTTTCGTATAAGCCGCAGCCTTGTCGAAATTCCGATTGACCTGATCAAAAAACTTGATGTTGGACATAGCGAATCCTTTCAATTTTTGTTGGGATAAAAATTACTTCCCTTTAATTTTATAATACGTTCCTTTTCCCGTCGAGCCGACGCGCTCCAGAATGCCCTTCGCTTCAAGCTCGTGCAAATCCTCCGAAGCCGTGCGCTTCTTGACGCCGAACAGCTCCTGATATTGCTGGTTGGTGATGCGACGATTTTTTTTCACGTGCAAAACCGCCTGCAACTGGCGCGCGGGCAGTTCCATGTCGCGCAAATTTTCTTCGGTAAAAACATCTTTGCGAAACGTCAACATCATACCTTGGTTCTCACGCCATTCCGGCTCGGGAAGATGCAGGGTGCGGCATTCTTCCAGAATCCGATTGGTGCCGCTCCCCCACCGCTCGATATAGCCGAGATCGTAAAAAATCGCGCCGATCAGTGAGTTGCGCAACACCGATTGATGCTTGCGTTTGAGATCATCGAGGCGCAAATTCAGCGGCAGGTTGCCGGGATTCCAAATCAAAAGATTGTCATCGTAAATGCGTACTTGCGTCACTGCGCCCGCGGCATAATCGCGATGCGTGATCGCATTGATCAACCCTTCGCGCAGCGCACCGAGCGGATATTCCCAAACTTCCTCGCGCTGCGGCTGGCCGGTGATGACGAGCCGCACCGCGAGATGGCGCTGAATAAACGCAAACGCCGCGTCGATCTGCTCGATCACCGTGCCGCCGATTTCCGCATCATCGACAATCACCGTTTCGCTCTTGAACCGCCCGGCTTTGATTTTCGCCTGCGGGAAAAACACTTGCGGCTCTTTGCCAAACAGCAAAATCGCCGCGTTGGTCATTTTGCCGTTGCGAATCAGCCGCAATTTTTCGAGAATGTTCAGCGCCGGTTCGCCACGATCAATTTTGCGGCGATGCCGTGTGTTCGCGGTTTCAATATATTTTTCAATTTTGTTCAAATCCAAATCGTCGAACGTTGCGCTTTCCACCAACAAACTGTCCCAACTCCGACCCGTGGTCAGCGCATACAATTCCGCAATCTCCGCCGCGGTTAATGAATGATTGCGATTGCCGAGCCGTCTATAACTTCGCCCGTTCACCGCGACGGGCTTGATCGGCATTTCGGGAATCGTCAACACCGCCACGCGCTTTTCATCGGCGTGAAGAATTTCCGCATCAGCCGCGACCAACGGCTCCGTCGCCAGCGCGATTTGCGCCGTCCATTTTTCCAGCGCCTGCTCATCAACTGCCACGCCGGCAATCTCGCCTTCCGGCGTAATGCCGATGAGAATCAAACCGCCGCGTCCGGTTGCCATCGCCGCGGCAATTTCCACACATTCGGCGTCGAACTCAGTTTTGCGTGCGAGGGTCGCGCTTTCGGATTTTTGGAGGAGATCGTCGAGATTCATGATAATACATTCAGCAAACAACCTCAGAATAAATTCTAAAAATTTCTTTGTCCCTTTTTCTGAACGCGGAAGACGCGGATTGGGCGGATTGACACGGATAAAGCAAAAATATAAAATCCGTGAGAATCCGTGTTATCCGCGTTCAAAAGTTTTTGCTTTGATGTCGAATTATTCCGTTTCATTATATTTCAACAACACCCGCTGCAAATTTTCCCGCAATAGCTTCTCAAAATTCTCAACGGTATCGAACGATTGATACAGTGCCGGATGCTCGCCTTTGCTGCCATCCAACTGCGCGAAGAATTCGTTCACACGCTTGTATTGATCAGGGTCGAGCGTGTTTTGCGGTAAAGGTCGTGTGCAACGATACATCATAATGCGTGGTTGCTTGAACTTTTCCCAGAGTCGATACGCCGTCATAAATTCTTCGTAAGTTCCCGCTGGATATTCTTTCTGCGTCACAGGATTCGCCGCGCCGGTTGGCGAGCCGAAGCGATGCCAGCGCGTCAGAATGATATCATCGATTTCACGCGTTGTCTGCGAGCCGATGTCGACCATTTTCGTGACGTCACGAAAATGGTCATCAACGATATTCCCCGCATTCTCACAGGCGATCTTTGCCTTCTGAATGACATTATAAAAATTCTCCCAGCGATCATAACCCAAAGGCGTTTGCAGATCGCGCGCCAACCAGCATTCAACACCGTCGATTTCATTCGCGTAGGACTCGAAATCTTTGGCAAGGGATTGGATGAGTTCTCTGTCCATAGCGCTCCCCCTGTTACCGGCCGGTCACGCGGAGTGGCCGGTTGGTGTCATTAAAGTTTTATTCTATCCAATTTCAACTTTCGCGGGCAATGCGGTTTGGGCGCGCGAGTGAATGACGCGAAATTGATCAACCAGACCATTCAATTCGATGAATCCGTGTCGACCATTTTCCTGACGTCAGGAAAATGGTCGACAGCAATAGCGCCGTCGCTGAGAACATCCAATGAAACTCAGGAAAGCCAAAGATTCTTCGAGATAACCGGGCTAATTTTTCAACAACTCAATTCAAATTCGCGCGCAGGCGCATCACCCCCAGCGAGGCGACTTTGTAGTCGGGGCGCAGCGCAAGGGCGCGCTCGTATTCTTCGAGCGCCAACGGCCACAGACCTTTCATTTCGTGAATGATGGCGAGATTGGCGTGCGGAAATTCCGGATTGTCGTAACGCAACACTTCCATCGCGCGCTTGAGAAAGGGAACCGCTTCGTCGAGTTTGCCCTGCTGCATCAAATACGCGCCGATGTCGTTGTGCGGATTGCCAAACTCCGGATCGATGGCAATCGCTTTATGGCATTCAGCGATGGCTTCGTCAAGCTTGCTTTGCATGCTGTAGGTCCAACCGAGAAAAGTGTGCGCCTCGGCGGTCGGCTCGGCTTCGAGGGATTTTTTGTAATAGGCGATGGCTTGTTCGAGCCGGCCCTGCATTTGAAACTCATAGGCCATGTTGAAAAACCGCATCGCTTCGTCTCTGAGAACGCCCATACACACAGAAAGATTAAAAGGCAAAACTAAAAGGGCAAAATAATTTTTATAAAGTTTTTAAATAGTCGTGCCCAAAATCATTTTGCCATTAATTGCTTTTGTTTTATTGTGCTCGCATTGCCGGCCTAACGTCATCAATGCGTGCGGCGCGCAAAGCTGCCAATCCCTCTTCAACATATTTCGGGCGGCGCATGCCGAGCAATACACAATTCAGTCCGGAAATATTGAGTAAAACCCGCAAAGCTTTTTGCGAAAGCGCCGGCGAAGTTTTGAGTTCGGGAACCGCTTCGTCGAATTGCCGGGATAGCCGCTCTGTAGCCGCCGCTGCATCGCGGGCGTGATAACGTGAAAGCGTATCCACAACGGCCGTAAGCGCGCGGCGATAATTGATTTCCCACTCACGCCAGGCGGCGACGTTGTTCGCCTTCTCGCGCAGAAAGCGCAGCGCCATTTCGGTTTGCGGCTCGATGACGTTTTGCTTCACGTGATCCCAGTGCGCCCAATTTTGAAAAAGCGCCAGGCCTTCGCGCAATTGTTCCGACCATGCAAAAATTGGACGATCATCCTTGACGAAGCGGGCAAAATTCAATTCACGAAATAATGTTTGCGCAAATGCTTTTTCGGCTTCGGTTAATTCGGCAAGCTGCGTCGGAAAAATTTTTTCGGCGGCGGTTAACGAAAGGGTTTGAAAATCGGCCAGCCGCCTCATGCCGTCGCCGTGCATGGCGTTGAGCGGGCGATTGACCAGCGTGGCCAGCTTTTTCTCGGCCGCAAATTCGAGCAGCGTGTGCGTGTTGTTCATTTGATTTTTCTCGAACACCGCGCCGGTTTCAAAGAGATTGGCCGGAAATTGAATCACGCGAAAATGATGCGGCGGCGGCAGCGATTCGGCGATTTCCCACAAGCGCTCGAGCGAGGTAAATTCGGGATGCGAGCTTGCGTGTGAAAATGTATTCGAAGAAACACCATAATAAGCGAGGCGACCTGCAGCCACTTGTTTTTCTAAAAAAATAAATGCTTCGCTAATTCGGCGGTAATATTCATTGCGAACTTCGTCAAGATCATTGCGCCCGCGATGCAACGCCTCGGAGAGAAAGTATTCCGGATTGTGCAGCAGCAACACGTCGAGGTGTTCGAGCTGCAAGCGCGCGAGACTGCGAAAGAGCTGGTCGCCGAGAAAATCCGGATGAATGCAATGCCAGCAGTTTTGCATGTATTTGACCATTTCGGGAAAGCCTCTCCCCTGCTGCTCGCGCTGCTGCGCCAGTTGCATATTCTGCCCCTGCACGTAACCGGCTTTGGAAACCACGACGATTTCTTCGCGCTGCACTTCGCCGCTGGCAAAAAACTCCTGCAACACACGTCCGATGAGTTTTTCGCTGCCGCCGTCCGTGTAGTTGGCGGAGGTGTCAATCAAATTGATGCCGGAACGCAGGGCCAGTTTCAACGCGGCAGCATGTTCAGCAGTCGTGTCATCGACACGATAACCGCCGAAGCCGAGACGGCTGACCACCCAACCCGTGCGGCCAAATTCACAACGCGCACTTTCCGGCGAATGATGCCGCGCGTGATAAGCAGCGGTTTTTTCTGGTGAGGCGAACGGCATAACTGTAGGACAGACGGCGTTCTGTCATTCCCAATTCGGTGGTGAAAGTTTCTGAAAAAATTCTATAATAATTTCCCCATCGTGCACCGGATTTGTCGAGGCGCTCTGTCGCTCTTTATTCGAACGATCAACCAAACGCGCTGCCGCCTCTCGCACGTTCTCCGGAAAGTGCAAATCTGCGGCCAGGCGGCGAAGACCGAGGATGAAGTTGGGCGCGTAATCCGTGGCTTGCGAGCCGATTCCTACCGTCACCTGCATGGCCATGCCGGCGGCGCGACGCGCACAGGTGCGGGCTCGGCCGATCTCACCCGCAGCTTGCACTTGCCGGGCTTCGTCGATTTCGTCTTGCAGGGTTCGCGCCATAATAAGCAAAGATACAAAAAGTTGGCGCGATTTACAAGATTATTGTTGGGGTAAAAAAACGGCCACTTGCAATTGGATTTCAGCCAACTGCGCTCCGGCAAATATGATTTGATCGTGCGGGTGACGGATAACGTGGCGAAGATCGCGAAAGAGAGTAAGCTGGAGTAGGTTGATAGATTTCAATTCGCAATCGGCAAGAAAAAGTTGTGAAAAAGAAAAATTCTCTTGACGGCAAGTTTTTTTTTTGTATCTTTGCGTGCATCTTTCTTGGGTTTTTATTTTACGGGGTGGATCATGAAAAAATTTCTCATTTTGGCAATACGGCTGGTGCTCGGGGCAATTTTCCTGGTTTCGGCGATAGCAAAACTCTT
>Ga0247727_10016291_pt1 | contig 12025 bp, 13 predicted proteins | sample WisWelCaveWW1625_FD_202498 | JGI IMG/M metagenome (GOLD analysis project Ga0247727, IMG submission 202498) | Biofilm microbial communities from Wishing Well Cave, Virginia, United States - WW16-25 | ecosystem: Environmental > Aquatic > Deep subsurface > Groundwater > Cave microbial mat | place...
CCAACCGGCCTCGATTGCGAATTTGCGGGGCTACCCCCGCCTGTCGGCCTACCGACGGCGGCGGCTACGGAGGCTCACGGACCTTTGGGAGGGGCTGGCCGCGCGGCGCCCCTCGCCGCAGGCCCCCACAAGAGGGTAAAGCCGCCTTGCCCCCTTGACGTTTGGGGTCTCAACGCGCGTAATCTACATAACATCCAATCGCGGGAGGTGATCCATGGCACCCAACGCTGGACTTGTTGCACTGCTCCTGGCTCTCGCAGCGGCAGGTTGCGGGCAGGATCTGAAACGCGCCCCGGGCGACCCCGAGTCGAGCCCGGCAGCAGCGCCGCAGACGGCCACCGAGGTCGCCGGGCTTTGCGACATCCTGGATTCGCCCGAGCGACGCGAGCTTTCGGCTGCGGGCGAGATGCTCCTCCTGGAGCATTGCGGCAGGCGCGAGGCTCCCGCGTTCGAGACCCGCCAAGGCGAGGTCTTCTCGGGCCCCGATCTGCCCGACCTGCCCGAGCCGCGGCCCCCTTCCATCCGCCCCGCTGGATCCCCGCTCTCGAGCATCGCCGTGGTCGCGGCGGACGTCCAGATCAACGTCGATCCCGGCCCCCCTCGCACCACGCAGAGCGAGACGACCCTGGCCGTGCTGAACGGCGTGCTGGTGGCCGGATGGAACGATTCCGGTGGGCCGGGCCTGAGCGGCTACGGGGTCTCGACGGACCTCGGCGACACGTGGGCCGACCGGGGCGGGTTGCCCAGCATCGTTAACGTGATCACGGGCCGCCGCGGCGATCCCTGGATCCGCGCCCACGCAGCGACCGGCAACTTCCATTACGCCACGCTGGCCACGGATCCCAACGTGCAGTGCGACGACGACGGCGACGGGTTCCCCGAGAACAAACCCATCCTCGGGGTGTACACCGGGGCGACGCCGGGTGCGGCGCCGGACTGGCCGGCGGCCGCCAACGTCACGCCCGGGCAGCCCTGCGGCACCTTCGAGGACAAGGAGGCGATGGACGTCGACAACAGCGGTGGGCCGTTCGACGGGCGGGTTTACGTCTGCTGGCGGCAGTTCGGCGGGCAGAACACGATCCGACTCTCGATCAACGACTCGACCGGCGCGGACTCGGCGCTCACCAACGTCTCGATCAGCAACATCAACGGCGCGGCCGGGGGTGGACAGGGGTGCTACGTCGAGGTGGACCAGAACAACGGCGATGTCTGGGTGGCCTGGCAGGAGGGTCTCCTCATCCGCGGCCGGCGCTCGGCCGCGGGCGGGGCGGGGTTCGGTCCGGAGCGCACGCTGGCGACGATGGCGGCCGTCGGCCACGTGGTCGACTGCGATTCAGGCGCGGACGTGGACAATCGCCAGGTAATGAACGGCAACATCCGCGTCTCCGAGTTCATCAGCAGCATGGCGGTCAATCAGGTCACCGGCAACCTCCACGTCGTCTACGCCAGCGATGGCGATGGCGCCGGCGGGGCCGATGAGGGCGACGCCTGGCACGTACGCTGCCCGCCGCTGGACGCAAACGACATCGACACCGGCGCGTGCACGGCGCCCCTCAAGCTCAACACGGACGCCACCACCAACGACCAGTGGCATCCCTTCGTCGACGCCGCCGCGGCGGGGCCGCTGGCGGTCTTCTGGTACGATCGCCGCAACGACCCGGACAACCGCCTGATCGACCTCTACAAGCGGTTCTCCACCGACGACGGCGACACCTGGACCGCCGAGGAGCGCGTCACCGACGTGGCGTTCGACGTTCCGGTCCTCATCCCCAACTTCGACCCCGGCATCCGTGATTGCTACATGGGCGAGTACAACCATGTTGCTTCCGATTCGAGCAACTTCTACTTCGTCTGGGGCGACAACCGGAACCTTCTGGCCGGACTGCCGGATCCGGACGTGTTCTTCGAGCGCGAGCCGATCCCGGGCGTGCCGCAGTGCGACGCCAACGGACCGTACGTGGTCGAGTGCTCGGGCGGCGTGGGCGTGATCAACCTGGACGGCAGCGGCTCGTTCGATCCGGAGGGCGGCGCGCTCACCTACAGTTGGACCACCGACTGCGGCGGCGGCGCGTTCGACGACGCGACCAGCGCGACGCCGACGCTCACGGCGGACGGCCCGCCGCCCTGCCCGGTGGGCTGCACGGTCACGCTGGTCGTCGAGGACGAGGATGGGCTTTCCGACACCTGCTCCGCCGAAGTGACCGTGCAGGACACGACGCCGCCCGCGCTCGTCGTGCCGCCACTGCTGCTGCTCGAGTGCTCGGAACCGGGAGGTGTGTCGGCGGCCAACCCGGCCATCCAGGCCTGGCTGGCCCTGGCCGCCGCGGCCGACGGCTGCGGTAGCTCTGCGCTGGCCGACGACGCCCCCGTGTTCTTCCCAGCGGGCTGTCCACCCGCGGGAGAAATCACCGTCGTCACCTTCACGGCGACCGACGAGTGCGGCAACGCGACGGTGGGGGTCTCCTCGGTCACGGTCGTCGACTCGCTGCCGCCCGTCATCGATGTCCAGCCCGCGCTGGGGCCGGCAGGTTGTGCGTTCCTCTGGCCGCCTTCGCACGGCTATGCCGACTTCGACCTTTCCGACACCGGCATCGTGGCGCATGACGTCTGCGACGGCGTGACGCTGGACTTCTCCAGCTGCCTGTCGAGCCAGCCGGAGGACGGGACCGGGCTCGGCGACGGCAGCTCCACGCGCGACTGCGTGATCTCGCCGGACGGCGAACTCCTGTCGACGCGCGCCGAGCGCAGCGGCAGCTGCGGGCCGATCGACCGCAGCTACACAATGACGATCGACGCGACGGACGATTGCGGCAACACCAACGAGTCGGATCCCTTCGGCCTCGGCGTGTACCACGACCAGGGACATCAGCCTCCGCCGACGGGACCCGTGTACTCCGCGAATTCGGACTCCGACCAGGACGACACGCGCTCGGGCAGCAGCGGCGCCTACGGCGTTTCCTGCGGGCCGGGCTACGATCCGGTGTGTGATCCGACACAGACACTGCCCTAGCTGGCTTGCCCGCGGCCGGTGGGTATGGTAGCCGCCTGGCATGCGCGTGAATCCCCTCGTGGCCACCTTGTGCTTCGCGCTGGCCGGCTGCGGCGACGACGGCGGCGGGCCGGACCCGGACGGCGGGCCCGGGGCGGACGTGGCCTCCGAAACGAACGCCGACATGACGGGGCCCAGCGACGTCGTTTCCAGCGCCTGCGAGGCCGGTACGACCGAGTGCGGGCAGTTCTGCTGTGCCGACTCCGAGTACTGCTGCCCGCCGGCCGGCCCGCTCGCCGCCACGTGTGCCCCCACCAGTCTGGACTGCCCGTAGCGCCAACGGACGCGGGTCAGGGCGAGTAGCGGCCGCCGGTATCCATCTCGCCGTCGGGGGGCCAGCGACCACCCCACACGATTAGCTCGGAGCAGGTCCATACCGCGCTGTGCCCGGAGCGCGGCGCCGGCGTTCCATCGAGCGTCATCGGGCTCCACGCGTTGGCCGAGACGTCGTACGCGTGGCCCGGCGCACCGAAGCCGGCCTCTTCGCCGCCCCAGATCAGCATGTGTGTCCCCGTGAACACGGCGGTGTGACCGATGCGCGCGCCCGGACCGTCGGTCGTGGTCGTCGCGATCCAACCGTCGAGGTCCGGGCTGTATCGCCCGCCGTCTCGAAAGATCCCGCGGTGAAGCAGTCGTATCCTCCCCAGACGGTCATGTCCGTGCCGGTGTAGACGGCCGTGTGCCGGCAGCGGCCGGCCGGCGCGCCGTCGGTGGTGGTCGGCGTCCAGGCGTCGGCGGCGGGGTCGTAGATCGCGCCGGTCTGGACGCCGGCGCCCGTCGGCCCCGCGCCGCCCCAGACGATCATCGCGGCGCCGGTCCACACGGCCGTGTGCAGAAAGCGGGGCTCGGGCGCGCCCAGCGTCTCCATCTCGATCCAGGTGTTCGTGTCCGGCGGTAGCGAGCGCCGGTGGCGACCGGGATGCCGCTTTGCGGCCGGCCGCCCCATACGATCATCTCCGTGCCCGTCCACAGCGCCGTGTGCTGGATGCGCCCCTCCGGAGCATTGACCGACGTGATCGAGGCCCAGCTGTCGTCGCTCGGGTCGTAGCGGAATCCGCCCGAAGGGAGCGGACCGGTGGCCTCCGAGCCACCCCAAACGATCATCGCGGTGCCGGTCCAGACGGCCGTGTGGTCCACGCGCGGCTCGGGCGCCGGGTCGGTCGACGTCGGCAACCACGTGTCGGCGAGGGGTCGGTAGCGGCCGCCGGTGTGGAGGCGCGTGCTTCCCGGCTGTGTGCCGCCCCAGACGATCATCTCCGCACCGGTCCAGACGGCCGTGTGTGCAGAGCGGGCCAGGGGTGCGCCGGTCGTCTGCGTGGCCCGCCAGCCGAGCCCGGCCGACTCGCAGTCACCCTCGGCTTCGGCTTCGGCCTCGGCTTCGCCTTCCGTCCCTAAACCGCTCTCCCGGTTGGCGCAGCCGACGATCCAGGCGGCGCAAATGCACGCGAAGCGTGCGCTTCGCATGCGGCTCAGTCGGCCTTGGAGCCGCCGAGGCACTCGGGCGACTCGAACGGCGCGCGCTCGCGCTCCCACTCCGCCGGCGTGAGCGTGCGGATGCTCAAGGCATGCAGTCCGGCGGCGAACTCGGCGGCCAGCGCCTGGTTGACCTTGCGGTGCCGATCCACCGGCCCGAGGCCCTCGAAGGCCCGGCTCACGACGAGCACCTTGAAGTGGGTTTCGGATCCCGCCGGAACGCCGTGCATCCGGCTCTCGTTTTCGACGTCGAGGTGCGCCGGATCGAGCGCTGCGGCGAGCTTGTCTTGGATCGCCCGGTGGATGCCCATCGCCGCAACCTAGCACAGGTGGAGCGCCTCTGGCGCGGCGGCAGGCTCCGGGTCATGATGCGCAGGACATCAGCGATGAAAACGATCGCTTCCGTGGACGATTACATCGCCGCGCAACCCGCGGCCGCACACGGTGTGCTCGAGCGCGTGCGGACCGCCATCCGCAGGGCCGTGCCCGGCGCCAAGGAGGTGATCTCGTACGGCATCCCCACGTACAAGCTGCCCTCCGGCCCCGTGCTCTACTTCGCCGGGTGGAAGAAGCACTACTCGCTCTACCCCGCCGACGCTCGCATCGTCGCGGCGTTCCGGAAGGACCTCGCTCCGTACGAAGTGGAAAAAGGTACGATCCGCTTCCCACTCTCCCGTCCCGTCCCCGTGAAGCTGATCGAGGGCATCGCCCGGCTCCGCGCCAAGTCAATCGCCGAGCGCAAGGGCGGAAAAGCCGCCGCGCCGACGAAGAAGCGATAGGATCCGCCCTCCGGCACCCGGTAGTCAGCGCGCGCGACGGCGGCGCCCCGTGCGGTCATAGTCGGCGAGCAGCCGGAAGGCCTCGCCGTGATCGCGCAGGACGGCCTCGTAGGCGGCCTTCACGTCGGCGGCGCAAGCGTCGCGTACGGCGGGCTGTGGCACGATGTTGCCGATCCGGTGCGGCTTCTTCTCGGACATGGCCCAACTGTACGTACGTGAGGCTGCCGACGCAACGAGCGATCGGCTACCATGCCGGCGTGCGCGCGCACCTTGGGGTTCTCGTCCTCGCGACGATCTCGTGCACGTCCCGCTCGCGGGCGGCGAGCGGCGACGAGATCCCGGTGCGGGTGGTGACCGTGGCGGAAGGGCTGTTGCAGCCGGTGTCGCTGGCGTTCACGCCGGAGGGTGACCTTTTCGTGTCGGAGAAGCAGACCGGGAACGTGCGGCTCGTCCGGCGTGCGACGTCGGACAAGCCGGCGGCGCCGGAGACGGCGGCCACGCTGGGTCCGGTCGATCCGCGCAGCGAGCGTGGCCTGCTCGGCCTGGCGACGCACCCGCGCTGGAGCCAGGGGAAGCGCCTGCTCTATGCGTATTACACGACCGCCGAGCGCCCCGCGGTCCAGCGTGTGGTCGCTCTGGAGATGGACGAGCGGTTACGCGCCAAGGGAGCGCCGCGCGTGATCCTGGACGGCCTGCCTGCCGCGCCGCCGGGCGGGCTCAATCACGACGGCGGAGTGATTACTTTGCGCGAGGAGGGCGGGCGCACGCTGCTCTACGTCTTCTGCGGCGACAACGCGCTGGGGCAGCGGGAGCCGATCTGGCCGCATCCGTCGCAGGAGGTTTCCTGGGTCGACGCGGAGACCGGAAAGCCCGACACGACTCCGCTCGCCGCCGCGGGGGATTGTCCGGCGCGGCATTACTCGCTGCACGGCAAGATCCTGCGCGTACGAGACGACGGCGGCATGCCTGGCGACAACCCCACCGTGGTCGGTGCCGGGGGCGATCGCGCCCAGGGGCGGTGCTCGCCCATCTTCGCGCTCGGGTTGCGGAATGGCTATGGCATGGGCTTCCACCCGCACACGGGCGACCTCTGGGTGACCGACAACGGCAACGAGCGCGACGAGGAGGTCCACCGCATCGTGGCCGGCGGGAACTACGGCTGGCCGTGCATGCACGGCAGGACCCCGAACACCGACGACGGCGATTTCTGGGGAACCTCGCGTGGCGCGTGCGCGAAGCTGCGCGGTGCGTTCTCGCCGCCCGAGTACATCGATCCGGGCCGGCCGGGCGCCGACAACACGCCGGGCTACGCCGGTCTCGCCTTCATCTCGAGGTGCCAGGCCTATGGCCCGAGCTACCTAGGCAACCTTGTATGGGCCAGCTCGGACGGCCGCTTGTTCCGCGCGCGCCCGCGGCCGCCGGCCTACCGTGAGTTTCTCGGCGTCGACACGAGCTGGGTGACGCTGCGCTTTCCGGTGGATGTGGAAACCGGGCCTGACGGCCTGCTTTACGTGGCGGATCTTTCCGGCAGCGTGCACCGCATCGTGCCCGCGCGGCCCGTGCCTCCGGGGGGCTGCCTAGCGGCGCCGGCGCAGCAGTAGGCCAAGCAGGAGCAGCGTCCCCCACACGGGCGTGCGCGAGGGAGAGCTGGCCAGCGCGCAGGCGCAGCCATCCTCTTCGAACGGCGTGCCGCCCAGCACCGCCTCGTTGTGCGCCGCCAGCACCTCGGCGATGACCGGGCGGTTGTCGTAAGAGGTCACCGCTTGGCGATCCTCGTAGAGCTGCTGGGCCTGATCGGATCCCGGCAGGTCCGCGCGCAGGCGCGCCATCGAGCCCATCTCGGCCTCGTCATCCTCCGGGACGATGAGGTTGCCGTTCTCGTCGTAGGTCCACGATCCGGTCGCGTCGTCGGCGTCGACCCAGATCGTCCGTCCGTCCGGAAGGACGACCTGGTAGAGCATGAAGGTCTTGTCGCAGTACACGAAGATGTCGGCCTCGTGGACGTTGGAGACGTCGTCCAGATCGGCCGAGACGCCGAACATCGGGTCCTCGGTCATCTCGTCGGGAGACATGGTAGTGAACATGCGCGTGAGGTAGGGCAGGTCCATCATCTGCTGCGCTTCCATCAGCGGCACGACGATGAGCGTTTCCAGATCGGCGGCGAAGGCCACCGGATCGAAGTCGAAGCCCGAAAGCGCCCCCATGTCCTGCCAGTACGAGAGGCTGTTGTAGAACTCCTGCTCGCTCACGCCCTGATCGATGAGCGCCTGCGGCATGGGGATGTGCGTGCGCAACAGCCCCTGCATCTGCGGCGTAGCCGGGAAGCCCTGTGCGAGCAGTTCGTTGACGAAGGCCGCCGGGTCGTCGATCAGCGCCAGCGTGTCGAGGTGGTACTGATCGGTGGAGAACAGATCGCCCCACACGTTGCGCACTTCCGAGGTCGGCCCGGCGAACTCCGTGACGAAAGCCCGTCCCTCGGCCTCGTTGGCGGCGTCGGTGACGACCTGCGTGTAGTTGGCGCCATAGCTCGGCCAATCGATCTTCGCCTCGTCGATGAGCACGTGGCGGTAGTTGAGCGGGATGGAGCGCTGGTCGGAAAACACCCACATGCGCACCCACATGTCCTCGGTGGCCGCGATCGACGTCAGGCGCAGCGGCACGCAGGGCCGGTCCCAGGGAAACGTGACCTTGACCGGCACGATGTCGCCGGCCTGGCGGTCGTTCTGCAGCTTGAGCGCGACGAAGTGGAAGTCCGACTCGACGTACGGGGTGATCAGCTGCGCGGTTTCCGGCGGTAGGTCGTAGCCGTTGGTGGTGAGCCAGTCCTGCACCGCCTGCGCGTCGTCCGAGGTGAGCACCACGGCGTCGTAAGGCCCGACCGCGCCCTGGAACTCGACCTCGACGCTGGGGGGCCCTTCGCCGTCACCTTCCGAGGCGGCGTCGTCCTCGGCGCCGGCCAGGACGTCCCCGTCGTAACCGCGTCCCTGCTGGCAGCCGTCGTAGTTCCAGCGCGGTTGGAAGATCGGCTGCGTGGCGAAGCCCAGGTTCACGAACAGCAGGTCCGTGGACACCTCGGGGGCCGCCGGCTCGCTGGGCAGCGGCAGGATCCAGGCGAATTGCTCCGCCGCTCCGACGTAGCGGATCTGGATGTGCGCGGTGACGGTGCCGCCCTCGACCGAGAAGACGATGTTCTCGCCGCTCTGGTCGACGGGCACCTGGCTACAGAAGAAGCCGCCGCACGCGTCGGTCGGGCCGGCCTCGAGCACCAGAATCAAGCCACAGATGATTGCAGAGAACCGCAATGTTGCTCCTCCTGCCCCGAAGGGTACCGCCGGGCGGGCTCCGAGGCTACTTCTCCGGAACGCCCGGCGAGGCCGTCCCTATTCCCGCCCGCGCGGCCAAGAACTCGCGGGCCACGTCCGCCACCGGGCGTTTTTGGCCGTCGACCTGCTCGTTCAGGCGCCGCATGGTCCCGGCGTCGATGGCGCCCCCCAGCGCCTGAAGCGCAGGGCGCAGGGCGGCGTGCGCTTCGAGCGCGGCGCGCCGGACCACGGGGGCCGCCTGGTAGGGCGGGAAGTAGCGCCGGTCGTCCTCGAGCTGCACCAGCTCCAGGCGCGCGATCACCCCGTCGGTGGAGTTCCCGGCGATGAGGTCCACCTGCCCCTCGGCCAGGGCGCGATAGGTGAGCCCCAGGTCCATCACCCGGGTCTCCATGAACGACAGGCCGTAGATGCGCGCCAGACCCGGATAGCCGTCGGCCCGGTTCAGGAACTCGTAGCCGAAGCCGGCCTTCATCGAGCCCGCGTGCGACGCCAGGTCTGAGAGGCGGCGCAGCCCCAGACGGCGCGCGTCGCTCTGCCGCACCAGCATCGCGAAGGTGTTCTCGAAGCCCAGCGGCTCGGCCCACAACAGGCCCTGCCGCGCGTAGGACTCGCGGACCTGGGCCAGCGCGAGCGCCGGGTCGGTGACCACCGCCTTCTTGAGGATGGCGGTGAGCGCCGTCCCGGTGTACTCGACGTAGACATCCGCCTCGCCCGCGCGCAGCGCCCGGTCGCAGATGTACGTGCCGCCCAGGTTGAGGCGGCGCCGTACCGGCAGGCCGTGTCGCTCGAATTGCTGGGCGAGGATTTCCGAGAGCAGCACCTGCTCGGAGAAGTTCTTGGACACCACCACGACCGGGCGCGGCCCTCCGCGGCAGGACGCGACCAGCAGGATCAGGGCGAGGCGCGTCACAACCCGGCCGCCCGCTGAAGGCGGCGCTCGAGCAGGCCGAGCGCGCCGTCGAAGAGCAGCGCCATCGCCGCGGCCGGCGCGGCGCCGCGCAGGATCAGCCCGTGGTCAACCATGGCGACGCCGCGAAAGATGAACGTCCCCAGCCCTCCCGCGCCGATCGCCGCCGCGATGGTGGCCACGCCGATGCAGATCACCGTCGCCACGCGCACCCCGGAGAGGATGACGCCGGCGCACAGCGGAAGCTGCACGCGCAGGAGGAGCTGCCGGTCGGTCATGCCCAGCCCGCGGCCGGCCTCGACGACCGCCGGGTCCACGCCGCGCAGTCCCGCGTCGGTGGCGCGCAGCACCGGGAGCAGGGCGTAGAGGACCAGCGCGACGATCGCCGGGCGGGGGCCGATCCCTCCGATCAGCGGCAGCGGCAGCAGCAAGCCCAACAGCGCCAGGCTCGGGACGGTCTGCATCACGTTGGCGACGCCGATGATGGGGCGGCGCAGCCGGTCGCGCGCGGCGCAGACGACCCCCAGCGGCAGCCCGAGCGCCACCGCGATCAGTGTGGCCACCAGGACCAGGCCCAGGTGCTCGAGGCCGCGGCTCAGGATCTCGTCCACGGGTTCTCCAGCGACGCCCGCACCGCGGCGGCCTCCGGGTCGCCCCAGGCCATCAGATCCTCCGGGGTGCCCAGAAAGGCCAGCGATCCATCGCGCAACAGGGCGATGCGATCGGCCAGGGCCAGCGCCTCGCGGACGTCGTGCGTCACCAGCAGCACGGTCTTGTTGAGCCTGCGCCGCAGCGCGCCGAACTCGCGCTGAAGGTCCACGCGCGTGATCGGATCGAGCGCGCCGAAAGGCTCGTCCATCAGCAGCAGGGGTGGGTCGGCGCACAGCGCGCGTGCCACGCCCACGCGTTGGCGCTGTCCGCCGGAGAGCTGGCGCGGATGGCGTGCGCCGATCCCGCGGGGAAGCCCGACCATGCCGAGCAGCTCCTCCACGCGGGCGCCGATCGCGGCCTGGGGCCAGCCCAGCAGCGACGGCACCACGCCGATGTTGGCGGCCACGCTGAGGTGGGGAAAGAGCCCGACCTCCTGGATCACATAGCCGGTGCGGCGGCGCAGGGCCACGGGATCCCAGCGCGTGGTGGGCACGTCGCCGACGAGCACCTCGCCCGCCGAGGGCAAGAGCAGCGCGTTGACCAGCTTGAGCGAGGTGGTCTTGCCCGACCCGCTGCGGCCGATCAGCGCCAGCGTCTCCCCCTCGCGCACATCGAGGTGGAGATCGCGCACCAGCGTCGCGCCCGACGGCGTGCGATACGAGACGTCGCGAAACTGCACGAAGGCGACCGGCTCGGCCATTGGGGTTCGGGATACGCGTGGCGCGGGCCGCGTGTCAAACTCCCGCCGCGGTGCTATGGTCGGCGCGGGAGGAGGCCATGGATCTCAAAGCGCGCAAGGTGACGATGTTCCGGCTCGAGACCGAGGATCACCCCGGCGCCGCGGCGGCGATCGCCCGCAAGCTGCGCGACGCCCACGTCAATCTCATCGGCCTGTGGGGCTTCGGGATGAACGGGCGTGCGGGGATCGCCCTGGTGCCCGAGAGCGCGGAGGCGCTGCGCCGCGCCGCCGGCATCCACAAGTTCGACCTCACCGAGGGCACGGCCTTCCTGGTGCAGGGTGAGGATCGGGTGGGGGCACTGTGCGAAACGCTGGACGCGGTGGCCCGCGCGGGTGTAAACGTGCACGCCGTCGGCGCCGTTTCGGCCGGTGGCGTGTTCGGCTCGCTGTTCTGGGCCGAGGAGCGCGACGTGCCGCGCGTGTCCGAAGTGCTCGGCGCGCCCTAAGCAGGGCCGCACAGGAAGAAGGAGACCCTTGCCAAGACCACTGCTCGAAGAAGCCGCCGCGTCGCTGGACGTGCCCATGGGCCTGTTGCCGCTCGTGCCGGATCTTTTCGCCGGCATGTTCGCGCTGGGCAGCTCGCCCGACGAGATCGTCCGCATGGTGCGCCCGCACGTGGCGCCGGGTGCGCGGGCGCTGGATCTGGGTTGCGGCAAGGGCGCCGTGGGCCTGGCCCTGGCGGTGCGTCAAGGGCTCGAGGTGCTGGGCGTGGATGCGATTCAGGCGCTGGTGGACGAGGCCAACCGGCGCGCCGAGAAGCGCGAGATCACCGCGCGCTGCCGCTTCGTGTGCGCCGACCTGCGCAGCGCCCTGGACGGTCCGGACGACCAGGATCTGGTGTTGCTTGTCGGCGTGGGTCCGGTGCTGGGAGACGCGCGCGCGACCGTCGGGGCCCTGCGCCAGCGCGTCCGGCACGGCGGGCTGATGCTGATCGACGACGCTTTCCGCGCCAGCGGGATGATGAACATGGGCCCGGAGTACGAGGCCTACGCCAGCTATGCCGAGACCATGCGCCGCCTGTTGTCGCACGGCGACGTGCTGGTCGACGAATCCGTGCCGCCCGCGCGCCGGGTCGCGCGCGAGCAGGCTCGCCTGGTCCGTGCC
>Ga0247727_10016292_pt1 | contig 12024 bp, 12 predicted proteins | sample WisWelCaveWW1625_FD_202498 | JGI IMG/M metagenome (GOLD analysis project Ga0247727, IMG submission 202498) | Biofilm microbial communities from Wishing Well Cave, Virginia, United States - WW16-25 | ecosystem: Environmental > Aquatic > Deep subsurface > Groundwater > Cave microbial mat | place...
CTTTGACTCTATTATCAAATGAGCCAACGGTTACTGTCAAGGCTAGAGGAAGAAACATAACAATTGCAGTGGATGTCTCTCAAATGATAGTAAAGAGGATGAATGCAGTAGGTTACAGGGTAAGTAGCGTGAGAATATTCTCAGAGAAAATGACCTCGCTAGATGGAAAGGAAAGAAACGTCTCCGTAATGGAGATAGACGTTTCACGTACCTAACATGACAAGCACAGTTATCAAGTGTGCAATAATAGGTCTTGCAGGGATTACATCAATCGTCATTTTGTATAGTGCTGGCCTCGTGGACAGCTGCTCGATAAAACATGTTGGCGTTGTAAGTGATTTAAAAAAATATGAAGAAACATTGGACGCAGAGCTTTGTGAAGACCTTGCCAATAGAATAATTGAGCTTAATGACCAATGCGGAATTGAAATTGAAACTATTGATTGCGGTTAGCCTAGCGCCTCAAGAACAAACACAATTCCAAAGTATACTAAAATGCCGCTTATTGCAATCATAAATAGCACATAGTTTTTGCTTGAAAGTATTTTTTTGCCCTTCGAGGAAAGATAACCTACAGTACCAAGCCACGCATAGTCCATCCATATATGAAATGCAAACATGATCCCAATTCCTGCAAATGATGCAAGAATGAGTGCGTCAGAAATTAGCTTAAACCCTATGGTAAACCACCAAATGAGAAAGAAAGGATTCAATGCACTAAGCATTATTCCGGCAAGAAAAGGACCGTGCCTTCCTTCAAAAATAGATGCTGGTTTTTTTAGAACAGACTTTATCTGCATTCCAGCAAAAACAAAAAGACTAATCGCACCAAGTAGTGCTACAACTTCTCTAAAGTATGGTATTGACTCAAGTGAAAGAACACCAACACCAAGCAAAATTACAAGAGGCAATTCCACAACTGTGTGTCCATATGCCATCTTCAAGCCTGCTTTTGCACCGCCTTTCAGCCCATATGCAAGGTTGGCTGCAAAAAGTGGACCTGGTGACATGACCCCAGAAACTGAAATAGTAATTACAGCTATTGCGAATTCAAAGAGCTGCACCATCTAGAGCTAAAGAGAGATTTTTGATATAAGCGTTAATAGGAAAATATTTTGCAGGCATCATCCATTTTGTCTTTTAAAAAATTAAGAGCCTCTGTCGAGCTGTTACGATAGATGAACTCTTCCTTTCCCTGTCTGGATATGTTGATGCAGTATCTTTTTGCTGATTTATTCACAAAAATCATGTACGACTTGTTTTCTATTCTAATTCCCTCATCTAGATCTAGAACTTGAACAAGCTTTGCAAGATGATCTTTGGATACTTCTCTTTCTTGGTATGTCATCCGTACATTGCATCTTTTATTGGTTCGGCGTCTTCTTCGGCTCGTTTTATGTCATGTTCAACTATTTCTGCTTCGTGTAAAAGTGTAGTAAGGTCACAGGTTGCACCTGGTACAAGTTTTGACATTGCCATGCAAATCTGTGCACCAGATCTGAAATCGGGTCCCTTCTCCCTAGCATTAAACAAAAGTACAATTACGTTGGCGTTTGACACAACCCCCTCGTTTAGTAAAATGCCTGGAATTCCTGGAACTGTTCCATGAGATAAGGTAGGTATTTCTGCATCCTTTAGTTTCTTTTTAGCTTCAGCGGTACTACCTACACCAATTACAAACGGTTTTTCATCTTCTGACTTGATTGCAGAACTGCTGACAACTAGAGAACACTTGTGTTTGTTTGCCCATTCTAACATCGTTTTTGCGACCTGTCTGTGAAGAGATTCATGCGGTGTAAGATAGGATGAAAATACAGCTACTTTGAGCTCGTTATTTACAAATATCCTCGCTGGAAAATTTGGAACCCCATCTTTGATTATGCTGATAGGTGGGAAAAGATCGGAATCAAGAACGCCGACCATCTCAAACTGTATGGTGTTTATCATGGACTCGGTTGCTATTGCATTAGCAAGTCCAGCATAAGGAAAACCATCGATCAGATAACCCCCTTCTATATTGATTGGTTTGAGTTCTCTTACTGTGATTTCAGAGCCCATAATTTTTGCTACAAATAACGCCCTATTAAATCATGGATATCATTTTATGTGGTAATAATAAATCCCGTTTATGGAAACCTTATACATACTCCTTAACTGTGACTTGGGTGCTGAGGTCGATATAATAAACGAGCTTATGAAAATCCCAGAAGTAAAAGAAGTAAGGGGAACCTATGGGGTGTATGACATATTTGTCAAGCTGCAGGGTGAGACAAAAGAGACTATGGAAAATGTTGTAACTCACAAAATTCGCAGAATCCCAAAGATTCGTTCCACAGTAACACTGACTCCAATTCTTGCGCAGGGCGGACGATAGGTCCAAAGATGCTCAAACTGTTCAACACATTTTCTTTGAAAAAAGAAGATTTTGAACCATTTGATAAACCCACTGTAAAAATATTCATTTGCGGCCCCACACTATACGATTATACGCATCTTGGGCACGCAAGAATATTTCTTATATACGATCTACTGTGCAGATATCTGAAAAGCCAAGGCTACACAACAGACGTTCTTGTAAACATGACTGACATAAACCAAAATGTCTTTAACAAAGCCATCGACCAAGAAACTAACTATGCTACACTGACACGATTCTACTCAGCTGAATTCATAAAAGATCTTGCGTTATTAAACATTACAAGTATTACAAGACTTGCCCACGTTTCTGATTATGTCAAAAGTATAGTCAAACATATATCTTTTTTAATTGAACATAAAAACGCATACTCTGCAAATGGAAATACCTATTTTGATACTTCAACAGCAAAAGATTATGGCATAATTTCAAAGCAATCCCGCCAACAGCTAAACTTGCATAGGCTGGATATTGGCCCAAACAAGAAAAATCAAGAGGATTTTATGCTATGGAATTGTTCAGAAGATTTTGGCTTTTCATGGAGTGGTGATTTTGGAAAGGGGGTTCCTTGGTGGCATATACAAGATAGTACCGTAGCAGTAGAAAATTTTGGTTTATATTATGATATACATGGAGGTGCAAAAGAGCTAGCATATCCTCACCATGAGGCACACCTTGCTCAATACAAGGCACTAACTGGTATGGAAAACCCAGTTAAACTTTGGATGCACGTGGGTCTGGTATTATCAAAAGGAGAAAAAATGTCAAAATCCCTTGGAAACATGGTTCTAGCTCGTGATCTGGTTAGTAAGTATGGGCAGAACTTGTTGCGTCTATATCTGTTCTCTACACATTATAGGGATGAAATTGATTACAGAGAAAATGATCTGCTAAGTAAAAAAACACTTTTGGAAAAAATTTACAAAACAAATAATATTACATCTGACCAAACATCTAAAAATATTTCTAATTTGATGACACAGTTTTTTACTTCATTTGAAGATGATTTTAACTCGTCTAAGGCATTAGATATATTTGAAGAAATATGTTCGGCTGTTTTAGAAAACGATAGAATCAGTAAAGCTGATTTTATGAAAATTATTAGTGTTTTGGGCTTGTCTATATGATCTCAAAAATGGAAGAAAATGAGTTAGGGTTCACGGCAATATGGAGCGAGATGACAACACTAGAATGCGGTGTTCTTTTTTTGAACCCACATCTCCCAAACGACATATTTTTTGACAAGCTAACTAACATTACCTGCTTGAGTGAAAAAATGATCGATGACGCACTATATCTTTTTCAGAGGCACAATACACGTCCGTTTATTTATGTTCTAAATAACCCATCGCTTGAGGAATTGCTTCGCAAAAAAGGTTTTACATTTTATGATACTCAACATGTTTTAAAAAAATCGGCCGATAATAATTTAGAAAATCTCCCAATACACCATATTGCAAGAAAAGACTCCTTGTTATGGGCAGATATTTTTTGTAAATCATATGATTGCCCTGAATGGATCGATGAAGTAAACGCTATTGTAAGAAAATCAGTTTCCGAAGTGGAATACCTAGTAGACTCTGAAAACAATGCATCATGTGTAGCACTTTATGAGAAAAGCTCTGTTTTGGGCCTGTACTGTCTTGGAACAGTACCAGAAAAAAGACGAAAAGGCCTTGCTAAATTGTTAATCAGCTATGCACTAAACCAAGTAAAAACGAAAAAGTTGAATTTTCTTATGCTTGAAGCATATCAAAGGGATGCATTGCTAGAATTTTACTTAAAGTTAGGTTTTGAAAAAGTCTATGAAAAAAAGATCTATACTATTTGAGTTTTGCAAGTAGTGCAGAATAAAGAAACGGAAGTATGGTTGTGGCTTCCGCATGTATGGTTGTCTGTTTTGCTTTTTGAGTGACCTTTCCCCAAGATATTGCCTCTCTTACGAGGGCACCACTTAGGCTTCCATCAAACTCCTGCGCAGTTGTGATATAGACTACATAGTCCAACCCATCACGATATTGATTCCACCACAAAGTATGGTGCTTTGATATGCCACCACCAATCATGAGTGCGCCAGACTTTTTTGCTTTGAATATCAAGCCAGATAAAAGATCACTATCTGCGGCCACGTTCAGCTTAAAGTCACTGTGTTTTTGTGTAAAAAACCAGATCTGACTTCCTACTGCCCCATCCATTATGCCAGGAACTATGACTGGAATGTTGTTTTTGTATGCCCAATACAGAAAAGAACTTTCACCAAGATTTTCACCTATCATGCGTGTGATTTCAAAGGTAGACATTTCTTTTTTTCCACTTTTGTAGACTTTTTCTAAAAAGGCCTGCATCTTTTCCTCAATTAAAGGGCCATAGCTTTCCATTGGAACAAGTACATTACCTAATCTATGGATGTTTTTTTCTACAAGTTCATTATCATCAAGTGTGAACGAGCCCTCTAGATAGTTTGAAAAATATCTGGCGATGTCGTGATCAAGTGCACCACAGGTAGTAATTACAACATCAAACATCTTATTTTTTAGCATGTCCCGTATTATTCCACGAAGACCAGTTGATGTAACTGCCGCAACAAAGGAGAGAAACTTTAGGCACGCCTTGTCTTGATTCATTGCATACAAAATATCAAGTCCCTCAGCCAGATTCCTTGACTCAAATCCCCCCGATTCTGACATGGCATCAAATATGCTTTGTATGCTGTCATCTTTTTTTATTGAAATATCTTTTACTGGTCGGCCTGGCTTTATCACAAAACTTGAATCAAAGGAGGGTTATAAAATCCTCTGCACACAAGATTCTGCATAATTGCAAACACAAGTAATTAATATGATGTGATAATTTGCGTAAATATCGAGATAATTTGGGGAAAAAAATTCGCATAGCAATTGCAGGTGTAGGAAATTGTGCCTCCGCATTGATCCAAGGTGCACATTATTACTCAAAAAATCCAAATGATATTGTAGGACTTACTGCATACAATATTGGTGGGTATGAACCAGGTGATATTGAAGTTGTTGCTGCCTTTGATGTAGCTGATACCAAAGTGGGAAAAGATGTTTCAGAGGCAATATATGCAAAACCAAACAATACTGTTACAGTCGCCCAAGTACCTCATATGGGAATTACAGTTCAACGTGGGCCCACTTTTGATGGGGTTGGTAGGCACCTAGGACAAATTGTTACTCCATCCAACGATCCTGAAGTTGATGTAAAAAAAATCTTGAAAGACACTGGTGCAGAGATGCTTGTAAACTATCTACCGGTTGGCAGCACCAATGCTGTAAGGTTTTACGCTACTCAGGCTCTTGAGACGGGAATTGGGTTTTTAAATGCCATACCAGTGTTTATCGCATCAGAGCCAAAATGGCAACAAGCGTTTGCGGAAAAAAAACTTCCTCTTGCAGGAGATGATGTAATGAGTCAGCTTGGGGCAACCGTTCTTCATAAAACTCTAGTTAAACTTTTTGTGGACAGAGGTGTGCTTGTTGATGGTACATACCAGCTGAACATAGGTGGAGACATGGACTTTTACAACATGCTTGATGAAGAACGGCTTGAGGACAAGAGAATTAGTAAGACAAGCGCAGTAAAGGCAATGGCAGACTATGACATTCCAATGAGAATAGGCCCAAGTGACTATGTTGATTTTATTGATAATGAAAAAATTTGTTACATAAATATAGAAGGTAAGTATTTTGGCAAGATTCCAGTCAAGCTTGATCTGAAACTAAAAGTTATAGATGCATACAATAGTGCTGGAATAATGATAGATGCAATTAGGGGTCTAAAGATTAGCCTGGACAGAAAGCTTGCTGGCCCAATGACTAGCATCTCATCATATTGCTTTAAGCATCCGCCAATACAAATGCCATATTCGGAGGCAAAAAAAGCATTCCTCGAGTTTGTAGAAGGGAAAAGAGATAGATAGTTTTTAAAGAATTCTTTTGAAAACCCACATTGTAATTATTGTTAGCCTAGTCAATGAAACTTGTTACTATTTGGTTATCTTGCCTTTCTGAGAATCGAGACTATTGGTTCATATTCGTAAGGTAGAGATTTTTGGCTTCAAATCATTTGGATACAAAAATACTATAGTAAACCTTGAACCTGGTCTTGTGGCTATTTCGGGGCCAAATGGTTCAGGAAAAAGCAACATACTTGATGCTATAACTTTTGCCTTGGGTGAAAACTCGACAAAGACAATGCGTGTTGATAAGCTGCGTGCCCTTCTTCACGATGTTGATAACAAGCACCATGTAACAAAGATAGCACGAGTAAGTTGTCACTTTGATAACACTGACAGGAAGATCCCAGTTGACTCTAACGTAGTGACTGTAACAAGGGAGATGGATGAGTCTGGAGAAAACATTTACTATTTAAACCAAAAAAAGATGCAACGAAACCACATACTTGACCTCCTTGAGGTTGCAAATGCGGGAATACACAAGCTCAACATAGTCCAGCAGGGTACGATTACAAGAATTTCAGAGTTTAACCCCGAAGAGAGAAGAAAGATTATTGAGGATATCATAGGACTTGCGTATTTTGATGAGAAAAAGACTGAGTCACTAAAGCAACTTGACGAGGCAGACAGGCGTCTTGAAATTGCGCTTGCCAGAATGGATGAGATAAAAAAGCGTATAGACGAGCTTGAGGAGGAAAGAAATTACCAGCTGCGATACGAACTTTTGGAACATGAACTTGACAGGTTACACGCCATCCAAGCCTCAAACAAAATACGTGACATAGAGGCACAAAAGACATCAAAGGAACGAAACTTGAACGCGATTCTTTCTGAATCAAAAAAACTTGAAGAGCAGCGTGATCAGCTAAAGGAGGAAATAAAAAAGCTTGAAGAAGAAAAGCACAAATTCATGGAAGAAGTCAATGCCTACAACATTGCAAAGGCTGCCATAGATTCAGAACTTAGTGTGACACTACAACAATCCGAGCAAGCAAATAGCAAGATAGCAACAAACACTAGGAGAATTGGACAAATCGATTCAAGATTGCCTGAGATCGAATCAGAACTTGCCGGTCTGCATGAAAAGAGATCTCTTTTAGAGTCACAAATTCTACAGTTAAAAAATTCAATAAATTCAATAAATGAAACAAAAAAGACCACAAATGCAGAACTCGCTGCTGTTAACTCTGAAGTTAATGAAGTACTAAAGCAACAGTCGCAGATAGCAACAAACAGACTCAAAATTGATGAAAAAATAAAAACGCTTACACGTTCACTAAATGAAGCAAAACTTTCACTTTCAAAAGTTGAAGCAGAAATAAATGACATTCAAATTAAAATAGAACAAAACTCTGCAAAAATTAAATCGCTTTCAGAAGAAAAAGAAAAGCTACTTGATCTTGAACAAAGACTGCAGATAGTTAGAGCAGGCCATGATGCTATAATTAAGGAGCTCAAGTCACGACTTGCAAACATGTCTGAGAGACGCTCAAAAATTGAAAAAGACATAGAGGACACCTCACTTATTTTAGAAAAGGCAGCCAAGGCAGCAGCTCAGTATGAGGCAAAGATCAGAGTAGTAAAAGAGGTCATGCATGAGGATTATTCAATTGCCAAACTCAAAGAAGACTCTAAACGATTAGGCATACAGGGTCTTGTCTATGAGATGCTTTCATGGGACAAACAGTATGAAAGACCAATACTTGCAGTAGGCTCGGATTGGCTAAAGGCACTTGTTGTAAACGACTTTGGTACACTGCTTGGATTGGCAGAATTTGCGCAGGAAAAGAAACTACCAAAGATTAGAATAATTCCTCTTGACGCAATTCCAAACTCCAAAGTCTCACCACCACAAGAACTTGGAATCATAGGCGTTATGTCAGATTACGTAAAATGCGAGGAAAGGTTGGTTGCACTCAAAAACTTTATTTTTGGAAGTATAATTCTTGTTGATTCCAAAGAATCCGCTTACAATCTTTCAAAAAAAGGATACAGTGCAGTAACTACAGACGGACAGTTCTTTGAAGCACAGGCAAATGCCGTTGTAGTAGACATTAATTCAAAAATATCAAACCTCACAAAAGTAATTCTTCTTAGCGCATCTGTAGATGGTCTTATTCAGTCATTAAGCATGTTAAAAAAATTTGTACAGGACAAAAAGACTCAGCTTAAAAAAATTGAAAGAATAACAAATAGCTATGATAATAGATACCACGCATCAGAGACTGGTCTTGCAAACGTAGATCTAAGTTTCACAGATTTGAAGGCAAAATTAAAATCAATTTCATTAGCAGAAAATCAGATCTCATCAAGAATTTCGCAGCTTAAAAGAGGGGAAGAAAGCCTCAGAACCAACTCGGCTAAGCTTGAATCATACATAAGCTCTTTAGAAGAGCGCATATCGATGACACAAGAAAACTATGCTGATGAAGAACAGACACGAATAGCCAACTTGCTTTCAACCCTGAATGAAAAAAAGTCTGCTCTTTTAAGTACACAAAGCTCGATTACTACGCAATTTCGTGAACAGACTACTCAGCTTACTGTGCTGACAAATGATGAAAGTGCACTTAAATCAAGCATGAGACTACTTTCTCAAGAACAATCATCTCTAAATCATGAGAAACATGATCTTGAAGTAGAGTTGCATGTGATGGCAAAAGAAAAGGAAAAAGCAGATGCCGCTCTGGTTTTACTAAGGGAAAAAGAACAACAGCTCATATCAACATCAGGAACATCAGTAACTACACTCAAAGAATATGACGCAAAGCTAAAGGGATTATATGACACAGAAAAATCGATCACAAAAGAAATTAATAATTTTGAAAGACAATCAGACTCTCTTTCACGTGATATAAAGGACCTTGCAGAAAATGAAACTAAGATCCGTGGTGCACTTGCTGCATATGGATATGAAGAACTTTTGGAAACCTTTGATGTTGATCAAATCTTATCCGCACTGGAAGTAGAAAGAAAATCATTGGTTGGAAACCTTAACACAAAAGCTCCAGAAACATATGTTGAAATTTCAAATGGATATCGTTCAATGTCAACACGCAAAAATGAACTTGAGGAAGAAAGAAACTCTATCGTAAAATTTATTGAAGAAATTGACAAAGATAAACGACAAACATTCTTGGAGTCATATGACAAAGTAGACAAGGACATACGCGAAGTATTCAGCAAGATGACAGGAGGAAACGCTTGGCTTGAAATTCAAAACGAAGATGATATCTTTTCTTCAGGAATATCATATCTTGTTCAGTTGCCAGACAAGCAGAAAAGAGAATCTGCGTCGCTTAGTGGTGGTGAAAAAACGCTTGCAGCAATAACATTTTTGTTGGCCTTGCAGAAGCTAAAACCTTCGCCATTCTATCTACTTGACGAAGTGGATGCACACCTTGATGCCTTGAACACAGAAAGACTGTCAAAAATACTTGAGGAGCGTTCTGCCGGAAGTCAAATGATAATGGTGTCACTAAAGGACTCTACTGTACAAAAGGCCCAGCTCATCTATGGAGTGTATCCAAAGAATGGTGTCTCTCAAGTTGTTGCATACAAACAATCCAACGTGCCATCTGTAGCAAACTAGTCTAATTAAAAAGGCAATCCCCCCTCCCATGCGGAGAAATTCCCGCAACTACGTTATATCGTAGGTTATGATTTGTTGGAGATGGTTTATTCCTAAAACATCATAATGTAAACTATGTCTAAAAAATGTATTATTTGCCACAGACAACCATCCATATACAGTAACTTTGATAGTGGAAGGTATGAAGGAAAAACTAGATCCAATCAGAATTCTTGATGGGGTAATAACCGACCTGAAAAATAGATCTCAAAACCAAGAAGAAATGGGTGACTCGATAGTACTAACCAAACTTGCAAACATGCTAACACAAGTCAAAAAGCAATGTTTGTTTGAAAACGCAAATCGTGAATACATGATTACTGTTCCAAAACAGTAAAAAACTAAAGCAGGCTTTGCCTTTTTAACTAGTCTAATTTAACAAAACATGCAGCAAGTCTGTCAGCACCTACTTCTTCAAGTGGAGGTTCTTCCTTGCATTTTTCAATTGCATATGGACATCTTGCACGAAACCTGCATCCTTGGTAGACATCAATATCTAGCGGCTCATTGATTCTGATCTTTTTTTCTCGGAAGAGATTGTCTGGATCTGGCTCGGAGATGGCATCAATTAAAGCCTGAGTGTATGGATGCCTTGGATGTAAAAGTACATCATCAATAAGCCCACTTTCCACAATCTTTCCTAGATACATGATGGCAATTTTCTGGCCCAGATATCTTGCGGTGGATAGATCATGTGTTATGTAAATATAAGAGATTCTATGTTTTTTCTGTAGATCTAGCATTAGTTCTAGTATTTCGGCTCTAACAGAAACATCAAGCATGGAGACAGGCTCGTCAGCGATAATCAATTTTGGTTTTAGAACAAGAGCTCTTGCAATAACCACTCTTTGCCTCTGACCCCCAGAAAGTGTATGAGGGAATTTTCCAAAAATCTCCTCGGCCGGTTCAAGTCTTACTTCGCGCAATGCATCAAGAACCATTTTCTTCCTCTCCTTCTTTGTGCCAATCTTGTGGATCTCAAGTGGTTCCATTATTATGTCAGATACCTTCATGCGTGGATTTACAGATGCATAGGGATCTTGGTGTACCATTTGGCACTGCATTCTAAGCTTCTCAAGGCTTTTGTTGTCTTGTCCTACCTCAACTCCCTCAAAGAAAATCTTTCCAGAGTCTGGTTCTATCGCTCTCAAAATAAGCTTAGCTGTAGTGGTCTTGCCAGATCCTGATTCTCCTGCTAAAACAAGCACCTCGCCTTTTTTTAGTGAAAAGGAAATATCATCAACCGCTCTGACTACAATTCCTGAAGAAGAAAAAATCCCTTTTTTAACAAAACGTTTTGTAAGATTTTGAACTGAGATTATGTCTTCCAATAACAGTATTTGAAATGCATACTATATCAAGAAATCTTATCTATTACAACAATGGTGTTTAAGCTTGAATACTCTTTCTGAAATAACTTCATGATATGAAAATGAGTAGAAAAATATATTTTGAAAGATAATTATTCGTAAAGCCAACATAGATTATAACCAGAATCAGTTTTAAATTTAGGAGGATCTTTCTTGCATTTTTCCATGGCCTGCGGGCATCTGTCATAGAATCTGCATCCTTGAGGAGGGTTTATCAAATTTGGCGGATTGCCCTTGATATATTTTGTTTCTTTTTTGCCTCTCAAAGATGGAATAGATTCCAAAAGCCCTTGTGTGTAAGGATGTTTAGGATTCTTGTAAATCTCAGACGCATTGCCAAACTCAACCATTTTTCCGCCATACATTATGCCAATTTTTTCTGCAATTTCAGATATGATGGAAAGATCATGTGTAATTAGCATAATAGACATGCCATCTTTTTTTAATTTTTTAAGTAAATTGATTATCTGTGCCTGTACCAGTACATCAAGCGCGGTTGTTGGCTCATCAGCTATGACAAATTTTGGTTTTAAAAGAAGCGCCATGGCAATGACAATTCGTTGTTTCATTCCTCCACTAAGCTCATGCGGATATTTCTTGAGAACATCCTGATTAAGTCCAACCGAACTTG
>Ga0247727_10016293_pt1 | contig 12024 bp, 18 predicted proteins | sample WisWelCaveWW1625_FD_202498 | JGI IMG/M metagenome (GOLD analysis project Ga0247727, IMG submission 202498) | Biofilm microbial communities from Wishing Well Cave, Virginia, United States - WW16-25 | ecosystem: Environmental > Aquatic > Deep subsurface > Groundwater > Cave microbial mat | place...
AATAAAACCTTGCCTTGTAATCCATGATCCCGCCCATGCCATCATCCAGTTTTCTTTGGCCGGTGTAGGTAAAATCAGTACCGAGAATTGGAGAATTGGGGATTGCGCGCTCTCCGCCGAAGGGGAGATAACGTTGTTGGGATGTTAATGTGCCACTGCTGTTCGTGACCGCAACCGTCGAGCCAAGATGGTCGGTCAGGAGGTATTGTATCGCACCTGTTGAATCTTTTACAGCCACCATCATCCCTGCGATGGAATAGTATTTCTTCGCCGCGCCGTCTTTTAGTTCGTATGCTCCGCCCATGTAATACGATGTCGTTGAATCGGGTGTGCCGCTTGTGCCAGTGAAGTGCGCGGTCATCACGCGCACACCGTCGCCGTCATAGGCGAACGACCATGATTCAAGGATGGTTCCTGTAGCGCAGTCACCGCTCCGCTTGGCGATGCTGGAGGCGCGATTTTCGGCGTTGTAGGTGTGGATGTAGATCACGCCGTTTTCGATGCGGCAGGTCATGTTGCCGTTGGCGTCGTACTAATAGGTGTCAGGTGTTCCCGTTTCAGGTGTCAGGTTTGTGACAGCATGAGGGATGGTCGCGCTGTATTGATACGTCCGCGCGAACCAGCCTGCCTGATTGGTCGCCTGCGGATCGGTCACGCCGGGATCGGGCAATGTGCCGATGTAGGAGAATCTTCGAGACTCAAAATCATCGAAGTAGAGTGTGCCGCGTGTTCCAGTTTCCACTCCCTGCGCGCTTTCGTAGTTGCCCTATTAAGGTACTTCGCGAAGCATCGCACCCAATGATAAAGATCTTTTACTTTTCTTCAGTGATTGTCACGTTCGGAATTTCGCTGATAAACGCCTTAAGATCATTATACAATTCATCCACTGTCTCTTGTGATGGTGAATTTGTAGGGTCTTTTTCAAAAAAACGGAAATTAAGATGAGATACAGAGGTTGATTGAAACAGTGCGAGTATTGTAATGTTTTCTCCATACATCTCGATAAAAAAAGACTCTTTATTATTGTAGAAGGATAGATGAAATTCAAGGCCATGCTTTTCTGAATATTTTCGCATTTGGGCAAATAATTCTTCATGCTGGTCTTCATCAATCTGGATTGATAATGTTCGTGTTGGAGATTGCACTGAAAGATATTTCTTGTTGTAATCCTTAAGGTATTCGTAATTTCTTACTCCTACACTCACGAATCCGAAAACGCAACACATAATCCCTAGAATTGCTCCAGCAAATAGAAACCATTTCTTGCGATTTGTCGACATAACGACTCTCCTGCACTTCTTCGACTAAATGGTAACGCAACTTGTTCTTTCGGTGCATTTTTATTATCTTGTTTTTAGTTTATCATCTTTCTCTATGCTGAAATATCTAACTCCATAAAGATAGTGATATCTAAAAAATTTTTGGGAATCTCATAATAAGGTGAGCGAGTTTTGAATCCAAAGGATGAGTATAAAGCAACGGCTGACTGCATGAAAGTTGTTGTTTCCAATCGGATGATGTCATAACCTGATTCTCGTGCCTTTGTAATCAACATTTGAATTAAATTACGAGCGAGTTGTTTTCCTCTGAATTCTGGGCGAACATACATACGAGTCATCTCGCAAATATTAGAAGATATTTGCTTAAACGCGACCATGCCTGCTGCATTATCTGAATCGGTCGCAAGTAGTAAGCAGCCTTTAGGTGGTGCATAAAGACCTGGTAACGAATCGTCACGTGTACCGTAATAAAAATTTACAACTTCAACAGGGTCTAGACCCAACTGCTTTGTTTGTTCACTGTCCCATTCCATGAATTCAGTCGTTAGTTCTCGGACTTGCAGAAAGTGAGCGTCTGTTTCAGCGCGAATAATGTTAAGCATTTAGTTTCCATTTATAAGCAGCGGGCTAACGGTTTGCGTTAGTGGTTTATGGGCGGGCGTGGACTCTGCTTGAGAGCAGGAAAAACCCGAAGCCAGAAAAATGCTCGAAAATGGCGACGAATCCCACCTGTCCAGTGCACACTGTGTTGGGCGTTTTTCACTGACGTATTTTCGACAATATATCCAGCGAAGGTAGTGCTTCTTCACGGTTTTGTCCAAAGATAGTCAGTATAATCCTCTTGACTCCTGCGGTTTCCATTTCTCCGATGGTTTTCTTGTCGGGTATGGACTTTTCAAAAAGAGATATATCCAGCGAATTCGGGTTGCGTCCAATTGCGGCTGCTTTCTTTTTTTATTCGGCGATTGCTTCCTTTGCCTTTGTCCACTCCAATAGCCATGGAGCCCAGCCGTCGCACAATTCCACAGCACATTCAATCGCCTTTTCGCCTTTTCCACCCATGATGATTGGAGGATGAGGGCGCTGATAGGGTTTCGGAAACGCCTTCATCTTATCAAAGTTCACGAACTTGCCATGAAACTCGGATTCAACAGTATTCCAGATTTCTTTGATGGCTTGTATTTGTTCTTTGAGAAGTTGAAAGCGCGTACGGTAGGCAACTCCGTGGTCAGCCATTTCTGACTCAAGCCAGCCTGCACCAATCCCAAAAATGAAACGTCCTTTTGAAAGAAGATCTAATGTTGCTGTTTCTTTTGCAAGGAAGATTGGGTTTCGCTCCATGACTAGAGAAACGCCAGTCCCTACTTTGATGTTTTTTGTTGTGGCTACAGCAAGAGTCATTGCTACGAAGATATCGTATGTTTGCCAATAATAATCTGGCAGGGGGGCGTATTTTCTGGTGAGTTCAAAAAGCGGAGGGGAATATGCGTATGTTCCGAGAACCAAATAGACTCCAGACCACGGTCTTCAGCGGTGCGTGCGAGTTCATCTGGTTGAATGGAAAATTCAGTAGGGAAAACGTGAACACCTAATTGCATTTTTTCTCCAGATACAGATTTATGGTAATTGGGCTTTACTCTCTGCCTTTGTTTGAACGCCGAACGGTTTGCGTTACTGGCGCTGGGGCGGACGGCGGAACCCCGTCCGAGCGGAAAAAGGCTGAGGTGTAGAAAACTGCTTGAGATGTGTGCAGAATCCCCAGCGTCCAGTGCACGCTGTGTTAGCCACCGTATGCCTTGAAGAACCTATCTGGAGCCTTGAGCTTCTGCCATAGCCGATGAAATAATTTCCTTCTTGACGCCTTTCTTTCGCAGACTCTCAATCAATACCGAAACTTCCACACTGCTTTCAAGACGTTCCAGGTCTGTTCGTAATCCCTGACCGATATATGCCTTAATCAAAGCCTGATAACCAGAAAAACCAAGCATTGGTGCGACACGCTTTAAATCTTCAATGACATCATTCGGGATGCGAATACTGACCATTGTCATGGGTCGATTCTTTTGTAAACGTTGAGCAATCTTATTGGTTTTCATATATTTCTCTTTCTGCTTTCGTTACCATGCGAGCGGAAATGATACGGATAACATCGCCACGCATTACGTAAACTACAAGGAGCAATAACCAAGTGGTTGTCAATCCAACAAGTCTCTCTCGCAACTCACTACCAACAATTTGTTCATCAAGATAGCAAACAAATGGGTCAAAGAATGATTCGCAAGCCATTTCAAACCTGACCTTGTGTTTGCGAAAATTGGTAGCCGCTTTTTTGCTATCCCATTCAAAGCTAATCTCTTGGAGAGTGTATTGGATTTTCATTGAGAGGAAGTATAACGGCTTGTATATATGATGTCAATACACCCTGTTTTGATAAATGACAGGTGGCTAACGGTCTGCGTTACTGGCAGGTGGGCGGGCGTGGATAATGCCTGAGATGTAGAAAAAACCCGAAGCCAGAAAAATGCTTGTCGAAGCCGCAGACTCCCACAAATCCACTGCACGCTTTGTTGGGCTGTTTGTAACAAACACTAGAAATTCCTGATACGCATTTGCACTGACACTTCGGTATGCCACAGCGGTTATCCGTTCTTTTCTCCCGATAACCAAGCGCGCACGTCAGCCTGATGGTCATCGTAAAAATGATGAAAGAACTCACCAACCGCAAACCGTTGGTCATTCACGTAGACAACGTGGAATTTTGACTCGATGGTCTCAATCCGAGCATCATCGGGTAAGTCTTGAATTACGGCTCGCATTTGTTCATAAACCTGATGCGCGTCTTCTAATACTTGACGCACATCCTTTTTGCGATTTGTTTCATAGATCCAAGCGTTGATGTCATCTTCAATCTTTAGTTCTCCTGGCCAAGGCGGGGGCGGTTCTGGTTGCCCATCCATCGCGGCTTTCAATTGAGCCACAAGCCTTCGTTGCCAGACCGTCAAATGAGCAATTATGTCTCGCATCGACCATTCGCCGTTTACACCTGATTGATTCATGCGCTTTTGACCAATTGCAGCGAGAAGCAACTCCCATTGCTGATACTCTTCTTGCAACCAATTCAAAAGTTCAGATTTCTTCATCAATAACTCCTTTAGAGTGTGAGTCAAATGAAAACAGCCCAACGGTTTGCGTTACCTGCGTGTGGGCGGGCGTGGACTCTGTTTGGGAGCAGAAAAAACTTGAAGCCAGAAAAATGCTTGAAAATGCCGCAGACTCCCACACGTCAGGTGCACGCTTTGTTGGGCAGTGTTTGGATGGCTACTTCCTGTGCCGTAAGAAGAATGGTCCAGAAATTAGACCAAACACTATTGGAACAAGAGCAATAATAAAAACAACAATAAATATGATTTTATTTGCTGTAACCCAAGCCGAGAAAGGCTCGGCTATTGCGGCTAAATAACCTAAAATGAATCCAAGCCCAGGCAAAACTGCAATTCCAAACTTGCCCATTGCGGGAATTCCTGATAATGCAGTTCTAAAATCGCCTTGTCGGAAGTAATCATCGAAACCAAGAAGGTCTTGGACGATAGGATTATTTACATTTTCATTTTCTGCAATTTGCGAGACCAAAGCGTTAACTTTGGGCTTTAATTTGAGGGCGATATATCTGCCAAAAATAAGCATTTTGTATGATTGCTCGACAAACGCCCATCCAATTGCTGATAAAAGAACAGATGCTATTAAGTATATCTCTGGAAATTTTGGAAATAGACCTATGCCAGTTGTTGCCCCTGCCACTATAGCCAGAGCATATTGAATAAGGCTTTTATGCCAGTCAAGCCCCGTCATTATCTCTTTTACCATTCGGTCATATTCTAGCAGGCAAATATTCAAAGCCGTTTTGACCGTTTCAGAGTTTGCGGAAATTGGTTTTCTAGTTGAGGAATCACTGTCTGACTTTAATCCTTGTTTCTTTTTTATCGGTGATTTTGTGCTCATTTTTTCTCCGATACCTGAATTTTACTACTACCAACTGCCCAACGGTCTGCGTTAGCCGCAGGTGGGCGGGCGAGGATTCTATTTGAGAGCAGGAAAAACTCGAAGCCAGAAAAAGGCTTGTAAAACGCGCAGAATCCCACACGTCAGGTGCGCGCTTTGTTCGGCGGCTCTTTGCCATCAGGTTTTTTTAGGAATCTTGCACCTTGTTTTCCGCAGGCTTATTTTCCGCATTTGCAAAGCCAATGATTATGGCTAAAACAGGGGCGAAAAGACCAATGCCACAACTTAGCATACCACTATCATCAAAGGCGGGAATTATGGCTGTGACAATTGCCGCCAATATTAGCATTGCTCCAATGCCTTTTGCCACTGAAGGCTTAACTCTTTTATTTTTCCCGATGGTCATTTCCCCTTTGAAAAGCCAGAGCAATCCAAAAATCAAATTGATTATCTGTACCATGATGTGCCTCCTGTGAAATAGTGTTCAGAAAATTTTATACGCCTCAACATGTGTAATTAATTATTTTCTTCATCAGGGCTTGTCTTGCTGTCAGGCAACATCTCTTGAATTTTTGATGCTAGTTGATGTTTATTTATTTCAATGGCTACTGCCCCGATAGAGATGACTCCGACTATCAATTCGTCCACTGGTCCAGGAATTATAGAACCGACGACAGTATATAATGCCGCGCCTAGCAAAGGGGCTAGTATCCATCGAGGCATATCAGTATAATGTTTTATGGCAAGAGTAAAAGATACGAGTGCTCCCGAGGCGGCAACAAGTGCGTCATCAAATGGCAAGGGGATAAAATCAGGTAATATCCCATATACCAATCCCGCAATTGTAGGCAACATGATTGTGAACCAAGATGGAGTTTGTATCCGCGTGGCGAATATTGAGCCAAGCAAGAAAAATAGGGCGAAGGTCACAAGCCCAGAAATTACACCAACTTTCCAGTTCCACCCGACCCAACCTACAATTAGACTGATGATGGGGAAGATGAATGATAATATGTAGAACACACATGAAAGACGTCCTTCTTTTTGGTCTTGAGTAGCCATTTTATTTTCTCCTTATTAGCGATTGACTATTTCACCTTTTCCCATTTCTTTACTTGGGCAGATAACTCACGAGGGCAGGGGATGAGTTTGTCATAAATCATTGGGCTTACCAAGTAAGGGAATGATATTCCAGTCTGTTTCTGCGCCCAAATCAACGCCATCTGATACGCTTTCCTTTCAATTGACTCGGATAATTCCCCCATTTCAACTATTTCCTTTCCCAACCAATTCCGTGATTTACGGATAGTACATGCACCAAACTGCATTCCTGCTATTTGAGGAATTGAAATGAAATATTGGTATTTTTCAGCCATGTCATTCTCCTAGACATTCCAAAATACAATATTAGGCGGCAGGTTTCAGTGGATTATGTTTTTGAGAGAATCTCTGCCTTTTTAGTTTCGTAATCTTCTTGGGATATTAATCCCTGATCCAACATGTCTTTTAATTTTTTCAGCCTATCAGTAGGTTCATCTTGGATGGTAAGTGGTGCGATTCTCGGTTCGGTTTTTACTTCCTCATTAATTGGCATGGCAACAGCGGAGTCGTTAGCCGTTTGTTTTCTTTTTTGCGCGTTATCCCAAATGCCACTTGTTATTAGAAGTAGCAAGCCAAGTGCTGAAATGTAAAAACCAGTACCAAACGTTATTCTTTCAATAATTTGGACATGGGTATTCCCACTCAGTATATCTTCGATGGTAACCCCGATAACACCAGCACTAGCAGATTCTGTTATTGCTTCCCTAAATCTGAACCATGCTGACCCTAATCCGCCAATCCCCAAGATACCTATGACTATCCACCACCACCCTCTAGTCTTTCCGCGTATGAAAAGGGCGATGAAAGCAAGTAGTGAGCAAATCAAGAGAAATGGAGCCTTGAAGCCTTCGGCTGTTTCATTGTATGTTCCATCCATGATAAAAGCCATGAATGGAAAAGCGATTATGCCTAAAATGAAAGTAGCGATTGCCAGAACGGAAAGAACTTTAGAAAGTGTCATTTTTGCTCCTTTATCACAAATTTGGATTTCGTCAGAACAAGTGCAACCAAACGATTGGAACTACTTCTGTTTCCTTAGCCGCCTAACGGCTGGCGTTAGCCGCAAGTGGGCGGGACGAGACTCGGCTTGAGGGCAGTATAAACCCGAAGCCAGAAAAAAGCCTGTAAAACGCGCAGAGTCCCACTTGTCGGCTGCACGCTGTGTTAGGCGGCAACTCTAGCTTACGCCTTTGCTCCCAATTTTTGGGGTAATATAAAGCGTGCCCAAAAACCAAGATATATCGTGTAGCTCATCAGGAGTGTGTTGGCAATAAGCAAAATAATATCCCAGGAAGGCAGTGACTGTTTAGGTTGCTGCATATTCACGATGAGATAAATAGCAATTGACAATAATGCCATGAGGGGTGGAATACCAAAACGAGCAACCGAGATCGATAAAAGCACAATACTTAGTTTTGCCTCCCTTTCTTGCAGATAGGTTTCCCAACCCAGCAGAGATCTGAAGTCTTTTTTCGTATCGGGTGATAAAGCAACCAGAGTCTTTCTGAAACGAGGAGCCAAGATCTCGATTATGTAGTTGCTAAGAGTTGCGTCAAGATAAAGATAACGTACTTGTGACCAAGCTAACGTGTAGAAAATTATTGGGGCAATCAGAAACAGGGTGGTGAATTGCGACTCAATGATAAAAGGACTAGCAGCGACAAGAATACTTGCAGAGGTGAGGGTAAGCGCGAGTATTTGTCTATTAGAGCCTACATCAAAAAGGATATTCTCGCGGACAGTCTTAAACTCCTCTAGCAAGGCGGTGAACTCTAGCTTGAGCTGTTCTTCTTTATCGCCCATAGTTACTCCATTTTTATCATGCAATGTAGTTCAATTCCCTGCCGCCTAACGGCATGCGTTAGCGGCGGACGGGCGGGCGTGAGGCAATGATTATAGACCAGAAAACTGCCCGGGACTAGAAGCAGGCTTGAGAGGCCGCGCCTCCCCGACCGTCCGCTGCACGCTTTGTTAGCCCGCACTGTTTCTACCGCTCGCGTTTCTTGCTTTAACCCGTGCTGGCACGGCCACGATAAAGAACCGCGAATAACTCCACTAGCATCCAAACCGCATGCAACGCCATGCTTGCTATTGAAATGCGTTGAAAGCCATTAGATGTGAATAAACCGAAAAAGATAACGTTCGCGGCCAGAGGCGGCACATGCGCCAAGAGGCCTACAAGATCCCATTTCCACAAATTGCTGTCAAGGCTTGAACCAAGCCATAACACGATTCCGACAACAAACATCAACAGATAGGCTTGAAACAAACCGACGGCGGCAAACGGCTGTTGCTGCCACATTGCAAACGGCCCCTTGCCGAGACTCCAACCTATCAACGTGACCGCAGTTACGAACGGCGTGAGGATGAGCAAGAAAGTGCCATGAACGCGAAGAACGCGGCGACGCACTTGGTCAGCTTGCGAAAGTGTTGAAATCATTCAGCAATCCTTTCGAGGCTAAGGGGCGGGCTAACGGTTTGCGTTACCTGCGCTGGGGCGGGGGACGGCGAAGCCGTCCAACTGGGAAACTGCTAAGGCGTAGAAAACTGCTTGGGATGTGCGCAGAATCCCCAGCGTCAGGTGCACGCTTTGTTGGGCGGCTTATCGAACATAATGTTCAAGGAGCGGAGTTCCTGGACCATCATTCCCCCAACCTACGGCGGAAGAAAAATCTGGACTAAATGTCAACTCGAATTGTCCTCTCCCATTATCCTGAATCCAAGTTCCTCTGAGAGTATTACCCTCAAATGTGCCTGATAGCCTGCCGTTCATCCACTCATATGTTAATTCGACTCTTTTACCAATAATAGTTACTGAAGTCACCTTTGTCCAATAAACCTTGGTTATATCTCCCGAATTGGCTTCCCCGCCACGCCATCCAAGCTCGTACCCCACTTCGTGAAATCTTTGCTGGAGTAGTCTGGCTTGAGGGTTTGCCACTTGATTGAGATAATATGCACCAAAGCTCAATACCACAAAGAGAAGTCCAGTCAGAGTTAACCCCATCCACTTTCCGAAATTGAGCAATCCTGGATTCGTAAATCTTATCAAGCCCGCAACAATTACGATAATTATCCCTAGAGCAAAGCTCACTCCAAGAAGATTGTAATCAATCAAGAATTGTAAGATTATCAGAAGGATTTCCATAGTTCGCATCTCCTGTCAACAACATATCAATCCATAAATGCTAGCCGCCCAACGGTTTGCGTTAGCGGATTTTGGGCGGGCGTGGATTCTGCTTGAGATGCAGAAAAAACCCGAAGCCAGAAAAATGTTACTCGAAGCCGCAGACTCCCAAAAATCCGCTGCACGCTTTGTTCGGCGGCGTTCAAATTGTGCTGAGTTCTTTTGCTATCTTTGCTAATTCATCAGGCTTCATTTTGCCGTTGATTTCAACTTCCATAGACTTGTTTTGAATTTTGGCTTTTGTTACATTTTTACTATGGCGTGTTACCCAAGCATAAATGAGTTTAAGTATCTCTTCAACCGCTGGCGATTTTACAATTATTGTCAAGTTTCCAGTTTGGATTGTTGCAGCAGATTTTGTTCCTTCTACACCTGCTATTTTTTCCGTGGTTAGACCTGCAAATTCTGTTTCAAACTCGTGAAGTTCTTGGAGTAACATACGCGCTAATCTATCAAGTTCTTCTTCATCGTTGTCCACTGACTCAATCTGCAAATTGAATCCAACAGTTTGCTCTTTATGGGGATTTATGATTTCGAGTCTGGTTCCTGGGGTGATACCGACTTCTTGTAGACTTCGATTATCTCTTATTTGGTTGTGTGTTGTCGCCCACTGAAATCCAGTATCCTTAAGTGACACCCTTGCTCTCTTATTATAAAGAATCCATTTTTCTCCATACGTGTATGCGGGCACGTAAGGAGTAAGTGAAAACCATATATCATCTAAGAGGTCGCCAATAGTTGCAAATTGTTCATATGGCACACGCCAAATCTTTCCGCTTTCTTTGAGTAATTGAGTCGAATCAATTGTTAGGAAATTTGAACTGCCAATCTTTTCTACGGTTTTGTCAACAGCAGATGTAAGTACAAATGCCACTTGTTCTTCTATCTTTTTACCAGCACCTTTTGCAACCGTTTCAGAAAGTTTACTAACCAATTCCTTTGACGCTAATGTGGAGCGAATTGTAGATTGAATGTCTTCATACAACTTACTTTCGTCAAGATTTCGCTTTGGTGTAAAGACTTCTGCTAATTCGCGAGGGCTCAATTTTTTCCCATATTCGGTTGGTGCGTAAAAATGCAATGGTTTGTACCAAAGAACAGCAAAAAAACCAATGGCGATTAAAAGTGGAAACACAATAACAAATATAGTTAATGCTAATTGTATTGTTCCGTTTGTTTGCGTGACCGCGATACTTAGAAATGCTTCCGTCAATGAAACAAACAGTGAAATAACCCATAAAGGCGTTAATTTACGATTGGGCGGTGTTTGATGCTCGTTTGTGCTCATTGGCTAAGTCCTTATATCATTGCAAAGTTACTACTTTTTGAGACGTTTGAAAGAAAAATTATATTCAACCTGATTGTTTTCTGGATAAACTATACTTGTCGTGGAAACAAGTTCCCATCCTTTTTCACCTAATTCATTGATAAATGCAACTATTTCATCCCACGAATTTAGTTTTTTGTTCGGTGCAGGAGACATTTCCCATCGTTTGGAAGCGACGCCTTTTAAGTAAGCAGTTGCAAAGAAATATTCCCATTTTTGCATTTTATTTTTCCTATATTGATGATTTGCAAGGAAGCCGCCGAACGGTTGGCGTTAGTGGTGGTGGGGCGGGCTGGGAAAATGCCTGAGAGCAGGAAAAACCCGAAGCCAGCAAAATGCTTGTCGAAGCCGCAGAATCCCCACCATCCGCTGCACGCTTTGTTCGGCGGCTCTGTGCCTTAAGACTCGCTGATTGAAAAAAGACGACACCGCTAACATGATAAATTTTGACACACAACTTAATCTTTAGCAATAACCAAAAAACATAATCTGCCAAAACGCCAATTAACCAAAAGCCAACTTTGACCAACCGAGACGAAATTGATTCAAAGACTCGCTGACCAACTGAAAAGACAATTTATAAAAACTTATGCCAACGAATGAAACTTGACCAAAAAGCCAAAACAAAATTAACCGAAACTTATGACCAAAGCAGAACGCTGATTTTAGAAACCTGACTTAACCGAAAATGAACATTACCAGCGAAACCGACTTCAACGAATCAAAATCACAATTTACCAATAATACATTGACCGCAGAAATCAAGCCGATTTTAGAAACCTGACTCAAACGAACCTGAAACATTGCCGATGAAAGAGCGACGATTTAACAAAACAAAACTTTTCAAAACGCTGATGAAACTAAAAACCCAATGCTGATTTGAAAGAACGAAAGATGACCAGAAACGCCACCGCAAAAAACTGACTTTGCAAAACCAGACTTTCAAAGCGGAACATGTCTTTGCACTTGCTTTTGAACTTAGCCGCCGAACGGTTGGCGTTACCCGCGCTGGGGCGGGGGACGGCGAAGCCGTCCAACTGGGAAAATGCTCAGGCGTAGAAAAATGCTTGAGATGGCGCAGACTCCCCAGCGTCGGGTGCACGCTTTGTTGGGCATAGAACTTGCAGACT
>Ga0247727_10016294_pt1 | contig 12024 bp, 21 predicted proteins | sample WisWelCaveWW1625_FD_202498 | JGI IMG/M metagenome (GOLD analysis project Ga0247727, IMG submission 202498) | Biofilm microbial communities from Wishing Well Cave, Virginia, United States - WW16-25 | ecosystem: Environmental > Aquatic > Deep subsurface > Groundwater > Cave microbial mat | place...
TTCATGGCGGGTTCACCGCGGATGGCTTCGCACATTTCGGACATCGCTCGCACGAACGGCGCGACCTGGCGCTCGACCTCGGAGGCGAGCCATACGCATGCGTCAGGAGAGAGGGCTTTGATGACATGCTCTGCGACCATATTAGCGGGTTCACCTAGATTGCGGGTCGAGAAATAGCATAGAACGTCTCGCAACGCCTCGTCCTTCATCGCCACTTTTGTCTCCGCTTCCTCGGCCCGCTTCGTCGCGGCGGCGAGTTGGGAGCGGAGGTCATTAAGTCCGCAAGTGCAAGACCCTACCCCTTGATTCTCAGCGCATAGGTTGTCGTGGTTCATCTCCCCTCCTCCAGGTCTCCAATCAACCGTCTGGCTCTGGCCCAGTTAACCGCCGCAGAACTCTTGCCGGATTTCCCAGACGCTTGGGCCATCAACAACTTGAGTCCGTCGAAGACCGTGGCCGAACAATCTTCGCAGAGGATAGCCCACGGAGGGAGCCCCGACTTGCTTTCGTCAAGAACCTTTGTCGTAACCTCGAACGCCTCCAAGTGTCGACATCGTCTCATCATCTCGGTTTCTCCTGCCCTTCCGGGCCGAATCCAAACTGCGCGCATCGTTTCTGGTCGAACGGGCGATGGCAAAGGCGGCAGGCCGCGTCCATTGCGTCTACCCGAAAGGTTTTCTTGCAGAACCAACAGGTGACGATGGGGTCGCGTTCGGTTCCCCAGGTATCAGCGAGGACTGGTTTCTCCTGCCCTTCGAGGGCGGCAGACTTCATCAATCCCTGATTGGCGAGATCAACGGCTTTCCCCCACTGCTTCATTCCATAGGCTTCGTCCTTAATCAGCGACAACGCCTTGTTCTTCATAGCGCACCCCGCGCACGGCTCCTTGGCCTGCTCGGCCAGGGCTTCGGTGATTGCATCCACAATAGGATCAGCATCGTGTCGCGAAGCGTGGAGGCCGAGCCATCGGTGATAATGCTTCTTCGCTATCTTATTGATTCGCTTGTCGGTCATTGGTCGATTTTCCTTCCTGCCGCCGCGTTGTCGGCCTTCTCGTCAAAATCGGATACTTTGACCCACCCCTTCGCGAGACCGGCCAGTAGGTTGCGCCCATCGGTGAACCCATCGAGCCGGACGCGGGCGAGCGCGCCCATGAAGGCGTCGATGATGCGCTTCATGGCCGCCGCACGGCTCTTGGCGACCTTTACGCGCTCGAACCCCCCGAAGTCCCAGCCGCTCCCGCTGTCCCCGATATGGAACTTTGGCGTGACGCCGTGCCAAGGGCCGCCCATCTCGGTGCCGCGCAACTTAACCGCGCCCATCGCGGCGATGATGTCCGTGGACCTTATCTGAGTCTCTGGGATGGCGTCCCTGTGCTTTCCATCGAGTTTCAGGGCCAGCTTGACCGCCACGAAGATGTCCGTCCCGTCGGCCTTCGCCGCCTTCTCCGCCTTCTTCCCGAGTTCCCAAAGTCGGAAGCACTCGTTGCAGACTCCCCGCCAAGACCAGTCGCCCACACCGAAGTTCTGATGGAGCTTCTTGGTCTTGCGGCAAAGACGGCACTTCATCTCCTTGTTGTCGTCGGTCATCGGCTTGCCTCCCCGCCAGAGCGTTCGATTCTCCGCATCTCGAGCGCTGTACACACATTGCATCCGTCCGCATCGTGGTCCGGCGACTCAGATGAGTGGACAAAATGTATGGCCGGAGGATCGTCGCATGCAGGAATGAAATCAGGGATCGGCATCCAGTGGGTGAAGAAATCGTCCTTGTAGTACGCGTCGCCAGTGCACTCCCAGGGCCCGAATCCGTGGTCGAAGCACCGGCGAATCACGGCGACGTTGAAGCCCTTGGGGCCCTGGGCGCCGCGCGCCAGGAACCACTCGCTCGGCTCCCCGAGCGCGGGGTATCCCGCCGGCGCGGAAGCGATGGGCATCCAGGTCGGATACTCGTACCGATCGGCCCGATAGCCATCGATCGTCATCTTGAGGGCGTTGATTTTGTCGAGATATTGCAGGTGGCGCGAGGCCGCGCCTTCGCGGTATTTGGCCAGGCTTTCGAGTTTGCCTTTGAGGTCGGCGACTTCGCCCCGCAGATCCATGACACAGGAAGCGAGGACCGGATTCGGACGATGCCTGTCGCAATCGAATTGCGGGTGGTGTCCGCACGTGCCGTCGGCGCATTTCAATTCTTGTTCGATTTGTTCTGGCGTGGTCATCGAGTCTCCGAGTGCGTCAAGTCGACTGTCCGGTGCATACTGGGCAAAGCCCAAAACTCGTGAGCGGGTACTCGCAGTCGGGGCATCCTCTCCGTTCCGCGTGATTCGCCGGCGGAGCGGCCGCGATGTGCGCCTCAGTCATGGGCTCCGGGAGAACAGCGTAGGACACGTACAGCGGGTGACGCGGCTCCCCCTCCTTGGTCGTGCCAAGGCAGTAGGGAAGGACGCCCAGACCCTTGAGGACCGAGCGTACGCGCGTACTCCGACCCTTGTACCCTCCGTGGATACCCCACCCGCAGTAGACGCGCTGAGCGGCCGCGGCCGCCAACTCGATCCAGCGGTCGTTATCGGCGCCCACCGCGCGCTTGTTCCCGTAGAGGACGTGCGGGTCTGTCGAACGCAGGGCGAACAGGTTGGCGATGATGATACCGCCGTAGCCCATCTCGAGCGTGCGGCGCTGGCACCGCTCGACCGTCGGGTCATTGCGGTCCGCTGTAGCTGTAGAAGGATTGAGCAGGATCCACAGCGCGAGACCATTCCGGGAGTCCCACCGGCGCCAAAGCAGGTACCTGTACAGGTTGTCCCGGCTGAACAGCGCCCCCCGGGGCTCGCCCAGCATCCGCTGGAGTTCGTGCTCGTTCTTCTCGTTGTCGTCCATGTCTCGCGTCAGCCTCTCTCAGAGCGACGGCGCGCGCTCACAATCCGGCACCACTCTCCCAGCGCCTCTATCTTCTCCACCGGCAGGTGGGCGATCATCTCTCGGATGGCCGCGATGGACGCGCGCAGGGCGTCCCGCGCGAGCCATCGGCGGCGTGCCATCGCGCCTACAGCTTACTGGTGTCGATCTCACCGCTGAGCACCATGTCCTCGGCCTGCACTCCGGGAGCCGACTCGCGTTCGCGTATGATCACCAACTGGGTCGCCCGCCAGCGCCCATCGCGGTAGACGTCGCCCGTGCAGTAGTCGCGGTCACCCTCGCGCGGGCACTGGTAGTAGTGGCCGCGCCGGATGGGCCACGGGATGAGCGTGCGCAGTACCCCGTTCTTGAACGAGCCGCCCATGTCGCACCACGGTCGGCATAGCGGGCCCTCGGCGTCGACCCACCGGTGTTCGCCGTCGATTCGTCTGAACCAGACAGAGCCCGAAGCGTTCGCGGTGGCGACCAGCACTGGCGGCGCCTCCGGGTCCACGCGCGGCATCGGCGTCGCTGTGTTCTCCGCCACTAGGACCAAGCCCATCCAGCCGAACAGGAACCACCCGAGGACGATCTCCATCAGCGCCTCCAGCCCGATCTTTCGAGCTTGCGATCGGCCTTGCGGTACTGCACGCACTCGCAGTACGGGCAGGCATAGCGGCCGTTCTTGGCGGGCATATGGTATTTGGCTTCATGGCCACAGATACATATCAGGCTCATGGATATTCCCTAACACGCAGGTCCGCTGGCCACTCGGCGGGGTCGCCGCCCTTCTTGCTGGCGGTCTTGTAGCCGTTCTCGATGCCCTCTTGCGGGTCGCCGCCGATGTACGGCCGCGCCCCGAGTTGTTTGACGAACACCTTGACGCCCGCCTCGCGGCATTGCGCGACGACTTTCCTGGCCCACACGATGTCGAAGGGCCTGGCCCCGGGGCCGCTCTCGCCTCCGACTATTATTTGGTCGAGGCCCACCGGTCTCCTCATATACGAGGCGAAGTTTACCGGCCCCAGCGCAGGCTCGTAGCTGACCCATCGCACCGCGGCGGGCGTCTGGAGCAGGAATGGGATGCGCTCGTCGGCGGTCGCCTGGTCCTCGACGCTGACGCCCAGCCAGACATGCCGCCACGGAATACGATTCGGGTCACTGATGCCGTGGACACCATGTCTCTTTTCGGCTCTTGAAACGATGGCTGTGTGCAGTAGGTGTTCGGCCTGTCTCAGGATACGATCATAGGGATTGCTTTGGAAGTAGGCTAGCGCTCGCTCGGGCCGTTTCGTCAGGACCTGAAAGGTATGCCAGTGGGCGAGCCCCATCGCGGCGAATACACTGTCGATCCATTCAGATTTGGCCTTCTCATGGAACAAGTCGCTCATGCTGTTGACGAAGATGCGGCGCGGACGCTTCCAGCGGAGTGGGTCCTCCAGCTTCTCCTTGACGAAACGGACCTCGCCAGTCCAGCGCGGTCCGTCGGCAGTCATCTTGGCGAGGCCTCGGTACGCCAGAGGCTTCATGAACTTACCTTCGCTATCCTCGGCTATGATCTCGCCACTGAATCTAGCGGCCACGCGTTCGGCATAACAAAAACGACAGCCCTCACTGACGCGCGAGCACCCGCGGATTGGATTCCAGGTCGCGTCGGTCCACTCGATCTTTGAGCCGTCCATCAGCGTCCTCCGTCCCAGCCGATGGCCGGGACCTTGCCTGTCGCGTAAGCCTCGTTGATAAGCGGGAGCGCGATCTCGCCGGCCGTGCGGCCGTTCGGGAGCACAATGTGCGCAAGAAACTCCTCCTCGAAGGTCGTGATCTGAGACTCCACGGCCTCGAGCTTGGCCTTGACTACGAGCGCGAGAGCCCGCCATTTCTGGCGCGTTGACTGCTCCCAGTCGCGGAGGGCATGCTCTTGCCACCGCAGGCGCCCATGGCGATTGTGAGTGTATTTGTCGTCGTCTTTCCGTGGCATCGGCAGAAGAAACCGGACCCGCTTACCAGCCATCTGGAACTCGACCATCGCCGCCTCAGCCTTCTCGGCGTAGGCGAACGCGATAGCCCCATAGCGCTGGAGTGTTTTTTGCATCTCGGCGCGGCTTCGATCCGCGCTGACCGATGTGTTCCTCGCGTACATCAGCATCCCTCCCAAGTCCGGAGCGCGAGCACCAACAAGCGCCCTGTCGCCGCTTTCGAATAGCACTGGACCGCGGCCTCGACCATCACCCCGTTGAGGAAGGCCTGGCGGCACATCTCCGGGTTGCGCTGGCTCTCGTCAGTAATCGTCGTATTAGCTCGCGGCCGCTCTCGCTTCATGATCTTATGCTCCTTTGGTCTGGGCCGTCAGCCCGGGATAGCGGGCGATGTCGATAGTGCTCAGGAACGCGGCGGCGCTCCATGGCATGATCTCGCGGAAGATGCGCCACAGCGCGTTCGAATACTCGCGGATCTCCCACTGCGCGTGGGCCTCGGAGCGCAGGCCGATGAAGTGCATCAGTGCCCGCGCGTTGACCGTCCAGTAGAACTCGGTGTAGAGGTTGACCGGAAGGACCATGCGGGCCATCTCGCGCGCGATCCCGTTCTCCACCATGGTCCGGTAATAGCCCATGGCGTCCTCGCATGCGTTCTTGAGAGCCTGGGATACGACTTCGTGGTTGAACTCGGCGGAAACGCTTCCCTGCTTGTTGGTCTTATCCTGCGACCGCCAGCGCTCCGGGATGTAGAATTCGTCGGGCGCCTCGCGGTAGCGGAAGCTCGTCTCGTTATAAGAGTTGTGAACAACCATGCCGCCGGCCACGAAATTATGCCACGGCCCATCGACCGCGATGTCGTAGGTCGCTCGATTTACGATCCGCCTTATGCTCATGATCGGAGAGAGTTCTCCACTCAGCTTGACCAGTCGGCCATTGCGAAGCGCATCGGCACGGTTTTCGATAGGCAGAGCCCACCGCAGATTTTCCAGGCGATTGTCCCATGGGCGGTCATTGCCGTGACATGCTTCATATCGCGATGTCGGCTTCGGACCCACATGCGTTAGAAGGACGAGTTCGCCGACCTGAAACGCTTTCGTGAATCCACCTCGACTAAGGCTAATAACTGGTCGGCCAGTGGACGCAGGCGTGGGGATCTTAATCTCGGGTTCTGAACGCGGCCTCCCACTAGTCATCTTATACGATCTGCATCGTCCAGCGGTTGATACCTCATACGGTCCATCGAAACCCGGCACTGACTTCCATTGTTCCTGCGTAAAGAGTTGCGAGGCAATGAAGCGTTGTGGGTTCGCGTGAGACCGCACGGACATGAATCTGATTCCATCAATGGCGCGCGCATTTGCGAGCGTCATCCACCCGCGGTCCGTAAGACAGCGATGCGTTTCGGTCATGATCGCACCGCATCCGTTTCTGAGCCGAACTTCGAATACGTCATTGAAGCCAGTGAACGCTATGTCGCGGATATGCGTATGAAGGACGGCTCCGGTGGCTTCATCATAATTTCTTAGGAGCATCTTTTTGATGCGGTCTCGGCGATAGGTAGGATTTTTCTGGCGAGCCTTCCGCTTGTTATTCGTCGGTTGCCACTTTCTGAAAATATCTCCCACGGTCATTGTGTACTTGCTCGTGCTTCCCCTTTTTACCCCTTTTGGCAAATCGAAATGCAGAACGGTCTCGGAATCGAGGCATGACATTCGATGCCTGAACCACTGCCTTGCCACGAAGATGGGGGCCTTGACGTGGAACTTCAGGACCGCATGCTCGAATGGGGTCCCGTGGTCGTGCTCGAGCAAGTACGCGATCAGCTTCCGGTCCTTCGCAGGATCGCCAAGCCCATCGCTCTTATAGCTGACGCGTGCGGCCTGGACGACGGCGCGGTCTCCGCCCATGTGCTCGACCAGGTGAACAAACCCCTTATCAAGGACCACTATCTCCCGATCTTCCATCAGCGCTCCTTTGGCTTCGCCGCCTGCCGGCCCTGGCAGGTGCCGCCGCGCAGGCTGTCGGTCCTGCTCTCGCCGCAATCCAGACAGGTGCCCTTGATGCCCGTCAGGCGGCGCATGGCCGCGTTGCTGACCCAAAAGTGTTTTTTCGCCATCTCGGTGTCTACCGTGCCGGGAAGATGGTGACCGGCTCTGCCCTGTATCCCTTGGCCACGCGCACCAGGCCGGGCTTGATCCACATATGCGTTTTCCATGGGAGCAGGCGCATCTTGTTCGTGATGCCTGCCGCGCCGAGCGCCTGGCTTAGGATCCAGTCGGGGCCGTAGTCGACGCTGATCGAGAACGGTGTCTTGTCCGCGATCAGCGTCGCGAGCGCGGACTTGAATGCCCCCACCTCGGCCGCGGTCGGTGGCTCCTCGCTCATAGCCGACAGAGTGCCGAGCATGGACGTCAGGGGGTCTCCGTTGTCATTGCTGGGCATGCTCGTCAGTTGGTCGGCCCACCACTGGACGGCGGCCGCGATCTCGGCATCCATGTTCGCTCCCATCGTCACGCCTCCAGGCGCCGAACGGTTCGCAACTCGAACCGACCGCCCCATCGTCCGACGATCTGCATCACGCACCGAGCGCGGAATAAGTCCCCGCCCTTGGTCCGGAGGTCTCGAAGGAGGATGACGCGGAGCCCCGCGAGGTCTCTGCGTGGGCATTTGTGGATGTTCATCACCCTACCCGCCCCGTCGATTTGCCGGCGTGATATGCCGCCTTGTACTCCTCGCTCCAGCATCCGGTCTTGCAGTAGACGTAGGCCTTGCGTCCGAAGTCGTAGCGGCGGGCGGCGAGGTACTCCTCGGCGGATTCGCGGCTGAAAAATGGGCCAGTGATGTGATCGGCGGGTCTGCGCAGGTCCAGACTGCTGGGGCCCACGATGACCCACCATGGGCTCTCGGTGCACTCGGTCTGCTCTGATACCAGCAGGGTAATCGCCTTCATGCCGAATGCTCCCACTGGTGGCTCATGGTTTTCTAGCACTTCGCACGTCCTTCGTCTATTATAGCTCGCATCATGACGGTTGTCAATATGCTTGTCGCCGCTATTTCATGCGCGGCTTTTCCGCCGTCGTTTCGGAGACGATCCGGCACAGAGCTTGCCCTCAACCGAGAACCTGGGCCGACCGCACCGGCGGCACTTCTCGGCCGCGACTGTACAGGCCGTCACGCCGTTCTGCATCGGCAGTCCGCCGCGCTGGATCATCTGCGCCTCGTAGCGGTGTTCCTCGCGCAGGAGTACCTTCCCAGATGAAAACCCACGGGGTTGACGCTCGTGCCTGGCCGTCTGCTGGGTAGCGAACTGGCCATGTAGGCCGACCTCCTTGTACGGCGAGGTCGTAGACGAGCGGCTCCTGCGTCTGAGCGTCACGTGGTAGGCCCCTGCGCTGGCGCTGGATCCGTCGGCACCGACTGCGAGGGCTCCTTCATCGGATAGCTGGTGTAATTGATCTCGATGATGCCCTCGATGACGTAGGCCCTGGAGCACTTCGGGCACTCGCTCTCGAGCGCGTCCTCCGTCTGCTTGGGCCAGCTTCCGTGATCGCAGATGAACTCCTCGTCCTTGTAACCGCAATATGGGCAGACCGGGTCCTGGTTGTACGACAACTCGAGCGTGGTCCCCTCCTCGTCCGCGAGCGTCATCGCCTCTCTGCTCATCGTGATCGTCCTCCTCCGCGCATGGCCGTGAACCGGCGTGCACGCGCTCTCTCCCGGCGTTCTAGCACCGGGCACGTCCCCTGGAAGAAATCGATCTGCCACCGCTGGCAATGCGTGCATCGCCAGCCGTCCTGGCCGTTCCTGAGATCAGCGCCCACCATCTGCGCATCGTGCACCGGAGGTGGCGGCGGCGGGCGCTTGTACTCGTAGCGTGGGCGATTCCAGGCCATTAGATTGCAGGCGGGTCCGTAGCTTCTGCCAAGTTCATGCTCAACCCCGATGGCTCCTGGCCAGCCCTGGCGGCGCGCTCGTACTCGCGGCGTCCCTCCTTCGTGAACTTCTCCCAGGGAATGAACTGGTAATACTTCCGGAGCACCCAGCGCTGGAACCACTTCAGGTCCTTGCGCTTGTTGTCGTAGACCATGGGATGAACGTTGATACCCAGCGCGTGCATTTTGCTGAAGCGATAGAGGATCGCCTCCCAGGTCTCGCGCTTGTCGTACCCGATGAGCATATATGTCATCAGGTGGCGCGGCGGGATCCCCGCCTTCTGGAGCATCTCCACCCCACGGAAGAAGATGGCCTCGTCGCCAATGTTGTCCCACGCCGTGTAGAGCCTGCGCATCTTGAACTGATCGTCATAATATGGGATGGACGCCAGGGCGGCCGCGGCCTCCTCGTCGATGAGCCTCGCGTTGATCCCCTGGTTCAGACATATCTTGAATCCACCGTCGATGATCTCGCGGACGCGATCCCGCCACTGTTCGCGCGGTTGACCGAAAAAATCGTTGTCGAGAAGGTGCAGATGCTTCGGATGGCCTTCGCCGCGCCAGATGTCGCCGATCGTGTTCACTGACTTGGGCCGGCCCTCCTTCTTGGGAACAACGCAGTTATGGAGCGCGAAGGCTGGCGTGCAATAAGAATTATCTTCATCGACTTCTAGGTTGTACACCAAGCCATTATGCTGACTGTCTCGAACCTCGCGGACTGCTGAGTAAACGTTGGCTTGGTCGGAAATAACAGAACGCTTGACTGGCGATGGCCTGTGAAAGACAACCGTATATCCTTGCTTGCAGTTGACCTTGCGACCCATTATCACGTTGCTCATTTGATGGAGATTGATTGTTGCGTTGTACCCGCACTTTAGAGCGAGTTCGCGCAACCCAGCGGCGAGGTTTATGGAGACAGTTGTAACTCTGCTCGCCTGCCGCTTTGGGTGTCGCCAGCCGTCGCCGTCAGTCCACGCGTCTATCATCGGCACAAGCAATTCTGCCGGAAGCAGTCGGACCCACAGCGGCACCTTCTTATCTCCAGCACCGGTTCCGAATTGACTAATTAGCCACCGGGCAAATCTAACGCTCTCGATGACTACGCGGATTCCGATCTTTGGTTTATGGGCCGAGGCTTTTAGGCCGCACTGGGCGGCAAGTGCTACGATCTGCTCCCCGAATCTCGCCTCTCTTTGGGAGAAGCCTAGGCAGAATGTCGTGCGGTGATAACCGCGACCTGGACTTTGCGTGACGTAGCCTTCAGCTAAGTACCAGCCCAGTAATGCCATGAACGCTGATGTTGGCGAAAATCCATCGACATCGGCTGGGATTACAGTCTGCGCCGTTCTTGGATACGCAAAGACATCACGCGAACGATGCTGATTCCCAGGCTTTATTCGTCCCGCATCACGCCATGCAAATGAGGTAAGCCGCTGACCTCCTGAGCGATAACTTACATGGCGAGTCCATGCGGGATGTTCTGGAGTTATTGATGCCGGGAACATCCTTGAGATGGCCCCGGAATCAAAACTGATGACTTTGCCGCTGTACGACCTAGACATCGTAGCTATCACTCGTCGATACTGCCCCTTATGCGTCAAGACCATGTCGCCAATCGTTATTTCCTCGATTGGACGCAACCCGTTGCCAGTAACGATTAACGCTCCCGGCATGAGGCAGAAACCACAAGTGAGGCGACAGCCGCGCTGAGTGAAGCCGATGGAGGCCGTGAACCCTGGATAGATCGAGTAATCGTATCGCTCCCACGGCTGGCCAATCTCGTCCTCCACGGTGCGCACGGTGTCTGTGCCGGTACCGCAGAGCACGACCTCTGGGTAACTCTGGCGCAGACGGCGGTGGGCTGGCTCGCTGAACTTGAAGATCGATGACGCCGTCACGCGCTCGAGGTCGCCGTCGAATAGATCGCGCTCCATCGACCGAGAGAACAGCACCTTGGAGCCCTGGGCTTTATAGAAAGATGAGAGCTTCATCAGCGCCAGGTTCGGGATCTTCCCGTCGACATGGATCAGCTTGATGCGCAACTGAGAGCCTGGCATTATCGGCGGATCCTCTCGTGGCGATGACCGCACCGACAGCGGTGGACTTCCTTGGTTGCCAACGCCGAGTACACCGTTCGCTCGCACATCCCGCGCGCGCTCGCGATCTCCACCGCCTTCATCCCCGTCTCGTAGTCGGCGATGATGGCGCGGACCACCGCGTGTGTGAGCTTGAGCCTCATGAGCGAGCCCACTCAGGGAGCACGAACCCCTTCCAGGCCAGCGTCGGCCACTTCACAATCCGAGTCAGGTCGCGTTGTTCCCGCCGGTTCCCGGTCACCGTCCAGTACCGCCATTTCGGTCGACGTCGGACGCGCTGGCACTGAGTACCCGCCCCCCCCCTGAATGCATCGCGCGTGTGCTTGCCGGGCACGAGGTAGTCATAGCGCGGGGTCTTGCGGTCCATATCGGTGACGCCCGCGAACCGGAAGTTCAGCGCGCGGTAGATGTACCCGGTGTGATTCGCCGCCGAATCAGCATAGGAGACGATGATCCTCGGGGGAAGCGCCCGGAGTGCCTGGCTCACGAACCAGCTTTCGGTGTTCCGCGGCTCAGAGTCCGCGACCCACAGGCGGTTCAACTCCATGACCACGTTCGGACGCGAGGGGCAGACCCCGACCTGCAGGTGACGGCTGGCCGGGATGCCGAAGGTGACGGCGCCCACCGGACCGTCACCCCCGAATATCCCGAACGCGTAGACGATGTTGGTCCGACGGTGGAGATAGTGCTCGCGCACGATCATGGCCTGGGCGATCGACTTGTCGAGCAGGCGTACCTGCAACCCGTTCATGCCCTGGTCGATCTCTTGAGCGGGAGCATCGCCCCCATCTCCTTGACCCAGGTCTTGACCTCCGGGTCGTCGGCCACGGTCTTGAACGCCGGGATGTCGAACTCGGCGTTCTTCATCTTAGTCTCGATCATCTCCTCGGCGTGGATCAGCGCCGATCCCAGCTTGATGAGCAGGGTCGGCGACGGTCTCAGCGGATCATACTTGGCTTTCATGACGGTCCTCCATGTTGTTCTCGCAAGCGCACGACACACCCGTCGAGGCCACTGCGCTCAAGGCGTTGCACCGCCTCCGCTCCGTAGGCGATGAGCACGACGGGACCACCGCTGTTCCCGAGCGCGCGGCTCCCGTCCGGACGGTGGAAATGCGGCCGCCCGAACA
>Ga0247727_10016295_pt1 | contig 12023 bp, 14 predicted proteins | sample WisWelCaveWW1625_FD_202498 | JGI IMG/M metagenome (GOLD analysis project Ga0247727, IMG submission 202498) | Biofilm microbial communities from Wishing Well Cave, Virginia, United States - WW16-25 | ecosystem: Environmental > Aquatic > Deep subsurface > Groundwater > Cave microbial mat | place...
GGGCGCTGGTGGGTTGGGTGATGGATGTTTTAGCCATAGACACAAACGTCGGGCTACATGCTCCCGACGACGGCGGGCATTATACCATCGCCCCTGCCTCATGTTCGCGCAGACATAAGGCCAACAGGCCGATTTACAACCGGGAGAGTATCTCCGGCCCCTTGGGGGTGATGGCGATGGTGTGCTCAAACTGCGCGGAGAGTGAGCCATCCGTGGTCACCACCGTCCAGCCGTCGGGCAACATCCGGCAATCGGGCTGACCCGCGTTAATCATCGGCTCGATGGTGAACACCATGCCAGGCTTGAGACGAGGGCCTTGTCCAGCGGGGCCGGTATGGGGCACCGAGGGGGCTTCGTGCAAATACTTGCCAATGCCATGCCCGCCCCACTCGCGCACCACACTGTAACCCTGGCCCTCGGCGTAAATCTGAATCGCCGCGCCGATGTCGCTGAGATGCCGCCCGACCTGCGCGGCCTGAATCCCGCGCCGCAGACATTCCTGAGTCACCTCCAATAAGCGTTGGGCCTTGGCCGAGACCGGGCCGACTGGGAGGGTCACGCACGCATCGCCACAATAACCGTTGAGTTTTAGGCCGATGTCCACGCCCACGATGTCGCCCTCACGCAACACGCGGTCGTTGGGGATGCCGTGGCAAATCTCGTTGTTAACAGCCGTGCAGATGGTGCCGGGAAACGGTGGATGGTTGGGCGGGTTGCCGCGATAGCCTCTGTATAGGGGTTGCGCGCCGCGCCGGGTGATAAATTCGGTGGCCAGGCGGTCCAAATCGCGCAGGGTCAGGCCGGGCCGGATGGTGAGGCGGAGTTGTTCAAAGGTCTCGGCCACCAGCCGGTTGGCTTCGCGCAGGCCTATCAAGTCTTTTTGATTTTTTAGGATGATACGGTCTTTGAATATCATGCGTTGACTTTGCTGGTAAGTGTTTAATTACAAAGGCCACAAAGCGAAGCCTTCACCAAGCGCACAAAGGTTTTCTTTGGAACCTGCTGGGTGGTGGATGATTCGTTATAGATGTGCCAGGAAATTGATGATACGCCAAAAGGCGCGGCGCGCAAAGGCTGGCCAACGGGAGGTCGGCAAAGGTTCGGGGTACATCGTCGCGCCGGTCTCATCCCAACGATTGCCATCCCCGGCGGTAGACCAGAGCAGGTCGCGGCCCTGCAAGCCGACTTCAAGCAGGACCGGGTCGGGGTCGTAGCCATTGTTGATGTAGGTATTACCATGAATGTGATTGTTCTCCGGCAAGACCGGAATATCCCATTTGGCCTGCTTGAAAAAATCGGGAAAATCGGTGACGGCCACGATCCCTACGGCCACCGATTTGTTGCCTTGGAAGGTGTTGCCGGTGACATCGGTGGTGTCGGCGCTGATGATGAGCAGGCCGGTGCCGGGTGGCACGAGGGCCACCGTCATTTCGGGCCGCGCAAAATTTTTGAGAGTGTTGTTTTCGATGCGATTGTTGACCACGCGCGTATCCGCGCCCTCGGTGGCGGTCTTGCCGGGCAACACAAAGACCAAAATTCCGGCGGTGTTGTCGTGGGTGTAGTTCTCCTCCACTAGCGCGTCCACCGAGTTTTCAATCTCGATGCCGGAGACATTGGCGAAGGTCTCGTTCTGCTTAATCACAATGCCTTGAGTAAAATTTACCACAGAGTTCACGGAGAACACAGAGCCGTGTTTTGATGGGTTAGGTCATTAAAGCTGTTTCCACTAACTTGGCATTGGTCAAGGCGATTAAGTCGGAGGCCTTCAGGCGAAGACTTGCCCCGCGTTGCCCGGCGCTGATATGGATGTAGGGCAACTCCAGCGCCGCGCGTTCAATACATATCTCAAAACCTTTGTTGAGCAGGGCCAGCGCCGAGATGCCGCCGACTTGCAGGCCGGTCAGGGTTTCGGCTTCGCGTTGGGTCGCCATCTTCAATGTCTTCTCGCCCAGCGAGGCCGCCAGTGTTTTGAGATTCAGTTCACGCCAAGCGGGAACCATCACCAGCAACGGCTTCTTGCCTTTGGCCCCGCGCAGAACGACCAGCGTTTTGTAAACATACTCCGGCGGCACGCCTAGCAATTCAGCCGTTTCCTCCGCCGAGTGTTTTTCGGGCGGGAACTCAAAGACCTCGTAGGCGAGGTTGCGTGATTCGAGCAGGCGGGTGACGTTGTTGCGAAAGGTCATGGCTTCGGATGGGCTGGTGTCGGATGGGTAGCGGATTAGCGGATAACTGATGACCCTTCACCTGTCCAGAAACGCTCGCATCGCCGCCTCCCCACGTTCTTCGCCGATGAGGGCCAGCGTGCGTTCAAACTCGGCGGCGGTGCGTTGAACGGCGGCTTGCATGGCGTAAGGAAACATCTCGCCGGTGGCGGGTGTGTCAAGGTTCATGTTGGCGTGTGAGTCGGCGGGCAAACGCCGTTTGGCCCAGACCGTCAGGCCGGGAACAAAATACAACGCCTCCAGCGGCAAATAGATTCGGCAGGTAAAGAGGCGGGGGTGTTTCAACAGCGCGGGGTCAAGGCCGTTGATTTGGCTCACGGGCGGCAGGCTCGGATACTGTTCGCGCCACAACATCACATAGTTGCTGTGCGCGTAAAAATCCTGCGCGCCATGTGTCAACCGCCCGAAGGCGGCCCAGGCTTCGGCGGGTGTTGGGGCGCGCGCCGCCTCCGCGCGACATTGCTCGATGTAGGCCAGGCCTTCTGTGATAGCGTTTTCATCAAAATGAAATTCGGGATGATGGAGCAGGGCCGTCAATCGGTCTTGATGGACGTTGGCGCGATACATGGCGTTTAGGGCGCGGGTCGAGACCCGGCCACCCAGCGCCCGCTCTAAAATTTCGCGGTGGTAAGGGGCGTTCACATGCTATGCCCGCCGGCCCAATTGGCGGTTCAGGCTATCCATATCAAAATACAATCGCTCGCCAAGAATTTCGCCATTTTGCATGGGGAAGACGATGGTGAGCGGCAAATGCACGGGCTGGCCTGTCGCGGGGATATTGAACAGCGGGCCGGTATGCGTCCCCACCAGCGCCGATTCTTCCACCACGCCGTTTTCACCAATGTAGACATTCTTCAACTCAAAGGTCACATCCGGCATCGCCTCGAACAAGCCGGAGTAAAACGCGGCCACGCCTGCGCGCCCCACATGCTTCTCGCCCGTCGCCATCACTTCATACACCGGCTCGGCGCATAGCGTCGCCAAGAGTCCCTCAATCGAGCGGCGGTTTTCGGCGAGGACATGCTTTTGCCAAAGCCGCTTGTTGGCGTGAATGCTCATGAGTTTATCTTTCGTGATCATTCGTGGCAACGAAACTTAAGGCCCCACCGTAATCAAGTCTTTGAGTTGGGCAAACGTCGCCGGGCCGATGCCTTTAACGTTCATGATCTGCTCGATCGAAGTAAAGGGGCCGTTAGCCGTGCGGTAATCAATAATACGTTGCGCGATGGCCGGGCCGATGCGCGGCAGAGTCTCAAGTTCGGCGAGCGTGGCGGTGTTGATGTTGATGAGTCCGCCGGTGGCGACGCTGGCAGAAGTGGGGACGGGCGCTAAGGTTGTGGTAAAAGCGGGTGTGGGCGTGGAGGTGCCGGGGCCAACGGTGATGGTAGGCGCGGGCGTGTCGGTGGGGCGCGGGGTGGGCGTGAGAGTCGCCGTTGGTGGTAATGCCAATATGTTGATTTGGTCCCCATCCAGCACGGCTTGAGCCAGGTTAAGCGCCCGCGTGTCCGCGCGCGGGGTGAGACCGCCGGCCGCGCTAATCGCATCCTGCACAATACTGCCGCGTGGCAACGTATATACCCCCGGATTGACCACCGCGCCCGTGACATGAATCCGTAACGGGATGGGGGTGGGCGGGTCACGTAACACCACCGCCTGCCCGGGTGGCCGCCGCCCCATCACCAGCAAGATGCCGGTGATGAGCAAGCCCAGGAGTAATCCATAGCCGATGAGCGCCAGTTGTTGAAGTCGCCCTTGCATAGCCCGCATTATAGCCAAGTGGGGCTAATTGCCAACTGGCTCAGGCGGGTCAGGTATAATCGCGCCACCGTTTTGCCGGAGAATCAGAATGCCCAAAGACTACGACCTGAGCGCCATGCCCGCCAACGCCCAACGCCGCGCGGAGCATGTTCAATCCGATGAATGGGTGCGTGATTTTTTGCGCCGCACCCATTATGGCCGCGTCGCCACCCAGTGGGGCGACCAGCTGTTTATCAACCCGACGCTGTTCTGGTTTGACCCGGGACGGCACGAGATTTATTTTCACTCGAATGTGGCGGGCCGGGTGCGGGCCAATAGCGAGCAGCATGAGCGGGTGTGCTTTGAGGCCAGCGCGTTTGGCAAATTGCTTCCATCCAATGTGGCCCTGGAGTTTAGCATTCAATATGAGTCCGTCATCGCCTATGGCGTCATTCGCGTGCTGGAAGATTTCGAGGAGAAGCGCCGCACGTTGTCTGGACTCATTAGCAAGTATTTTCCTGCACTGACGGCCGGCCAGGAGTATCGCCCCATCACCGAGGCAGAGTTGAAACGCACCAGCGTGTATGCCCTCGCCATTGACAGCTGGAGCGGTAAACGCAATTGGCCCGACCACGCCGATCAGAGCGATGAGTGGGCGGCGTTGGAGGAGAAGTGGTTTAGATGATTGGCACACTGCTTAACATTCTCGCCGTGCTCGCCGGCGGCGGACTCGGCACATGGCTGGGCGGGCGACTGCCCAAGCGCCTGCAAGAAACGGTGCTGTGGGGGCTGGGCTTGTTCACCATCGCCATTGGCCTGCAAATGACGTTTGAGTCGCAGAACACGCTGATCACATTGGGGAGTGTGTTGGTGGGCGGCCTGCTGGGCGAGTGGTGGAACATCGAGGCCGGACTCAAACGCTTGGGGGAATGGCTGGAGGCCCGCTTTGCCCGAAGCGCCAATGCCGAAGGCACGGCCCGCTTTATCAAAGGTTTTGTGTCGGCCAGTTTGGTTTTTTGTGTCGGCCCGCTGACGATTCTGGGCGCGATTCAGGATGGTTTAACGGGCGACTATCAGTTGTTGGCGATTAAAGCGGTCTTGGATGGTTTTGCGGCGCTGGCTTTCTCGGCCTCGCTGGGGATCGGGGTGTTGTTTTCGGCGGTGGTGATTTTGATTTATCAGGGTGGGTTGACCTTGCTGGCGGCGCAAGCCCAAAGCCTGTTGACCCCGTCCATGATAAGCGAGATGACGGCGGCCGGCGGCTTGCTCATCATGGGCATTGGCGTGGGGGCATTGCTGGAATTGCGCCCCATCCGCGTGGCGAACTATTTGCCCGCGCTATTTATTGCGCCGCTGATTGTGGCAATCCTTCACACGTTGGGGGTGGTGGGCTATTAATGCCCGACCGAGAACAACCTACAACTTCTGATTGAGCCACCCCACAATTTCCTGCATCACCACCCCCCGCTCGGTTTCATTCAAGATTTCGTGATACAGCCCGTCCAATAACCGGTAGGTTTTGTCGCGTGAACTGGCCTTGACGTAGAAGGTTTTCGACGCGGCCGCGGAGGCCAACCGGTCCGCGCCTGCATGCAAGATGAGGAGCGGCAGGGTAAATTCGGCGGCGTGGGCGAGGGCGTAATCGGCGGCCTCGAACACGGTTGTGCCCATCCGGGCCGTGATTTTGGTGTGCGTCAAATTCAAATCAGGGAACGAACTAAGGAGTTGGGCATCGTGCGCCAACGGCTCGCCGGAGATGCCGCTATCCAGCGTAAAGGCGGGCAGGAGGCGCGAGAGCCAGCGGCCCACGTTCATCAATGCGGGGGAGGGCGGGATGGTCGGGCCAAGCCAGGGCGAACTTAAAATCACGCCCGCCACACCGGGCTGGCGGCGCAGCGCATAATTCAGCGCGATGTTGCCGCCCATGCTGTGCGCCATCAGGAAAAATTTTTTCCCGGAGTTTTCAACCCGGGCCCAATCGAAAACCACTTGCGCGTCGTCCAGCAGGGCGTCCATACTGGGCGCGTGGCCGCGCGGCCCATCACTTCGGCCATGGCCGCGCAAGTCGTAGGTGTAGACGGCATAACCGGCTGTGGTCAGGGCGGTGGCGGTATGCCCATAGCGCCCGGAGTGTTCGCCTTGCCCATGCGTCAACACCACGACCGCCTTGGCCAGGCCCTCCGGCAACCAACGTTGTGTGCGGAGCGAGAGGCCATCGGGGGTAGTGAGTTTTCCGTCGGTGTGTGCCATCGCTAGTCTCCAATCTTAGCATCGCAAATTTCAGCTTGCAGATTGCAGATTTGGTGGAGCGCCAAATCTAAAATCTACGATCTGAAATCTAAAATCAAAATGGGTCGCCAATCTCAAATTGGCAGACCGGGTCGCCTTTGGCCTTGCAGGCGGTTTCATTCACCGCGTGTTCATGCCCGGTGGCCCAGGTGAGGGCCTCGATAATTTCACCCTGGGTCAGCCAACAGATTTCGGTCTCGCGTTGGCGGCCCAGGGTGGCGGCGCTGGTGTGGTCAATGACCTTCAGTTGCCAACGGGTGGCCTCGACGACCACCTGGCCGCCCATCTCGCGCGCCAACCAACCCAGCGCCCAACGCTGTTGCTGGCGACGGGGCATGAAGCGCACCAAGCCCGCTTGAGCAAACCGCATCAGCGGGCGACTCTTCACCAGTTCCTTGAACGCCGCCGAGCCAATCCGCATGAGGGTGCCGCGCGCGCCCCGGCCATAGTAGTTTTCGATGGCTTGCAGGAGCGCGGCATATTCGGCGGCGGGAAGTTCGGCTTGGCGATTGTCGGGGGGCAGGGCGGTAGCATAGTGCGCTTGCCCGGCTTGCCGGGCGATGGTCGCCCGGCCGCTTTCACCCATCACATCTTGAATGCCCAACAGAACGCGCCGCACCCGGGCATTGGTCAAAACAAGGTCAGCGTCACTCATCTGTTAATATCTTTAACGTTGCCAGAACCCAGAGCGGGTAAGCCGATTATCAGTACATCACGAAATGCTCCCGCTGGATTTGCAATCCAGCGGAAAGCGGCGGATTGCAAATCCGCCGTGAGCGAATCGTGAACTACTGATTATAGCAAAAAGCGTTGATATACTGGAAAGGCTTCACCGGTGCGTTCAAATCCCAAACGCTGATACAGGCGCAATGACGCTGGATTGGTATCCTGGGTGTTGACGGTGATATGCTGTGCGCCGCGCGCCTGATAGTGCGCCACGAGATTGGCGACCAGCGCGGCCCCGATTCCGCGTCCCTGCCACCCAGGCAAAACGGCCAGCCGCCCCAGATGCCCGCCGCTGGCGCTGGCGGTTGTTAATTGATAACCCACCAGTCGCCCTTCCATTTCGGCCACGGTTAAATAATCGGCGGCGCTCATCGCCAGTTCCAGCATCTCGGCCGTTAACTGCCAGGGCGACTCAAACGCGGCGGTATCGGCCAGGATGATGGCGGCATGGTCGGTCACCCGGGCGCGCCGAATGGTGACCGCATGTTGACAAGGCTGCATGGGCAAATCGCTACGCCGCGCCAACACCACCACCGAATGGGTGTGTTCAAACTTTGCCGAAAGCAGAAGCGGGTTAATCCAGTCATCAATGCTCAAGGCGGCAATGACGCTCACTCGTTGGGCGCGCAATTGTTCCAGCGCAGGCGGCCAGAGCAATTTCCACAATGCCTGGGCGTCGGCGCGGTTGGCAAACGCCAGCAACCGAATCCAGGCCGTGTCGGGCGGGCCGGACGGGCAGGCCAAGGCCCCCAGCAAACGCTGTCCGCGCTCGACCACCTCAAATGGCGTATCCCCCAACCAGTCTTCGACGGGTCGCCAATCCAGATGCACATGCACCCGTTGTTCCTGACGGGTGAGGGTGGTGAGGGCGTTGCGGTCGGCCGGGGTGGCCGCTCGGTGGGCGGGGCGGCCCCAATTCCAAAACATGGTTGGGCGTTATAGCACGGCTTGGGTATTTTGCAAACTTGCGTTTTGATTCTGCCTCATGTAAACTCCGTTTCACGCGAAGCGGTTCAATCCGTTGATTGGAGTATCTCATGCCTCTCACCAGTGGCAAAGCCAAAGCTCTGGATACCACGCTGGCACAATTGAAAAAACAATATGGGGATGGGGTGTTGATGCGCCTCGGCGAAGCCACCCATCTGGCCGTAGACACGATTCCCACCGGCTCGCTGGCATTGGACATTGCGTTGGGCGTGGGCGGCATCCCGCGCGGGCGCGTGACCGAAATTTACGGGCCAGAATCATCCGGCAAGACCACCCTCTGTCAGCATGTGGTGGCCGAGGCCCAAAAGCGGGGCGGGGTGTGCGCGTACATTGATATGGAACATGCGCTCGATCCAGCCTATGCCAAGCGGTGCGGCGTGGATGTGGACAACCTCTACATCGCCCAGCCCGACACCGGCGAACAGGCGCTGGAAATCGCCGAAGCCCTGGTGCGCTCCGGTGCGATGGATGCGGTGGTGGTGGACTCGGTGGCGGCCCTGGTGCCCAGGTCTGAAATTGAGGGCGATATGGGCGATGCCACCATGGGCATGCAGGCCCGGCTGATGTCGCAAGCCCTCCGCAAACTGTCGGGCGCGATTAAGCAGACGAACACCGCCGTGATTTTCACCAACCAACTGCGGATGAAAATTGGCGTGATGTTTGGCAACCCGGAGACCACCACCGGCGGCATGGCGCTCAAGTTTTATGCCTCGGTACGACTGGATGTGCGCCGGATTCAGGCCATCAAAAACGGGCAGGATGTGGTTGGTTCGCGCACACGCGTGCGGGTCACCAAAAACAAGGTGGCGCCCCCGTTCCGCGAGGCCGAATTTGACATCATGTATAATGAAGGCATCTCCAAAGAAGGCGACCTGGTAGATTTGGGCGCGGCTTTGGAGATTATCACCAAACGCGGCGCGTTTTTCTCATACCATGACCAACGCATCGGTCAGGGCCGCGAAAACGCCAAGCAATTTCTAAGAGACCACCCAGAGATGGCGGCCAGTTTGGATGCCGCCATCCGGGAACGCGCGATTGAAAAAGCGCCGGTAACCGTCGCCGACGATAGCGACGACACGGACGCCGAAACATAATTTAGACCGATTTGGCGCTGACGACCTATTCGTCGTCGGCCACAGCCTTTTCCCTTTGGTTGACACATCCCGGCAGACAATTCGCCGGAAGCGGTTTGGAGGTGGGGGGTAGAACGTGCAGGAACAGCGGACAATGGCATTTTATCTTATTTGCTTAAGTGAATCGCCAACTCGTTTCTGGTGTAGCGACTCAAGCCCGGGACCAGACTTTCCCGAAGCCGGACGTTCTCTTCACGTTTAATCCACCTCACAACTGATGCGCCGCGTGAGCGGCCTGGCAACCAACAGCTGTGGCCTTGCGCCGATGGATTCGGGCAGGGACACGGCTGTTTTGCTTTAGCAGTCAACGGATTGAACAGAAAGAACAGAACGGATTGAACGGAAACTTCCGTTTTATCCGGTCAACACTCCGAGCAATCCGTTGACCCGGTAATGAAGATTACAGCGCTTAAACTCCAGGCCCGCAACAAGACGCGGGTGAATGTGTATCTCGATGGCGAGTTTGCCTTTGGGCTGGTCAAGATTCTGGCCCTGCCTTTGCGGATTGGGCAGGAATTGTCTGAGGCCGAGGTGGAGCGCCTACAAACGGCGGATGCCGAGGAGCAGGCCCACGAGCGAGCTGTGCGCTTGATTGCCCGCCGCCCGCGCTCGGAGACCGAAATCCGCCAACGTTTGCAGAAAGCCGGCGTCGCCGCCCTGGTCATCGCTGTAGTGTTAGACCGATTGCGTAACTCGAAATTATTGGATGACGAGGCCTTTGCCAAATTTTGGGTGGAAAACCGCACCACCTTCCGCCCGCGTAGTAAACGCGCCTTGCAAGTGGAACTCAGGCGCAAGGGCGTCTCCGGCGCGGCGTTGGACGAGGCCATGCAAGACACGAATGACGTTGAGGCCGCTTATGCGCTGGCCTTGAAACGCGCCAAGCGTTTGGCCTCTTTGCCCGCGCCCGACTTTCGCCGCAAACTCAGCGAGTATTTGGCCCGGCGCGGTTTTGATTATGAAACCGTTGAACCGATTGTAAGACGCGTGATGTCGGACGTCTTAAGTCCAACGTCAGAAACCGAATGACTCTGGCTGGACGACTCTGGACGATCCGACTTTGGACTTTTGACTGAAACTTTAGAAAGCGAGACCGGGGTATGGACCCTATCATCATTCTAGGATTTGCTTTTGCCATATTGGCGGTGGCCCTCATTGGCGGCGGGGTGGGGGTCTGGGCCGGGCGGTTGTATGAGCGCCGCAAGATGGAAGCCCGTGAGCGGGAACGCGAGGCGCAGGCCGGTAACGTTCTGCAACAGGCCGAGACGCAAGCCAGGGAAGTGTTGCTCAAGGCCAAAGACGATGCGCTGAAGTTGCGTGATCAGACGGAGGAGGAAATGGCTCGCCGCGTCACCGACATCGGCAAAGAAGAACAGCGTCTCTCGCGCCGCCGCGAAGAGATGGATGAGAAGTTAGAGCAATTTGACAAGCGCCGCTCCCAACTCGACAAGCGACAGAGCAGTCTGGATAAACGCGAGAGCGATGTGACCAGGAAAGAGTCGGAGCGGCTGACCGAACTTCAGCGGGTGGCAGGTATGAGCAAAGACGAGGCCCGCGCCTCCCTGATCGCCGAGGTGGAAAAAGACGCGCGCGGCGACATGGCGCGCACCATCCGCCGCATTGAAGAAGAGGCCAAGGCCGAGGGCGACAAACGCGCCCGCAAGATCATCTCGGTCGCCATACAGCGTATCGCCTCCGAGCATGTGCCGGAGATTACGGTCTCGGTGGTGCCGTTGCCTTCGGATGAGATGAAGGGCCGCATCATCGGGCGGAGTGGCCGCAACATCCGCGCCTTTGAGCAGGCCGCCGGGGTGGATGTGGTGGTGGATGACACGCCCGAAGCCGTGACCATTTCCTCCTTTGACCCCATTCGGCGCGAGGTGGCCAAACGCGCCATGGCAAAACTGGTGGTGGATGGCCGCATCCATCCCGCTCACATCGAGAAGTTGGTGAGCGACGCGCAGAAGGAAGTCGAACAGATCGTGCGCGAGGCCGGTGAGCAAGCGGTTTACGAGGCTGGTGTGCCGGGCCTGCACCCTGAAATCCAGAAGGTGTTGGGGCGCTTGAAGTTCCGCACCTCCTATGGACAGAATCAGCACGGTCACTCGATTGAGACCGCGCTGATTGCGGGCGCGATTGCGGCGGAACTGGGGGCGGATGTGGCGCTGGCGAAAGTCGGTGGCCTGCTCCATGACCTCGGCAAAGCGCTGGATCATGAAGTGGAAGGCACGCACGCCGCCATTGGCGCGGAGTATGCCCGGCGCTATGGCGTGAATACGCGCATCATCAACATCATCGCCTCCCATCACCATGAGGTAGAACAGGAGTCGGTCGAGGCCATCGTCGTGGAAGCCGCCGACGCCATCTCCGGGGCGCGGCCCGGCGCGCGCCGCGAGTCGTTTGATGACTACATCAAGCGCGTCCGCAATCTTGAAGAAATCGCCAACTCCTTTGAGGGCGTGCAGGAAAGTTATGCCCTGCAGGCCGGGCGCGAAGTCCGCATCATCGTGCGCCCGGAGAAGATTGACGACTACGCTGCCGAGCGTCTGAGCCGGGATGTGGCCCGCAAGATTGAAGAGACCATGACCTACCCCGGTCAGATTCGAGTGACGGTGATACGCGAGAAGCGCGCGACGGATATTGCGAAATAAGCGCCCAGGCACCTGCTCATGCTACACTGAGTTGAAACGCAAGCCGACACCGTTCCCCCATCCGGGCGGTGTCGGCTTTTTTGCCTGGCGATTGCCCATCCCGCTTCGCGTTGGGCTTTTCATAGGCGCGCGTAGCGTCTAACCGCCAGCGCCTAAGGAACTGTCAAAGAATTACTTGGCCGTTTTCCCGGTCGCTGAGGCGTGCGGTTTGATCGTGTAATTCCATTTTGGGAGTCCGCGGTGCTTGACCAGACGAAGGGTGTCTTTCTGTTGGG
>Ga0247727_10016296_pt1 | contig 12022 bp, 12 predicted proteins | sample WisWelCaveWW1625_FD_202498 | JGI IMG/M metagenome (GOLD analysis project Ga0247727, IMG submission 202498) | Biofilm microbial communities from Wishing Well Cave, Virginia, United States - WW16-25 | ecosystem: Environmental > Aquatic > Deep subsurface > Groundwater > Cave microbial mat | place...
GTGCAGGTAGGGTTTTTCTGATAACAGATTAGGTCATGCCAAAACGAATTTCAAAACGGGCGCGCAAGGCGGGGTTGCCGCCGGGCACACTGGTTCATATCGGTGAGCAAAAAGTTGCCGAGGTCAAAGTCACCGTGATCGATTATGACGAAAACCGACTGGTGGAGAAACAGATTCACAAGGTCGAAGAGTGTTTTCCGTTTAGCGCTACGCCGACCGTGAGCTGGATTCACGTGGATGGTTTGCATCAGGTTGAGGTCATCGAAACGTTGGGCAAGCACTTTGGCGTGCACCCGCTGGTTTTAGAAGACATCCTCAATACCGAACAGCGCCCGAAACTGGAGGACTTCGAGGACTATATTTTCGTCGTCCTGAAATTTTTCCACTTTTTGGACGGACAGAACGAAATTGCCGCAGAGCAATTAGCTATCGTGTTTGGGTCCAATTTTCTCATCTCCTTTCAGGAACGAGAGAGCGACGTTTTTAAAACAGTTAGAGACCGCCTTAAAAATGGGCAAGGGCGACTGCGCAAGCACGGCAGCGATTACCTGGCTTTCGCGCTGGTGGATGCCGTGGTCGATCATTATTTTGTGGTCCTGGAAAAACTGGAGGATCAAATTGAACAAGTCGAGGAGAGGTTGCTCGCAGACGCCCGGCCGCGCATCCTGACCGATATTCACCGTTTGAAACGCGAGACGATTCGGCTGCGCAAGTCGGCCTGGCCGTTGCGGGAAGTGATTGGCAATTTGCAGCGCCTGGAATCCAAGCTGGTTACCGAGTTTACCGACATTTATCTGCGCGATCTGTATGATCACGTGATTCAGGTGATCGACAATCTGGAAACTTACCGCGAAATTCTCTCTGCCATGACCGATATTTACCTAACCAAACTCAGCAATCGCATGAACGCGGTGATGAAAATTTTGACGATCATCTCATCGATTTTTATCCCTCTCACCTTCATTGCCGGAATTTATGGGATGAATTTTAAATACATGCCGGAGCTGGAGTGGCGCTGGGGTTATTTCGTCATATTAAGTTTTATGATTCTGATTGGCGTGAGCATGCTGTTTTATTTCAAAAAGAAGAAGTGGTTTGAATGGGAGAAGTAGTATGATCTGCAATATTGCCGTTCGAATTTTCTTCTTGCTTTTCATCGGTAAAATACAAACATTTGTCCGAATTTTATGCGGAAAAACTGGGAAGGCTAAATGATAAGCGAAACCCTGATACTGATCGTCTTAACGATCGTCGTTGTGGTGATGTTGGTTCTCGATCTGGGCGTGTTTCACCGCAAGGCTCATGTCATACGAATAAAAGAGGCGCTTATTTGGAGCGCCGTCTGGGTTAGTCTGGCTCTGCTTTTCAACATAGGGGTCTTCTTCTGGTTTGGTTCCGAAAAAGCGCTGCTTTTTCTTACGGGCTATTTGATTGAGGAGTCGCTCAGCGTCGACAACCTGTTCGTATTCATGGTGATTTTTTCTTACTTTAAAGTCCCTCCAATCTATCAGCATCGCGTGCTGTTCTGGGGTATCCTCGGCGCGTTAATCATGCGCGCCGTTTTTATTTTTACGGGCGTGACGCTCATTACGAAGTTCCACTGGTTGATCTATATTTTCGGCGCTTTTTTGATCGTTACCGGAATACGAATGATTTTCCAGGCTGAGACCGAAGTGCATCCAGAACGAAACCCGGTGCTGAAACTCTTCCGCAAGTTTATGCCGGTTTCAGGGAGCTATCAAAATGGTAAATTTTTCATCAAACAAGCAGGCAAGACTTTAGCCACGCCGCTGTTTGTGGTGTTGTTGGTGGTCGAAACCTCCGATGTCATGTTTGCTCTTGACTCCATCCCGGCGATTTTTGCCATCACGCTTGATCCGTTTATTGTTTACAGCTCAAACATCTTCGCCATTCTCGGGTTGCGCTCGCTCTATTTCGCTCTCGCCGGAATCATGGGACTGTTCCAATATTTGCACTACGGCCTTTCGGCCATTTTGATCTTTGTGGGAATCAAAATGATGATCGCCGAGTTTTACAAAATGCCGGTGGGCATCGCACTCGGAGTGGTGGCCGCGATTCTGCTGATTTCTATTCTGGTCTCAGTTTGGCGATCGAAACAGCAAAAGGTTCCTGCTGCCGTCGTTCCGCCGGAAAAAGTGCCGGAATGAATTGCTTTTAGGAAACGCTGATGTGTTTGTAGGGGCGTATTGCAATACGCCCCTACTACTACAAAATGAGCTTTACACGTTGCTTAAGAAAATTTATCTTGTTTTTTTGTGCAAATGATTTAAATTTGGAAACGAAAAAAAACTTGTGAATCCGTTTGCCGTGAAATTTAAAATTTTCTCAATAACATGAAAGCGGATGGTGAAAAGCAATCCGAACAATGCGGAGATATCCAACCGTCGTCCTCTGAACCTCCCTCGTTAACTTTTTCTGCTGACCGATATCGAGTAGTTAAACCGACAAAACATTTTTTAAAGTGGGTGCCAATTTGCATGATTGGGGCTTAAAATATTTTGGAGATAAATTTAATAGCACTGGATTTTTCCGCTGAAACGATGAATCTAATCGTCCGGCTGCTGGTGTCGGCACTGCTGGGCGCGGCCATTGGCTTCGAGCGCGACGTTCACGGCCGGGCAGCGGGCTTGCGCACCCACCTGCTGGTGTGCGCCGGCTCGGCGTTGTTCATGATCATTTCCGAAGTGGCGGCGCGCCATTTCAACCAGGGCGCTGCGGGAACCGAGCGCTCCGATCCTACGCGCATTGCCGCGCAAGTGGTCACGGGCATCGGTTTCCTGGGCGCCGGCACGATACTCAAAGAAGGGTTGACTATTCGCGGGCTGACTACAGCCGCCTGCCTGTGGTTTGTGGCGGGATTGGGCATGGCCTGCGGCGCCGGTCTGTTCACATTGGCATTTTACGCCACGGTGCTCGGGTTATTCTGTTTGATATCGCTTAATTATTTGGAACGAACCTATCGCAAAGACTCGTACCGTACCGTCGTTATTCAAACTCATAATAGCAAAACCGTTGCGAGATCATCGATATCGTTAAACGCAAACACGTGGACATTGCTTACTGCGATTACAAACGCGACTACGAGACCAATTTGATGACCGTAAAATTATCGCTGCGACTTTTTCAAAAAGGCATTACCGATAAGCTATCGCATACGATTGTGCGCGATCTCGAAAACGCGCAGATTGCGCTAAAATCCATTGACTGGCATCATTGACGATTTGCACCACAATCGAGTTATTGCAGCGATCATCGGATGAGGTCCGATCCAATTGAACCAGTTCGACTTTTGCATTGCCACGGATTTTGAGCACGATGTTGATTTTATGAATTTGTTGGAAGCTGCCGCGCGCCAGCACGGTCTGTCGACGTACATCGTTTGGCCGTACAACTTAAACGAAACGCTCAAAAAGTTGAATAAGGACGAGATGGCGTTTAATTTTTTTTATGACCGCGCTTCCGATTCCTCGCCGCGCTTTTTGAAATTACATGATTTGATGATCGAAAAGCAGGTCCCGATGTTAGACGCGATGTCAGCGCTTAAACGGGCATCCGATAAAGCCACTATGCATTTGGAGTTCATCGCCAATGGGCTCGTGACGCCTTATACCATTATTATTCCGCCCTACGATACCCTCGAGAATATTTACCTTTCGGTCGCGGACCTGGCGAAGCTGGGCCGGCCGTTTTTTATCAAGCCGGCCAATACCACCGGCGGCGGGATGGGGGTGGTAGCCGGCGCCGAGACCCTGCAAGATGTGCTTCTGGCGCGACAAAAGTTTCAGGCCGACAAGTATTTGATTCAAGAAAAAGTGGTGCCACAGGAGCGCGATGGCAAGCGTTTCTGGTTTCGCGGGTTTTATGTTTGCGGCGAGATCGAATGCACCTGGTGGCATGATGTCACCCACGTTTATGAAACCCTCGCCAGCGAAGAAATCAAAGAATACAAACTGCAGCCGCTGTTTAGAATAATCAAAAAGATCGCTGAGATTTCTCAGCTGCAATTCTTCTCTACTGAAATCGCCTTGAACGAGGAGGGCAAATATGTGGTCGTCGACTACGTTAATGAAATTTGTGACATGCGGGTGAAGTCGCTGCATTATGATGGCGTACCGGATGAAATCGTCGCAAAAGTCGCCAGCAGCGTTGCCGCGCATGTAAAAAAACAAGTAAAAGATAAAATGCAAAAGCTTGAGTAGGTTACCATGAAATCCATTCTGGTGGCTTCCAAATATCCTGATGCATACGAAGTGATACAAAAATCTTTCAGTAAGGAGTACACCGTCGATGTCCAGACCACTAAAGAGGGGTGCCTGGAGATGTTTCAGAATCGGCGCTACGAATTTACGTTCATTGACATTGAGCTGCTGCGCGGCGCGACCCTTGACACCGATTACAAGAAACATCTCCAACCTTTCTGGTGGGCGTCCCCCAATGCCGATATTATCATCCTGACCACCGCGGAGATGATTCGCGAAGCGGTAAACGCCGTGAAGGCCGGCGCCGGCAATTATTTAACCTACCCGCTTAATCCCGATGAAGTGAAATTCGTAGTCGATAGTCTCAAAGAGTTTATCCGTTTTCAAGGTGAGCTGGATTATTTGCGCACCCGTTTCTGGCGCAGCGAGTCACACGACATCCTCCGAAGCAACAGTCCACTCATGAAAGAAGTGTTTGATAAAGTGCAGGCGGTGGCGCAAACCGAGAGCTCGATTTTGCTGACCGGTGAAACCGGCACCGGCAAAGGCGTCATCGCGAAGCTTATTCATCAGCACAGCAAGCGCAGCGATAATCAATTTATCAGCGTGCACTGCGGCGCCATTCCCGACTCGCTGCTGGAAAGCGAGCTCTTCGGCCATGAAAAAGGCGCGTTCACAGGTGCGGTGCGCCGCAAACTGGGCAAATTTGAAATCGCGAAGGGCGGCACCATTTTACTGGATGAGATCGGCACCATTTCTTCAACCATGCAGATCAAGCTGCTGCAAATTCTGCAGGACAAAACTTTCAGCCGCGTCGGAGGAGAGGAGGTCATCGAAGCCGATGTCCGGATCATCGCTGCGACCAACACTGATTTGAAAAATATGTCTGAGCAGGGGTTGTTCCGGCGCGACCTGTATTATCGATTAAATGTTTTTCCGATTGAAATTCCGCCGCTGCGCGAACGCATTGAGGATATCCCGCTGCTGGTGGAGGTTTTTTTAAAGCGCATCAACAAATTTCACTCGCGGAATATTTTCGCCATCCACCCGGAAGTGTTGAAGGCCTTTGAAAATTATTCCTGGCCGGGCAACATTCGCGAAATGGAAAATCTCATCGAGCGGGCATCCATTATCGAGACGACTTCCGTGTTAACGCCGCGGAGTTTTCCGATGGAATTATTTGTTGATCGTGTGGAAAAACCAGTCAACTTTATCGATACTTCCAAACCCTTGCACGAGGTGCGCAGCCGCGAAATCGCTCGCATCGAGCGCCAATATTTGCAGGAGCTTTTAAAAAAATATAACGGCCGAATTAATAGCACAGCTCAAGCGGCAGGAATTAGCGTGCGCCAGTTGCATAAACTCATGACCAAATATCAAATTCAGAAGAAGGAATTTAAGATCGGAGTGGGTGTTTCGGCTTAGAATCGGAATAAAAAACTCCGATTGAATCAAAATCGGTATTTTTAATTCCGTTCTATGCGAAATTGTTGATAAACTATTAAAATCAGCCTGATCTGTAAGCCAATTTTCGTTGTTAAGTATAGTTATCCACATTTTTTGGAGCGTGCTTTTCCTGTTTGTTCAATTAAAGCAAGTATTTTTGGACGGATAGCTGGTTCGCTGAAACAAAATCGGAACTTCCAGTTCTCTTTTGAATTTTTGAGTAATTATGCTTAAGTTTATGGATTTACGAACCTTATAAATTTGGCATGGTCATTGCCTGACGTATACTTCAAATTTTTAAATTTAAACTGTGGAATATCTTAACCCATTATCAATTAAAAAGAAAGGAGTACGTTACAACCATGCGCGTTCATTCGTTACGTAGCGAAGCCGAGGAACCTCCGAGTAGTAGCTTAAAGTCGATTAATACGAACTTTCCTCAGCTTAAAACTACTGCCCGTGTTTCCACTATACCCACTTTTATCCCTGTAAAAAAATCTACTGCGAAAAAAGTCCCTGCAAATGGTATTTCCGTTCGCAGAGCGATTGAAACGTCTACTGGGACTGTCGAGATCGACAAGTCAAAAGGCGTTCACCCGCGGAATGGCGGCGGACTCCGTGTGCGGTTTGTGCGCGAGGAAGCGACGTCGGCGTTCGTAATTAGTGACCGCGCACGCCGGTTTCGGGAGCGATTTTTCCCCGAGGCATCCGATGAAGAGTGGAACGATTGGCGCTGGCAGGTGCGCAACCGCATCAAAGATTTAGCCGTGCTGGATCTCATCATCCAACTTTCGGATGACGAGCGCGAAGCGATCATCCGCCACAAAGGTCCGCTGCCGGTGGGCATCAATCCATATTACGCCAGTCTGCTGGACCCGATGAATCCGATGCAGCCGCTGCGCCGCACGGTGGTGATGGTGACCGACGAGTATCGCATCACCCCGGACGAAGCGGCGGATCCGTTGGGCGAGGATGCCCATACGGTGGTGCCGGGGCTGGTGCATCGCTATCCGGATCGCGTGCTGTTTCTGGTCACGGGTTTCTGCTCGGTTTACTGCCGTTATTGCACGCGTTCGCGCATGGTGGGGAATCCGGGGGGTGAGTACCGTTTTAACACCGATCAGTGGGAGACCGCCATCCAATACATCGAAGATCATCCCGTGATTCGCGACGTTCTGTTGTCGGGTGGCGACCCGCTCACGCTATCGGATGAGCGCCTGGAGTGGCTACTTTCCCGATTGCGCTGCATTCCACACGTGGAATTTTTGCGCATCGGTTCCAAAGTGCCGGTGGTGCTGCCGCAGCGCATCACCCCCGAGCTGACCAATATGTTGAAAAAATATCATCCGTTGTGGATGAGCGTTCATTTCAATCATCCGGATGAATTGACGCCGGAAGTGGCGCAAGCCTGCGGCCGGCTGGCGGACGCCGGCATCCCCCTCGGCAGCCAGACCGTTTTGTTGAAAGATGTCAACGATAACGTCGAAACCATGATGCGTTTGAATCGGGGTCTGTTGAAGATCCGGGTTAAGCCGTATTATCTTTATCAATGCGACCCGGTGGCCGGCTCGGCGCATTTCCGTACGACCGTCGAAAAGGGTTTGGAAGTCATTCGCGGGTTGCGCGGCTTCACCACCGGTTACGCGGTGCCCAATTATGTCGTGGACGCCCCCGGCGGCGGTGGCAAGATTCCGCTGCTGCCCGAATACGTGGTCGGCCGCGACGGCGATGATTTGCTGCTGAGAAATTACGAGGGTAAAATTTATCGTTATCACGACCCGGGCAGCAAAGTCGGCGCGAATATCCGGCAAAATTCGAACGGCAAAAATGGGAAAGCGCGATGAAGATCGGCATCACGTATGATTTGCGGCAGGATTACCTCGATCTCGGCTTCGGCGAGGAGGAAACTGCGGAGTTCGATCGCGTGGATACCGTCGAGGCCATTGAGCGCACGCTGCAGGATTTGGGCTACGAAACCGATCGCATCGGCAACATCTGGAGCTTGACGCGGCGCCTGGCCGCGGGCGAACGCTGGGACCTGGTGTTCAATATTGCCGAGGGTCTGCGCGGCATCGGGCGGGAGGCGCAAGTCCCCGCCCTGCTCGACGCCCACGATATTCCGTACACCTTTTCCGATCCGCTGGTGCTCTCCCTTACTTTGCACAAGGGGATAACCAAACGGGTGATCCGCGATCTCGGTTTGCCAACGCCAAAATTTGCAGAAGTGCAAACTGAAGCGGATATCGACAAAGTCAATCTGCCGTATCCGCTTTTTGCGAAGCCTATCGCGGAGGGAACCGGCAAGGGCGTGACCGCCGCATCCAAAATTCGCTCGAAAGCCGAGTTAGTCAATGTTTGTCGAAAACTTCTGGTCAGCTACAATCAGCCCGTTCTGATCGAGACCTTTCTGCCGGGAAGAGAGTTTACCGTGGGGATTGTCGGCACCGGCAAAAAGGCGAAGGCGCTGGGCGTAATGGAAGTTATTTTAAAAGAGAATGCCGAGAAGGACGTGTATTCCTATGTCAACAAAGAGCGCTGCGAAGAATTTGTGGGGTATTTAACAGTGAACGATCTCACGGCCCGCAAAGCCCAGGAGGTCGCGCTGGCGGCGTGGGTGGGTCTCGGCTGTCGAGATGCTGGCCGGGTTGATTTGCGCGCCGACGCGAATGGCATCCCGAATTTCATGGAAGTCAACCCGCTCGCCGGCATTCATCCCGAGCATTCGGATTTGCCGATTCTCAGCAGCCTGGTGGGCATCAGCTACCAGCAGCTTTTCGAAATGATCTTAAGCAGCGCCATGGAGCGCGTGCATATAAACAATCTGCCAAAGCGGGTCCAGGCCTTGTAGCTCCTGGCATTGGGGTCTACGGTCTACAGCAAAAAAGGAAATTTAATTTTAATTCGGGCTGATTTTTAGAAATGGTGAAGGTAGCGATTTTATACGGCGAAGTTTCTCCCGACGCTGGAATTGATGAGCAAGACGTCCTCATCCAGCGCGATACAATTGCTGAAGTGCTGGTGAGGGTGGGATACGAACCGATCCCGGTTCCAATGTCCTTGAATTTAAAAAAGACGGCGTCTGCTTTAAGACGCCTCCAACCCCAATTTGTCTTTAATCTCGTCGAGTCGCTGGAGGGGAATGGGCAGTTCATTCACGTTGCGCCAACCCTTCTGGAGTATCTCAAGCTTCCCTACACCGGTTCGAGAAAAGATGCGGTCTATTTAACTTCCAACAAACTGCTTGCGAAGCAAACCCTCAAAGCCGCCGGTATTCTTACGCCTAACTGGCTGACGTTGCAAGAGGTTTCCAATGGGCACGTTCTGTCCGCTGGTTCCTACATAGTCAAGGCGGTATGGGAACACGCCTCTATCGGCATCGATGGAGATTCGGTTGTGCAAGATAAAGTGCGCCTGAGAGAAATCCTCCAGGCCCGCCGCAAAAAATTTGGTGGTGAGTGGTATGCGGAACGCTATGTTCCAGGCAGGGAATTCAATGTCTCGTTATTAGCTGGTAAAGATGGTCAGCCAGAGGTGTTCCCTCCGGCTGAAATTAAATTTATCAATTATCCGCCGGGAAAACCGAAAATCGTGGACTACCGCGCGAAGTGGGAAGAAGGTTCCTTTGAATTTGTACATACGCCGAGGGTTTTCGACTTTATTCATGAGGATGCCCCGTTACTGGCGCAGCTCGAAGAAATTGCCAAACAATGCTGGTCTGTTTTCGGTTTGCGCGGGTATGCGCGCGTCGATTTCCGAGTGGATGAACGGAAACAGCCCTGGGTTCTGGAGGTCAATATCAATCCGTGCCTTTCTCCCGACGGCGGCTACACCGCCGCCGCGGAGAGAGTGGGTATGGATTTCGTGCAGGTAGTTGAACGCCTCATCCAGGATGCGCTTGATGTCTTCCCCGGAAGTTAAAACCTTCCAGGTTTTTTAAACGTGGAAGGTCTAGATTTCCCTCTCTTTAATTTTCAACCAAAACAGGAATCAAAAAATTGGTCACCAATATTCTGGTTTTTCGGGATCACGTTTTGCCATCGGATCCGGACCAAATCCGCGCCATTGTGGAATCTTCCGGTTTCTTTTCAAAAGAAGAGATTGAAATAGCCGTTGAGCTGGTCAACGATCGTCTCGCGCAAGGTTTGGCCAGCGGCTATTATTTCATTTTTGCCGAGCAGAATAAAAAAGTAGCCGGCTACACCTGCTTCGGGCCGATTCCCGCCACCAAGTTCAGCTACGATCTCTACTGGATTGCGGTGCACAACGATTACCGCGGTGCCGGGATTGGCAAACAGCTCATGCTTAAAAGCGAGCAAGCCATTTCCCGGTTGGGCGGCCAACGGGTTTACATCGAAACCGCGTCCCGCGAGCAGTATAACCCCACCCGCGCATTTTATCTCGCCTGCGGCTATAAAGAGGAGGCGCTGCTGGAAGATTTTTACGCCCCCGGCGACTCCAAAGTGATGTATGTGAAAGCCATTTAGCTGTTGCAAAAAATATTTGAACCCTTAAATTAGAGACGATTCGAGTCAACATTTACTAAACCTCGGAAGGTTTAGTAAATGTATTAAACCAAAATTTGGAGGGGTTGTATGAACCGCATTCTTTTCATCAGCGGGGTACTCATGCTTTTTATTATGAACGCCACCAGCTTTGCACAGGTCTCCAACAAAAAATTGACCGCGCAGAGTTTTAACGGCGAAATCACCGTCAACGCCAGCCCACAGGCGGTATGGGCGGCGCTGACCGATGTGCAGAAGCTCAGCAAAGCCATGGGATTTGACTACACCGGTGCGGCTAAAAAGCTCGAAAAAGTAGGCGACCACGCGCCGGTTAAGGTTTGGGGCGATAACCTTACCGTGGTGTTAATTCACGCCAGACCCGCCAGCGAGCTGCGATTTACATTAGACCCGGAAAACGCGTCGTATGTCTGCCAGGAGCGCTGGTCGTTGTCACCCGCGGGCCGCGGCACCAAGCTGGCGCTGGAGGAGCGCTACACCGAATCCGCTCCCCAGTCCGCGGAGGAGATCGCCGCGCAGGTGAAAGGCTTTAACGAAGCGTTGGCGCGGCTGAAGGCAATGTGCGAGGGGAGGTAATGGTCTATTTTAGGAGGACACATTATGAATACCGTGATTATCGCTATTGGCGCATTCATCGTGATGGTCGTCTTGCTGGTGGCGCTGCGCAATAAAACCGGCAACAAAGTCGAAATTAAAAATTCCGACATTGTGTTGGCGCTGGTGCCGGTGGCGCTCTGGCTGTTTCTTTCCGGCAAAATTCAGGAGTTTACGTTTGGCGATCTCAAAATCGTCGCGGCGATCAAAGAGGCCTCCACGTCGCCGGTAGCGCCGCAGGTGAGCACGTTATCCGAGCTGCCGGTGGAAAGTCTGGAAATGGCTGCCAAGGGCGGGGTGGAGCAAATCCCACAATTAATTCAGAAAAAAAGCGAGGCACTTATTTTTCGTATGGGACACGGCGGGTATTACGGTCCCGCCATTCGTAAGTACTATCAGGATTTGAGCCAACATCCGTATTTTCGCTATACCATCATCAACAATAATGATGGCAGCTTCTTCGGGATTGCCGATGGTCGACAGATGGCCGCCGATTTCAGCGCCCCCGACGGAATGGAAAAAGCTAACCAGTTCGCATACTGGCTTAACGGGTCGAACAAATCTGAACTCGAAAAGCTGCCGGGCTTTATCTCCCGGCAGCAAGCGCTCAACAAAACTTCGGATAAACGTCACGCCCTGCGGCTGATGGACTCGCTGGATGTGCAAACCCTGCCGGTAATTGATGAGTCGGGCCGGTTTGCCGGCATGGTCGACCGCTCGAAACTTTCCGCCAGTATGTTGATCGATATTGCTGATAAGTTGGAAAGCGCAAAATGACTTTTCCGGTCGGCGTGACGAAAAGCGGGCTGGATGCATCCAAAATCGTGGACGATCTCGTGGAACGGGGTTGGTCGGTCTGCCAGCATTTTTTACCGGATGACAGCATTCACGATTTGGCACGGGAGGCGGAGGGTTTATGGAAGGGGGGAAGCTTCCATCAGGCCGGTGTGGGGAAGCGACAAAATTTTCAGTTCCATCCGGAAATTCGCCGGGACTGGGTTTTATGGTTGGAGCCGGAAAACCTGTCGCCACCGCAAAAAATTTTCTGGGAGACCATCGATCAGCTTCGTTTAAAACTGAACGAACAGCTTTTTTTAGGGCTAAAGGAGTTTGAAACTCACTTTGCGATGTATCCCGCCGGCTCGTTTTACAAAAAACATCTCGACCAATTTCAAAATGTCAAGCACCGCATCATCTCCTGCATTTTGTATTTGAATGATAAATGGAACAAACGCGACGGCG
>Ga0247727_10016297_pt1 | contig 12022 bp, 7 predicted proteins | sample WisWelCaveWW1625_FD_202498 | JGI IMG/M metagenome (GOLD analysis project Ga0247727, IMG submission 202498) | Biofilm microbial communities from Wishing Well Cave, Virginia, United States - WW16-25 | ecosystem: Environmental > Aquatic > Deep subsurface > Groundwater > Cave microbial mat | place...
GCCAGCAGGGTAACGCCCGCCCCATCTACCGGGTCGTTACCCCGAACACCGGCATCTTCGCCAAGCTCAACTGGACCCGCACGATCTCGGCGAGGTTGCTGAATGAAGCCTCCATGTCCTACGTTCGCGCCGCGGGCGGCAACCCCGGCACCGCCGAAGACAAGGACCTCCCCAATATCTCCATCACCGGCGGCATAGCCGGTTTCAGCCAGGGTCCGCTCGGCTGGGCGCACAACAACTTCGCCTGGCGCGACGTGCTCTCTTGGATCCGCGGCAACCACAATCTCCGCTTCGGCGTCGACATCGACCGCCAGCGCGGCGAGCAGAACCGCTCCCTCAACATCACGCGTCCTAGTTTTACCTTCGCCAACATCCTCGACTTCGCCCAGGACCTCCCCTTCACCCAATCCGGCCCCGCCATCAACGTGGCTACCGGCCAGGTGGGCCGTGAAACCTACCGCCGCGCTCGCATGATTTACGCGGGGGCCTTCGTCCAGGACGACTGGAAGGTGGCGCCCCGCTTCACCTTGAACCTCGGCCTGCGCTGGGACTACTTCGGCCACTGGGCCACCACCCAGAACGGCCAGATCGCCTTTCCCTATTTCCGAACGGGCGCCGGCTCGACCTTCGCCCAGCAGGTGGCCGCCGGTTCCATGCAGGTCTTGGACAAAGGCTACGTCACCGCCAACCGCCCCAGCGGCTGGTCCCCGCGCTTCGGCTTTGCCTGGGACGTCTTCGGCAATGGTTCCACCGCCATCCGCGGCGGCTATGGCATCTACTACAACCGCGTCGCCAACCTGTCCTACGTGTCCAACGCCGGCGAGAACCCGCCCGCCTTCGCTTTGCCGTCCTTGACGGTGTTGCGGAACGAGCGCTTCAGCTACTCCTTGGGAGGGGCCGAGGGAATGAACTTCCCGCTGCCGCCGGACTTGAGGATTCAAGTCGACCCGCGCGGCGGCATCGTCGGCCTGGCGACAGCGGTCGGCGGCATGGAGCTCCGCCCCGACCAGCCGCTCACTCACAACTGGTCCCTCAGCATCCAGCGCCGCTTGGGCGCCAACTTCGTCTTCGAGGCCGACTACCTGGGCACCCACAGCGCCAATCTCTTCACCCAGACCGACGTCAACCGCTTCCCCGGCGACCTGGTCGTCAACAACGGGCGCCTCACCCGCCTGAACCCCAGTTTCGCCCGGGTTCTCCTCGGGCGACTGATCGGTGAATCGGACGGACACCTGGGCAGCTTCATGCTCAGCCGGCGCTTCAGCCGCGGCTGGTCGGTGCGCGGCATCTACACGTTTGGGAAGGCGCTCGATTTCGTCAGCAGCAACGACAACGGAGTCGGCGGCGGCCAGAACGTCTTCAACGCTCTCAACATCCCCGGACAGCGCGGCCGCTCCGACTACCACATCGGCCGGAGCCTGAAATTCGACAGCGTCTGGGAGCTGCCGGATCCCTGGAAATCGGGCTGGAAGTCCAAAACCATCGGCGGGTGGCGTTTGGCGGCGATCGCCATTCTCCAGACCGGCCGGCCTTTCAATGTCATCCACGGCGGTCCGTATCCGGCCGGCGACTTCAACGCCGACGGCTTTAACTACGACCCGCCCAATACTCCCGCCTTCGGCAATCACATCTCCGCTGAGCGCAGCGACTTTATCCGGGGCCTGTTCCGCGCCGCCGACTTTCCCCGGCCGGCGCCGGGGACCCAAGGCAGCCTGGGGCGCAATACCTTCGACGGACCCGGCCTCGCCAACGCCAACTTCGGTATCATCAAGGCCATCAGGATTCCCTGGTTCACCGCCGAAGGCGCCACCTTCGAGATCCGCGGCGAGGTCTTCAACCTGTTCAACCGCGTGAACCTCACCCAGCCGAACGGCGACCTTTCGAGCGCCTTCTTTGGCCGCTCCACCAGCCAGACGCTGCCCCGGGCCGCGCAGTTTGGTCTGCGGATCGAGTATTGACGGTCCCGCTTCTGTTCCTGCTCCAGACTTACGCCGGCGCGCCGGCGTGCCGCTCGTGTCACCCGGCGCAGTTTGCGAGCCAGTCCGCCAGCGGCCATGCCCGGACCCTCTATCGCGCCGCCGAGCACCCTTTGGCCGCGCGGTTCACCCTGCCCGGTCCGCTCCAGCGCCCGCCGCGGTTCCGTTTCACGCTGCGGGATTTCCGCGTGCAGCTTGCCGACGGCGAGACCGAAATGGAAATCCCCCTGGAGTGGGCTTTCGGCTCCGGCACGCACGGCGTCACCTTCGTCAGCCGCCTGGCGGACGATTCCTACCTGGAGCATGGCTTCAGCTACTACTCCGACACGGGGTCGTTCGATCTGACCCCCGGCCACCGCTCCCTGCCCGTCCGGACGCTCTCGGAGGCTGCGGGCCAGACCTTCCGCCTGCGTGGGGCGGGCTTCACCATCCGAAGCTGCTTCCAGTGTCATTCCACCGGCCCGGTGTCGGTGTCCGAGCGCTCCCAGATCCAGATCCCTGAGGCTGGCGTCCGCTGCGAGGCCTGTCACGGCCCGGGCGGGGCCCACGTGCAGGCCAGGTCTCGGCAGTCGATCCGCAACCCCCGGTCTATGTCCTCAGACGACCTGAACCGTTTCTGCGGCCAGTGCCATCGCGCTCCCGAGGAGGGGCTGGCTGCCAACGACTTCACCAATCCCTGGAACGTCCGGCATCAGCCTCCCTACCTCGAACAGAGCAAGTGCTTTCGGGCCAGCGCCGGGGCCCTTTCCTGCCTCACTTGCCACGCGCCGCACGAGCCTCTCCGGCGCAACGACCCGGATCATTACAACGAGAAGTGCGCTGCTTGCCACACTCGCGGCCAGCGACGGCCGCCCGCCAAGGTGTGCCTGGCCGCCGCCCGGCCGGATTGCGCCGGCTGCCACATGCCGCTGGTGGCCGCCGATCCCCATTTGAAGTTCCGAAACCACTGGATCGGCGTTTATCGCGGGGGCGCCGGCCTGTTGCCTGCGAGGTAACCATCCACCCTGGGTTGTTCAACTGGTTGACAAACCCATCTGAATCGAGCCGGTGTCGTCGTCGGGAGGGCCGCTGGGGTTGTTCCCAGGGCGCCCAGCGCCCGGGCTTGCCGTACCGTGGAAGCCCTGCCAGCCCGGCATTATAGTCGCCGTACGGAGGAGGCTTATGTGCACTGGATACGCCGGGGCCATCCCTCGTCGTCGATCATGCACCTTCCCCCAGGTTGTTCTATGATCCAAGGGGGAACAAATATGTACTCGAGGGGACGGCTACGGACGGTGGGACCTTGGTCGGAGTGGTAAGGCGCTTTCTGGCCACCGGCCGGTATCTCATCGTTACGGTTTACGAAATCGCCGCGAAATGAGGAATCGGGATTACGGGATTAGAACCATCTGGTGAGGGACCCTGACTTCGGCAATCGTGATCGACGGCTTCACCTCTCCCTGATCCCGCACCCTTTCTTCGGAAACATCGACTCAGCTCCGGTGGTGATTCTGACGCCTAACCCTGGCTTGAACCCGATCGATTACTTCGGGGAGTGCTTCGTGAAGCAGTACCGTCGGGCCTTGGTCGCCAGCCTGCGTCTCAGATTGAAGAAAAGCCGGTTCCCCAATCTCTTTCTTAACCCTGCCTTCTCCTGGCACTCAGGTTTCGCCTATTGGCACGGCCCACTGGCGCGGCTCATCGACACGTTTGCGACGGACGTCGGGATTCGTAGGATCGATGCGCTCTCGTTCTTTTCCAAGTCTATTGCGACGCTCCAGCTCGTGCCTTACCACTCGGTCTCCTTTGGACTTACTAACCGCGTCATATCGGGCCTTCGCTCGGTGCGACTGGCTTCCTCATTCGTTAAGGAAGTGCTGCTGCCGCGCGCTCGATCTTTGCAGGCGGTCCTGGTGGTGGTGAGACAGGCGCGACAGTGGGACATTCAGGAAGGCCGGGGTGTGATCGTCTACGAAGGGGGAGAAAGTCGGGCCGCGTATCTGACGCCGCGCAGCCGTGGCGGAAGCGCCATTCTCAAGCACTTGCGTCGAGTGTGGAAGAACACTGCCTAACAAGGATTCCTGTCGCGCGTAAGCCGCGACAGTATCGGGGTTGAACTAAATCCCCCTGTCCGGGCACTTGGGTTTTCAACGCTAGCGTGGGGGTGTTTGGGCCACCGCGGTCCAGGGACGGTGGCGAGCGGCGCGGTCAGCAGAGCTCGGGCTTGCTCCGGTTGCTGGCGAGAGGAGTTGCTCCAGATGCCGTAATAGCGCACCTTGGTACACCCCGGCGGGAGCAGGTGTTGCAGGAAGCGGTCGATGAACTGCTGGGCTGGTAGGGTGACGCGGCACAACTGTTGGCTGCGGTAGTCGCGATAGCGGAAGGTGACTTGGCGAATTGCTCCAGGCGGCGGTTGGTAATGGCGATGCGGAAGACGTAGCGGCCAATCGAGGACCTGGTCGCCGCGACCGGCCGGAGAGTTTGCCATGTGCGGTGCCGGAGGAGCTGGTGAGACACCACCCGATCTTGATAGCTCTCGAGCGGTGGTCACTGGCGTTATGTCGGCTGAACAATTTCTCGCCGAGGTGCTCCGAATTCCGCGCACCGAACGGGCCCGAGTGGCGGAGGAAGTCCTGTCGAGTCTGAAAGAGCCTGAGGAGCAGGTGGTGGCCGCATGGGTGCGCGAGTTAGAACGTCGCTCACGGGAAATCTCTGAGGGTCGGGTTCAGGCTGTGGACTGGGAAACCGCGCGGAAGCAGATCCTAAGGGAACTCGGGTAGCGGCGTGCGAGTCGTTCTTCATCCTGATGCCGACACCGAAGCCCGGGCGGGAGGCGGCAGGGGCGACCCATCCTCCTGATCCTCATGCCGGGGGGTTGACGCGGGGGCGAGGGGTATATATTTGCCTCCGGCCGGACCCAAAATGGAGATTCCCGTCCACACCCCTGGTATGGTAGCAAGCGAGAGGAGAGCCTATGTCCGTTCGTCTGATCGGCTGTATGTTTCTGCTCGGCGGCGCCCTGGGAGCGCAGGAGTTCCGCGCCACGCTCCAGGGCACGGTGACGGATCCGTCGAAAGCGGCCATCGCCGGGGCCGAGCTGGTGCTGCGCAACACCGGCACCGCGGTGGAGCGCCAGACCTCGGCCGACAACCTCGGCCACTACCTGTTCCAGTTCCTGCCGCCGGGCAACTACGCCCTGCACACCAAGGCGGCCGGTTTTAAGGCCAGCCTGCGCGAGGGTGTCCGGGTCAGCCTGGGCGAAAACATCCGGCTGGACGTGGAACTGGAGGTCGGCCAGCTCACCGAGACCGTGAACGTGGTGGGCGAGGTGGCGCTGGTTTCCTCCGAGTCTTCGGCGCTCGGCGGTGTGGTTCGCAAGGAGATCATCGACAGCCTGCCGCTCAAGGGGCACAGCAGCCTGTTCATGTTCACCCTGGCCACCGGCGTGGTCAACAACCGCTACGGCGAGGACACCCGGCCTAACGACACCATCACCAACGTCTCCTATACGGCCAATGGGTCGCCGCTGGCGTCGGGCAGCGTGTCGGTGGACGGCGTCTCGAACGTGGTGAACGTGAATCGCGGCGTCAACATCTCGCAGTGGGTTCCGCAGGTGGACGCGGTGGCCGAGTTCAAGCTCCAGATGGGGACCATGGCGGCCGAGTACGGCGGGCCGAGCCTCATGAACATCGTCATCAAATCGGGCACCAACGAAGTGCACGGATCCGCTTACGAGTTTCTGCGCAACGCGGCGCTCGACGCCAACCTGTTCTTCAACAACGCCAACCGGCAACGGCTGGCTCGGTACGGATCGAACACCTACGGCCTCAGCGTGGGCGGGCCGGTTTGGCTGCCGCGGCTCTATGACGGCAAGAACCGCACTTTTTTCTTTTTCAACTTCGAGGGATCGCGCGAGGGCAATGGCCTAAGCCCCCTGATCAACGTGCCCACCGAGCGGATGCGCACCGGGGACTATTCCGAGATCGCGCGGCCCATCTTCGACCCGTTCTCCAGCCGCGCGGTCGGCGGCGTGCCGACCCGCGACGCGTTTCCCGGCAACATCATTCCGGCCTCCCGGCAGGACCCGGTGGGCCGCAACCTGATGAACTTCTGGCCGCGACCGAACCGCACCGGGCCCGACCGCGCCAACCCGCACGTGCAGAACTTCAGCGACACCTTCAAGTGGCCGCGCGATTATGACGCCCTGGTGATGAAGTTCGATCACAACTTCGGCCCGCGGAACCAGATGTTCGTGCGGGTCAACAAGGGGGAGGGCCGCCTGGTGTTCCCGCACAGCTTCGACGCCATCGCCACTTCCGGCCGCAACCGCGTGAAGCGGCCGAACTTCGGCGTCGCCGTGAGCGACACGGTGCTGGTCAACCCCACCACCACGGTGGACCTTCGCCTGGGCTACGCGCGCGGCATCGAGAACAACCGCCCCTGGTCCGACGGCTTCGACCCCACCACGCTGGGCTTCGCCTCCTCCTACCTCCGCCTGATTCAGAGCCCGGCCTTTCCCCAAATCTCGGTCAGCGAGATCGAGGCGCTGGCAAACAGCCCCTACATCTTCGATCCGGGCGACACCTGGTCGTTGCAGCCCAACGTGTCGATGCAGCGCGGTAAGCACCTGATCAAGGCCGGCGCCGATTTGCGCTTGAGCCGCGGCCACTACTTCCGCAACACCACCCCCTCGGGCGCCTTCAGCTTTGGCGTCGGCCAGACGGGCGGGCCCCGCGCCGACACCCCGGCGGCGACCTCGGGATTCGGACTGGCCTCCCTGCTGGTGGGTTTCGGCGGCGGCTCCATGTCCTCCAATACCGGCGTCTCCATCCAAAACGTCTACTACGGTCTCTATATACAGGACGACTTTCGCGTGACGCCCCGCCTGACGCTGAATCTGGGTTTCCGCTGGGAGTACGAGACGCCGCGCACGGAACGCTACGACCGCACCACCCGCGGCTTCGCCTACACCACGCCCAGCCCGCTGCGGGCGCCCGGCCTCGATCTGCGCGGCGGGCTGCTGTACGCCGGGGCCGGCGGCGCGCCGCGCGGGCTCACCGATCCCGACCGCAACAACTTCGGCCCGCGTGTCGGCTTCGCCTACACGCTGGCGAAGAAGATCGTGCTGCGCGGCGGCTACGCCCTCGCCTACATCCCCGTCATCGGCTCGGTGGAGCCAGTCGGGTACAGCAATACCACTCCGTGGGTCAGTTCCACCGACGGCGGCATCACCGTCCGGGACCGGCTGAGCAACCCCTTTCCGGGCGGCCTGCTGCCGCCGATCGGAAATTCCCAGGGGCTGCTGACGCTGGTCGGGCAGGACATCTCGTTCGTCGAGCCGGCGGACCGCGCGCCGCGCTTCCACACCTGGCAGTTCGACGTCCAGCGGGAACTGCCGTCGCAAGTGCTGGTCGAGGTCGGCTACGTGGGTACCCGCGGCCTCGGCCTGATTTCGCCCACCGAGCGGTTGAACCAGGCGCCGGCGGCCGCCTTTTCGCAGGGCGCCGCCCTCACCCAAACCGTGGCCAATCCGTTTTTTGGCGTCCTGACCACCGGCGCGCTCAGCGGCTCCACCATCCAGCGCCAGCGCCTGCTGGTGGCCTATCCGCACTTCACCTCCGTCAGCCGCCTCAATCCGGCCTACGGCAACAGCGTCTACCATTCGATGCAGTTGCGCGTGGAGAAGCGCATGGCCCACGGCGTCGCCGCCCTGGTCTCCTACACCATCGCCAAGAACATCACCGATCTGGCGACTTCCCAGGACAGCTCCAATCGCCGCGCCAATCGCGCCGTGGGCGATTTCGACGTCCCCCAGCGCCTCACCGTCGCCGCCGCCTGGGACCTGCCCTTCGGCCGGGGACGCCAGTGGATGAAGAACACGTCGCGCGCCGCCGACCTGCTGCTGGGCGGCTGGCAATTATCCACGTTCAGTACCTTTCAGGCCGGCTTCGCGCTGGGCTTCGGCATCCAGGGCGGCACTTTCCCCCTGGGCGTCTCGATCCGGCCCAACGTCGCCGGCGACCCCACCGAGGGCGTCACCGGTGGCCACAGCCAGCGGCTGGGCCGCTACTTCAACACCGCCGCCTTCGCCCGGCCCGACAACTTTACCCTGGGCAACGCCGCCCCGCGGATCCATACCGTCCGCAACCCCGGGATGAACAACGTCAACCTCACGCTGTCAAAGACGTTCTCCATCGTCGAGAAGCTCAACCTCGAATTCCGCGCTTCCTGGTTCAACGCCCTGAACCACCCGGTGTTCAGCGGACCTAACACCACCGTGGGCGCCGCCAACTTCGGTCGCATCTCGGGCCAGGCCAACCTGAGCCGCCAGACGGAGTTCGCCATGCGCGTGATTTTTTGAGGCCTTGGCGCCGAGGTTCCGGTGGATCACCAGAGGCGCACAATGTTTGAGAGTCTACCCAGCCTCGCGAAGGAATGGTGTCGTCAATCTTACCGGACTTCTACCACGCCGTCGCCTGCTTCCAGACAGGCCTGAACACGTGGCCATACCCTCTCAAGAGCCGAAAGCAGTTGTGGGGTTCGACAGTTACCGAGCCTCACCCAGACCACCTGGACCGAAGCTTGTGGCCGTCCTGCCAAGTGGAAGAAATCCTCATCCTTGCTGATGAGAATCACCGATTCTCAGTAGCATGCCGCCAGATCTCAGCGTCGGAAGATTGAGCGAGTCCGAGATCCAGCACGTGGGAAGCTTCTTCACCCCGGGAAGTGAGGAATCTGATCAGTGCAGTGGGGAGCTGGTTATCGACCAGGAATTTCACGAGGCCTGGACCACGGGATGATCCGCCTGGTGAGCGGCGTACTCAATCGCGGCAAGGATGTCCTCGCGTTCCAAGAACGGGTAGTCGGCTAGGATTTCTTCTATGGAGGCGCCGGCGCTCAGGAGCTCCAAAACATCGCTGACGCGGATGCGGAAGCCGCGGATGCATGGACGCCCGCCACACTTGCCTTCTTCAACGGTAATCCGATTGAGCCGATCGAGCCTCATGACTGCAACGACAGTTACCAGCTTTTGCGTGCCGACGCCCTGCTTGGGCGGCGTCGCCTTCGGCACTCGCGAGAATTGACCCAGGTTTGCTCGCGAAAAATGACCCACCTGACGGGCAGCACAGGCTGGGTTTGGCGCAAGCCAAAGTCCAGGCTGAGCGCTACAGGGGCCCGCCGGGCGGCTGTGCCCGTCGGAAGCAAAAGACTTACACGCCTTCGGCGTGGACGAAATTGCTTGACCAATCTTTGCCCTGCGCCAAATCTTGTTCTTCGTGTGGGTCAACTGGGTCATTCTTGGCGAGCGCCGAGGCGTCGCCGCCGTAGAAGCCGCGTTTCGGATCGGAGTCGTAGAAATCGTGCAGGATGCGGGGTGACCTGCACGCTCTTGTATTCGTTCAGGGGATGCTCGAACAAACCCGCCAGAAACAAAGGACTTAGCAGTGGGCGATGGGGGCTCAACTTCGACTGCCGACGCCGCTTCTACCTGGTCTGCCTTAAGGCCTCGTGCAACAGGGACTTGATGTACGTCTGGTACGGCAATCCCTTCCTGGCTGCCTGCTGGCGCGCCAACTCGATGTCCTCTTCGGGCAGCCGAATCGTGACCACCCGCGAGGCAAGACGGACTCTCAGCGCAGCCTTGTCCAGCGGCTTCAGTTCCCCCTTCTGCACTGCCTGCTCGAAGTCCTCCGCAATCTTGTCCCGGTTTCGATACCACCAGTCCGCCTCTTCCTTCTCGGTTTTGAATCTCGGGACCATTCTCCGGTTGGCCATCTCAATTCCTCCTTTGCTCCAAGTACACTCATTGGTGCCTCTGGTCCGCATCAAAAGCGGTGACGAGCCGCCAGACGGAGTTCTCCATGCGTGTGGTGTTCTGAGGAGCCGCTGACCCTTTCCCCCCGGCAGCCGCCTCGGCGCCTGCCAGCTAATCGGGCGGGGGCCCGGCAACGGACATCACACCGGCCCAGCGCCGGGCAAGATCTACAGGGATGTCGAGCTGGTCCAGAAGGCGCATCACCAGATGATTCACGATGTCGTCCACGGTACGCGGGTGGTTGTAAAAGGCGGGCACCGGCGGCACGATGACCACGCCCATCCGGGACAGCTTCAGCATGTTCTCCAGGTGGATGTCGTTCAGGGGCGCTTCGCGGACCGCCAGCACCAGCTTGCGGCGCTCTTTCAGGATCACGTCCGCCGCCCGGTGAATGAGATTGTCCCCCTGGCCGTGAGCGATGGCGGCCAGAGTGCGAACGCTGCAAGGCGCCACCACCATTCCCCGGGTGAGGAACGAGCCGCTGGAGATCGGGGCTCCCTGATCCTGCGGGGGATAAGAGCAACTCGCCATGCGCTGGACTTCCTCCAAGGTGTACGGCGTCTCGTGGATCAGGGTGCGGGCCCCCCACTTGCTCACCACCAGGTGGGTTTCAATCTGGGAATCCCGCAGGGCTTCGAGCAGACGCACGCCCAGGATGGCGCCGGTGGCGCCGGTGATGCCGACGATCAGCGGGCGACGATCCGTCTCCGGCTCGGTGCTATCGATGCGCATGGCGGCAAGCGGGATGGCGCGGGGTCGGGCCTCCTGCGGGCAGTGTAGCATATGGAATAATCTCGACCGGGTGCGGGATGAGCTACCAGGGCGGCGCAGGGCGGAGCTGGCGCCGATGTCATCCCGAGCGTAGCGAGGGATCTGCTTTTCGCCCCGCCGCAACAGCAGATCCCTCGCTACGCTCGGGATGACAATTGCGCGGGACCGACCCAATCGGCCGCACCCAACTCTCGGCCCGAAACGCGGGCCCCACTTTTATGTCGCACACCCATGAGCTACTCCGGGTGCCGCGTGGGCGCCTACGAGATCCTTGCCCCCATCGGCGCGGGCGGATCGGGGAGGTGTACAAGGCCCGCGACCCGCGGCTCAACCGCGAAGTGGCCATCAAGGTATTGCTGGCGGCGGTGGTGGGCAAGGACCCGGACTGGAGCCGCCTGCCGGCCCAGATGCCGCCGAGCACTCACCGGCTGCTGCGGCCTGGATCGCGGGAGACGAAACGCACCCCGGTGGCCTAACAGAGCGGCAGCCGCGCCAGCGCCCAACTCGTCTGGTTCGATCGGGCGGGCAAACGCCTCGGGACGTGGACCCGCCTGAGGACTGGGAGAGGCCGTGAGGCATGACGAAGGTCAAAGGCGTCGTGCGGGTTATTCCAGGCTCCACAACGCCAGCTTGGGGGCATCCTGGATCATCCTGGATCAGGTTTCCACTGCCCAAGACCACCGGACGGGCCCAGGTGGGACGATCGGCCATGGCGTAACGCCAGAGCAGAATTGGCGCTCCGCGTCGCCGTCGAGATTTGGGTTGCCAGTACTGCCCGTAAGTTAACAAAATCGGTTGACAAACTCGTCCGCCGGTGCTGTAATCAGGCCGGTGTCGTCGTTGCGAGGACCGCTGGATTGTTCCCGGGTCAGTCGGCGCCCAGACTTTACGACCGCGTGGTGGAAGTCTTGCGAGCCCGGCATTACAGCCGCCGTACCGAAAAGGCCTACGTCCACTGGACTCGCCGCTTCCTGCTGTTTCACAACGGGAAGCATCCCCGTGAGCTGGCCGAGGGGGACGTGAACCGGTTTCTCACGCATCTGGCGATGCAAGCAAAACGTCGCTGCCTCTACCCAGAACCAGGCACTGGCGGCGCTCCTGTTTCTCTACGAGCACGTGCTGGAGCGGCCGTTGAACCGCATCGAAGGGGTGGTGAGAGCCCGCAAACCGAAGCGATTACCGGTGGTGCTGACGCGGGAGGAGGTTGGGGCGGTCCTGGTTCATCTGGATGGCGTTCCACGCCTGGTTTGCACACTCCAGTACGGCTCGGGGCTGAGGGTGCTGGAAAGTCTCCAGATGCGCGTCAAAGACCTCGACTTCGGGCGGGGTGAAATCCTGGTCCGAGAGGGCAAGGGGGGGGAAGGATCGGGTGACGATGCTGCCGGAGGTCTTGCAGGAGCCGCTGGAGGACCACCTGCGGCGGGTACGGGAACTGCACGAAGCCGATCTGAAGGTGGGTTTGGGGCGAGTAGCGCTGCCG
>Ga0247727_10016298_pt1 | contig 12021 bp, 12 predicted proteins | sample WisWelCaveWW1625_FD_202498 | JGI IMG/M metagenome (GOLD analysis project Ga0247727, IMG submission 202498) | Biofilm microbial communities from Wishing Well Cave, Virginia, United States - WW16-25 | ecosystem: Environmental > Aquatic > Deep subsurface > Groundwater > Cave microbial mat | place...
AGCGAGTCGGGAGGAAACTCTTCGAGGATGTAGGACACGCCCTTCGCCAGGGAGTTGATGTGGCCCGGCGTACCCGTCACGGCCTGCGCCACCATCCTTCCTCGGCGGTCGAAGACGGCGTTGGCCAGATCACCGGCCTCTCGCACGATGGGGCTGAAGGCCGCCTTTTGTAGGGCACGGGCTTGCTCGTTGACCGTTGAGATGAGTGACTGCCAGACGATCTCGAGCTCCACGGGATCGAATAGCCGAGTCATTAGACCCCCCACCGCGTGGCGATGACGGAGCCATCTGCTGCGACGACGGCTTCCCAACCCGGTGTTATCACCACGGTGGTCTCCCGTTCTTCCACAATGGCCGGCCCTTTGATGGCCGCTCCGGCCGGTAGTTGTGTTCGGTGATAGACCGCGACTTCTTGGGGTGCGGTTCCTCGCTTGAAGACAACCTTCCGATGGGACGCCGGTGCCGGATCGCCTGCCGCCGCCAGCGTCCCCGGTTGAAATGGGTCGGCGGGGGTATAGGCCGACAACCGCCAAGTAACGGCCTCGACGGCGACGTCGGGGATGGTCAGACCGTAGATCCGCTGGTACTCGGCTTCGAAGGCCGTGATGACCTCTTCGGCACCAGCGGGCCAGGTGTCACCTTCCCCAACCCAGACCGTGACCTCGTTGCCCTGACCGAAATAACGGGCGTCGAGGCCGTAACGAAAACGGACCTGGTCGGGGTGGATGCCGGCTCCCGAGAGAACCCGCATGCCTTCGGTGCGCAGGTCGTCGAGCAACGCATCGCGGGCCGTCGGGTCGACTCCTGCCAGCGGCCCCGGCATCGAACGAGCAAGGTCGATGCGTACCGGCGAGACAAGAGTACCGAAGGCCGAGAGCACACTGGCATTGACGGGGAAGATGACGCGGGGAGCTTCCAGCAGCTCGGCCACTCCACAAGCATGGACCGGCCCGGCGCCACCGAAGGCGAGGATCGAGACACCTCGTAGATCGACGCCTTGTTCGACGGCATGCATACGTGTGGCGGCCGCCATGTTCTCGTTGACGATCTCGTGAATGCCGGCGGCAGTGTCGACGACCGAGAGCCGAAGGGCCTGTGCCAGCTGTTCCAGCGAGGAGGTTGCCAGCGCACCATCGAGGGGCATGTCACCACCCAGAAATGCGGCCGGGTCGATGAGGCCGAGGACAGCGTCGGCGTCGGTTACCGTCGGTTCGGTTCCTCCCCGTCCGTAGCTGGCCGGACCCGGTTCGGCACCGGCCGATTCCGGCCCCACCTTGAGCAATCCGAATTGGTCGATCCGGGCGAGGGAGCCGCCACCTGCCCCGATCTCGACCAGATCGACCGAGGGCACCGAAACTGGGAAACCCGAGCCCTTCTTGAATCGGTAAATCCGAGCGACTTCAAACGTGTTGGTGAGCTGTGGTTCGCCGTTTTCGATGAAACAGGCCTTGGCCGTCGTGCCTCCCATGTCGAAGGCCAGAAGCCGGTCCTCGCTCATCCGGTTTGCGTACCAGGCTGCGGCCAGAGCTCCCGCGGCCGGTCCGGACTCGACCGAACGAATGGGAAAACGGGCGGCGTCTCCCGCGGAAACGACGCCGCCGTTGGAGAGCATCATCAGCACCGAACCGCCGAAACCCTCCCCAGCCAGCCATTTCTGGAGCTCATCAAGATAGGGGCCGATCACGGGGATGGTGGCGGCGTTGCAGGCCGTGGTGATCATGCGCGGGTACTCCCTTATCTGCGGCGAGACCTCGGAGGAGGTGGAGATCGGAAGACCGGTCTTTTCGGCGAGATATGAGGCAATAAGGCGTTCGTTGCCAGGGTTGACGTAGGAGTTGAGGAGACAAATAGCGACGGCCTCGACTCCGGATAACGAAGTGGCCAGTACGGCGAGTTGGTCGGGGGTGGGTTCGATGATGGTCGCCCCCCGAGCGTTGGTCCGTTCCTCGATCTCGAACGTAAGGCTGCGAGGGATCGGTGGCTCCGGGAATTCGATCTGCAAGTCGTACATGTCGTACCGGTGCTCGTCTCGAATCAAGAGGGTGTCGCCGAAGCCCCTGGTGGTGACCAGAGCGGCCCGGCCGGTTTTGCCTTCGATAAGGGCGTTGGTGATCAGGGTGGTGGCGTGCACGATCGGTCTGGTTATCTGGGGGGGTGCCACTCCCACTTTGGCGAGGAGTTGTTCGACACCTCTGCGAACACCTCCGAGGGGTGGATTAGTGGTCAGCGTCTTGTCGACCGCCACCCGCTCGCCGGCGGCATCGAGCAGCACCACGTCGGTGAAGGTGCCACCGATGTCGACGGCCAAACGCCAGTCGTTCACTTCATCAGGTCGGGGCGGGGCGGGGCGAACACGTCGAGGATCCAGCATTCGTCGAACTCGTCGTCTCCGATGAACACCGATTGGCCATGGGGGACCCCCTCGGGCGCCAGGTAGACATCGCCTGCCTTGAGCACCACTCTCTCCGGCGATTCCTCGCTACCGATCCGAAAGTCGAGCTGGCCGCGCACGATGATTCCAAGTTGCTCGTTGTCTGGGTGTGTGTGCAAGACCGAACCTGTTGCTCCTCCCTGGATTCGCCAGAAGCAGAGTTGCAACTTGTCCCCGGTGATCACCCGGCGACGAAAACCCGGGCGGTTGGTAGCGGTGAACATGTCCTCATCGAGGAAATAGACGAAGCGGTTATCGAGAACCACTAGACGAGATCGTCGACGATTTGTCGTTCGACGCTTTCCAGGTGCGCTTCCGATGCCTCCAGCACGCCGACTGGGTCACCCGCCAGGAGAGAGTTGGCAATCGCCCGATGCTCCCGGCCCGAACGAGCGATGATTCTGGCCACCCCCTCTTCGTTGGCCCGGTCGAACAACAACGAATTAAACGCCTCCGACTGGAAGAGGGCGTCCAGCACTTTGCCGTATAGCTCGAAAAGCAACCGGTTGCCACAGGCGGCGGCGACGGAGTTGTGAAACAGGCGGTCGAGCTCTCGAAACTCGACAAGTGGCATCTCGTCGCTGAATTTTCGACCGACCGCCACGATGTCGGCACGTTCGGCGTCGGTGGCTCGAAATGCGGCCAGCTCGAAGATCGGCAGTTCAAGGACGCGTCGGGTCTCGAAAAGTAGACTGACGAAGTCCTTGCGCTCGTCGGAGACCGGGATCGAGACCTGGGGAAGATGTTCGGTCACGAACGAGCCATTGCCTCGTCGTTCGATCAGACCGAGCGACACCAGACCCGAAATCGCCTCCCGGACCGAGGTGCGGCCAACTCGGAATTGATCGGCGAGGATGCGTTCGGAGGGAAGGGCCGAACCGGGTGGGAGCTCGCCGCTGGTCAGCCTTTTGCTCAGTTCTTCACTAATCCGGGACGTGACAGTTGATCTGACGATCGGTTCGAACGCCCTTTGTTCGGTCACGAAATGCCTAGGGCGGCCATGCGTTGCTGTTCCTTCTCGATATCGAGCGGACGGATGATCGCCTCGTGGGCCTCATCGCCCCAGAGTTCTTCCGGTACGAGCCACATGACCTCGAACTCGAGCCCGTCGGGGTCCTTGCCGTAGAGGCTCATGTTGGGCCCGTGGTCCGAGGAACCGTAAAGCGCCCCGGCCGCCTTGAGCCTGTCCCGCATTTCGGCCAGTTCGTCGAGCGAACCGACCTCCCAGGCCACGTGGTAGAGACCGACGGTCGTTACCCCTGCTTGGGAGGCCGCCATCTGGTCACCTTTGGTGAAGAAGGCGATGTCGTGATGGTTCTCGGACTCGGCCGCCCTCATGAATACGAAACGGCCTTCGGGGTCCTCGACCATCGTTTCGAAGCCGAGGACTTCGGTGTAGAACTTCTGCTGGCGGCGGGCGTCGCGAACGTAGAGCACCGCATGATTCATCTTCCTCACACCCATCGTCGAGCTCCTTTTGGACTGATGGTCTGACAATAGTCCCGGGGGTCACGCCTCCGAGCCGTGGAGAAGATCGTTGAGCTGGCGGCGCCACTCAAGCGAGCACTTGTCCGATTGGGTGCTGACGACACCTGTGCGGGAGAACGGCAGTACTCCGGGGACTCGTTCGAGCATCCGCTTGTCCTCGGCGCCAATAGCCCGATCGAAGGCGATCACCTCGTCGCTGGGAACTGAGAAATCATCGTTGCGCCAGACGACGAAGGTGAAGTATGAGCTGACGTCGTCGATAGGCGCCGCCAACAACAAGATGATGTGGTTGAGCCCGGTCGTGTAGGAAATAGTGCTGCGAACCGTGAACGGGAGTTGGAAACCGGTCGTCATGTCACGTCCGACAACGGGTTCGGTCTGTCCGCTGGTCACGGTGGCAGACGGTGGGTTGGAGGCTCGGACCGCATACCGATAGCCGTAGAACTCGTCTTCCAGCATTTCGAGGTCGATGTGAGCCACCCGCCGGTCCTGACCGGTGCCAAATGTCCCGGTGTGAACCCAGGGAAAGTGGGCGATGTCCAAGAAGTTGTCGGTCATACGAGTGGCTGAGGACGTCCACATCTCGACCGGAGTGTTGATCCGCCGGTAGGTTTCATCTTCTTCCTCGGTCACCTTGGGAATATCCACCTTTGGTTCTTCCAGAGCCAGCCAGATCAGCCCGTATTTCTCGCTGACCGGGTAACAGACCAGGTCGGCCGGTCGGGGAGTGGGGACGTCGGGTCCGGCAGAGGGAATTCCCACGCAACGACCACCCTCTCCGAAGGCCCAACCGTGATAGGCGCACGTCAACACACCCTTGTCGACGGAGCCGATGGAAAGCGGTGCTTCCCGGTGGGGGCAGCGGTCGCGAGTGGCCAGGGCTTGACCGGTTGGATCGCGCCAGAGCACTACCTGCTCGCCCAGAAGCCGGCGAGCGACCGGTCCGGCGTTGAGCTCATGGGAGGTGGCCACCCCGAACCAATAGTGACGAAGCACCGGATTATCGGTGAAGGTGGTCATACCATCAGACCATAGCACCGGGTGTCTACGTCCTAACATACGCTCAGTGAGCCGCCGTCCCGTTGACCTGATGGCCACGGGAACGGTCATTACCGTCGATGAGCAGCGACGGATCATCACAGACGCTGCCGTCGCCGTCGACAACGGTTGCATCGTGGCCGTGGGCAAGGCAAAGGACTTGGAAGGCGCGTTCTCACCGTCAACGCTCCTCGGCGGACCCCATGAGCTTGTGATCCCTGGCCTCGTCAACACCCACCAACACCTCACTGGTGACGGGCTGATTCGTTCGGCGATACCCGACACCGCCGGAATGGATCAAGCGATCTTCGACTGGGTGATGCCTGTTCACGAGGCACATGAACCCGAGGATGATTTGTTGACGGCGCTGCTCGGTTTGGCCCAGTCGCTGCTGGCCGGCGTCACTACTACGGTCGAGGCCGGCACCGTCGCCCACCCTGAAAAAGTGATCGAGGCATTTCGCCTTATCGGTGCTCGGGGCGTCGTAGGAACCTGGGGGCTCGACAACCGAGACGTTGCTTTCGCTCTGCCTTGGCAGCAGGTGCTGGAACGACAATCAACCGTCATCGACGCCTGCCGGAGCGAACCACTGGTCGATGGTTGGGTGACGCTGGTGGGTCACGATCTCATGTCCGACGAACTGGTGATAGGTGCTTCCCAACTCGCCGCCGAGCGTTCTGTCGGTTTGTCATTTCACATTTCGCCCGGTATTGCCGACGCCGATTCTTATCGGGCCAGAACCGGACGGCGGCCGATCAATCACCTACAGGAGCTCGGTGCACTCGGTTCCCACGTATTGCTGGCCCATGCCGTTCACCTCGACGACACCGAGTTGGAGACTTTGGTCGAATCGGGTGCTGCTGTCGCCTACTGTCCATGGGCCTACCTCCGGCTGGCTCAGGGTGTGACTTCGGCCGGCCGCCATCTGGAGATGGTCGAGCGGGGAGTACGGGTCGGTTTGGGGTGCGATGCCCTCAATGCGTCCGACACCATCGATCTGTTGCTGACGGCCCGACTGGCAGCAGGGCTGGCCAGAGATCGGACGGGTCAACCCGAACGATTCGGTGCCCACGACGCATTTGCGATGGCGACGATCGGGGGGGCGGAGGCACTCGGTTGGGCCGACCGGATCGGTTCGATCGAAGTCGGCAAACGGGCCGATCTGGTTCTTATTGATCGAGGGGGCGTCGGGTGGCAACCGTGGTCGCCCGATCCGGTCTTGCAGTTGGTTTGGGGGGCCGACGGCAGTTCGGTCACCGACGTCGTTGTCGACGGCCGGGTCGTTGTCAAGGACAGGACCGTCGTGACGGTCGATCTACCTGAATTGATCAAGAGCGCACAGTCGAGAAGCAGACGGCTTTTGGAGCGAGCGGGAGTCTCACCTAAGTCGCGTTGGCTGATTGTCTGACCATCCGACCAACTGGTAAAGTCGCACCTATGACGGAGACCTATCCGAACACACTGATCTTCGTCGATCTCCCCACCGACGATCCTCACAAATGTGGCGACTTCTACGCCGAGGTGTTCGGTTGGACGCACGAACCGAGGATTCCGGGCGTTTTTCACCGGATGGTGCCCGGTCAGAAGTTCTTGAACCCGGACGATGAGCAGAGCGAAGTGGGCAATCTCCACATAGGGATATTCAACGTCAACAATGCCCGGCCCCACCCCGAGATGGATGGAGTCGATCCCCGGGATATGGCCCCCGACGGCCGCAAGATCCGAATGTGGGTGTTGGTCAGCGCCGACGACTCGGTCGACCGCATAATGAGCACGGCCGAGCGACTGGGCGCCACCATCCTGTGGCGCAACCATTACTGGGCGCACTTCAACGGTTTTAACGATGCATTTCTCGATCCATGGGGAAACACGATCGTGACCTGGGCCAAGGGTGGCGACAATCCCCAAATCCCGGAGGGTTTCACCGATGAGTGAGCAACCGACATTTGACCTACACCCCAATCAGCCCCGCTGGACCCACATCGCATTGCGGGTCAAGAATCTCGAGGCTTCGATCGACTGGTACGAGAAGCACACTCCGTTAGAGGTCCTGTCCCGTAACAAAGATGACACCGGCTACGGCGCCTGGCTTGGTGACCCCGACGGAAGGGACATGCCCTTCGTGTTGGTGCTCGCCCAATTCTTTCCCGACAAGGACCCGTTTGCCTTCGCTCCCCAAGAGCGGCTGTGGCCCTTTGCCCATATCGGCATCGAACTGGCAAGCAAGGAAGCCGTCGACGCCATGGCCGAGAGGGGCAAGGCCGAAGGGACGCTCAGCTTTGGTCCGATGCAGATGCCACCTCCGATCGGGTACATCTGCTTTGTGGAAGACCCCGATGGCAATACCGTCGAGTTCTCCTATGACCAAGGGGTCTATGCCACAGCCCGGGATGTGTGGGGTTCTGACTGACCCCGCGACAGGTCGTACTCAACTACCTCGCAGCTTTTTCCACCGGTCAGCCGGACCTCATCGCGTCATTCGTCAGCGAGGACTTCGAGAACCGGCACACCAGCGCCCTTGGTGAGTCGACCTCCGGGAAGCAGGCTTACCGTGACCGTCTGCCCGCATTCCTTGCGGACTTCGCAGGAGCGGCCTACCAAGTGCTAAATGTGATCTCCGAGAGTTCCGTAGTTGCTGTGTTCTACCGATTCACTGCCGACCACGGCGGCGTACCCATCTCCTTGGAGGGCGCCATGCATTTGGAAGTTTCCGGTGGGTTGATCGGCAGCCGGGTCGATTACTGGGATGGCTTGACCTTTCTCAGCCAAACCAGCGTGAACAACTAGTGCACCGTCTGACAAATAATCGCCACGTCTCGACGGCCGATACGAAGACGCTATTTGCCAGACGGAGCACTAGAACGCGAATCAGAAAAGCGGCCAGGGCATCTTGTTGGGCAGCCCCGAACGAATCGTGATCGCTTCACCCGCTTCCTGCACCTCGGCGTATAGACGTTCTTCGTCGACGGTGGTGCAGCGGTAGTTGTCGACCACCTTTTGACCATCGACGAAGACCGTATGGACGCTTCGTCCGTCGGCAGACCAGACGAGTTGGTTGACGACATTGAGGAGTGGCCGCCACTCCGGCCGGTCGGTGTCGTGGAGCACCAGGTCCGCCTTCTTACCTACCTCGATCGCACCAATCTCTGCTTCCATCCCCAGTGATCGGGCGCCTCCCAGGGTGGCCATCTCGAAGGCTCGCTCGGCGGGAAACAAATCGGGGTCCCTTCGTGCGTCCTTGAAGAGCCCGGCGACTAGATAGGTGGCTCGATACATATCGGAATAATTGGAGGCGTTGTTGCCGTCGATGCCGATTGAGACGTTGACCCCTCGCTCCACCATCTCGGGGAATTTGCCGATCTGGGTCACCCCGTATGCCACCTTGAGAGCCGTCGTCGGGCAGTGGGCGACGCTGGCACCGTGTTCAGCAATGAGACCGATCTCCTCGTCGTCGACATAGACGCAGTGGGTCATGCAGACGTTTTGGTCGAGTACTTCCAACTCCGCCAGATGCACCATCGGTCGGTGACCGAACTCTTGTAAGAAACCGGCCGGGTCGGTGGGGGCCGGGGACATGTGGAAGTTGAGACCGGTGCCGTGTTCATCAGCCAAATCCTTGGCGGCACGCCAGAGCGGATCCGAACACGTGGTGTGGCCGACCACGATTGACCAGGCCCGCAGCCGATCGTTTGCCACCGAACGATATTTGTCGAGCACGTCGATGAGGTTGGCGATCGCCTGGTCCGTCGTCTGGCGATATCGGGAGGGCTCGGGCGGCAGGTCCCAGACCCATTTGCCGAAACACCCCCTGATTCCGGTCTCGGCAAGCGACTCGACCACCTCGTCGACGTAGTGCACCGTCCCCGCTTCCAGAAACGTGGTCGTGCCACTCTTGAGCATCTCGACCGCCGCCAGCCGGGCCGAGAGGGCCTCGTCCTTTGGGGTGTGGACCGAGTAGAGGGGGACCAGCCATTCGAAGACGTTCTCGACAAAGGGAGTGTTGTCTGGCACATAGCCACGGGTGAGAGGCTCGCCGGTGATATGGATGTGGGTGTTGACAAGACCGGGAACCACCACCAGTCGCCGTCCGTCGATGGTCTCGACGGCTTCCCAAATGTTGGTCACCTGAAGGGTCTTGCCGACTGCCGCGATCCGATTGCCGACTATGGCCACTGCACCGTCGCTGATGACTTCCCGGCGTTCATTCAAGGTCACCACCAACGCGTTGACGATGAGGGTGTCGGCGCGTTCTTTCACACCGATCGCTCCGCCACGATCACAGCCGAGCGCTTGACGGTCTCGACCAACCGAGCGTTGACGAACCCGACTTTCTTAAGCAAGCTGGCCGTCGCCTCGGCGGTATAGACCGAACCCTTCCGGGTGTTGGCCACCATTGCCAGACCAAGAGCCAAAGCCGAAGGCGGGCCCCGATGGTCGTCGTTGAGGAAGTACTCGGCGACCAGCAAACGACCACCCGCATCGAGCCAGTGATGGGTTCGGGTCAGGAGGAAGATGGCGCGGTCGGGAGTTTCGTTGCGAACCACGTTGCCGAGAATCGCCAGATCGAAATCGTGCTCGGGTAGCTCGACCTCGTGGTAGTCACCGGCGATGAGCTGGCACCGCCCCGAAATGCCAAACGCTTCGCACCGCTCCTGGGCCACTTCCAGGACGGCTGGGAGCTCCACGATCACAGCCGTGGCTTGGGGGTTGTTCTCGAGGAAGGCAATCGTCCAAGGAGCACCACCTGCACCCAAATCCAAAACGCGCCCGACCGGACCCAACTTGGCGGCCGCCAGCCGGGCAGCCCGCAGTTGGGTGAGAAAGCTGGCGTGTGCCAAAACGCGGTAGAAGCCACCTTCGTCGCCGTCGACGTCGTGCGGTGGCACCGCCCCCCGCAAAGTGGTGTCCAGTTGTGGCCAATTCTCAACTCGGCCCGGCGAGGTAAGCACCAGATCTCCCAAATATCTGTCGCTGTCGGCCACCAACAGCACCCGGCTGGTCTTGTTGAGCCAATAACCGAAGCGATCGCCCTCTAGAAGCGACATGGCCACCAGCGAATCGCAAAGCAGACCCATCCGGTCTTCTGGTATTCCCAGATCGGCTGAGAGATCATCGAGCCGGCGAGGACCTTCGACGAGGCGCTCGAAAACCTTTAGCCGGACGGCCGCCACCAGCGCCCAGTAGAAGGCATGGCCGCCGATGACTTGCCAGACGAGGGCCGGTTCGGGTTTCTCGTCCCAATCGGTGACGGACTGGTCCCAGCGGGGGTAGGTATTGGTCCCGCCCTTCACGGAACCAGCAGAATTTTGCCGGCGTGGTCCGAAGCGAGCATTCGCTGCTGAGCGGCGCCTGCCTCGACCAACTCGAACCGGGAATCGACGATCGACCGGAATCCGCCGGATATCACTGCGGCCAGCATGCGTGCGAACTCTTCATACCGATATGGGTCGCTCCCCAAGAACTTGATTCCCATGTGATAGGCATAGCCCAGATTGATCGGCACCTCGTTGCCGGTTGTGTTGCCGACGAATACCAGCCTCCCCCGGGGTCGGAGGGCAAATACCGATGACTCCCACATTGCGGGTCCGACGTGGTCGAGGACCATGTCGACGCCATGCCCCGAGGTGACCTCCCGCACGAAACCGACGATGTCACCGGTGCGATTATTGATGGTGTGGTCGGCGCCGAGGGTCTTCGCCCAGGTCTCCTTTTCAGATGATCCCGCCGTTGCCAGCACCGTGGCCCCAACGCTTTTGGCGAACTGGATTGCCGCTGAGCTGACCCCACTGGCGGCGGCGTGAATGAGGACGGTCTCACCGGAGCTCAGTCCTCCCGTGTCGAACAAGGCGTGCCAGGCAGTGGCGTATACGGTCGGGATGGTGGCGGCCTGTTCCAGGTCGTAACCGTCGGGCAAGCGGTGGATGTGGGTGTGTGGTGCCAGACACAGCTCGGCATAGCCACCATCGACGGTGCCCCCGATGATCCCCAGCACCCCATACAGGTCACCCATGCCGGCGTATTTGGAGCCATTTGGGACCTCCGACAGCGAGGGATCGATGACCACCCGGTCGCCCATCGCCAAGCCGTCTACCTCCGTGCCCAATCCGATAATCGTCCCCGCGACGTCCATGCCGGAGATGTGGGGGAACACGAATCCCGGCATTGTGAACCAACCATTCCGCTGTACCACATCGAGCCGGTTGAGAGAGGTGGCGGCAACCCGCACGACCACGTCGTGGGAGCCCGGGTTCGGGTCGGGGACATCGGTGTACCGAAGGACCTCGGGTCCGCCATGCTCGTTGTAGAGGACTGCCTTCACCGGTCATTTCCCGTGGTCAGATATTCAGACCATATCAACCTGCGCGACGGCCTGGATGGTCGGTTTAGGCTGCCGGCAGCGTTTATGTCGAGGATGCAGCGCAAGCGGTTCAGCGAACCTAACGACGTTCGCACCTTCCCCAATGGACGGGTCGACGTCGTGTTGCTTGACGATCTGGCGGTAGGCCGAATGACGTATGAACCTGGATGGCGCTGGTCCAACGACGTCAAACCCATCGCAGGTACCGAAAGCTGCCAGTACCACCACCGCGGCGTCACGCTGGAGGGACGCCTGCGTGCCCAGATGGTGGACGGGACCGAACTGGAGGTCGGCCCAGGCGACATCTTCGAGATACCACCCGGTCACGACGCTTGGGTGGTGGGTGATGAACCTTGGGTTTCGGTGGACTTCACCGCGATGGGTAACTTCGGACGAAGTGCCGAGCAGCGAGGAGAGCGAATTCTGGCGTCGGTCCTTGTCACCGACATCGTCAACTCGACGGCGACAGCCGAGACGCTGGGCGAGACCCGGTGGCGAACCCTCCTCCGTGCCCACAACGAACAGGTGAACTTCGTGTTGGATCGCTTCTCCGGCCGTCTCATCAAGACCACCGGTGAAGGTGCCCTCGGTCTCTTCGACGGGGCCGAGCGGGCGGTGAGGGCTGCTCAGGAACTGCACCAGGTGCTGATGCCGGTCGGTCTCAAACTACGGGCAGGAATCAACACCGGCGAGGTAGAGGAGGTCC
>Ga0247727_10016299_pt1 | contig 12021 bp, 10 predicted proteins | sample WisWelCaveWW1625_FD_202498 | JGI IMG/M metagenome (GOLD analysis project Ga0247727, IMG submission 202498) | Biofilm microbial communities from Wishing Well Cave, Virginia, United States - WW16-25 | ecosystem: Environmental > Aquatic > Deep subsurface > Groundwater > Cave microbial mat | place...
GCAGAGCAGTTGACTCTTAATCAATTGGTTGAAGGTTCAAGTCCTTCCGGGGTCACAAACAAGGGTCCAAAACTGGGCCCTTTTTGATTCCTCGAGGCATAAGTTAAGATCGGGCCATGCCACCTCGAATGCTCCGCGCCTTTATCGCTATTGAGCTTTCTTCGACATTACGGCAACAATTGGGCGAAGTAATAAGCCAATTGAGTCGAAGTGTGCCGCCGCGCTCGGTGAAGTGGGTGGCCGCCGATGGCATTCACCTCACTCTCAAATTTCTAGGCGACACGCATGAGGTGAAGATTGCCGGTATTCGTGACGGCCTGATGCGCGCCACTCGACCCATCGTGCCTTTTTCGTTTTCAGTCAGCGGCCTGGGATGCTTCCCGAATATGAAACAGCCACGAGTGGTGTGGGCGGGGATCGAGCCGGAGGGCGTGAAAGCCCTGCGTCAATTGTGGAAGTCGGTTGAAGATCAGATTGCGCCTCTGGGCTACCCAACCGAGGCGCGGGGTTACTCGCCGCACCTCACGCTGGGCCGTGTCCGGCGCGAAGCCTCCCCAGCAGAGGCGGCTCAAATTGGCGAGGCTGTCCGCGTCGCTCCCCACGTTGCCTTTGGCCCGGAGGCTGTGAGCGCCGTCTCGCTGATGAAAAGCGAACTACGACCGGGCGGCCCAATTCACACATCATTGTTTGTCGTCAAACTGATTTGAATTCACAATGCTGAAGAAACTTTATCTGCGCGACGTTGGCGGGAACATCACCGGTGATGGGCGTCGGGTGCGGCCCGGCCTGCTCTACCGGTCGAGCGACCTCCACCGGTTGACGAGCAGTGATGGCGACCACCTGGAACGACTCGGTCTTCGCCAGATCATAGATTTGCGCGAGCCGCACGTCGTCGCCGGCCGCCCGGATCGGTTTATGGTTCCCGCCGTCACCTTTCTGCCAGTTAAGCTCGGCGCGTTTGAGAGCCTCAAGCCACTGGATATTTTGCGCGGGCGGGTGGCTTGGGCGTCGCTGGTGCACGACCGTCTGTACCGCCGATATTTTGGAACTCAATAGCGATCACCTGCGGCGCTTTTTTGAGTTGCTGTGCAATGGCGAACTGCCCGCCCTCGTTCACTGCACGGCGGGCAAGGATCGGACGGGGTATTTGTGGCGATGTTGGAATTGGCGCTGGGGGTTTCGCACGAGCAAATCATCCAATCGTATATGGCGATCATGCCGCACCTTGAGCTTTATTTTCCGCGCCGGATTCGCTGGTTGTTAGAGAAGATGAATGTGCCCCGGCTGGCTTACGCAGTGGAGCCACAGTACATGGCCGGATTGCTCGATCATGTTCAGCAGAAATATGAGGACGCTGAACCTTATTTAGAGACGATTGGTTTCATGCGGTTGGACGAATTGCGGGCAAGGTTTCTGGAACGGGATTAAAATAGAGTAACCCTGTCAGGCAGGCGGGGTTATACATTCCGAGACACCTGTCTCAGGAGGTGTTCATGCACTAACAGCGAGCGGTTTTCGGCCCCACCCTTTGACGACGTAAGTTGATGCCAACAATGTTTTGGCAACATTGCCAGCGCCCGCTGGCTCAAATTGTAAGGAGGAGTGTATGGCAACTTCAAGCGCAAAAGCGCCGGCTACCCCCGAAGTTTTCACTCGTAAGGCCTCCGGCTTGGTGCGGGTGATGTCACCCTATTCGGCCTTCGTGTATAACATTCTAACGATGGGTCTGATCTTCCCCTGGACGTATCTCTGGGCGCCCGGCGCTCTGCCCGGTGGCAACTTGTTCTGGGGGATCATTCTGGCCACCCTCATCGAAATTCCCATCGCCTACGCCTACGTCTGGCTGTCCACCGCCTTGCCCCGCTCCGGCGGCGACTATGTATTTCAGAGCCGTGTCTTCGGCGGCGGCATCGCCTTCACCGTTGTGATGTCCGGGTTCGTGATCTGGATTTTGCAATGGGTGGCGCTCTCTGGCTGGCTCGTCTCGTATCTCGGCTTTGCCCCGCTCTTCCTCGGCCTGGGGGCGACGATGAACAATGCCGCCCTCTCCAACATTGGCCTGTGGTTCACCACCGCGAATGGCATTATCATCACCAGCATCGCCAATGCCCTGCTCTCGCTAGTGGTGCTGGTCAGCGGCTTTAAGAATTATGTGCGCTTCCAGCACGTGATGTGGTGGGGGACCCTGCTGGCATTTGCGGTGATGTTCTTAGTGCTGTTCACCACCCCGGCCTCGGTATTTGTGGAACGGCTCAACGCCTTCGCCGTGGCCTCGGGTGGGGTGGAAAATTTCTACCAGACCGCCGTTGACGCCGTGACCGCCGCCGGCATTGATCTCAAACCCTCGTTCAGCCTGTGGGCGACGCTACTGGTGGCTCCCATCGCCTGGACTTCCCTGCAATGGGCCACTTATTCCGCCCAGCAGAATGGCGAGATCAAAGATGCCCGCAACTTCAACGCCCAAACCTTCATCATGGTCGGCTCGCTGGTCGTCACCGGGTTGTTGTTGGCGCTCCTGGCCCTCGGCATCGAACGCCTGGCGGGCAGCGAATTTTTGTATGTGGCCGGGGCGGGCTATTGGTCACTCATCGGCGAAGCGACGATCAATGGCTTCTACTTGTGGCCGAACATCCTCGCCGTCGCTGTCACCGCCAGCCCGCTGGTGGTTCTCATCATCGGCCTCGGCTACATCCTGAACGGCTTCCAGATCGTCTGTAACTGTTATATCGGCATGACGCGGGTGCTGGTTGCCATGTCGCTCGACCGGCTTCTGCCCGAATGGTTCAGCAAAGTGGACGACAAACTGCACACGCCTGTCAACGCCCACATCGCTTACTTTCTCGCCAGCATCCCCGTCATCCTGGCCTACAACCTCGTGCCAGGCTGGGTGGGCCTGACGCTCGGTGTGACCTTCGGCTGTGGCTACGTCTTCGTCGTCACTTGCATTGCCGGAGCAATGCTCCCCTATCGGGCTAAAGATTTGTACGAGGCCTCGCCGGGTTCTAAATACAAACTCGGCGGCTACCCAATGGTGACGGTGATGGGTGTGCTCGGCGGTGTACTCGGCACGATCATGGTGCTGGCCTTCCTCTTCTCGCCCGCCCTCGGCGTGCTGGGCAACTGGAACTTTGAAGGCTTCCCAGCCAACCTCTGGGCGCAGATCATCGCCATTGCCGTCATCGTCGTCTCGTGGGTAATCTATGTGGTGATGAAGAACAGCCAGAAGTCCAAAGGCATCAACGTGGATTACGCCTTCAAGGAAATTCCGCCAGAATAGAAATCAGAAATTGGAGATTAGAGATTGGATGGAGGCCGGAGTGCTGGAAGCAGTCTCCGGCCTTCGCATTTACGTTTCACCATTCATGCCTCTTCCAACCCACACCCAGATTGTCATCATCGGCGGCGGCATCGCCGGATGCAGTATTGCCTATCACCTCGCCCAACTCGGGCAGACCGACGTCGTCCTGCTCGACAAAGGCGAACTGACCAGCGGCTCGACGTGGCACGCCGCCGGACTGCTCACCCACTTTCACACCTCGCCCGCGCTGATGCGAATGCGAAAGTACAGCATTGACCTCTACCGCCAATTGCAGATTGAGGCCGGGCATCCCATTGGCTGGAACGAAGTCGGTAGTTTGCGCCTGGCCTCCAGCCCCGACCAGTTTAAGTTTTTGCAGAGACAAGTAGGGATGGCGAAAGCCATCGGCCTCAACGACGGTATCATTTCGCCCGCCGAAGCCCTGCGCCTCTTCCCCCACATGACCGACGAGAGTCTGTACGGCGCGATTTATTTGCCTAACGATGGACACGTGGACCCGAACGGGGTGACGATGGAACTTGCCCGCCGCGCCCGTGAACTGGGGGTCAAAGCGATCACCGACGTGCGCGTGGTCGGTATTGATCTATCCCCAACCGGAGAAGTCGTCGGCCTACGAACGGATCAGGGCGCGATCAAGACTCAAACCATCATCAACGCCGCCGGGATGTGGGGGCGGCAGGTCGGCGCAATGGCCGGCGTGGATTTGCCGATGACGCCCCTCATCCATCAACACGTCGCCACCAAGCCAATTACTAATCACCAATTACCAAAAGATACGCCCTGCCTCCGCGACCCTGAGAATCTCTTTTATCTGCGCGAAGAACAAGGCGGCTTTTTGATTGGCGGTTTTGAGCGCGAGCCGGTCGCCTGGTCGGTGGGCGGCGTCGCCTGGGATTTCACCAGCAAGTTGTTGCCGCCGGATTGGGAACTGTTCGGGCCGATCATGGAGGGGGCGATCAAACGCATCCCAATTTTGGAAAAGGCCGAGATGCTTCATCTCGTCAACGGGCCAGAGGCCATCACCCCTGACTCGCGACCCCTGCTTGGGCCAGTGCCGGGTGTGCCCGGCTTTTGGGCGGCGTGCGGCCTCTCGCACACCGGCTTCGGCGCGGGTGCGGCCATTGGCGACATTATTGCGAATTGGATCGTGAACGGCGAGCCGCCTTACGATGTGACCGAAATGAACGTGCGCCGCTTTGGCCCGATCGTGGGAGACCGCGCCTATGCCGCCGAACGTGCGCGCGAGTCGTATAAGTATTACTACGTCCTGCGCTACCCGCACGACGAAAACGAATGGGCGCGCGAAAAACGCCTCAGTCCATTGGATTCAAAACTGATGACGCTGGGCGCTGTCTTCGGCGAGAAGAACGGCTGGGAGCGGGTGAACTATTTTGAGCCGGGTCAACCCGGGCGACGGATGGGGGCGGAACAAAAGGGTTGGGGCTGGAGGCGGCCACCCTTTTTTGATCGGATCGGTGAGGAGCATCGGGCAGTACGCGAACGAGTCGCTCTATTCGACATGACTTCGTTCGGCAAGATTGACCTACGCGGGCCGGGTGCGCTGATGTTATTGCAGAGATTGTGTGACAACGATGTGAATAAACCGGTCGGTAGTGTGATCTACACCCAGCTTCTCAACGAGCGCGGCGGCATCGAAAGCGATCTGACCATCATCCGAATGGGCACGGATCATTTCCGCGTCGTCACCGGCAGTAATTTTGTGGCGGGCGATCTGGGTTGGATTCGGATGCACGTAGGGGCGTTGAATTCAACGCCCCTACAGATCGTGGAGGTCACCGAGGACTGGGCGACGGTTGGACTGTGGGGGCCGCGCGCCCGCGAGGTGTTGCAGACGGTGACGCGCGACGATGTCTCCAACACCGCCTTCCCTTACATGACGGCGCACACCATCCACATCGGCGGCGTCCCCGTGTGGGCACAACGAGTCACCTACGTTGGGGAATTGGGTTGGGAGCTTTATATACAACCGAATCAGACCGGGGCCGTGTGGGATGCACTGATAGAGGCGGGCCAACCCTTCGACATCCACCCCGCTGGATACAAAGTGCTCGACTCGCTTCGGCTGGAAAAGGGCTATCGTTATTGGAGCGCCGACATCACGCCCTCGGAAAATCCTTATGAGGCCGGGCTGGGCTTCTGCGTGAAATTGAATAAGGGTGACTTCATTGGGCGGGAGGCGTTGATGAAGGCGAAGGCAGAGGGGGTGAAACGAAAACTCTGCACCATCACCCTCGATGAAGACGCACTGCTATACGGCGGCGAAGCCCTATTTGCGGACGACCAAATCGTCGGGCGCTTGCGGAGCGGCGGCTGGGGGTATACTGTCGGCAAGTGGATCGGCTATATCTATCTGCCGCTAGAGCTGGCGAAACTCGGCCCACTGCATCTCGAAGTCGAGGCGTTCGGCGAACGTTTCAAGGCGCAAGTGGCGGCGGATGTGTTGTACGATCCGCAAGGTGAGAGGTTGAGACAGTGAGGATCCCCAATGACAACTTCCAATTTCAGCCTCGAACTCGATCACCTCGTCGTCTTCACCGCCGTAGATGCGCCGGAGGCCAAGGCGCTTGAGGGCATTGGCCTGCAAGGGTTCGGCGGCGTCACGCGCCACGGCGATCTCGGCTCGGCCTCTACCTCCTTCTTCTTCTCTAATCTCGTTTATCTGGAGCTGTTGTGGATTCACGATGAAGAAGCCGCGCGGCGAAATTTCGAGCCGCTGACCATGAACACGATTCCGCGTATGCACTGGCGCAAGAGCGGCGCCTCGCCGATCAACCTCATGCTTCGCCGCCGTCAACCAGGCGCGACTGACCCACCGCCATTTCCCTGCCAGCAACTTCAACTGCCGAATGGCGCGTTCGTTGCCTTCAACGGTGAAGTTCTGGCTGAGCCCTGTTACGGCCTCGTCCCCGAAGAGATGTCGTTTCGCGGCTTCCGCGCCAACATTCAAGACCTGCCCCATCCGCTGGAAGTCAAAAACCTCACTGGGGTTGCCGTCTCTGTCACGAGCGCCGGCCTTTCCCCCATTGCCCAACTACTTTCTCAGAATGGCATCGTCAGTTTCGAGTCGGGATCGTCGCCGTTGGCGACGCTGACGTTTGATGGCGGCGCACAGGGGAAGTCGGTGGACGTGAGGCCAACTTTGCCGCTTGTGCTGTACGCCTGAGGTGAATTCGATTTTTGCCTTGAAATCAAGCCAAATCCTGGGCTTCGGCGATATTGCTTCTGTGCCGAAGGGCATTTTCAGCGGCTTTTTCGATGAATTCACATCAGCCGTGCTGTATTACTGACTCACCTTACGCAAGCACCCTGAGCGGAGCGGCAGGGGCGTTCTTCGGCTACGTGCATCGCGGCGATGCCTGCATCGCCGCGATGCCTTCCGCTTAGAATGCCCCTGCCGCAGGCTTTGCAATGCAAAGCACGTCGAAGGGGGCGCTCCCGCGTAAGGTGAGTTACTGACACGATGAAAAGTCTTTCCTTGATTTCTCTGTTGGCGATTCTGGCGCTCACTGCTTGCAATGCGGTGCGGTTCGGCACGGTGCCGGGCACTAAAGTTGTCGAAGTCGTGAATCCTGTCTCCACACCGTGGCGGACCAGCGTTCCAACCCCAACGCCTGCAGCCACGGTTGTGACAGCGGCGGAGTCCGAATCAGCAGTCACGCCGGCCCTGCCAGGTACGCCATCGGAGACACAAGCGCCGACGATCCAAGAGTATCCCGTTCCCCCCGGCTCTCGTCCACACGATGTCGCCCCCGCGCCCGATGGATCGGTATGGTACACGGCGCAAGCCACGGGCGAGTTGGGGCGGCTCGACCCGAGCACTGGCGAGACTCATCACATCAAGTTGGGGGCCGGGTCAGCGCCGCACGGCGTCATCGTCGGGCCGGATGGCGCGGCCTGGATCACGGACAGCGGCCTCAACGCCATTGTACGAGTCGATCCGGCCACCGAGGAAGTAAAAGTCTTTCCGCTCAACTCAAGTTATGCCAATTTGAACACGGCCTCATTCGACGGGGACGGCGTATTGTGGTTCACCGGGCAGAGCGGAGTCTATGGACGACTCGATCCCGACGTGGGACAAGTCGAAGTCTTCAACGCGCCGCGCGGGCGCGGGCCATACGGGATCACAACGACGCCGGATGGGATCGTCTATTACGCCTCGCTCGCCGGAAGCCATATCGCCCGAATCGATTCGGAGAGTGGGGCCGCGACTGTGTTGGAGCCGCCGACTCCGGGACAGGGCGCGCGCCGTGTGTGGTCAGATTCAAAAGGCAGCATTTGGGTGAGTGAATGGAATGTGGGGCAAGTGGCAGTATACGATCCGGTTTCGGGGGCGTGGCGCGAGTGGCGGCTTCCCGGCGCAAGCCCGAAGGCTTATGCGGTGTACGTGGATAACCGTGACATCGTGTGGCTGAGCGACTTTGGCGCGAACGCGCTGGTTAGTTTTGATCCGGCGGCAGAAAGTTTTCAGGGCTTCACCCTCCCAAGCTCTCCGGCCAACGTCCGGCAAATTCTTGGCCGACCCGGCGAAGTGTGGGGGGCCGAGTCAGGCGCGGACAAATTGGTTGTGATCAGAACAGGACAATGACCATCACCATCGAACAAATTGTTAACCGCATCAGTGATTGGCAAGGCAAGTCCATCGCCGTTCATCCCTTGAGCGGCGGCCTCACCAATACCAATTATCGTGTCGAAGTAGACAGCGTCCCCTACGTAGTCCGCATCCCCGGCGCCAACACCGATCTACTGGCAGTGGATCGGACGAACGAGTATCACAACACCAGAGCCGCCGCCCAAGCCGGAGTCGGCCCCACCATCGCTCACTATCTTTCGGATGCCAATGTGATGGTGCTGGAGTTCATTCACGGGCAAACAATGTCCATCCCAACATTGAAAGAGCCGGGGATGCCGACGCGCATTGCCGAGTCGCTAAAGAAACTCCACGCCGGGCCGCGCTTCCTCCACGACTTCAATATGTTCCGCCTCATCGAATTCTATTTGAAAGTGGCCGACGAACACGAAGTCCGAATCCCGGATCGTTTCCGCGACTACATGGCCGCCGTCTCTCGGATTGAAACCGCCTTTGCCCATCATCCCCTGCCCGCCGTGCCGTGCCACAACGATCTGCTGGCTGAGAACTACATTGACGACGGGGAGAGGCTGTGGATCGTGGACTACGAGTACAGCGGCAACAACGACCCGACCTTTGAATTGGGCAACACCTGCCAGGAGCAACAATACGATGAAGCCCGCATCGTCGAAATGTGCGCGGCCTATTTCGGCGAGCCATACCCCGACAAACTGGCGCGGATGAAGCTGAACATGATCATGTCCGACGTGGGCTGGACGTTGTGGGCGGCGATACAAGCCAACATTTCGACCATTGACTTCGACTTCTGGGGCTGGGCGGTGGAACGCTGGGGCCGGGCGACGGCCAAGATGGATGGGTCGGACTTCGAGGGGTGGTTGGAAGCGGTTTGAAGTTATTGACGAGCGGCATTAATGAGCCAAACCCTATCCGAACTGGCTTATGAAATCATCCCTGCGCTGCAAAGCGGCGACTCGGAGCGAATCGCCAGAGCATTGGCGCAATTGCAGACGTTTTCTTTAGACTCACAACAACGTCGTAAACTGGCTGATGAACTGGCTAAAGAGTTGAGCCATCAGCAAATTATCATTGAGGGTAATGGCAATGTCCTCGGCGACAACAATATCGTTACTGTTGTCCAGAACGATCAGAATGCGGCTGAATTAACTAAAGAGATTGGTCAACTACTTGAGGCTCAGCGCGAGGCATTGACTCGCGCTCAATTCATCAGGGGCCTGGTTGTTCTTGGCGCAGTTATTATTGTGACGATTACCATCTTTGCTTTCGTTGTCAGAATTCCACCACCACCAACCCCAACTGTTGACAACACATCTCTCCCGGTGTTGCCTGTCTCACCATCTTCTCCGGCAGGTCCAACATTGACCCTATTGCCGTCTTTACCTCCCACTCCTGCTTGCGGCCTTGCCTTGCCAAACGCCCCCCCTCAACTTGTTAGCGAAGAAACTGCTTCTTTGGACATTGACGTGGTTGGGGAGCCAATCCGGGCTTTGGCCTATGACTCGTACACTGACATTCTTTGGATAGGAACAGATAAGGGTTTAGTTCAGTTTGATCATAGACCTGGAAGCGGGTGGAACACGGTTGAGGAATTACCAGCAGGGTTCTCCATAGCCGCATTAGCGATTGGCGAAAAAGGCTTGATATGGGCTGGGGGCCCTCAAGGACTGGTATCAGTGGCTTCGGATGGCGCAGTAACCGAAGTTTCCTCCGAAGACTCATCTCAGACACAAGAGATTAATGCGCTGGCGGTTGCCGATGACAACAAGATATGGATTGGCTATTGGCGAATGCCTGGAATACCTGCTGAATTGAGCCTATACGATCCCGAATTGAAAAGTTGGTCGAAATGGGCAGATAATAGCGAGGCATCTCCTTTTATCAAAGTGACCAGCCTCAGCGTCGAAAATGGTGTTGTTTGGGTGGCGACAAACACTGGCGTGCGACGTTTGGATACAACTGTTACCGGAGGTCGTTGGGAAAAATATACAGCCGACCCAGGCTCGGGAGTGGGTGGTTACGCTTTGCCCGACAATGACGTGCGTGTGGTCGCGCCGCTGGCGGATGAGCGTTTATGGATCGGCACGTTTGCTGGGGCGATCATTTTGGACGAGGGCCAGGGCTGGATGCCCTTCGACGGCGCGCCGCCAATTCCGGCGAAAGCGGGTTGGCAAGCTGTCATTGTTGAGCGAGACGAGCCAAGATGGATAGGCACAAACTTCGGGTTATGGGGGCGTGCAGAGCGCCAAGGTTGTCCCGTCGAATGGGGTTCTGTGTTGGATGACGAGCAAATTTACACGCTGGCAATGGACACGGGGAAAGCAGGTACGTCTCGCCGCTGGCTGTGGATCGGCGGTTATGACGGGTTGTATCTGTGGCAACTAGATCCCCTGATGGAGTCACAATGAGAAATGAAAGGAGATAGACACTGCAAAAGGATTGATGTCTCGCCATAAATCGTAAATCTTGTTTCGCCTATCGTAGAAAGGAGAAAAAATGCATCAATGGAATCACATCCCATTTCAAACTCAAGATGGGGGCAGTCAGGTTGGCAATCTCGTAAGCCTGGGCACACGCCTCAGCCCCGGCGATATGATGTACTACCATTATGTACTCAGCAACTATCGGGAGGTTACATTCAGAGGCGCAACTGTCACGTTCGCTTATATTGTGCCAAATGTGCGGCGAAATTCTGTCCATGCACGATTGCTGCCGGAGCGCGACCTCGATCATCTGAATGACGAACAGATTGACTGGCTCATTCGTCGGTGCGCCCTCGAAATCTTACATGCACCTTCGGATGAAGAGCTGTCGCCACAGACGCAACAACTCATCGCCGATCTGTTACGCTCCCAGGAGATTCGCAAAACTTTCTATGACCCCACGGCCAGGGAAGCGTTGATTGCCAAGTACCAGATCACTGATGATGCGCAAAAGAAGCTACTGACCAGCGTCCCTGGGGATTTTATGGATGCTTGGCTATTGACAGTGGACATGGGGCATGGCGACCACGACTCCAACACTTACGTACTCTTTGAAACCGGCGAGCGGGGTTTGCCGCAGCCCGAATGGGTAACTGCTAGTTGGGACTATTTGGCACACTTCAGGGCCAATCTGGGCTTCTATACCAGTGAGGCCATGGTCTATCAGCGTGTTCTCGTTATAGCCCGTGAGCCACTTTCCGAATTAATGAATCGCACCCTACGCTTCTTAAGAGGGCAAGGCGCAGATGCCCGCCCCCTGGTGGCCCAGAATGCCGATGATTTGCGAGACAAGTTGAAGGGATTAATTGAGAACAAGTACCCTCTACCTGGCGGGTCGCACAACAGCGCTGAGAGTCAAGATCATAGTAGCTCGGAGCAATCAGCGACTTAGGGAGTCATAGATGCCATGAGCACAAAAGCAAAAAAACAAACAGGTAAAAAAGCAAGCCCGAAAGCTCAACCTTCTACCTCTTCGATCAAGATTGCCGGTGATGCCAATGTGATTGGCCATCATAACAAGGTGAGTGTAGTTAAGATTAAAAAAACTGGCGACTCAGTTGCGTCGGGTCAACGGGAAGAATTGATCGCTCTGATGCAAAATCTGCTCAAGCGCGTAGAAACACTGGAGCTTGAAGCTTGGGAACGAGAAGAAGTGGCAGGCAACTTGAGAACGGCCAAGAAGATGGCGCAAGCCAAAGAGCCGCCTAAAGAAAAGCTGGTGGATAAATTGACGGCAACGCAAAAACTCCTTGAGGCTGTGAAGGGCACAGCCACTGCCGCGGTAGGACTCGCCCCTTTCCTTCAGCAATTAGGGCAGGCAGTGGTGTGGGCAAGACAATGGCTCAACGTCCCCTGAATGAAGAGAGCGTTCAGGGAACCATCACCCGCTGGCTGACGTCTCACAAAAAACACAGCCCACGAATTTCTCGAATACTCACGAATTGATTCAAAATAATTCGTGTGAATTGGTGTGATTCGTGGCAAAGCAAGAAGGCCGCCATGAGAAACCGTCGCCGTCAACTGATCGCCCTCGCCATTCCCCTCGCCCTGTTTCTCGCTGCTTTGGTACCAATGGCCAACGTCCTCGCCTGCGG
>Ga0247727_10016300_pt1 | contig 12021 bp, 14 predicted proteins | sample WisWelCaveWW1625_FD_202498 | JGI IMG/M metagenome (GOLD analysis project Ga0247727, IMG submission 202498) | Biofilm microbial communities from Wishing Well Cave, Virginia, United States - WW16-25 | ecosystem: Environmental > Aquatic > Deep subsurface > Groundwater > Cave microbial mat | place...
CTTCGCCGCCGCCCAGCACGTGCAGAAGCGCGACGAGCCCAAGGCCGAGGAGTGACGCTCAGGCTGGTCCTCGAATACGACGGCTCGGCCTTCGTCGGCTGGCAGGTGCAGCGCGAGGGACGCAGCGTGCAGGGCGTGGTCGAGGCGGCCATCGGGAAGCTGTGCGGCGGCGCGGTGCGCGTCACCGCCGCCGGCCGCACCGACGCGGGCGTGCACGCGCGCGGGCAGGTGGTGAGCTTCGATCCGCCCCGCGAGCTGCCGCTGCGGGCCTGGAGCGCCGGCCTCAATGCGCTCTTGCCGGACGACGTGGCGTGCGTGCTGGCCGAGCCGGCGCCGCCGGGGTTCGATGCGCGGCGCTGGGCCCGGGGGAAGCGCTACGCGTATGCGATCCACAACGCGCCGTCGCGCTCGCCACTCTCGCGCCATCGCGCCTGGTGGGTGCGGCGGCCGCTCGACCTGGGCGCCATGCGCGCGGCGGCGTCGGCGCTGATCGGCAGCCACGATTTCTCCGCCTTCCGCGCCGCGGATTGCTGCGCGCGCACCGCCGTTCGCGATGTCCGCCGAATCAAGATCGACGAGGGCGTCGTGCTGCGCATCGAGGCCACGGCCTTCCTCAAGCACATGGTGCGCAACATCGTCGGCACGCTGGTCGAGGTGGGCCACGGCCGGCGCGGGCCGGAGTCGATGGCCGCGCTGCTGGCCGGGCGCGACCGGAAGCGCGCCGGCGTCACCGCGCCCCCACAAGGGCTGACGCTGGAGGAGGTCTTCTACCTGCCCGGTCTGGCCGACCCGCGCGCCGACCCCGAGGACGGCGGGTGAAGCGGCTCGACCCGGCGCGGCGGTCGGTGCGCCTCGCGGCCTGGGCCGCCACCATCGGGTTCGCCGCGGCGCTCTTGCAGACGCTGGCGCTGGTGCAGTTGGCGCCCTGGCTGGCCCGCGCGGCGCCAGCCGGCGATCTGGCCCAGGCGGCGTTCGGCCTCGGCGTCGCCCAGGTGGTCCTCGTGCTCGCCACGCTGGCAAGCGCCCGGCTGGCGCGCTTCCTCGTCGAGTTGCCCCGCGCCTGGGGCGCCGCCGCCGGCCTCTTCGGGGCCTTGCTCCCCGCGCTGGTCCTCGCCGCGGGCGACGGCGCGGCGGCGCTCTTGCCCTGGCCGCTTCTGGCGCTGCGGCTCGCAGGAGCGGCGGCCGCAGCGGGGGCGGCGGCGTGGGCGGTTGGTCCGGTCGCCTCCGGCTGAGTCCCAGGCTCTGGGAGGCCGTCCCCGCGAGCGCCAGCCCGTAGCGGGGCTGGGCCCCAGGCCCGGGCAGTCCGTCATCATGGGCTTGACAGCATATGGCACAATACCTATATGAGTGTCGTGGAGGTCATCCACACTGACGAGTTCGGCGGGTGGTGGGCTGCTCTCTCCGAAGACGAGCAAGAGGACGTCGCGCGCGTGGTTGAGCTTCTGCGCGGAGCGGGGGTCCTGCTCAAGTTTCCCTACTCGTCAGCGCTGGAAGGCACCGCTCTGGCCCTGCGCGAACTGCGGCCGCGGCAAGGTGCGAGCCCGTTGCGCGTCGTGTACGCGTTCGATCCGCGACGAGACGCTGTGCTTCTCATCGGTGGGGACAAGGGCGGCGACGCACGCTTCTACGACAGAATCATCCCGCGCGCCGAACGGATCTGGAAAGAGTACCTGGACGAGCAGGCGAAGGGCCTGCACGAGGAAAAGCCAATGAAGCTGCGCAAGTGGTCTGACACTCTCGCCAACAGCAAGCTGTCGCCTGAGCGCCGCGCACGCATCCAGGCCGAGGTGGAGCAGGAGCTGCTGGAGATGAACCTGCAGGAGTTGCGGAAGGCCGCCGGCGTCACCCAAGCCGACGTTGCCGCCAAGACCGGGATGGCCCAGGCCGACGTGTCGCGGACGGAGTCCCGCGAGGACCACCGCCTCTCGACGCTGCGCCGCTACGTCCATGCGCTCGGTGGCGAGTTGGAAGTGAACGCCGTGGTCAACGGCCGGCGTGTGCGTTTGGTCGGCGTCTGACCTTGGAGTGAACGCCCTGCGTTTCTCCACAGCCCTTGAACGCGGAGGTTCGCAATTGATTGAGGCTGCCCAGGATCTGATCGAGGCTTTCCTTGGCGCGGCCCTCTCCAGGGGCCTCTCTTTGGGGGGAACCGTCGAGCATCAATCTCAACTCGCTCCACACCAGCCGCACGCTTTGCCTCGGGGGAAGTGCGCTGCATACGTTTTCTCATTGTCGAACGCGTACGGGGCGAGCTGTCGGGCGGGCCCGCACCGTGTGCTGAAGGTGGGTATGGCAGGCCCTGGGAGCAATGCTCGGTTCCAGTCCCAGCATTATGGACTCAGCGCTCCGAGCACTTTGGCAGGGAGTGTTCTCCATGCGCGAATCGCCTGGCCCTATCTTGGGATTTCTCAGTTGAGCGAAGCGGAAGTGCGCAACTGGCTGCTGCGGAACACTGACCGCGACAACTTCTACCTGCGTGCAGAGGATAAAGCGGCGCTGCTTGAACTGGAGCGGTTTCTGAAGGTTCATCTCGGTCCCGCGTTTGAAGGAACCGCGCTGACCAGGAGGCGCAGCTCAAGAACGTGACGAGCCGGCCCCTCGTCCTCAGCGGATCGGTTCCGGGCCGCCGTCGGCGCCGAGGGGGTGAAGCCGCCCGGCGATCTCGATCGCGCGCCCTTCCTCGCGCAGCAGCGGCGCGAGCTGGAGCTGCGCGGCGCGCGTGAAGAGGGCGCGTTCGCCGCCGGGGAGCCGCGCGTAGAGCGCGTCACCCGCGCCCACGGCCAGGGTCGAGGGATCGATGGCCAAGGGCTCCCCGTCGAGGATCTCCGCCCGGAGCACGCCGCCCCGCGGCTCGATGGCGCGGACGAAGAACGCGGCGTCCTCCACGTCCACGTACGCCCAGTCCGTGCCCAGCCGGGTGGCCCAGCGGCCATCGACGGCGCGGTGCATGCCGCCGCGAAGCGCGCGCAGCGTCCGCTCGTGCTCCACGAGTTCGCCCCGGTGCCAGAACAGGCCCCGTCCATCGAGCCGGAGCCCGCTCTCTTCACGGAGCCTGCGCAGCTGCTCCTCGTCCATCGATTTCACCGTAGCGCCCGAAAGGCATCCATGCGAGGGTCGCGATCCCGGGAGGGACGATGACCGACATGCTGCTCGAGCGCCTCGAGGCCGCCGTCGCGACGCGCGACCTGCTCACGCACCCGTACTACCAGTCCTGGTCGATGGGCACGCTCACCATCGGCGATCTGCAGGCCTACGCCGCGCAGTACCGGCACCAGGTCGAGGCGCTGCCAAAGCTCTTGCGGGCGGCGCGGGGGCAGGCGCCGGACGTGCTGGCGGTCCACGCCGTGCAGCGCAACCTCGAGGAGGAAGAGGGCCGCGCCGCGCCCGAGGGCGGCCTGGCCGAGCCGCACGCCGAGCTGTGGGACCGATTCGCCCAGGGCATCGGGGGCGGGCAGGCCGACGCCACGCCGGCCACGCGCGCCGCGGCCGAGTCGCTGGCCTCCCTGGTCCGCGAGGGGCCCATCGAGGCGCTGGCCGCGCTCTGGGCGTACGAGGCGCAGACCGCGCGCGTCTCGGCCACCAAGCGCGCCGGCCTGATCGAGCGCTACGGCGTCCGCGACCAGCGCGCCCTGGGCTTCTTCGCCGTGCACGAGAAGCTCGACGTCCATCACGCCGCCGACCTGCTCGCCTGCCTGCGCCGCGCCTGCCGCAGCGAGGCCGACGTCGATCGCGCCTGCGCCGCCGCGCTCCGATCCGCCGAGGCGCAGTGGGCGTTCCTCGACGGCGTCGAGGCGTCGCGGCTCAGTGCATCGTCGCGGCCGGCCCTTCCCGCCGCCGGAACGTGAGCACGTCGCGCGACGCGCCGGCATCGGCCGCGATCGCGTCGCCCGGCTTGAAGTCGCCCTGCAGGATCTTCAGCGCCAGCGGGTCCAGCACCATCCGCTGCACCGCCCGCTTCAAGGGCCGCGCGCCGTACACCGGATCGTAGCCCGCCTCGCCCACCGCCTCCTTGGCGGCGTCGCTCAGCTCCAGCTTGATCTGCTTCTCCTCGAGGAGCTTCCCCAGGCGGCGGAGCTGGATGTCGACGATGCGGGCGAGGTGCTCGCGCGCCAGCGCGTGGAAGATCACCACCTCGTCGATGCGGTTCAACAGCTCGGGCCGCAGCTCGCCGCGGATGGCCTCGCGCACGCGCCGCTCCTCGTCCTCGAAGTCGCCGCCGCGCAGGTGCTGGCTGCCGATGTTCGAGGTCATGATGATGACGACGTTCTTGAAGTCGACGGTGCGCCCCTGGCCGTCGGTGAGGCGGCCGTCGTCGAGGATCTGCAAGAGCACGTTGAAGACGTCGCGGTGCGCCTTCTCGATCTCGTCGAAGAGCACCACCGCGTAGGGCCGGCGCCGCACCGCCTCGGTGAGCTGCCCGCCCTCGTCGTACCCGACGTACCCCGGGGGCGCGCCGATGAGCCGCGCCACCGAGTGCTTCTCCATGTATTCGCTCATGTCCAGGCGCACCAGCGCCGCTTCGTCGTCGAAGAGGAACCCGGCCAGGGCGCGCGCCAGCTCGGTCTTGCCCACGCCGGTGGGCCCCGCGAAGAGGAAGCCGCCGATAGGCCGGTTGGGGTCCTGCAGCCCGCTGCGCGCCCGCCGCACGGCGTTGGACACGGCGCGCAGCGCCTCGTCCTGGCCCACCACGCGCTCCCCCAGCCGCTCCTCCATGCGGAGCAGTTTCTGCATCTCGGCCTCGAGCAGCTTGGACACCGGGATGCGCGTCCACTTCGAGACCACTTCGGCCACGTCCTCGGCGTCGACCTCCTCCTTGAGCATGCGCCGCTCTTTCTGCATCTCGGCCAGCCGCTGGTTGTGGCCGGCGGCCTCCTTCTGCAGCGAGGGGAGGACGCCGTACTTCAGCTCGGCGGCCTTGCCCAGATCGCCGCGCCGCTCGGCGTCGGCCATCTCTTGATTGACGCCCTCGACCTTCCCCTTCACGTCGCGGATGGCGCCGATGGCCGCCTTCTCGTTCTCCCAGTGCGCCTTCATGGCAGAGAACTCCTCCTGGAGCTGCGCGATCTCCTTCTCCAGCTCCTGGCGGCGCCCGGCGCTGGCGGGATCGGTCTCCTTGGCCAGCCCCTGCAGCTCGATCTGGAGCTGCAGGAGCTTGCGGCGCACCTCGTCCATCGCGGCGGGCATGGAGTCGATCTCCATCCGCAGCCGCGACCCCGCTTCGTCGATGAGATCGATAGCCTTGTCAGGGAGGAACCGGTCGCTGATATATCGATTCGATAACGTCGCGGCGGCCACCAGCGCGTTGTCCTGGATGCGCACGCCGTGGTGCACCTCGTAGCGCTCCTTGAGGCCGCGCAGGATGCTGACCGTGTCCTCCACCGACGGCTCGCCCACCATCACCGGCTGGAAGCGGCGCTCCAGCGCCGGGTCCTTTTCGATATGCTTTCGATATTCGTTCACCGTGGTGGCGCCGATGCAGTGCAATTCGCCCCGGGCCAGCGCGGGCTTGAGCATGTTGCCCGCGTCCATCGCCCCCTCGGCGGCCCCGGCGCCGACGATGGTGTGCAGCTCGTCGATGAAGAGGATGACCTGGCCCTCGGCGGCGGTCACCTCCTTGAGCACCGCCTTGAGCCGCTCCTCGAACTCGCCGCGGTACTTGGTGCCGGCGATGAGCGCGCCCATGTCGAGCATGACGATGCGCTTGTTCTTCAGCCCCTCGGGGACGTCGCCGTCGACCACCCGGCGCGCCAGACCCTCGACGATGGCTGTCTTGCCCACTCCCGGGTCGCCGATCAGCACCGGGTTGTTCTTGGTGCGCCGCGACAGCACCTGGATCACGCGCCGGATCTCCTCGTCGCGCCCGATGACCGGATCGAGCTTGCCCTTGCGCGCTCTGTCAGTGAGGTCGATCGCGTATTTCTCCAGGGCGCGGAATGTCGCCTCCGGATCCTGCGAGGTCACCCGCTGGGCGCCGCGGACGGCCTGCAGCGCGCTGAGGATCCGGTCCTTGGTGGCCCCGCTGGCACGCAGCGCCGCGCCCGCGCCCGGGTCGCGCTTCTCGGCGGCGAGGCCGAGGAGCAGGTGCTCGGTGGAGACGTATTCGTCCTTGAGCTTCTGCGCCTCGTCCTGCGCGGCGTCGAGGACCTTGAGGGTGCGCTGGCCCAGGTGGCCGCCTTCGCCGCCGTGGACCGAGGGCGCCTTGCGCAGCTCGTCCTCGATGCGCAGGCCGACCAGCTTGGGGTCGGCGCCGATCCGCTGCAGCAGGGGGACGACGAGCCCGTCCTGCTGGCCGAGGAGGGCGAGGAGCACGTGCTCGGGCTGGACCTCCTGGTGGTCCCGCCGGCGCGCGAGGGCCTGCGCTTCCTGCAGCGCCTCTTGGGCCTTGACCGTGAACTTGTCCATTCGCATGGTCCCCAAGGTAATCAGCCGGGGTTGCCTGGCAAGGTTGCTTTGTAGTCACTGGAGACTACAATCGCCGCATGAAGACGGCGGGGATCCGCGAGATGAAAGCGCACCTGAGCCGCTACTTGCGCCAGGTGCAACAGGGCGAGACCATCCTCATCACCGACCGGGGGCGCGTGGTGGCCGAGTTGCACGCGCCGCGGCCCGCCTCTCCGCTGAGCCAGCGCGACCTGCGCTACCTGGCGATGGTCGCGAGCGGACGCGTGACGCCCGCCGAAAGCCGCGACCGCCCCTGGCTGCGCACTCCCCCCGGACCCGCCTTCCCCAAGGGGACCGCCCAGCGGCTGATCGACGAGGATCGCGAAGAGTGAGCGTCGTCTACGTCGAGACCAGCGCGCTCTTGCGGCTGGTGCTGGAGAAGGATCCCGCGCTGGAGCCGCACTTCGCGGGTGACCTGCTCACTTCCCGGTTGACGGCGGTGGAGTTCGAGCGCGCTCTGCGGCGCCGGCCGCCCGGCCGCGTGCCACTCGAGGAGATCGAGAGGATGCGCTCGCGATGTCGGAAGCTGCTCCGCGCCACGCGCGAATTCGCCGTGGATGAAGAGGTGCTCCAGATCGCCGCCGGACCGTTTCCCGTCGAGCCAGTCCGCTCGCTCGATGCCGTCCACCTCGCCTCCGCCATGGTGTGGAACAAGCAGGTCGAGCCGGTCACGATGCTCTCCTGCGACGATCGCGTGCGCCGGAACGCGGCGGCGCTCGGCCTCGGCGTCGTTCCCTGATGGACCTCTTGGCCCTGGCGAAGGAACGGCTGGCCGCGGGCGAGCCGGTCGAGGCCGAGCGGCTCTTCGAGAAGGCGGTGGCGCAGGCGCCGCTCGAGGCGCGCGCGGGGATGGCCGCGGCCGCCGGCCGGCTGGCCCAGCGGGCGTCGCAGCCGCAGCTCGCGGTGCGCTGGTACCGGAGGGCGCAGGAGCTTTCGCCGCGCGAGCCCGAGCACCCACACGATCGCGGCATCGCGCACCTGGAGACGGGCGAGGTGGGGCTCGCGGCGCAGGCGCAGGGCGAGGCGCTGGCGCTCGATCCGGATCACCTGGGCGCGCGGGCGCAGCGGGCGGCGGCGCTGGAGGCGCTGGGCGACGACGAGGGCGCGGCGCACGAGCTGGAGCAGCTCCTCCGCCGCACCGGTCCGCAGCCGGCGCTGAACGTGCGGCTGGCCGCGCTCCGCGATCACGCCCAGGCCGCGGCCCGGCGCAGGCTGGCCGGCGCCCCATTTGCGCGGGCCGCTTCCAGCCACGTCGTCGGCCGCACGTTCGCGCCCCGCGACGCCACCTCGTGGCGCTCGCCGTTCGCGGCCCTCGAGCTGCGCGGCGGCGCCCTCGCGCTCGTCTTCGACGACATGGACGCGAGCCTCCAGCGCTCCGACCTGAGCTACGGCGGCGCCACCGTCGACGACGAAGGCCGCCGCGTTCCGCTCGACGAGTTCACCAGCGCCGCCACCATCTTCCTCTCCGAGGCGCTGGGCATCGATCCCACGCGCGCGCGCCGCGTCCTGCGCTGGCTCTTGACCGCCGAGGCCGGCCGCGGCCCCCACCGCGTGGCGGGCGCGCTGGTGAGCTGGCTCGTCATCGAGGACGAGGGACGGCGCCGCTACGGCCTGCGCGTCGAGCCGGCGCCGGAGATGGTCTGAAGCCTAGCTCCCCTTGGACGGCGGTGTCGCCGCCGCGATCTGCACATAGCGCATGCGCAGGTCGAAGAGGAGCTGATCGAGGAACCGCGCCTCGTCGGCGCCCAGGTTGCCCCGGGTCTTCTCCTCCAGCATGGCGAGGATGTCGATCGACTGCTGCGCCAGGGGCAGGTTGGGGGCCGCCTTCTCGCCGCTGACCGGATCAGGCGCCTCGCCCAGGTGGATGAGCGCCGACGATCCCAGCGAGATGAGGAAGGTGCCGAAGTCGATGGCGCGGGGCGGTTCGGAGGCCATGTTCACCCCAATTCGAAGCTGAACTCCTGGAAGGCGTAGCCGCGCTGGATGAGCAGGGTGGCGCGGCCGCTCTTGCGCGCCTGGCCCAGCACCTGCCGGAAATGGCCCAGCGTCTCCACCTCGGCGCTGTTGAGGGCGCGCACCAGGTCGCCGCGCCGCAGCCCCACGCGGTGCGCCGGCGAGCCGCGCTCGACCTTGCGGATGGCCACCAGGTGCGAGCCGGTCTGGTAGCCGGCCCGCCCGGCCTCCTCCGGCGTCAGCTCGACCAGGGAGAGCCCGGTGCGCCGCTCGAACATGGCGTGGGCGCGATCGGCGGTGAGCGCGACGGCGGCGAGCGAGGTCTCGAACGGCTGCCGCCGGCGCATCGCCTCGAGCTTCACCGCGGTGCCGAGCGGGACGTCGCGCAGGAGGAAGCGCAGTTCGTCGGCGTCGTGAACCGGGACTCCATCGGCGCGCACGATGGTGTCGCCCCGGCGCAGGCCCGCCTTGTCGGCCGGGGAGCCCTCCTCGATGCTGGTGACGAGCGCGCCGTTCTTGGCGCCCAGCGCCCGCGCCGCCTCGGCATCCAGCGCCTCGGCGTCGAAGCCCCAGAAGGCCGAGGGCAATTCCCCGCTCTTCTGCAGCTCGCGTCCGACGCGCAACGCGCGGTCGATGGGGATGGCGAAGCCGATGCCCTGCGCGTTGGCGTAGATGGCGGAGCAGACGCCGATGACGTTGCCGTCGGCGTTGAGCAGCGGGCCGCCGCTGTTGCCGGGGTTGATCGAGGCGTCGGTCTGGATGAAGTCGTAGTAGCTGCGCCCCTCGGCCTTGACGGTGCGGTGCAGCGCCGAGACCACCCCCATCGAGACGCTCTGGTTCAGCCCGAAGGGGTTGCCGATGGCGATGGTGGGCTCGCCCAGCATCAGATCGGCGCTGGTGCCCAGGGGCGCCGCGGGGAACGGCCCCGCCGCCTGGATCTTCAGCACCGCCAGGTCGCCGGCCGGGTCGCTGCCCACCACGCGCGCGGTGTGGTCGGAGCCGTCGTCCATGGTGACCTGGATGCGCGTGCCCTGCGCCACCACATGGTAGTTCGTGAGCACGAAGCCGGCGGGGTCGAAGACGAACCCGGTGCCCAGCGAGGTCCGCACCTCGTCGCGGATGCGGCCGCCGCCGAAGAAGAGGTTCCAGGGGTCGTCGGCGGCGCGGCGGCGCACCACCTCCTGCGCATTGATGTTGACCACCGCCGCCTTGGTGCGCTCGACGGCGCGGACCAGCGGCGTGCGGCGCGCCGCGCTCGGCTCCTCGGCGCGAGCGGCCAGGGCCAGGAGCACGGCGGCGGCGAGCCCGCGCACGGCTAGGACATCGCCCCGGAACTTCGTTCCGTGCCGATGTCCGTCGCCGCCATTAGAAGGGGCATGCTGCCCCTCCCCGCCGAGCCAAGCTCGTCGGGGCCCCACCCCGCTACGGCCGGACTCCCGGCCGGGCCGCCTCCGGCGGCTTGCGCGGAACGAACCTGCGAACCGCTGTAGCAGGAGGCTGTCGCCGGATGGCAAGGCGGCTGTCCTCGCGGGCGCGGAGGCGCCCGTAGCAGGGCTAGCGGACGGGGCCCAGCTCGCCGGCCGGAGCGAACTCCGTCTCGACGCGCACGACCCGCTCGACCAGGTCGGGCAGCGCCTTGATCTGCCGGCCGTACTCCTTCTCGTCGAGCAGGCCCTTCTTGATGTAGCGCTCGACCACGCGGCGGTCGAGGTAGCGCGGAGGAATCTCGGGGTGCTTCTCGGTGGCCATCGGTGCTCCCAAAAGGGCGCGGAAGGTAACACATCCGCAAGCCGGCGCTAGTGGTACAAGGGCGCGCGGCCGCGAGATGCGGCCACTTCGAGAGGGGAACATCATGACCAGGATCCTTTTCGCGTTGGCGCTCGCGGCCTCCGGAGCCGCGCTGGCGGAGGAAGACGCGGGCACGCCGCAGCGGCCGGCCGAGCAGCAGGCCGCGACGCCGGCCGACGACCACGGGCATGAAGTGCACGAGGGCCATCCGGAAGCGGGCCACGAGAAGAAGGAGGAGCACCACGAGGCCGCCCAGCCGGCCGAGAAGGGCGTGCCCAAGGGCGAGACCGCCCATCCGGCCGAGGAGCCCAAGCCGGCCGACGACAAGCCGCAGCCCGCCGAGAAGGGCGTGCTCAAGGGCGAGACCGCCCACCCGGCCGAGGAGCCCAAGCCGGCCGACGACAAGCCGCAGCCGGCGGAGAAGGGAGTGCTCAAGGGCGAGACCGCCCACCCGGCCGAGGAGCCGAAGCCGGCCGACGACAAGCCGCAGCCGGCCGAGAAGGGCGTGCTCAAGGGCGAGACGGCGCACAGCCCGGGCGGCATCGCCGCCGAGATGGCCGCGGAATCGATGAAGAAGCACGAGGTGCCGCCGGAGGTGAAGAAGATCGTCGATCACTTCACCGGATCGTGGTCGTTCACCACCACCATCTCGATGGCCGAGGGCATGCCGCCCATCAAGGCGAGGGAAAAGTACCAGTGCAAGAAGATCGCCAATGGCGCCGCGGTGAACTGTCACGGCAGCGGCAAGGTCCCGGGCATGGGCAAGATGGAGGCGACGCACCTCATCGGCTACGACCCGGAGCTGAAGGTGGTGCGGATGCTCTCCTGGTCGTCGATGGGCGAGATCCACGATCACCGTGGCGCGTACAAGGACGACGACCACATCGAGGTCGGCGTCGAGACCACCATGATGGGCAAGAAGGTCACCGAGGTGCTGGACTTCTTCTTCCCCAAGAAGAACCAGATGGAGGTCAAGGCGGTGACCACGTTCGAGGACGGGTCGAAGTCGACCTTCGAGGCCAAGGGCAAGCGCACCGGCAAGTAGCCGCCGTGCGCGGGCTGTACGCCATCGCCGATCGCCCCGAGCTGGCCGCCGCATTCGCGCGCGGTGGCGCCTCGGTGGTGCAGCTCCGCGTGAAGCGCGCCGGCGCGGGAGAGATGCTCCGCGCCGCGCGCGCCGCCGCCGGGGAGTGCCGCGCCCGGGGCGTGCTCTTCATCGTCGACGACCGGACCGACGTGGCGCGGCTGGCGGGGGCCGACGGCGTGCACCTGGGGCAGGACGACCTCGACGTCTCCGCGGCCCGCGCCGTGCTCGGCCCCGGCGCCATCGTCGGCGTGTCGACGCACTCCGATGCCGAGATCGACGCGGCGCTGGCCGCGGGCGCCGACTACCTCGGCTTCGGCCCGGTGTTCGCGACCGCCACCAAGGAGGCCGCGCTGCCCCCGCCCCATGGGATCGAGGGGCTCGCGCGCGCGGTTCGCCGGGCAGGGCGCACGCCGGTCGTGGCCATCGGCGGCATCACCGTCGCCTCGGCCGCCGCGGTGGCCGCCGCCGGAGCCGCCTGCGCCGCCGCCATCTCCGAGCTGTGCGACGCTTCCGATCCGGAAGGCCGCGCCCGCGCTTTCGCCGCCGCCTTCGGAGGTGGTTGATGCCGCGGCCGGTGGTGGGGCTCACGCCCGATCTGGGCTATTCCGAGCCGCGCCCCGGGCGGCCTTCGCTGCCGCGCTACGAGCTGAAGCAGGCCTACGCCGACGCCGTCCTGGCGGCCGGGGGACTGCCCCTGGTGCTGCCGTACAGCGAGGACGAGGGAGCCGCGGTCGAGGCCGTCGAGGCGTGCG
>Ga0247727_10016301_pt1 | contig 12020 bp, 11 predicted proteins | sample WisWelCaveWW1625_FD_202498 | JGI IMG/M metagenome (GOLD analysis project Ga0247727, IMG submission 202498) | Biofilm microbial communities from Wishing Well Cave, Virginia, United States - WW16-25 | ecosystem: Environmental > Aquatic > Deep subsurface > Groundwater > Cave microbial mat | place...
CGTTGCGAGCCCTTAGGCGCCGCATCGCCCAGCACATTATGCGCGTCGCTCCGCGTGGGCCTGGCTCTGAACAACACAGTCGTACCGCGCCGGATCCTTCCATGCGTTTTCAATAACCTGCTGCAATCGCTGAAACAGCGGACTCTTGTGGTCCTCCAGGTAGAGCCAGAACCTCGCGTCCGCGGACGTCCGGAGCAGGTAGTGATCCGTTTGGAGTCGACCCCAGCGGCGGTCCGCTGGTCCACCCACGGCGAGAATGGCCGAGAACGGTGGCACGAAGGACAGCGCCTTCCATTCAACATTGGAATGCAGCGCCTGAATCGCCCGGAGTTCGTCGGAAGTCGCAGCGAGCTTTGCAGTGAGGCGAACGTCGTGGATTACCTCCAGCGCACCGAGCCACGCTGGCAGTGGTCCATCCGAAATCGCTACAAAGAGGAAGCGGAACTTGGTGCGCTCTTGGTCGGCGATCATTTCACGCCAGAGCGTTACAGCCGAAAGGGAAGTCCCCATAAAGTACACGACCTCAGCGTCTCTCACGAGATCCTTGACTGGGATGTCACGCTTTAGATCAGCCAGATGTCCAAAGATTCGACTTACTCCGAGACGGTGGCCATCTTGATACAGTTCGTGCGAGGCTTCGAATGCTTCTCGAATTGCCTTCGTCAGGTCATCATGCTTGATCAAGTCTGCAACTTGCTGAGGGAGCGTAAACGCCGTAACGAGTGTGAGCAGGCCGGCGCCGAGTACTGCGCCGCCTATTGAGTTCAAGATTGGTTGGAGGGCACCATTAACAAACCGCAGCGCAACGGCTATGCAGACAGCACCGAGCGCTACGGCAAGTATCGACATAACGACCCGGACCTTGACGATCGACTGAATGAGCGGCTGTCGAAGAAGGTTCTGGTTCATGGCACCCCTAACGATGTCGCGAGCGCCTAACTTGAATTCGGCAGGTCTTCGTCCCGCTCACGACGACGCCTGCCCATCTGCCTAACATGGCGCGCATCCTACCGCCGAATCGCCGCAAGCGGCAACCAGACCAGCACTTGGAAGCCCTTCTCCCTGGTCGCCCGGACGTATTAGGCAGACCTGCGTAACAAGCCGCCCTCGGCGTACGGCCCCGCCGTTGTGGCACCAGCGCTCTCCGTCACCCGCCGCCGTTTCCCCCAACCCCGAACAGCACCCCCAGGTACTCCACCGTCGGCCCGATCCTCCCCGGATCGATCGACACCAGCACCCACGTTAGCGCCACGAAGTGGAACGTCAGCCCGATCGCCACCACCCGCACCGCCCAGTTCCCCGCCAACCTCTTCTTCAGCGCGAACCTCTTCCTCAACCACCCCGTCCACCCCTGGTGCACCGACAGCCCCGCCCCGTGGCACAACCCCCAGAGGGTCCACCCCACGTTCGGCGCATGCCAAGCCCCGCACAACGTCATGCTCACGATCGCCGCCACGTGCGGCCGCACCTTGCTCTTCGACTTCCCGCACAGCGGCAGGAACAGGTAGTCGCGGATCCAGAACGACAGCGACAGGTGCCACCCCCTCCAGAACTCCGCGATGCTCGTCCGCAGGTACGGGTTGTCGAAGTTCTCGGCCAACCTGATGCCCATCATCCGCGCCGCGCCGATCGCCATGTCCGAGTACCCCGCGAAGTCGAACCACGCGTACAGCGCGATCGCGTACAGCGCCACCCAGGCCTCGCCCGTCCCCAGCCCTTGCGGCTCCACCGCAAACGTCGTGATCGGCTTGGCCCACTCCAGCGCCAGCGTCGCCAGCACCGCCTTCTTCACCAGCCCCTGGAACATCCGCACCGCCCCCTCGCGCAGATCCTCCCCCGTCGGCCGCCCGAGGCGCTCGAAGCTCAGCGCGAAGTGGTCCGCCCGCTCGATCGGCCCCGCCACGATGGTAGGGAAGAACGAGTTCCACGTGAGGTAGTCCAGCACGCCGAAGGTCACGCGCCGCTGGCGCCGCGCCTCGATGATCGTGTGCAGGCTGCGCAGCGTGACGTAGCTGGCCCCGATGAACATGGCCATGCGCGCGCCGACCACGTTCCCGATGTCCGACTCGCCGTCGACGAACCACGGCAGCTTGGGCAGGAACAGCGGCACCAGGAATGGCAGCCCGAGCAGCGCCAGCACGCCGGCGGGCGCCCCGCGCGCCGCCAGCCGGCACCCGACCAACCCCAGCGCCGAGATCCCCAGGAACAGCACTGGCGCCAGCGGGTCGAAGCTCCACAGGAACCCCAGGTTGAACCCCAGCAGCGCGACGCGCCGCGCAATTTTCGGCAGCGGCAGCGCGACCGCCAGCGCCGCGGCCACCAGGAACACCGCCGCGTGGAGGCTGATCAGCTCCACCGCGCGGCTCGGCTCACCGGTGCGCCTCGATCCAGCCCGCGATCCGGTCGATGGACTCGAAGTTGCCCAGCGACATGTCCCCGTCCGGCACCTTGACGCCGTACTGCGATTCGATCAGCGCCGCCAGCTCCGCCAGCCCGAACGAATCCAGGATCCCCTCGTCCACCAGGCTGACCCCGTCCGCCGGCAGCAGCGACCGATCCCCGCCGATGAGCGCCGCCATGTGGGCGCGCAGCGGCTCGCGGTCCACGCCGCTCACTCCGGAACCTCGGGCGTGACGCCCTCCAGCTCGTGCAAGCGCTTGAGGTTGGGCAACCGCGCGATCTTGCCGCTGGAGGTCTTGAACAGCCACTTGTACGGCGCGACGTACACGCGGTCCACGCGCACCTGCAATCGCGCGGACACCTCGCGGCGCACGAAGCGCACGAGGTCCTTGTGCACCTCCGCGTCCTCCGAGCGGCTCTCGACGATCACGATCAGGCGCTGGGTGCCCAGCTTCTCGTCGTCCACGCCGATGGCGGCCACGCGCCCCGCGACGGCCTGCGGGTGCTCGGCCACCATGTACTCGATGTCCTGCGGGTAGATGTTCTCGCCGCCGATGATGATCAGGTCGGACTTGCGGCCGGTCACGAAGAGGATGCCGTCGGCGCGGTAGCCGATGTCGCCGCTCACGTACCAGCCGTCGCACAGGCGCGCGGCCGTGGCCTCGGGGTTGTTGTAGTAGCCGTGGAAGGCGGCGCGCGAGCGGATGGAGATCTCGCCCACCTCGCGGTCGGGCAGCTCGCGCGTGGGGTCGGCCATGTCCACGATCTTGAACTCGGTGCCGCGCAGCCCGCGCCCGACGCCCAGCATGCGCCGCGCGGACGGGTTCGTGGCGGCCACGGGCACGGCGCGGTGCGACTCCTGCAGCGCCTGGCCGTCGATGGTGTCCACGCGGATGGGCTCGCTGGCGCCGAGGCCGCCCTTGCCGCCGGCGGCGATGACGCTGTTCACCACCTCGGCCATGCCGTAGACGATGCCCAGCGCGCGGCGGTCGAAGCCCACAGCCGCGAAGCGCCTGGCGAACATCTCGTGGCTGTCGTGCAGGCACGGCTCGGCGCCGTTGCCGCACAGGCGCAGGGAGGAGAGGTCGATGCCGGCCAGCTCCGCCTCCTTGACGCGCTGCGTCATGAAGTTGAAGGCGAAGTTGGGGTGCCAGTAGACCGTGGCCCGGTACTTCGTGATGACCTCGAGCGCGATGGCCGGCCGCGCGACCCAGTGGATGGGCGAGAGCAGTGTGAAGGGCGCGCCGAGGACCAGCGGGTGGATCGCGTCGCAGACCAGGCCCCAGTCGTGATAGAGCGGCACCCAGGTCACGAAGTGGTCGGCGGCGGACAGGCCGAAGAACTCGCCTACGCCCTCGCACTCGGCCAGGATCGCGCGGTGCGAGAGCGTCGCGCCCTTCTGCAGGCCGGTGCTGCCGGAGCTGTACTGGATGCAGGCCACGTCCTCGACATCGGCGGGGCGCGGGTCGCCGGCCAGCGGGGCGTCGGCGGCCACGGCCTCGACCAGCAGCAGCGCCGGCGCGCCGTCCACGCTGGAGAGCAGCGGGCGCAGCTCCTCGGCCAGGCTGCCGTAGGTCACCAGCGCGTGCGGGCGCGTGCGCTCGATCAGCGCGCGCAGGTCCCCGAAGTACTTGCCGATGTGCAGCTTGCCGGTGGGAAAGGGCAGGAAGGCCGGGATGGCGCCCAGCCACATGGCCCCGTAGAAGGCCGGCAGCATCTCGACCGAGTGCTGCAGGATGACCAGCACCACGCGCCCGGACGGCGTGCCGGCGCGGCGCAGGGCCTCCGCGAACTGCCGCGTGCGCCGCTCGAGCTGCGCGTAGCTCTGCTCGTCCGGCGCGCGGTCCGCGTGCACGTAACGCGCGTGCAGGCGGTCCGCGTCGCTCGCGGCCCGCAGCCTCAGAAAGTCGATGATCGTGCGGGGCTTCGGCATGCCGTGCGGGGCTCCCAGGCGCGGGGCGGGGGAATGCTAGCAGAGGGGCGCGGCGGGGCGGTACCCCGGACGGCCCTCATCGGCCGGCGGGCGGCGCGGACTGTCGGCGCGCGGAACGGTCGCTTCGGCGCGTGAACTTTGAAGCAATTGGTCCGAGCAAACGGCCGAAAAAAATGCTGCCAGCATCCATTTCAGAGTTCGGCCTGCGCCCGGTCGGCGGCCCGCTCCGCGCTTGCGCCCCGGCGCCCCTTCAGCACGGCCCGCCTTGCGGCTCCCGCCGCCCGGCGTGATACTCGACCACACCGCCCATGACGCTCGCCCTCCTGCTCCGCCGCACGCTGGTCGCGCTGCTGGTCGTGGCGGCCTTCGAGGTGGCGGCCCGCGAGACGGGCTGGCGCGACCCGACGCTGGCCGACGACCTGTACCTCGGCCTCGCCGGCACGCCGCCGCTGTTTCGCGCGGAAACGGACGAGCAGGGCCGCGCGGTGCTGCGCCGCTCGCCCAACAAGACCAACTACCGCGACGACACCTTCACTGCGGTCAAGCCCGCCGACGAGTTCCGCGTCTTCGTCATCGGCGGCTCGGGCGTGCGCTGCGAGACCTTCCAGAATCCCGACGCCTCGTTCGCGCGCATGCTCGAGATGTACCTGGTCGGCCTGCTGGAAGGCCGCCGGCCCAACGTGGTCAACTGCGGCGGCGGCGGCATGGGCAGCAGCCAGAACCTCGAGGTGCTGCGCGAGGTGCTGGACCACGCGCCCGACCTGCTGCTGGTCTACCCCGAGGGCGGCGAGAAGAACCTGATCCCGCCCGCGCCGCAGGGCGTGCTGGCCATGAAGGACGACGCCGCGCCGCTGCGCGCCGACGCCCGCCGCCTGCTGGCCGACCTGCGCGTCTACGGCCTGGTGCGCGACGCCTGGAACGGCCTGATGCCGCCCGAGGTGAAGGCGCGCAAGGACCCGTCGGCCTTCTCGGCCTTCGCGCTGAGCATCGCCGCCACGCCCTTCACGCCCTCCACCTTCACGCGCCTGGTCGAGTTCAAGCACGACCGCGTGCCGCCGCTGATGGAGCACCCGCTGCCCGCCGAGGTGATCGAGGCCGGCCACGCCCGCTTCCGCCGCAACCTGCGCACGATGGCCGAGCTGTGCCGCGAGCGCGGCGTGCCGCTGCTCTTCGCCCAGCCGGTTCGCAACCTGCGCGCCGACTTCTACCTGCGCTTCCACGTGGACCCGGACGAGATCCTGCCCGGGCGCGAGGACGAGTGGCGCCGGGCCTACGAGGCGGGCCTGGCCGCCAAGCGCGCGCGCAACTGGACGCGCGCGATCGCGGACCTGTCCGCCGTGCGCGCCTGCTACGTCGAGGACCAGGACGAGATCCTGGCCTTCTACCTGGCCGAGTGCCACGAGCGCCTCGGCCACCTGGACGCCGCGCGCGAGGAGTACGCGCGGCCCTACCTGCGCCACCCCATGCGCGGCCTGCTGCCCGAGGTCGCCGCGGAGACCGGCGTGCCGTACGTGGACCCCTTCCCGCAGGTGCAGGCCATCGCGTCCGACGGCATCCCCGGCTTCGACGAGTTCACCGACAGCTTCCACCCGCAGCCCGCCACCAACCGCGTCATCGCGCGCACGATCGTGGACGGGCTGCGCGGCATGGACCTCGGCGCGCCGCAGCGCGCTGCCGACGACCCGGCGCTGCGGCGCGCGGACGTCGAGGTGCGCAAGCTGGTCGAGCGCTGGCCGCCGCCCATGCCCAACCGCGTGCACAAGGCCGTCATCGAGGGCCGCTGGGAGGACGTGGTCGAGCTGGCCGCCAGCGTGAAGCCCGAGACCCTCACCGTGCAGCAGCTCGTGCCGGCCACGGACCTCGGGCTGGCGCTCACGCACCTCGGGCGCATGGACGAGGCGCGCCGGCTGCACGGCGCCATGCGCCGCATCCTGTGGCGACCGGGCCTGCGGCCGCCGCCGCTGGAGACCGACGAGGACATCGTGATCAACGCCTTCGCGCGGGACGTCTTCGCGTGGTTCTGAAGCGCATCGCCGTCGTCGCCTGGCGCGAGGTGCTGCTGCCCGTGGGCGTGGTCGTCGGGCTGCTGGCCATCGCGGTGGCGCTGGTCGAGGGGCCGCCGGTGCAGGCGTTCCTGTACGCGGTGTTCTGAAGCGCGGGGGGAAGTCGGCGCGACACGCTCAGGCTCGACGACCAAACTGAAAAAGTTGCTGCGAGCAAAGTGCTCGCAGCAGTTTTTTCAGTTTGGCGATGGGGGCGGACGAGGCTCCGTGGGGGAGCTTCTCAGCCCCCCAGCTTGCTCAGCTCCCCGTCGATGCGCGCGTGCTGGTCCTCCGGCGCCAGCGCGCGCGCCTTGCGATACATCTCGAGCGCGCGCGCCGTGTCGCCCGCGGCCACGCAGCCCTGGGCCAGGCTGTCCCAGGCGTTCCACGAGTCGGGCCAGCGCTGCGTGACGCGCTCGAAGACAGCCAGCGCCTCGGCCGTGCGGCCGGCGTTGAGGTGCTGGTAGCCCTGCACGTTCAGCTCCGTCTCGGTGGCCATCCCCGCGGCGCGGTCGCGCAGCAGCGCGGCCTCGGTGACGCGGCCCAGCTTCTCCAGCAGGCCGGCCTGCGTGGTCAGGTTGGTGGCGTTGGCGTTCAGCGCCACCGAGCGCTCGGCCCACTGCAGGCCCTGCTCGAGCTGGACGCCGGCGGCGAGGCAGTAGCGCGCGGCGTTGTCCCAGCCCTGCCAACTGAAGAAGGCGACGCCGCGCAGGTAGTTGTCGCGCGCGTAGGCCACCACGAGGGCGGGCGTGTCGAACTCGATGCGGAAGGGCACAGCGCGCGTGTCCCACACGAGGCGGCAGGTGGCGGCGGTTGAGCTCAGATCGGCGAACTCGAACTCCATCCACTCCGTGGGGGGCGTGTCGACCGGCGTGACGTCCACGCGCAGCGCGTCCTCGGCCTCGTCGTAGGTGAAGCTGCCCCACGAGCTGCTGTTGCGCGAGAAGATCACGCTCACGCGGTCGGGGCGCGGCAGCATGTGCAGGCCGTAGGTGCCGGCCGCCAGCGGCTGGCCTTCGACACGCGCGGCGTGCGAGAGCGTGATGGTGGTGTTCTCGTTGGCGCCCGCGCGCCACACGACCTCCCACGGCACCTGACCGCCCCAGATCACGCGGCCCTTCACGCCCGGGCGGCCGTAGTCCACGGTCACCTCGCTGATGCCGATGGCCTGGCTCGTGCGCGCGCGCGGGCTGGCCCACGGCGTGGGCAGGCGCGGCACCTGGGCGGTGGCGACGGACGCGGTCAGCAGCAGCGCGGCGGCCAGCGCGGTGCGACGCAGCGGGGCGGTGATCATGGCAGGGCTCCTCGGGTTCGGGGCGGCGCGCGGCGCCGCGGGGGGCGGGCAGTGTCGCCGATGCAGGCGCCTGCGCGCACGGGGTCGTGCCTGTCGCCACGTCCGCGCCACGGCGGCCAGGCGGATGGACCGTGGCGCGGATGGACGAGCCGTGCACGCGGGCGTTGCACGCCCGCGCGTTTGGCTTAGGATCCGGCGGCGGTCGCCGGCTCCCGGAGCAAGCACCAGGACGGCTCGCTGGCCCTGCTGCTTGGCGACGGCCACGGCGTGCTGCGCCTCGTGTTGCTGCTGCCCGGCGAAGGCGCCTTCACCCTCGCGGTCGAGATCGCAGAGCTGGACGGCGACGGCTGGCCGGATGTCGCCGTCTCGCGGCCCTCCGTCAGCAGGTTCGACGTGCTGCGTAGCGACGGCGCGGGCGGCCTGCTGCCCGCACGGACCCTCGCTGCGGACCACACCACGGGCGACCTCGCCGTCGCGGACCTCGACGCGGACCTGCAGCCCGAGGTCGTCGCCACCAGCGGGACGCTCATCTTCGGCGACGGCGGCGTGAGCGTGCACCGAAACATCGTGGCCAGTTTTGCGTGGAGCGTCGCGGGCGAGGGGCTGGCGGGCTCGCTCGGAGTGCCACAACTGGCGGGCACCGGCGCGCTTCTGCCCGGCACGCCCGGCGACCTGCGCCTCTTCCACGCCCGGCCGCTGGCGGCGGCGGCGCTGTTCATCTCCGCGACCAGCGCGCCGGCGGCCTTCAGGGGCGGGCGCTCGTGGCCGTGCCGCCGATCGCGGTGCTGTTCGTGCTCAACGACGGCGCCGGCGCGCTGACGCTCGGCTGGTCGGCGTGGCCCAGCGCCGCGCCCGGGCAGGACTGGTACTTCCAGTACGGCGTGGCGGACCTGCAGGCGCCGCACGGCATGGCGCTGAGCAATGCGCTGCGGGCGGTCGAGCCGTAGGCTCGCGGGCGCCAACCGGCACCGGGTCAAACCCCCGGAGTTGGGGCCACTGGAAGGCCTGCTGCTCCAGCACCGATTCAGGGGGCCAGCAAGACCTCGGCAGCGCTCGAGCCGGCGCCGAGGCGGCCATCGGGCTCGATGACCACGGCGGCCACGGTCAACGTCTGGCCGATCAGGGGGGCCGGGAAGCCGGGTGGCAGGTGCAGCGTGAACGAGGCCGACGCAGACTGGTCAAGCCGTCCCAGGAAACCCTCCAGGAGCGGGCTCGTCAACAACGCCAGTCCGGCAAAGGTCACGGCATCGGGATTCAGCGGCACGAAGCTGCCGGGCCCCAGCACGATGCCGGGTTTCGAGCTGCTCACACCCAGTCCCGCGACGAATGCCTTGCCGTGGTCCTCCGGCGCCATCCGCAGCGTGAATGTCACGTCTCCGCCGGTGCTGACCGGGACTTCGGAGGCATCGGCCGTCAGCGTCTGCGGGTCGTAGATGTAGACGCAACCCGACGCGTTGCCGTGGATCGCGCCGAACGCCAACTCGTCGAAGCCGTCGCCGTCGAAGTCCCCGCTGACCATGGAAACGCCGAGGCCGATGAAGTGGGCGGGCGCACCTTCATCTCCAAGTGATTCAAAGGAATCGTAGGCCGGTCCCCAGAACACCTCCACGAGATCGAAGCTGCTCAGGGTGCTGACCGGGTCTTTACACACGATGTCCTGATCGCCATCACGATCAAGGTCCAGGACGAGGCCCTTTGCTCCGAACAGCCAGTACGAGCCAGTGCAAGCGAATGGCGACTCCAATGAGAACGCCAGTCGATCAAAATCAGGCCCTTCAAGCACGACCACTCGACCAGCGTCCTGGCAAGCGAGCAAGTCGGAGAGCGGCGCGCCGAGAACGAGGTCGAGCACACCATCACCCGTGACGTCTGCGAGATCGATGTCACTCCCCACGGCGTCGACTCCATCGAGACTCGACTGCCCTGCTTTGTCCAGGATTCCCGGTCCAAGGCCATCAAACACATAGACATCACCCTCTGTAAAGGGGCAGCATGTCGATGCATTCCTCGTTACCAACAGATCTAGCGGCGGTTGACCGCTCAACTCCTCGACTGCGAGAACGGAACCAAACGCGCCGTCCTTGAGTGGTTGCGGATCACCAATTAGCACTGGCTTCTTGAGACTCATCGGGTCGAAGAGGCTTAGCGCGTTCCAGAGCCAAATCTTGCCCGCACCCTCGACGATCACTCCAGCGGGTTGGCGTACGTCCGCACGGTTTGCCGAGACCAGCACGTCGTCTCGTGAATCGCCGTCGAAGTCGGCAAGTACGCCTGAAAAACCGAACCATGCGCCACCCTTCGGTTCCGGCTCCTGAAGCACGATGTCCACGGTGTAGTCCGGCCCGAGGAAGACGTGCGCCCGACCGACATCCAGCTGGCTTCCGACCTTGTATTCGTAGGAGCCGACCAGGATGTCGACCGCCCCGTCGGCATTGACGTCGCCGGTCCAGCACCCGCCAGAGCCGAGATACTCCTCCTTCTCCGGACCGCGCGCCTCGAACTTCACCACCGGATTGAAGGCCGGCCCCTTCAGCACCCAGCCGCGGCCCGCCCAGAGATCACCACCCGCCGTCGCACCGGGTTCCATGGCCACCAGGTCGTCGAAGCCGTCGCCGTCGAAGTCGGCGACCGCCAGCGACCGGCCGAAGAGGTAACCCGTCACGGTTCCCTCGGGCGACTCGATCCTGTCCTGCTTCAGCGGCACCTGCAACGCGTGTGCCGGATGTGCCAGCACCGGCAGGACCGCCAACGCGACGGCGATCAGCGAACATCTCATGGCGGCACCGAGCAGTCGGGCGCCGACCCCGGCGGCGGGATGGTTCCGAAGTTGATCGTCGCGCCGTTCGAGACGGAGAAGTTCCGATCCCAGGGCGTCACGTTGTCATCCATGAACTCCCCCTCCAGGAAAGCCGGCGGAGGCTCGTTGACGCTGCCAACGATCGGCCCGAGGAGGAGGTGGCCGTTCGAGTTGGCACCCTGGTTGTTCCGCAGCCACCAGTTACCCACGGCGTTCAGGGTCGCCCCGGCCTTGCGGTTGTGCAACATGACCCGGTAAGGATCGAGGTCGTCTTGGGGGTTCTGGTTGAAGAGTGAATAGTCGATGCAGAAGTTGTTCAAGCCCGGGCTGGTAGTCGTCCCGAGGTCGAGCGGTGAGCCGAAGCCACCGTTCTCGATTCCGAAGGCGCAGTTGCGGAAGTCGCAGCGACGAATCGTTCCAATGGTCGAAATGTTGCCGCGTTCGACAACGCCGCCCGTAGAGCCACCCGTAAAGTCGACGCCACCCTGGCCAACCTTGTTGTGGCAGCCGATGAAGTCGCACTGGTCGAGGGAATACGCGGCCACGCCATCACCAACCGCCTCCACGCCGTTTTCCGTATCCTCAAATCGACATAGGGATGCAACGAAGCGGATGTCGCCGTTGACGCCCGGAGCCAGTTCGACCCCGTCGTGGGCCTTCCGGAACGTCGTCCCGGTAGCCCAAACGCGCAAGCTCCCTCGCCCGACGACCCACATGCACGCATGGCCCCAGAAGGCCTCGTTGATTGTTGGCGTATCTTCCAGTCCGTGAATGGCCACGCATCGCTGAGGACGCAGTTCGTCAGGCGCGCCTTGGCCATGTTCTCGAGCGGAGCCGCAAGGCAGACCTGATCCTGCCAATGCGAAATCTCGCAGTCGATGACCTTGAAGTCGCCGTAATCGATGGATTCCGGAACCAACCCCGACCAGTAGACACCGGGCCACCAACTGATGTGCGGGTTCTTGAGCAGGGAACCATCGATGATGAAGCCCTGCAGCGTGCTGCCACGCGCACCCGTGAAGACGCACCAGAAGTCCGGCACCGTCCCCGGCTCAGCAAAGGGATCGAACGGGAAGCCGATCCAGTTGGTGTAGGCCGGGCTCCCGCCGCTCGCTTCTTCGCCTTCCTCGTCGATCAAGACTCGTGGCCGCACTCCTCCGACAGCCACGCCGACCACAGTGACGCGCGATTGCATGCGGAGGGGGAACGGAGGTCGATCGGGGTCAGTCGGATTCTCTTTCCAGCCGAACGACTCCCTGCCTTCCGTACCCGGGTTGCCGGGACCCTGCGGCGGCAGCCCGAAGCCTGCCGGCGCGATCGGCACGGCCGACGCGTGCACGAAGATGGTGTCGACAACTACCAACACATCGGTGTTGATGTCGTTGGCACGCTGGAGCGCCTCGTTGATGGAGGCCAGCGGGTGCGCGTGACCTGCCCCCGTTTTTCGGTCCAGTCGCTATGAGAGGAGAACGGGTTGGGGTTGGGGTGCGTGGCGGGTGTGCGCCCGGAGGCGGAGCGAAGCGGAGCCGGAGGGCGCACACCCGGCGGCGAACT
>Ga0247727_10016303_pt1 | contig 12020 bp, 11 predicted proteins | sample WisWelCaveWW1625_FD_202498 | JGI IMG/M metagenome (GOLD analysis project Ga0247727, IMG submission 202498) | Biofilm microbial communities from Wishing Well Cave, Virginia, United States - WW16-25 | ecosystem: Environmental > Aquatic > Deep subsurface > Groundwater > Cave microbial mat | place...
CCGGTGGGTCCGCAGCAGTCCCTCGAGGGCGTCCGGGTCCGAATGCGGGTAGACGTACACGCGGGCCCGGCTCAGGCGGCAGCCGTCGATGATGCTGGCGTGGTTGAGCGCGTCGGAGAAGACGACGTCGCCGGCGCCCGCCAGGGCGGAGATTGCCCCCACGTTGGCGTGGTAGCCCGTGGAGAAGAGAAGGGCGGCCGGGGCGCCGCAGAAGCGAGCGAGTCGGTCCTCCAGTTTCACGTGCAACGGGGTGGTCCCCGAGACCAGACGCGAGGCGCCGGCGCCCACCCCGAGTTCCGACGTGGCCCGGATCGCGGCTTCCCGCAGCGCTGGGTGCCCCGCGAGCCCGAGGTAATCGTTCGAGCAGAACTGGGCCACCTCACGGCCCTGGACCCGCACGGTGGGGCCGCACCCCTCGACCACCCTTGGGTCGCGCAGGAGGTCGCGGGCGGACAGGCCGCGCAGATCGTTGTGCAGATCCATCGGGTGGCCCGGAGCCTATGCCGTCTGAGGATTCACGTGCAACGGCCTCCTGCGTGGGCGAAAGGCCTCGAAAACGTCGTATAAGCGCTGCCCGTGAGGCTCTCGATCGCAGCGGTCTTCCTCGGTCTCGCTCCCCTCGTTCTCGTGCTGGGGCCGGGGTGCGGAACGGAGGCGAGGACCGACGCAGGACGTCGAGATCCCGAGAAGCGCGCCGCCCCCGGGACGGCGGAGCCCACCGAAGCGGCTTCCCCGGAGCCCTGGCTCGAGGAGCTCATCGCGGCCGAGGATGCCAGGGACCTGGAGCGCCTCGAAGCGCACGCCAGGAGCCCTCTGCCCGCGGTGCGGGCGAGGGCGGCCCGGGCCCTGGGACGCGCCCAGAGCGCCGACGCCGTGGCGGCGCTCCGCCGTGCGCTGGCGGACGAGGTGGAGGAGGTCTCTCGCGAGGCGGCTTTCGGCCTGGGCCTGCTGGGAGACGCCGCGCCGCCGGAGGTGGAGGAGGCGCTGATCGGGAAGCTGGCGGCAGCGGATGGGCGGGACATGCGCGCGGCACTCTGCCAGGCGATCGGAAGGGCAGGGGGCGAGCGATCGGTACCGGCCCTCGCGCGGTCGCTCGAGGACTCCGAGGAGGCCGTGAGAATTGCCGCTGCCGAGGGGTTCGGTCGGCTCGGCATGCGCCAGAAAAACGTTCCCGCGGAGGGGATCCTGGCCCTGAGCGCCCGGCTCAAGAACGACGGCGCACCCGCGGTCCGGGCAGCAGCGAGCTTCGCCTTCACACGCATCCAGAAGGTGGAGGGTGAGGCATCGACCGCCGCGCGGCGCGCGCTCGAGGGCGCCCTGGGCGACGATTCGCCCGACGTGCGGATGATGGCGGCCAGAGCACTGGCAAACCACGAGCCCCTCGATCGAGAGGACCCAGTCGCCCGTGTGGCGGCTTTGGATGCGGACTGGCGAGTAAGAGCTAACGCATTGAAATCATTGGTTAAACGTTCAAAAACGCGGGCTCAGGAGGTCCTCGCCGAGGCGATCACCCGTGAGGTTCGCGCTTATGGAAGTGACCGAGCCGGCTGGGCGGGGACCCGCGTTCACGTGATCGCCCAGGCCCTCGAACTGGCGGCCGACCTTCCGCCCAGCGGTTCCTTGCGCCGTTCCCTCGACGAGGCCCTGGTCGCCGCGGCCCCGGCCGACGCGCCCGCCGAGGCCCGTCGCGCGCTGGATCAGCTCCACTGCCTGGCCGCCCTCGCCCTCGACCGTGCGGACGGACGCCCGTCGCGCACGGAGAGTTGCGGAGTCGAGACGCCGCAGTGGAAGCGGACCTCGCTCGCCGCGGCCGTCATCGGAAAGGGGAAGGGCCCCGCGAAAGCGCGAACCAAGCGACTTCGCGAAATGTTGACGAAGGGCGATTCGCACTCGCGGCCCGCGATCCTCGATGCGCTCGGGGCGATCGACGACGACGCCGCACGCACCGCGCTGCTCGAGGCGCTGGACGGGAGCGACCTCGCCGAGGTCGCGACGGCCGCCGACGGGATCGGCAAGCAGGCGGCGAAGTTCCGCAGGCTCGATCCGGGGGCGGCCGAAGAGGCCAGTAAACTAGGCGGATCAGCCGAGCGGCGTTCGGCCCCGCTGAAGATCGCCGACCCGCAGGTCGCCGCCCGCCTCGCGAAGGCGCTTCGCCGCATGTCGGGCGCGGACGACGTCGAGGCGGCTCTCTCGATCGTCGGCGCCCTCGAAGCCCTGGGGTCGAGGGAAGGCGCGAGCGTCCTCGCCGAGATGCTCTCGCACCCCAACGCGGAGCTGCGGACGAAGTCGATCGCGGCCATGAAGAAGCTCGGCAGCGTTCTTCCCGACCCCCTCCCGCGACCCATCGCGGCCCCGAACCCCATCGACGCACGGGAGGCCGCGCGGCTGTCGACGATGCATCCCATCGCGACCTTGCGGACGAGCCGCGGCGACGTCGAGGTGGAACTCCTGCCCGCGCAGGCCCCGGGTACCGTGCAGAACTTCATCCGCCTCGCGAAGACCGGGCGCTACCGCAACATCGTCTTCCACCGGGTCGTTCCGAATTTCGTGGTGCAGGGTGGAGATCCGCGGGGCGACGGCTACGGCGGACCGGGGTACAGCATCCGGTGCGAGTACAACCCGCTGCGCTACGAGCGCGGCATGGTCGGGATGGCGCTCGCGGGCAAGGACACGGGTGGATCGCAGTTCTTCTTCACGCATTCCCCGACGCCGCACCTCGACGGTCGCTACACGATCTTCGGCCGCGTCCGCCGGGGCATGGACGTCGTCGACACGCTGCAGATCGGCGACACGATCGCCGATGTCGTCGTGACGGGCGATTAGATCCGCAGATCGCGCCGTACGTCCGCGGCGTAGTGTTCGTCGAGCGCGTGCGCCGCGTCCTCCGCGGCCTTCCCCCCGCCCGTGGGAACGCGGACGAGCAGGTTCACGATCAGGTCGCGCCCGGCGCCGCCCTTGCCCCGCAGCCGCAGGCGCGTCCCCGCCTGCGATCCCGCGGGTACCTTGAGGGCGACGGATCCGGTGACGGTCGGGACGTCGATCTTCGCCCCGGCCACGGCTTCTGCGACGGTCACGGGAACGTCGAGCACCGCGACGCCGCCCTCGAGGCGAAGGTGCGGATGGGCGCGGTGGTGCACGTGAAGGAGCAGGTCTCCCGCGCCTGCGCCGCGCGGACCCTTCCCTCCCTGTCCGCGCAGGCGCAGCACGGCCCCGTCCTCGACATATGGCGGGATCCGCGCCGTCACGCGTCCACCGCCCTCCTTCTGCAAGGTCACCTCCCCGCCGCGCAACGCGTCGGGCAGATCGATCTCCACCTGCGCCTCGTAGTCCGGGCCCCGCCGCAGCTTCGCGCCGAAGTCCCCGCCTCCCCCACCGAAGAGCTGCCCGAAGAGGTCGTCCAGGTCCAGGGCCGCTCCGCCTCCGAATGGAGCCTCGGCGCGCCCGCGGCGCCCTTCGCGACCCCACGCACGCGCGCGCTTCGGGTCGAACCCCGAAGCGAGCCCGTCGAAACCGAACTCGTCGTAGAGCGCTTTCTTCTTCTGATCCGACAGGACGTCGTACGCGACCGAGACTTCCTTGAACCGTTCCTCCGCCTGCTTGTTTCCCGGGTTTCGATCCGGATGCCACTTCTTGGCGAGCTCTCGATACGATTTCTTCATCTCCTCGGCGGGCGCGGTACGGCCGACGCCGAGGATCTCGTACAGATCGCGCACGATCAGCCCGGAGGGTTCATGAATCTCGCTACTGCAATCCGCGATACGACGCAATCTCCGCGCGTTTCCTCGTTTCCGCATCCTCGACGTACGTCGAGTACGCCTGCGGTGCGGAAACTCCGGGACGCGCGGATCTTGGCGGGGCGCGTGAATCCGCGCCGCGGATTCACGCCTCCCCTCGCCGTCTCGCGAATTTCGCTACGCGAATTCATGAACCCTCCGGGCTAGGAAGGTACGCACGGGTCCCGGGCGTTGCAATCGCCGAGACCACGTGGAATGGATACGCCCGTGCCGACGATCTCCGCCCGGAATCTCCCGAAGCACGTCGGGATCATCCTGGACGGGAACGGCCGCTGGGCGCAGGCCCGGGCCCTGCCGCGCGCCGAGGGGCACCGGATCGGCGCCGACGCCGTGAGGCGGGTCGTCCGCGCCGCCCGCAGGCTCGGACTCGACGTCCTGACTCTCTACTCCTTCTCCGTCCAGAACTGGAATCGGCCGGTCGAGGAGGTGGAGTCGCTGATGTACCTGCTCCACGACTTCCTCGTCTCGGAACGGGACGAGATCCTCCGAAACGGGATCCGCCTCACGTCGATCGGGGAGCCCGAGCGCCTCCCGGGATTCGTCCGTGACACCCTGGTCGAGCTCGTCGAATCATCGAAGAACAACGATCGCATGGTCCTGTGCCTCGCGCTCTCGTACGGCGGCCGGGAGGAGATCCTCGCGGCCGCGCGCACTCTCGTGCGACGCGCGACAGACGGCGACCCCACGCTCAACGGCATCGACGAGGCGACCTTCCGCGCACTGCTGCCCTCCGTCGGTCCCGGAGACCCGGACCTCATCATCCGGACGGGTGGGGAGCTGCGCCTCTCGAACTTCCTCTTGTGGGGCTCCGCCTACGCGGAGCTGTATTTCACGGCAAAGCTGTGGCCCGACTTCGGCGAGGAAGACCTGTACGCAGCCATCGCCGACTACCAGGATCGCGAGCGAAGGTTTGGCGGCGTCGAACCTCGTCGTTAGGCTCGCGACCGCTGCCATCGGCGCGGCGGTCGTCGTGCCGCTCGTCTTCGTCGTGCCCGCGCCGGGGTTCTTCCTTCTCGTCGCCTTCGCCACTGCCGCCTGCGCGTGGGAGCTGTGCGCGATGGCGTCGCCCGATCACCTGCTCGCGCGCGCCGTCGCCGCTCTCGGCGCGGGGGTCGTCTGCGCCGAGATCTACTTCCCGACGGACCGACCCCTCGTGCTCCCCTTGACGATCGTCGCCATCGTCGTGGTGCAGGGGGCGCTCCACCTCGCCCGCGCGCAGCCCATCGAGACGGCCGCACGACGCTTCGGCGCGGCCGCGCTGTCCACCTCGTACGCCGCGTGCACGCTCCCGTTCGTCGCGCTCTTCCACCGGCCGCCCCTCGGCGCCAGGTGGGTGCTACTCGTCCTGGTCGCGACCTGGTTCGCCGACTCCGGCGCGTACTTCACGGGCCGCGCGATCGGCAAGACGAAGCTCGCCCCGAAGATCAGCCCCGGCAAGACGGTGGAGGGCGCGGTCGGCGGCCTCGTCGCAGCGATCGGGGGATCGATCCTCGTTCGCACGCTGCTGCTGCCAGGCCAGCTCCCCCTCGTCGACGCGGCGGTCGTCGGAATCCTCGGTGGAATCCTCGGGCCTCTCGGCGATCTCGTCGAGTCACTTCTCAAGCGCAGCTTCGGCGCGAAGGACTCCGGCAAGCTGCTCCCCGGCCACGGAGGCATGCTCGACCGCGTGGACGCGCTGCTCTTCGTCGCACCCGCCGCCTGGGCATGGCTTTCGATTCGCGGCGTCATTTGACGGCTTCTCAGATGTGAAGCGGGTCGGCTGGATCGGCCATACCCGCGGGGCGGCTCCACTCGAGGCGGTTCGCCCACTCTGCGAGGTGGCCGCGTAGCAGGAGCCGGTCCCCTTCGAGCCGGAACGTCGTGTCCGTCTCCGACAGACCGAGCCCGATGGAGGTCAAGAGGGCCGACGCAAACTCGCGCGCACCCGCGGCGATCGCGGCGACGTCCCGCGCCCCTTCCGCCCCGGACGCGAGGACCGTGACTTCCCAGACGAACCCGTCGCCTTCCGGATCTTCGCGGACGCTCGTCGCGACGCCGCGAAGGGAACCGGCCAGCCGCGAGCCCGCGTCGGTTCCGAAAGCGTCGCCGATCTCCCGGATCCCGTCTCGCACACCGTCGGTCGCGACGAGCGCGAGCGCGAATGCGGATTCCTCGAGTCGCGCGACGTCGGCCAGATCGCGGACGTCGCGGCGCATGCGCGTGGGCGCCACGCGTCCGTTTGCGATCCGCTGCACCTCGGAGGCAAGGTCGTCGTCGTCCGTCCAGATCCAGGTGCCGCCGCCGATGTCCACGAGGATCTGATCTCCGACGTCGACGAAGTCGTGGCCGCTCCGTCGCTGCACGCGAGGGGGCGGATCCATGTGGACGAACGCCGCGGCGGGGTGGATCTCGCGATCGAGGGCTTCGCGATCGAGATCGCCCCGCAGAAGAACGACCGTGCGCGCCACGTCCTCCCGCAGGGCGGCGCAGAAGAGGACTTCCGTCAGATCCTCGGAGACCTCGAAAGGTTTCTTGTCCGGATCGGTGAGCGACGTGCTCGCAGGAACCTGTTCGAGATCCAGGCGCAGCACGGCGAAGCAGCCTTGGGGCAAGAGCGCTGTGAGCGCGAGCGAGGGCACCCGCCGCGCGCTGCTAGGCGCGTGCCGCGCTCCGCCGCACGCGACCGTGAGGGCGACGAGTGCGACGACGCCCGAGCGCCGCACCGCGAGAGGCACGTTCGATTTCAGGAGGCTACGGTCCGGCGGTCGCGGGCGCGGCGGTCATGCCGGGGAAGCCCGTCATGCCCGGGAAGCCCGTCATGCCGGGGAAGCCCGTCATGCCCGGGAAGCCCGTCATGCCCGGGAAGCCCGTCATGCCCGGGAAGCCCGTCATCCCGGGAACGCCCGTCATGCCCGGGAAACCCGTCATCCCGGGAACGCCCGTCATGCCCGGGAAACCCGACATCCCCGGAAAGCCCGTCATCCCCGGGAAACCCGACATCCCGGGAAACGCCGTCATCGGAGGAACCTCGGGCGTCCGGCCGAGGAAGAACCATGCGGCGCCACCGCCGATCACGAGGACCGCCAATGCAGCGACCAGGATGATCACGATCCCTCCGCCGCCCTTCTTCGGCATGCCGGGGATCTCGTCGACCGAAGGCGAGGACGCGAGGTCCGAACCGCCCGGACCGAAGGACTCCGACGGCACGGAGCTCGAGAAGCCAGGCGACGCCGCGGGCGCCGCAGGCGCGGGGGACGCAGGCGCGGGCGAACCCCACCCCTGCGCTGCCGGTTTCGGCGCGCTCGCGAGCGCAGCCTGGACGTCGTCTGCCGATCCGACCATCGTGGCCTGATACGCGAGCCCGCCGCCTCCGCCCGGCTGCGGCCCGGCGACGGCGCTCGACGGAAGGGGAGGTGCCGCGGGTGCGGGTGCGGGAGCTGGAGGCGCGGGCGGAGGCGGAGCCGCGGCCGCGGCGACCTTCGCCTGCTCGAGCAGCTGCGCCGCCATCTGCGGGCCGCCGCCCATCATCATCGTTCCCTTGAACTTCCCCCCGCCGGGCGCCGGCGCGGCGCCGGGCGCGGCTCCCGCCGCCTTGAGCTCGAACCCGCAGGAGATGCAGCGGACCGCCTGCTCCGTGTTGGGCTTGCCGCAATTCGGACAGAACGCCACGTCTCTCCTCCTGGAATCTCGCCCGGGCAAGACCTGCTCCCCGCGAGGAAGCGTGAGGGTAGTCGGGCGCACGCGGCTCCGCAAGACGCACGGGTCTTCGTAGCCTTGACGCCCCACGGTGCGCACGGTATCCAACGCGCCCCGGAGATCCGCCTTGGTCAAGGAATACGATTTCTACGGCGCGGTCGGCGATCAGGTCCAGCGCGCGGCCGAGAGCAGCCAGCTCGATCCCGAGGTCGCGCTCATCCTGTCGCAGCCCAAGAACGAGCTCATCGTGCACTTTCCGGTGCGGATGGACGACGGAACCTACCGGCTCTTCAAGGGGTACCGGATCCAGCACAACAACGTGCTCGGCCCGTACAAGGGGGGAATCCGGTTCCACCCGGGCGTGACGCTCGACGACTGCAAGGCGCTCGCGGCCCTCATGACGTGGAAGTGTTCTCTGATGCGCCTGCCTTTCGGCGGCGGCAAGGGAGGGGTGAAGTTCGATCCCCGCGCCGTTTCGAAGGACGAGCTTTGCCGCGTGACGCGCCGCTTCACCCACGCGCTCGGCAACAACATCGGCCCCGACTACGACATCCCGGCCCCCGACATGGGGACGAACGCGCAGACGATGGCGTGGATGATGGACACGTACATGAACTCGGTCGGCCCCGGCGAGAAGCAGAGCGTGACCGGCGTCGTCACGGGCAAGTCGCCGGAGTGCGGGGGCAGCGAGGGCCGCGAGAAGGCGACGGGGCAGGGCGTGGTGCATTGCATCACCGAGTGGGCGCGGGACAACGACGTGGATCTCGAGGGGTCCACGTTCCTCATCCAGGGATTCGGGAACGTCGGCAGCAACGCGGCCGTGATCCTCGCCCGTCTCGGGGCGTCGATGGTGGGTGTGATGGACCACTCGGGTGCGATCGTCTCACCGGAGGGACTCAATCCCCACCGGCTGTCCGAATGGGTGCGCGAGCACGGCGCCATCGCCGGGTACCCCGGCGGGCGCGTCGCGAGCCGCGAGGAGTTCTTCTCCGCGCAGGCGGATCTGATCATCCCCGCGGCCCTCGAGAACCAGATCGGGCCGGAAGAGGCTGGGATGCTGAAGGTGAAGGTCGTCGTCGAGGCCGCGAACGGACCGACGAACCCGCAAGGCGAGTTCGTGCTCGCCGAGCGCGGCATCGAGATCGTCCCCGACATCCTCGCGAACGCGGGAGGAGTGACCGTCAGCTACTTCGAATGGGTCCAGAACAAGCGGTCGGAGCACTGGGAGCTTTCCGAGGTCGACATCGCCCTCGAGCGGCGCATGCGCGCCGTCTACCGGGACGTCGCGAGGACCGCGCAGGAGTCCGAGTGCTCCATGCGCGAAGCGGCCTACCTGCTCGCCCTTCGCAGGGTGCAGACCGCCTACCGCCAGAGGGGGATCTTCCCTTAGCCGGTCCTGCTAGTCTGCGCTCGTGCTCGCGGAGCTTTCCGGACGGCTTTCGGATCGGTCGCCACCGTCGCTCTTGCGGCTGTGCGAGGAGAAGCGGTTTTGCGGCCACATCGAGTTCTCGTCCGAGTCGGTCGGCGGGGTGCTGCAGGTGCTCGGCGGGTTCGTGGAGAAAGGGAGCCTGGAGCACGGCACGGGCGATCCCGCCGAGGCGTTCCTCGCGCTGTCCGAGGGGCGCTTTCGCCTGCGTCAGCGTCTGCCTACGCCGTCCGGCGAGTGGCTCGACGAGCCGGCGACGGCCGGCACCATCGGGCCGCACCTGCCGGCCGAGCTGCTGCGCTTCTGCGAGACCTCGGGACTGACCGGAACGCTGACGCTCGCGAACGGGCCCCGGCACGTGCTCGTCGCCTTCCGCCTGGGCGAGATCGACTCGATCGCGCTCGACGGCGAGACCGAGGCGCAGCTGCAAGAGGCCTGGGCCTGGACGACGGGAGAGTGGGCGATCGCCGTCCAGCCGTTCGTCGAGCCAGAGGCACCCAGGCGCCCGGACGAGACGGGTCGCCAGTTCCTCGAGGTCGTGGAGAGCGAACTCTCGAGGATCATGGAGCAAGCCGAAGGGGCTCTCCCGCCGCCACGGCGCGACTCACTCGTCGATTCGCGACAGAAGTCGCAAAAGAAGCGCGCCGACGAGACCGCTTCGAGGCGCCTCGCACCCCACGCGTCGCTCCCCCCTCGCCCAGGGCACGAGCCTACCGTCCGCATCTACTACCTGCGCGAGCTGGTTCCCAGCCCCGTCCTTCCTCCGTTGCCGCGCAGCAAGATGATCTCGCGCACGGACCTGACGGAGGAGCTCGTCGACGTCCCGCCGGGAATAGAGGTCCGCACCACGCTCCCGCCGCAGCGGCGGACGCCATCCGTGCCCCCTCCGTCTCCGTGGCCGTACGTGCTGACGACGCTCCTGGTGGTCGCGGTCACGGCGCTGGTGCTCTGGATTCTGGATTAACCCGCGAAACGGTCGCCGGGCACTGCAACGCGCGTTGCGCAACGAGTGTTGCGTTTACGGCCTCCTTCGCTGCGTGGCACGGATGGCAGGTTCGCGGCCGTTCCGCCGCAAGATCAGGAGGAGGGAGCGCAGATGGCCAGGAGAAAGATCGTACTTCAACCGCCGATGGAGCTCGCGGCGAGCACCACGTACACGCAGCCGGACCGCGAGGCGATCGAGGTCAATGGCCAGAAGACCGCGGTCGTCTTCCTCGAGATCTACTCGAACGCGTCGAGCACGGGCAGCGCGACGTTGAACATCCAGACGGCGACCGACACCCCTCCGGCGCCCTTCTCGCACAACGCGGCCGGGGGCTTCATCACACCGACGGGCGCGACGTTCACGATCGCCGCGACGACGGTGGGCACGCAGATCCCCATCACCCTCTCGGCGCTCGGCGATCTGATGAAGTTCTCCATCACGCCGAATACGCTCAACGGGATCATCCGTTTCTCGATCTCGGTGTACTTCACGGACGTCTGATGCCGACCCGCGAGGTGCTCTTCTCGAGGAGCGGCATCGTCTGGAACGAGGCGGCGGCCGAGTGGCAGGCGTTCCAGGTCAAGAGGGTCGAGACCGTCCGACAGGGGCACCTGGGCGAGGAGCGGACGACGGATCCTGCCGATGGGGATCCGTCGAAGCCGAGCCCTCGGATCGCGCGCGAGACCACCTGGCAATGGAGCCCCTCGCCCAGGCGCTCCATGCGGCAACCTGGGTCGACCGGCAACGGCCGCGTCGCTCGCCACTTCGAGCCGGAGGAATAGTCCATGGACACCGGCTTCTTCGGCCACGCAACGGACAAGCAAGGGTCTCGGATTTCGCTGCTCGGAACCGACGAGATGCACCGCGTCTGGGCAGGTCCGAGCGACGACGTCCTTGGAGGAATCGTCAAGGTCTACTACTCGACCATCGCGCGCGCTCGCGGCTCCTTCTACGCGGTTCCGGGCTCGGATGGGATGAACGCGAGCGCCGTCCTGCACATCAGGGGAGGCGAGGACGACACCCAGAAGGTCTACCTGGCCATCGACGGCTTGACCGTGCGCAAGCGCCGTACCGGCGATACACCGAGCGAGGAACGCGATCTGCTCGCCATGCTCAAGATCGAGGAAGGGCGAGGCGGGGTGCTCACGCTACGCGGGCCGGGCGGAAACGTCGAGATCGACGCCGACGGGATTCACGTGGAGCACGACAAGGCAGGGTTCGCGAGGGAGTTCGTAGCCCAGCACCCGAACGATCCCTCGTCCGATATCCACTACGTGGTCACCGAGGGTCCGGAGGTCGGCGTGTTCGTCCGCGGCACCCTGACCCTCGAGAAGGGGAAGGCACGGGCGGTTCTGCCCGACCACTTCGCGCACGTGGCAAGCGCCGAGAACCTGACGGTCCAGCTGACGCCCCGTAGCGAGCGTTCCAAGGGTGTGGCGGTCGTGAAGGCGACGGCGAGCGAGATCGAGGTCCGGGAGCTGCACCGCGGCAAGGGCAACTACGACGTGGACTGGCTCGTCCAGGGCGTGAGAAAAGGCTGCGAGGATTTCCGCGTCGTCCGACCACGCGCGGACCGCGTCCCGCGTGTGGTTCCGGCAGCACGGGTCGGCTGAAGGACGAGCACCTCGCAGCCATGACTCTGCGTCGCGTCGAATTCCGCGCCCGCGATTCCGTCGAGACGACCTACTCGTCTCCCCTCTACATCGCGACCAGCAGGGCGGGGAGCGGCAAGTCCGTCCGACGAACGTGGAAGACCGCGCCGGACGAGGCGTCGATCCGGCGCAACGTAGCGCACGTGTCCGCCGCGGAACGCAGGCGGCTCAAGAACGCGATCGTCGCGCTCAACACCCGATTCTACGGCGACGGCGTGTCGGAATGGTTCAAGCAGGACCAGATCCACCAGGTCACGCACGTCCACGAGGGCCTGGCCTTCCTTCCGTGGCATCGCGAGATGATCAACCGATTCGAGGCTCTGCTCCGCCGGGTAGATCCCGCCGTTTCGTTGCACTACTGGGACTGGACGACCGACCCACGCGCCTCGTCTGACGGGAAGGGCGGCACGGTCGACCTCTTCACCGAAGACTTCATGGGCAGTCCCACTTTCCGAATGGGGGCTCCATTCGAGACCTTCGACAATGCG
>Ga0247727_10016304_pt1 | contig 12019 bp, 8 predicted proteins | sample WisWelCaveWW1625_FD_202498 | JGI IMG/M metagenome (GOLD analysis project Ga0247727, IMG submission 202498) | Biofilm microbial communities from Wishing Well Cave, Virginia, United States - WW16-25 | ecosystem: Environmental > Aquatic > Deep subsurface > Groundwater > Cave microbial mat | place...
GCTCAAATTTCCCAACCCGCCGCTTTGATACAACTCGGCGACAAAATCGCGGTTGGTGATGAGAAACGGATTGTTGTCCAACGGATCGCGCGTGAGTTCGCCATTGCGCAGCATGATGTCGGTGATTGCGCGCATCGAGTTGATCAGCGGCTCATCACCCGCCACGCCGGTGTTGCCGAGATTGAACCATTGCAGCGCATTCTCCGCGAGATCGGCGTAATCGATTTTGTTTAAAATCGTCTCGATGGCTTTCTCATTGAGGCCGGAGGATTTCGCAAATTCTTTTAGCATGCGCGGCCGGTCGTTGGTATAAATTTGCACCGCGCGGAAATAATCGCGATGAAACATTTTCACCAATTCTGGCTGCTTGCGAATCACGTCGCGGTTGAACACGACGACGTCGATGATCAAACCATGAAATTGCGCGGAGCTGAAAATGACTTTGACGCCGTTGATTTCCAGCGCCCGCGACAAATCCGGCTCCCAGAGAATCGCCACTTCAACGAGGCGTTTGCGCAATTTCTCCAGCGCGTCGTTCGAGCCTTGCGCTTCCACGCGCCACGGGCCGGGGCGCTGCAACTGATCGAGGCCGAACTGCACCACCGGAATGCTCAAGAGAAACGAGCTGGGTGAATCCGGCGTAAACGCAATGCGCAAATTCGCGTTGTTCAAACTGTTGACTTTGATCTCGCTGCCGTTCGTCGCCGCAACGCGATCGGCATAACCGACAATCGCATCCGCGCCTTTGGACTCGCTGATCACCGCGGTGATCACGCCGGGAAATTGATGCGCCGCGCCGTGCCGCAAATACGAGTTGATCGGCAGCACGATGAAATCATATTTGCCTTCGCTGAATTTTTGCAAGCGTTCGGCATACGCGCCGCCGTCATCCGTCCATTCGAGCAAAAAGCCTTGTTGGGCCAGTGCGCGTTTCATCTCGCTGGAGCGAATAAATTCGTAACCAATATAATTGTCACCGGCGCCGGTAATTTTGCCTTGAATCTTCGCGGCATCCGAAGTCGCCACTTGGCCCTTGGCAAAAAAACGGGGTGCGAGAAATTTCCACACCCCGATGGCCAATAGCCCTAAAATTAAGAGAAGGCAAGCACCGATTGTTGAACGCTTTATTGACATATAGTATTGATGAATAAAAAATATAAGTTTGAAGAGTTGTTCATTTCTCCATACGCATTATTTCAATTTTCTCTCTTTTCCTTACTTCATCGAGTATTGATTGTCGGTCAAATATATCTAAAAGAGTCAAGTAAGTTTCCCTAAACTGATATATCAATGATAGAAAGAATAAAACGGACAAAATAATTTCAAACAAGGAGTAAGGATGGGGCTCAGCAATTATATAGAGCATTAAACTCAAAAATGCAAGAGATAGCACTAAACGAAATACTAAAAGGATGGAAAAGTAAACCAAGTCTAATTTATATTCCAGTATTTTGAAGCGGTTTTGTAAAAGCAAAGAAATCAAGTCTTCCTTTTTTTCCCGGCTTTCCAGATTTTTTCCTCTCCGGCGAGCTGAAATTTTTCCAAAAATTTTATCAATAGCGGGTTTTAAATACGCGGCTAGAATATTTATACCCAACCCAATGATTACAACAGTAAACCACCAGGATGGCTGTTTTATATCATCGAGTATACGTTCCATAAAGCATGTTCCCAAAAGTATCAGCCGGAGTAAGCAATTTTTCTTAATTAAATTTTCATTTATTACGGCAATCATTTATCAAGCCGAGCTTTTTTCGTGACAAAGGGCCCAGCCCGCCGATGTCGAGCAAAATCTTATTGCTCTTCTCAGGCGGAATTTGTTGCGTCATTTGGCGATTGAAAAATAAATATTGCTCCAACACTTGTTCCGCCTTGCCGAAAACTTGAATGTTGATCGCGATCCAGTTCTCGTCTTCGACTTCCCAATCAAGTTCATAAGCCAGTTTGATATTTTTTCACCGCGGGGAAGCATTCATGTACCAAACGCAGCGTGGTTTCCAATTATAAAAATTCTTGCACCAACATAGAGCATAGTGAAAATCATGATTGCAATCACTTTGAGTTGAAATGCAAAACCGTTTTATTTTGATTCCGTGTTTGTGTTCGGCATCGTTTCAAACGTCTTCGCATCATAAAACTCCGTCTCCGCCACCGTCGCTTCGAGCGCTTTGGCCAAATCTTGAAAATTGTTGGCAGCGCGATAGGAGACGGCGTATTGGCGTAGGGGATGGTCTTCTTGAATGCACAGGCCGATGGCGTAAATGGGAATCTCTTTCTCGGTGGCAAATTCCGCGGCTTGGGGAATATCATCGGCGAGGCCGTCGGTCACGACGACGAGGCGAAATTCGCCGTAGCCGAGTTGTTTCGCTTTTTGCTGCGCCAAAACTTCTGCGCCGAATTGAATCGCACGGCTGAGCGGAGTGCCGCCGCCGGCTTCGACTTCGTTGATCGCCTGCAAAAAAGCTGTCATGTTGTTCTGGCCCAACGGCACAACTTCACAGTTCGGTTGGGGAGGAACATGATGCTCGTCAAAAACATACAACCCGAGATTCACGTCTCCCGGCACTTTTTTGAGAAATTCGGCCACCGCCCATTTCGCGCCTTCGATTTTGCGCTTGAAACTTTGATCGCCGCCGCAATCGCGGCCGAGCGGATCGCGCATGCTGCCGCTGCCGTCGAAGATGAAATAAAAATTGCGGGCGAGGGAAACTTGTCCATCAGTCGTTGTGTCCGAAGTCTGTAAGTCCGAGGTCGGTTCGGTTTGTTCCGTCGTTTCTATTTTACTCGGATCGGCTGTCGAGGTTTGCTGATTTCGCTCTCGTCGCTCACAACCGACGGAAAGCAGAACCGCGCTAAAGAAACAAACAATATATTTGAAGTTTTTCATAATATCAGCGCTCTTTTTTTTGAACACGGATGACGCGGATCACACGGATTAGCACGGATTTTTTAGAGGCTTTAATCTGCGAAAATCCGCGCCATCCGCGCTATCCGTGTTCAAAGTTTTTACTGTATCGGGACAAACTCGCTTGCTTCCGCTTCCACCTGCTTGAGGCGAAAAACCACGCGGCGATTAGCTGCCCATTCTTCGCGAGTTTTAGGTGGATTGTATTTCGGATTCGAAATTCCCAATCCGGCCGCAACAAGGCGCGATTCATCAAGCACGATACCGCGTTTTTTGGCATGAGCCAGAAAACTTTGAACAACCGATTGCGCCCGTTGATAGGAAAGATTTTTTGCCACCTGCATCATTTGGTTGATCACGGCTTGTTGCGTTCCCTTGGCGCGTTCCTGCAGGATGCGCTGTGGATCTGAATGCCCTTCGACGATGAAAAGAGCGCCGGCGTAAGTTTGCGCCAGTTCCAAGCCCTTTTGAAAATCCACCGCATATTTGTTTTCAGAAAAATCACTTTGCTCCGGGTCAAAATATATTTCGGATAGAAATAGAGTTCCTTCATCGGCCCACTCGGCTGATTCAACTGCGAGTTTCTTTTCAACTTTTTTTGTATCAAACGCCGGCCTGGAAACCGTCACGCCCGCCGTATTTTTCAAACCCGCCGCGAGTTTGGCATAATCCCAATTCGCATGACTGAGCGAAACTTTGGCGGAGAGCAAACCGAGCGTGATCAGCGAGCTCTGAATTTCGCCGGTAACGCGTTCGAAGTTTCGCAGTGTGCCTTGGCCGGTAAAAAACGCGACGTTGCCCGGATAGCCGACAAATTCGCAATCACCGAGCAGCGCTTCGGCGTCGGCGGTGGCTTGCGGGCTGCCGAGCAGAATGTCCGCGGCTTTGCCGAGGAGTTGCAGATTCTCCGCTTGCCGCGAGGATTTTTGTTGCTGCAATTGTCGCAAAGCTTCCTGGCCGCGCAACAAGCCGTGCGTGAGTTTTTCGACGTCGCTGCGATTGCTGTTGAGATAATCCGAGCGCACGGCGTAAACGTCGGCAATGACGCGCGAGGCGGTTTTGGTCGTCAGTAAAATTTTTGCGCCTTTCACAGATTGTTCTGCGCCGGTGCCAGTTGCGCCGCCGGAGGTGAGCGCCAGCGCGTCAGGAATGATTGTGAGCGCGGCATCAATCGTGGCATCCGCACGCATGGCGCTGGCCGGATCGGTGGCCATGCCTTTGGTGTCGTAGGGAGGAAGCGTCAAATCGGGAAGCCACGCAAGGGTCACATCACGAAACGTGAGGCCGTCGTCGGCCAAAACTTTGCCGAGATATTCAACATGCGGGCCGTAAGCTTGCAACGCAATTTTTTTGCCGCGCAGGTCGCGCAGGCGTTTGATTGCACCGCGCACGACCATCGCGTCGCCGCCGGTCGACCACGTGAGTTGATAGAATGGAATTAAATTGACGCCTTGGGCGGCAAATGCGGAAGCCGCCATATTGATCATGCCCATCGTGCCGCGCAGATACGGCGTTTCGCCGTTCAAACATTTTTGCGCTTGCGTGACAAAATTATCTTCGCGAAAAATTTCAAACTCGAGACCTGCATCATGAAAAATACTGCCATTCGCGGTCGTCGTGCCGCCATTAGCGTAGATCGTCGCAATGTCGCCGCCCCAGGTGATTGCCGCCAATTTAACGGCGCCGCTGCTGCGCACGGGTTTAGCCGAGCCGGTGAGAACAGAACTCAGCGCGCGCGGCGTTTCGGCATATTTGACTCTTTGCGCGAAAGCCGGGGCGATAAAAAATAGCACGATCAGAATTGCCGACCTCGGGCTGTTCAGAAACTTGCTTTTCATATTTGATTCTCCGATAAACGTTCTCGTTGTTTCATGTATGTTTTTACGAGAGCATTAGCAAAAAGTTTTAAACGGAATATTTAATGAAAAAAAATTACAACACTAAAATTTAAAAACGACACAAGAAAAATTAGTGTCACCGACACCGAAAAACTGGAACGGCTGACAAAATAATTTCCTGAAAGAATATAATCGGTTTTAGGGTAAATTACAACCGAAAACGGCGGGTGGAAAACTGAGTGTCCACGAAAAAGAAATCCCGCTGAAACGGTTTCTTTCAGCGGGATTTGCCATTTTGCGCCGGCGCGAAAGCCTCGGTCGCGTCGACTACTGATTACTGGCCTTTATTTGCTCAACAGCATTTTGCGAATCTGCGTGCGCTCGCCGCTTTGCAAGCGATAGAAGTAGACGCCGCTGGCTTGTTTGGCGCCGTCAAATTCGAAGCGATAGGATTTGCCGGCCTCGACCTGGCCGTCGAAAAGAAGCGCGACTTCGTGGCCAAGCACGTCATAAACGGCCAGTTGAGCTTTTTGTGACTGACCCAAAACAAACTCGATCGTCGTGACGGGATTGAACGGGTTGGGATGATTCTGCCGCAACACAAACGTTTCCGGCGCGATGCTCGCGACGGCTTCAACCACGGCAGAGAAAGAGAAACTGCCGTCGCGATCGATTTGTTTCAGGCGATAATAATAAGTTCCGATCGCCAGTTTGCCGTCGACGAAACGATAGCTCTGCGTTTGCGTCGTCGTGCCGTGTCCCGCGACGAAGCCGACTTTTTGAAAATCGCCGCTGCTTGGTTTGCGCTGAATTTCAAAACCATAATTGTCGGTTTCACTCGCCGTGCGCCAAACCAGCTCGACATCGGTGCCGATTGCATTGGCGCGAAACTCGACCAATTCCACCGGCAAAGAGCCGGAGGGCTTGAAGTCCGCTTTTGATGAAGGTTGAATTTGCGCCACGCCACTGAATTGTGTCGCGACGCCTAAAACGTCGAAATCGCCGCTCGGGGTTGGCGAGCCGTCGATGTCCGTGTCGAGATCAATGAACATCGCCAGGCTGTCGCCGGAAGCGTCGGTGAGAATGAGGGTAGCGTTTCCGGTGGCGGGAAAACTTCCTCTTTTAAGCCGCACTCTTGAGAGGCCGATGTATTGCCCTTCAATATCCGCACGGTTGTTTTTATACTGCGTAATCGTCACAAGCCTGGGCGGCGGCAAGCCAGGCGTTCCTCGTTGTTCGACGGCGCTCGCCTGCACCTCGATATTTTTTTGGCCGCTGAAAGTATAAACGAACCCATGTTTTATCTGCACCAAAGTGCCCGGTGGCAAAGACAATTTGCCGCCACGCATGAACAGGCGCATGCCTCCGCTCTGGTCTTGAAAATAATAATCCGAATTGGGAGGGTTGGCGGTGCTCGACAATTGAAAATCGACCGTGGTAATGACGCCCTGCAAATTCACATTCGGCGTGGTGTCAGGAAGGGTGCGGGCAAGACCAATTGGCACCAGCGGCAACAGGTTGCCATCGGTCAGCACCTGGCCGCGAATTTCGCCGCCGCCAAAATTGGCCGAATGGATGTTGACATAAATCCGCCCCGCTAACAACTCGACCAACAAGGCGGGAGTGAGCGGTTGCGCGGTCTCCGAACTTTTCCACGAACCGTTTGCGGTGTTGTTGGTAAATTCGAGGTCGCGGACCGGAGCAGCGGAAGTACCGATTGCCGCGTTGTGAAAATGTCCCACTCGAAACGCGCTGCTCAATTTCGTGTACGTGATTTGGTAACTTAATTCGCTGCCGCCATCCGCCAAAACAAAGGCGCCGGTGCCGGTGGCTTTAGTGGCAACAGGATTCGGCGCTTCTTGCATGCCGGTAAGCTTGGCCGTGAAACTGATGCCGAGATTGAGCTTAACTTGGCCGCGGATTTCGCCGCCGCCATTGGCTGTCGTGTGGACGTTAACATAAACACTGTCGTTCAGAAGTTTCCTGAGCAGAACCGCGTCAATGGGTAAAACTCCCGAAACCGAACTTCCAAAGAAAGCGAGATTGCGAAACGGCCCGCTGCTGGCGCCCGCTGGCCCATCGTGAAAATGGGCGTTGGTAATTCTCCCACTTAAACCGGTAGCGGTAACGTCATAAGCCACGATGCCGTCAGGACTGACGATGAAAGAACCCGTGCCCGTGGCCGTGGTGTTAATCGACGGCACTTCTTGCGCGCCATCCAATTTTGCCTTAAAACCAATGCCGGTGGTGACGAGCACCTGGCCGCGAATTTCACCGCCAGGATTATTCGCCGTATGAACATTCACGTAAATCCGGCCGGATAACAATTCTCTGATCAAGGCCGGCGTCAAGGCTTCGGTGGCGTCATTGCTTTTCCAGGAGCCGGAAGCGGTATTGCCATTGAATGAGATCGCGCGAACCGGCGGATTGCCGCTGGCGCCGGCCGGAGCGTTGTGAAAATGCGCCGCTGCTATCACGCCGCTTAATCCGGTAACCGTAACATGATATTCGAGCTCGGTGACCGTGCCGCTGCTCGAACTTTTGAGAAAGAATGAGCCGGTGCCGGTGGCCGGTGTGGTAACGGCGGGCACCTCCTGTGCGCCATCGAGTTTGGCGGAAAGGCCAATGCCATAATCAACGCGCACCTGGCCGCGAATCTCGCCACCCGGATTCGTGCTTGAATGAACGTTGACATAAACTTTTTCGGACAATAATTCCTTCACCAAGGCTTCGGTGAGCGGCTCGGTCGCATCACTGCGCTTCCACACTCCCGAAGCGGTGTTGCCGGTAAATGTAATGGCCCGAACCGGAGGATTTCCAACTGACCCCGCCGCCGCGTTATGAAAATGCGCCGCCGCGAAATTGCTGCTCAATCCGTTGAAGGTAATGTGGTAAGCCAATTCTGTCCCCGCACTATTTAAGATAAACGTTCCGGTTCCGGTTGCTGAAGTGGTAACCGCTGGAACTTCCTGCGCGCCATTCAATTTTGCGGTGAAATGGATTTGCGCCTGTGCATTCTGATGAATGAATAAGAATGCCGCAACGATGAAAATAAATCGTAGCGCTGTTCTCATGGTGAGTTTCCTTACCTGATGATTTGGGTTTAAAAAAAAATAATTGATTTGAAGCGAACCAACTTACAAAGCTAATCAAAGCCGATGCCCAAAAAATTTGACGCTGAAAATACTCAATTTGAGCTTAAAAAGCTCAACGGCGCATTTCCAGCGTCATCGCGCAATTGCAGAATTGGGTGCAGTGTTTGATGATGAATTGTAAAAAATGCAAACCGTTGTAAGGTTCTGGCTTGTCTGGATCGTGCTAATTCGTCGCCGTTGAATCCGCCCGCTTTGCAGTTGTCGCATCATCGGGAAACCATTTGATGAGCAACTCATTTTTGTCCGTTGTTTGAGCTTCGATAATCCGCCGTTTGACCCCGAGCGTCTCGTGCCACAGCAGCAGATCGTAACGTCCCGCCGGCAACGCGGGCAACTCAAATTTGCCCTCGGCGTCGGTGACGGCAAAATAGCGATGCGGCATCACGAGAATATAGCCTTTCATCCAATCATGGCCGAGGTCGGAGCGCAGTTGCAATAAACCGGGTTTCTCCAGCTTTTGCTGCGCCGTGAGATTTTTTTTCGGAAACGCAAAACTGAAAGCCGTTTCGGTGTCGTCGCCGAAAATATTCAGCGTGCTGGTTTGATTCCAGCCGTCGGTAAACGGTTGCCAGCGCGCTTTCACATCGTGCAAAATCGCATCGCCGTTGCGAATCGTCAATTCGCTGCCGGCGCCGAGCGCCAGCACGCGCGGCTGGTAACGGCAGGCTTTGATTTCCAGAGGCAACGCCAGCGGCGGCAATTTTTCCGCGGCGATATTCGCTATAATAATGAGAACGTTTTGCAAACCGCCTTTGGGGTGAATGAGAACCGATTCATCGGGAAGAGCTGCACCGCAGGCCGCGCGATTACGCGTCACCGTTAGCGTTTTCGGCGCCGGTGCGATGCGATTGTAAAGAATAACCCCTTTGAGACGAACTGGGTTATCGGGGGTCGCGGCGACAAATAAAATAAAGCCGGGCAGAAACGACAGCGCGAGAAAAAGCTTCCTCATAAATTTAAATTCCTTTAGTCCTTAATAATGCGGGTGAACAGCGAATCCTGAGTAGCCGTGCGAGCAGATGATAATAAGTATAACAAAAATTTTTCCAATTCCAAGCACGATTTTTGTCGGGTAACGTGTTCCATCGTGTAACGTGAAACGTGTTCTATTTGAAAGGCCAAGTAGTGTTGTAGAAGCCCGTTGCCAAGTAGTGTGGAAAAAGAGTTGCATTTTAAAATGTAAAACAGCATCTTTCTATTTAATTCAATTTGTGGCCGTAAAAATTTTCTCGATTTACCGGAGCACCAAATGGAACTCAAAAATAAAACCGCATTAGTCACCGGCGCCGGCCGCGGCATCGGACGCGCGATTGCGCTGGCGTTGGCAAAAGCAGGCGTGAGGTTGGCGCTGGCCGCGCGCCGCCGGAACGAATTGGAAAGCGTCGCGTCGGAAATTCGCGCGCTAAATTCGGAAGTCTTCATTATTCCAACCGATATGAGCGAAGAGCCGCAGGTGCGTGAAATGATTGCCAAAACCGTCGCGCATTTCGGCGCGTTGCAGATTCTCGTCAACAACGCCGGCCTCGGACATTTTCATCATGTCGCAGAAATGACCACCGCACAATGGGACGAAATGTTTGACGTGAATCTGCGCGGTGTTTTTCTGGCGACGCGCGAGGCGCTGCCGCATTTGCGCAAAGCCGGCGAGAGTTTCGTGGTCAACCTCGCTTCGCTGGCTGGCAAAAACACGTTTGTCAACGGCGGCGGTTATGCCGCGACGAAATGGGGCCTGCGCGCGTTCAGCCAGTGTTTGATGTTGGAAGAACGCCAACACGGCGTGCGCGTGCTCGTCGTTTGCCCGGGTTCGGTCGATACGGATTTTGCGAACGGCCGCACCGGCTCGCCGCATTCCGCAAAAAAAGAAATCATCCGGCCGGAAGACGTGGCGGAGACGATCATGCTGGCGCTCAGAATGCCGCAACGCACGATGGTGAGTGAGATCGATATTCGCCCGACGAATCCGTGATTGTCGTGTAACGTGTGACGTGTAACGCTCTGCAATTGAAACGCCGCCGTGAAAATGAAGAGTGAACCATATTGACTTTTTCCCCGAAAATCCCGATATTGAATCTGTCTCAAATTCGCATCAATTTTTACTTTTCACTTATTCAAAAAAGGAAATAGGAGGTTGTTATGGCTTACGAGTATAAGCTCACCCCGCGTCCATATTCGGATGAAGAAGCAAAGACGTTGCTGAGAGACGTCGTTAGCGAGAATACGACGGATTGGCATTACAACACGCATCACAAAGGCTACGTCACCGTTCTCAATAATATCGAGAAGGCGCTCGAAACCGCGGATCGTTCCACGGCGAACGGGAACTACAGCCAGATCGGTGAATTGAAACGCCGCTACACGTGGAATCACGCCGGCGCGTTGTTGCACGACGTGTATTGGGAAGTTTTGGGCGGCGACGGCGAGGCGGCCAAAGGCGCGGACGTGAAAGCCGCAATTGAGAAAGAGTTCGGCTCGTTCGATAACTGGAAAGCCGATTTCAAAGCGTGCTGCGTTTCCGCAAAATTGAGCGGCTGGGGACTTCTGGTTTATGATGCGTTGTGGAGCAAACGTTTGCTCAACGTTCTCGTGGACGAGCATCATTACGGCGCGATCTGGGGCGGCATTCCGCTCATCGCCTGCGACGTGTTCGAACATGCCTATTATCACAAAGACGGCCCGGCCCGCGCGAAGTATGTCGACAATTTTATCGGCAATGTGCACTGGGGCCGTGTGAATGCACGCTATAACAAATTTGCGAAATAGCTGAACCGTGCAATCGGCAAGCGCAGGTTAAACACGGAGCCACGGAGAAAACCGAGTCAACATGGAGAGAAAAGACGATCTCGATGTTTTACTCCGTGATTCTCCGCGCGCTCCGTTTCTCCGTGGTTAGAAAAAAAATTTTCGATTTAAGTGGTGCCATAAAATTTAGCAATATTCATTCGGTCTTGGGATTTTTTCTTGTCTCAAGACCGATTATTTTATTTAGGACAAACTCGTGCCCAAATCCAAAACGATTCAGCGCATCACTTTGATTCCCGGCGATGGCATCGGTCCGGAAGTCAGTCGCGCCGCGGTGAAAGTTATTGACGCGGCGGGAGCAAATTTAGAGTGGGAAGAAGTCGAAGCCGGCATCGGCGTGGTTGAAAAATATGGCAAGCCGTTGCCGGATCATGTGCTCGAAAAAATTCGGAAAAATAAAGTCGCGCTCAAAGGGCCGCTGACCACCATCGTCGGCAAAGGCTTCGCGAGCGTCAATGTCGAATTGCGCAAAACGCTGGATTTGTATGCCAACCTGCGCCCCGTGCAGAATCTCCCCGGCATCAAATCGCGGTTTGGCGATATTGATCTCGTCGTCGTGCGCGAGAACACCGAAGATTTATATTCCGGCCTCGAGCAAAAGATCGCGCCCGGTGTGGCGCAAAGTTTAAAAATCATCACGCGCAAGGCCTCTTCGCGCATCGCCAAATTTGCGTTCGATTACGCCGTGAAACATCGCCGCAAAAAAGTGACGGCGGTGCACAAGGCCAATATCATGAAGATCAGCGACGGTTTGTTTTTGGCCACGGCCAAAAATGTTTCGAAACGCTATCCGAAAATTAAATACCAGGAAGTCATCGTTGACAATCTTTGCATGCAGCTCGTGATGAAGCCGCAGCAGTACGACGTGCTCGTGCTCACGAATCTTTACGGCGACATCGTTTCGGATTTGTGCGCCGGTCTTGTCGGCGGCTTGGGCCTCGTGCCCGGCGCGAATATCGGCGACAAATACGCGGTCTTCGAGGCGGTTCACGGCAGCGCACCCGACATTGCGGGAAAAGGCATCGCCAATCCGCTGGCGCTCATCTTGTCCGGTATATTGATGCTAGAGCATCTCGGCCAAATGAAAACCGCCGATCGCATCCGCCAAGCCGTCCATCGTGTCACTTAAAGTGGAAAAGTGCTCACGCCCGATCTCGGCGGCAAGGCTTCGACGATGGCGATGGCGGAGGCGATTATTGCGGCGATGAGCTCGTAGCGCAGACTTTCAGTCTGCGAAGTTTTTTTCAGAAACCACTTTACTCTTTGTTTGCGAGGCAAATTATGGAAATTACTTTGCAACTTTCTCCGCCACTGTCCGAATC
>Ga0247727_10016305_pt1 | contig 12018 bp, 16 predicted proteins | sample WisWelCaveWW1625_FD_202498 | JGI IMG/M metagenome (GOLD analysis project Ga0247727, IMG submission 202498) | Biofilm microbial communities from Wishing Well Cave, Virginia, United States - WW16-25 | ecosystem: Environmental > Aquatic > Deep subsurface > Groundwater > Cave microbial mat | place...
GCCGCCCTGGCCCGCGCCGGGGGCGCGACCGTAGTCGCCGAACCGCGACGCGGGTATGGCGCCGGCTGCCTGCGCGGGATCCAGGCCCTGGAGCCTTCCATCGAAGCGGTGGTCTTTATGGACGCCGACTGCAGCGACGTTCCGGCCGAAGCTGCCACCCTGCTGGAGCCGATCCTGGACGGCCGGGCGGACCTGGTCATCGGCTCCCGAACCCTGGGACGACCCGAGGCCGGCGCCCTGCTTCCCCACCAGCGCCTAGGCAATCGCCTGGCCACGACGCTGATCCGGTTATTGTGGGGGCGCCGCTACACCGACCTGGGACCTTTCCGCGCCATCCGCACCTCCAGCCTCCGCCGTCTGGGGCTGAGCGAACGAGGGTACGGCTGGACCATTGAGATGCAGGTCCAGGCGATCCGAAAGGGGCTCCGGGTTCTCGAAGTGCCCGTGTCCTACCGGCGACGGGTAGGGGTGAGCAAGATCTCGGGCCGTCCGGGGGCCAGCCTAGCGGCGGGGTGCCGGATTCTTTGGACGATCTTCCGGCTGGCGGCCTTCCGTTGAGGCCCGCCGGTAAACCGGCCGGCCCTTCCGGGCCAGTCATTGTCCCGGGCCGATCTCAGGGGAATCCCCTATCGTCGCCGGGCCATGCCGGTTGGTAACCTGAACTGGCGTCGTATGGCTGCGGTCGCAGCCTGGACGGGGAGCCGCTATGACCACCATGACTTTGCCCCAACAAGCCTTCCGGCCCCGCAGCCCGGTTACGCTGGAAGACTCCGGGCTGAACCAGAACATGCTCATCGACCTGATGCTCAAGCTGACGCTGCTCGAGGGGGCCGCCACGCTGTCGCGCCTGGGCCACTACATGAAGGTCAGCATGACCATCATGGATCAACTGTTCCGCTATTTCCGCCGCGAGCAGTTGTGCGAGGTCAAGGGCATGATCGGCAACGACTATGAGCTGACCCTGTCGGCGGCGGGGCGGAAGACGGCTCAGGACCGCTACGCCATCAGCCAGTACATCGGCCCGGCGCCGGTCAAGCTCAACGATTATTGCCACGCGGTGAAGGAGCAGGCCGCTCACCATCCGGTCTCCCGCTCGATGCTCGCGGAGGTGTTCTTCGATCTGGTGCTGTCCGATCCGATGCTGGACCAGATCGGCCCGGCCATTCTCTCCAGCACCACGATCTTCCTTTACGGGCCCACCGGAAACGGCAAGACCAGCATCGCCGAGCGGCTGGTGCGGATCTACAAGGATTACGTCTACATCCCCTACGCCATCGAGGTCGAGGGCCAGATTGTCAACATTTACGACTCGGTGGTTCATCAGGCGCTGGAGACGCAGGAGGACGACGTCGACCCGCGCTGGATCCTTTGCCGCCGGCCCTGCATCGCGGTGGGCGGCGAGCTGGTGCCGGAGATGCTGGAGTTGCGCTTCGACGAGACCCTGGGCTTCTACTCGGCCCCGCTGCAGATGAAGGCCAATAACGGGCTGTTCATCATTGACGACTTCGGCCGCCAGATGATCAACCCGCGCGACCTGCTGAACCGCTGGATCGTGCCCTTGGACCGGCGCGTGGACTTTCTGTCGCTGCGCACCGGAGTCAAGTTCCCCATCCCCTTCGAGACCCTGGTAGTGTTCTCCACCAACCTGGACCCCCGCCAGCTCGCCGACGAAGCCTTCCTGCGGCGCATCCAGAACAAGATCAAGGTGGACTCCATCACCCCCGAGGTCTTCGACAAGATCCTGGAGCGCGTCTGCGCCGACCACGGGATCCCGTTCGACCAGGACTCCGCCGCTTACCTGCGCGAGAAATGCAATCCGGACGGCAAGAGCGTGCTGCGCGCCTGCTATCCCCGCGACATGGTGCGCCTCCTGCAGAGCATCGCCGAATACGAGCAGCGCCCGCCGGAGCTGAGCCGGCGCGACCTGGAGCGCGCCCTGAACCTTTACTTCGCCAAGGCGTAGCCGGGCGCTATCATGGCGCTGTGGCCGACCTGAGCTTTCCCAAAGCCGAGCTGCACCTGCATCTGGAGGGAACCGTCGAGCCGGGCACGCTGCGCGAGCTGGCCCGGCGCCGCTCGGCGCCGGCGGCCGATTGGAGCGACGGGCAGATTCAAGACCAGTACCGCGGCGGCGGCTTCCTCGGGTTCCTGATGGCTTTCAAGTGGGTCACCAGCCACCTGGTCACCCCCGAGGACTACGAGTTGGTGGCCTGCCGCGCCCTGGAAAAGCTCCATTCCCAGAACGTCCGTTACGCGGAGATTTACTTCAGCGCAGGGATCTGCCTGCGCAAGAAGATCGAGGTCGCGCCGATCCTGGAAGGACTGGAGGAAGCCCGCCGCCAGGCGGAGGCGCGCTGGGGAATCCGCACTTGCTGGATCCTGGACGCGGTCCGGCAATTCGGCCCCCAGGAGGCGGAGAGGGTGGCCCGGCTGGCCATCGCTCTTCGCCACCGCCACGTGGTGGGAATCGGGCTGGGAGGCGACGAGGCGGACGCGCCGCCGGCCCCGTTCCGGCCGGTGTACGAGATGGCTCGCGCGGAGGGCTTGCGGCTTTGCGTCCACGCCGGGGAGACCGCCGGGCCGGAATCCATCTGGCAGGCGATCGACGAGCTGGGCGCCGAGCGAATCGGGCACGGCGTTTCCGCCGTGCAGGATCCCGCGCTGATCGACTGCCTGCGCCAGCGGCGGATTCCCCTGGAGGTCTGCGTCACCAGCAACTACTCGACCGGGGCGGTGGCGCCGGAGGCGGAACACCCGGTCCGCCGCCTGTTCGAGGCCGGGCTCCTGCTGGTGATCAACTCCGACGATCCGGCCATGTTCCAGACCTCCCTGAACCAGGAGTATCTACGTCTGGTCGAGCGGCACGGCTTCAGCCAGGCCGAGATTCAGGAGCTGGCCCGCAACTCGTTTCGCGCCTCGTTTCTGCCGGAGGCGGAGAAGCAGGCCTACCTGGCCGAATTCCGGGACCCTGTTTGACTCGGCACGCCCCTGCCCCCGACCACCTTGACTTTCCTGGCCCCTTGTGCCATGTTAGGCATTCTCTCCGAGGCCGGCGGCCGGGCGGGGACCTGCAGGGAGGGTATCCCGCGTTGTGCCCGCCCCGGCCCGCCCTATGGGTGAACCCAAGAGTGTGGAGGTCAAGCTCGAAAGCACGCTGGAAAGCGTGGAGTTGGCCGAGGAGATGGTGAAGCATTTCGCCGAGCAGCACGGGTTCGAAGATGATGAAGTGCACCAGATCGGCATGGCCGTCAGGGAAAGCGTGGTCAACGCGGTGGTCCACGGCAATGCCTACAGCGCGCAGAAAAAGGTCCTGCTGGCCGTCGAAGCGGGTGGCGATCGGTTCCTGGTCCGGGTCCAGGACCAGGGGGCGGGGTTCGAGCTCAAGGAGATTCCCGACCCGCTGGCCGAGGAGAATCTACTGAAGAGATCGGGCCGGGGACTTTTCCTGATCCGGGCATTCATGGATGAGCTGTCCGTGCGCCGGCTCGCCCCGCAGGGCACCGAAGTGGTCATGGTGAAAAACACTCCATCCAACCGTCACCAAGGAGGAAGTTAAGTGAGTATCAAAGCAACCACGCGCCAGGCCGATGGCGTTACCATCATCGACCTGAGCGGCCGCATCACGCTGGGAGAAGGCTCCAGCACCTTGCGCGAAACGGTCAGGGATCTGGTCTCCAAAGGGCAGAAGAAGATTCTGCTGAATCTCGGCGACGTGACCTACATCGACAGCTCCGGGATCGGGGAACTGGTGTCCAGCTTCACTTCAGTGAACAACCAGGGCGGCCAGCTCAAGCTGCTCCACTTGCAGAAAAAGGTCCACGACCTGCTGCAGATCACCAAGCTGTATACCGTCTTTGAAGTGCATACCGACGAGGCCGCGGCGCTGAAGAGCTATTGAGCTGGCGCGGCCGGCCGTTTAGAACAGGATCGAGACCCCCGCGGAAACTTCCACGTTGTGCAGCATACCCCGGACGTTGGGCAGGAAATCACCGAAAGGCTTGCCGCTGACGTAATCGCGCACGTCCAGACGCATCCCGTAAACCGGCGTGAGCCGGACCTTGACCCCCCCCCCGTAGTTGTAGCCGAACTTGGTGATCCCGTTGCCCGAGAAGGCGGAAGTGCCCGGCGGATAGAAGGTCGAGAACCCGCCCCCGCCGCAAACAAACGGCCGGAAGGAAGAGCCCTCGGGCCAGGCGTGGAGCATCATGTCATAGAAGCCCTGGTGCACGGCCATGCCGGCCGAGCCCTGCTGGCTGAAAACCAGCTTGCTCCGGGTGTAGGCGTAACCGAATTCGTGGCCCACATACCGCCAGGCATTGACGCCAAACCGGGCCGAAATGCGGAAACCGTTGTCCAGGCGCAGCGTTTCTCTGACCGTGCCCGTCACCCCCAGATCTCCCAGGGTCTTGTCGGTGAAAACCGAAGCCCCCGCCGATATCGAGGCCTCCGCCGCCTGCCCGTAAGCCGCCGCCACCGCCGCCAGCATCCCCGCCAGTACACTAATGAAGCGCCGTCTCATCTCGCCCCCTGTGGAGGAATCTTCAGTGGTACCGCGCGAACTCGAGCACGTGACCGTCGGGATCGTGGCAGAAGACCTGTTCCATGCCCAGCCGCCGGTTGACACCTTCCTGAAAGGCAATCCCGTGGCTTTGGAGAGTCTGGCGGAGTGAATCCAGGTCCTCCACCTCCAGGGCCACATGGTCGGACCGTCCCAGCCGAGCGGCATCGCCCGGCTCCGCCGCCTGATTCTCAATGATATGGAGCTGCCGGTCCCCCAAAGCGTACCAGAGGCCGGGGAAGCCGAAGGCCGGACGCTCGATTTCGGGGAGCCCCAGCACGCCGCCGAAGAACGCCCGGCTCGCCTGTAAGTCCCGCGCCCCGAACGAGACGTGATGCAGTTTCACGAGTCGAATCATGTCGGTCAGTGAGACTGCCGCTCCGCCGCCGGGGACGCCGGCTTGCTTGCCTGGCCCCAGCCAACCAGCCCCAGAACCAGCAGCGCGCCCCCGGCCGCCAGCAGCGCCACCGCTGCCGGCAGCAGGGCCCGATCCTGCAACACGGACCAGACCAGCAGGGTCGTGCCCAGTAGGTCCCCGCAGGCCCCCGCCGCCAGCAGCTTCAGCGCCCTGCCGCGGGCCGACTCCTGCGACCAGCCGCAGGAGCATCGTGACGGGCTCCTGGAAGCATCCAGCAAAGCGCCGCAACTCGGGCAGGGCATGGGTTCATCCCTCGGTCCACTGGGTATGATACCAAAGAGTCAGGCCCGGGCCCAGTCTGTATTACCAACTCCGCTCGCCAGTGGTCAGCTATCAGCCAACAGCAATCAGCTTTTCGAATCGGCCCCGTACCACCAGCCAAGGCAACCCACGGTTGGGCCGGTGACACATGCCTGAAAACCAGGCGTGCGAACCCTGAGCTGAGAGCTGAAAGCTGAACGCTGAAAGCTTTGGTTGCGGCCAAGCCGCACTATGGGATAATCTGTGCTGGCAGAGACGTTCTGCTTCCGGAGGCGTTGGCGTGAGAATCCCCGATCTCATCATTTTGTTTGCGGCGATCGCGCCGCTTCTGAGCTCAGCCGCCGCGCTGGCGGCCGACCCGCCCCGCCCGGCGGTGTCCGCCAAGACCGCCGACCTCGAGCTCTCCGCGCGGCTCATCCTGGAACGCGACGCCCAATTGCGCGCCGTGGGCTCCCACCTGAACCGCCAGTACGTCATCGTCGAGTTGACCGTGACGCCCCGGGGCGGCTACCCGCTGGTCCTCTCGCGGGACGATTTTCTGTTGCGGTCCGAGCGCGACAATGAGCGGGGCACGGCCGATTCGCCGGAGCGCATCGCCGGCGCAGCGGTGCTGGTGCTGGGTTCTTCCCGCTCGGGGCCGGGGTTCCACACCGAATCGGGCGACCCCATTTACGTCGGGGGGCTTCCCGGAACCGCCGATCCGCCGCGGCGCGTCGGGGCGGTCGAAAACACGTTTGGCGCCGGCGGGGGCGGCGAGACCCGCCTGTCCTCCTCCCAGACCCGCCAGACGCCCCTGCTCGACAAGCTGCGGGAAAAGGAACTGCCCCTCGGCGAGACGCGAAAGCCGGTTTCCGGCTATTTGTACTTCCCGGTCGATCCCCAGCAGAAACTCAAGAACTTCCATCTCCACTATAAGGGGCCGCAGGAGAGCGTCGATTTGCGCTTCCGCTAAGCCAGCCCCGGGCCTGCTACAATACCTTTTCTCAACAGGAGAATCTATGGCCAAGAAGAAGGTTGATCCGCTCAACAGAAAGTATTACCAGTCGGTGATCGCGAACCTCACCGTTGGCGACGTGAAGGCGGCCGCCGCCTTTTATCAGAAGGCGCTCGGCTTCAAGAAACGGGCCTTGATGAACGGACCGGATGGAAAACCCATGCATGCCGAGTTCACCCTGCGCGGCACGACCCTCATGGTGGGCCCGGAGTTTCCCCAATACGGCGCGCGCAGCCCCAAGTCGCTGGGGGGATCGCCGGTCGGCCTCTACGTGTACGTCGAGAATGCTGACAAAGCGGTGGCCAAGGCCATCAAAATGGGCGCCACCGCCACCGTCCCGGTGATGGACATGTTTTGGGGCGACCGCTGCGGGACCGTCCTCGATCCGGACGGCCACAAGTGGACCCTGGCGACCCATAATGCCGAGCCCACCCCCAAAGAAATGAAGAAGAAGATGAAGGAGCAGTTCGGCGGAATGGCCGCCCAGGCCGGCGGCTGATGCAGATGATGATCGTCAGATCCGCTCCCTTTGGTCGCGGCTCAGCCGGCCCCCGGCGGCGCCGGATGGAACGGTAAGAAACCGCCAGCAGGGTGATGAAAAAGGGCCGCGGTGGGGCGGCTTTCAAGCCGCAGCCCGGCTTCAGCCTACAATACTGTTCACTTAAGGAAAGTGGGACAGGCCTCCTGGCCTGCTCTGTCTACCCCTGCCCGGCTCGGCTCGAGCGCTTCTGCAGGGCCATCATCAAACGGCTTTTCACGTCCTCGGGCAACGGGTAAGGCGCCAGGCCTTTGTAGACCTCGATGGTCTTCTTGGTCGTGTCGCACACCACCCAGCAGTTGGGACATTTGGCCAGGTGCGCCTCTAGCCGCGTGCGGTCCTCCGGCTCCAGGGCCCCGTCCAGATAGTCGGCGAGCTCCTGGAGCAGCTCTTTACACGTGAACTGGCGCGTGGTCCCCATGTTTGCGAAAAACACGGTTCAACTTCTCCCGTAGTTGCAGGCGCGCCCGCAGCAGGCGCGATTTTACGGCGGAGATGGAAAGGTTCAGCGCCGCGGCGGTCTCCTCGGTGGAGAGCTCCTCAATATCCCGCAGCAGGAACACGGCGCGGAAGCCTGGCGAGAGGGCGGCGATGGTTCGGTTCAGGATCTCGTTCAGCTCCGCGCGGCTGTAACGCTGCTCGGGGTTCTCCTCCCAGGCTGCGATTTCCCTGGGCATCGCGTCCTCTTCGGTCTCCACCGGTTCGTCCAGCGAGACCGTCCTGTCGGCCTTTCGGCGCCTGAGCTTCATCAGCGACTCGTTGACCGCGATGCGCACCAGCCAGGTATAGAACCGGGAATGGCCCTGGAACTGGCTCAGGTTGGCGAAAGCCTTCATGAACGTTTCCTGCAACACATCCTCGGCGTCATGCTCGTTCTGGGTGATGTGCCGGGCGAGCCGGTAAATGTTGCGATCGTACTTGTTGACCAACTCGGCGAAAGCGGCGGAATCGCCCCCCCGTGCCGAGTCCACAAACTCGAACTCGTCTAACATTGCCGGCGAGCTATTGGATTGGATCATCGCCGCGGCATAAAGTTTCCGAAAAAACGGCTCTCTGCCTCCTCAATGGTACACTATTGCTTCCCGTTCATCGCAAGTGGTTGAAAGCGTTGATGTTGCGGAGGCGGGGCGGCCCGAGGTATGGGCGATGGGATCCGGACCATCACGGTGATCGCGGTCGGGCAGACGGGGTGGGGAATCGCCTTCCTCTCCGCGCTGGCCGGATACCGCACGATACTCGAAGACCTGACCGGCCAGCTCCTGGGTCGAGCGCTCAGCGAGATCCGCGCCCTGGCAGTCGGGCAAGTGGCCGCGGGGCACCTGACCGCGCCCGAGCAAGAGGCAGCTCTGGCACGCCTCGAGCCGCAGCGGGCGCTGGACGAGGCCGCTGCCGCCGCCGACCTGATCGTCGAGGCGGCGCCAGAGGACATGGAAACCAAAATCGAGGTGTACACCTTGATCGACCGCGCGGCGCCTCCGCACTGCCTGTTCGCATCGGCGACGCCCGGGCCATCGATCACCGAGCTCGGCTCGCTGACCTACCGGGCGCCTCTGGTTTTGGGAATGCGTTTTCCGCCGCCGGTGACCATGACCAGACGGGTCGAGCTGGTGCGCGGTCACGAAACCTCGGACGGCGCTCTGGCGGCGGCCGCTGAGGTGGCCCGGAGAATGGGCAAGCAGATCGTGCGGGTCGATGAGACGCCGGGAGGCAATACAAGACGAGGGGTACACGATGATGGAACGCCAAAACATCAAACTCGAGAGTCATGACCGGATCTGGATCCTGGCCTTCGACCGGCCGGAGAAGCGCAACGCCCTGGACGCGCAAACCGTCGCCGAGGCGCACGACGCGCTGGCCGAGGTCGAGCGGGGGGCGGGCGAGCGCGGCGGCGTGCTGATCCTGCGCGGCGGGGGCGACAAGGCCTTCGTCTCCGGCGCCGACATCAGCCAGCTCCACCGCCGGACGCGGCAGGACGCGCTCTGCGCCATCAACCAGGGGCTGTTCAACGCCGTGGAAAGCTTCCCCTGGCCGGTGATCGCCGCCGTGAACGGCTTCGCGCTCGGCGGAGGGTTCGAGCTGGCCATCTCCTGCGATTTGCGGGTGGCCAGCGACACGGCTCGCTTCGGCTTTCCCGAAACCGGCCTGGGTATTATTCCCGGGGCGGGCGGCACCCAGCGGCTGGCTCACCTGCTCAGCCTGGCGCTGGCCAAGCAGCTCATCCTGACCGGCGAGGTCATCGACGCCCGCCGCGCCCTGGAGGCCGGATTAGTGGCTGCCGTCGTGCCGCCGGGCGAGCTGATGGCCGCCGCCACCGGCTACGCCGAGAAGATGCTGTCGCGCGGGCCGCTGGCCATCCGCATGGCCAAGCTGGCCATCAACGCCGCCAGCCACGCCCCGCAGCACGCCGGACTGCTGATCGAGACCCTGGCCCAAACCGTCTGCTTCTCCTCCCAGGACAAGCACGAGGGGACCCTGGCGTTTCTCGAAAAACGCAAGCCGGACTTCCAGGGCCGCTAAGGGGCTCACTTCTGGAAGAACAGCTCGTCGATCTTCGCGGCCAGGATGAAATCGCTTTCCGTGAGCCCGTCGATCTTGTGGGTGTAGGTCTTCACCTCCACGCGGCCCCAAGCCAGGCTGAGGTCGGGATGGTGCCCCCCCCCATCGGCCACTGCGCCGACGCGGTTGACGAAGTCCAGGGCGATGGCTCACTCATCCCAAATCCACCCAAACCTCGCCCTGCCGGACTTGAACGGGGTAGGTCGCCAACCCGCCGAGCTGCTCCTGCAAGCGGGGATAATCGTCCGGGTACACGTTGGCCGCATAGTGGTTCCGGCCGGTGCGCACGTCGTATTGGAAATGGTGCCAAGGGCAGTCGAGCAAGTAATCCCACACCCGGGCGTCTTCCAGAGGAAAGTTCTCGTGCGCGCAGATCCCGTGCAAGGCGTAGATCTGGCCCGCCCAGTTGGCCAGAATGACCGGGCGAGAGCCGGCGCATACGTAACGAGTGCGGCCGGGCGGAATCTCCTCCGCCCGGGCCAGTTTCTGAAAGCTCACGATTCGGCCAGCGGCCGGCCCTCTATCCAATATCGGCGGAGTACGGCGAGAGCTGGACGTTGATGGCGGTGGAGAACTGCGTCCGCACGCCGCGAAAGTCATCGCGCCGCCGGATGTCCGGACGGTTCTCGCAGGGAGGGCAGCTCAGGCAAGCAGGACTGCCGGCGCGGGTGATCGGGAAAGGCGCCGAGGGAATCAAACTCCATGACACCCGCATCATCCGCCTGCTGGAGGTGCTCCTGCACGGCGGCAACACGGTCGGCGGCTGGACCGCAAAACAGATTCATTCCGCCGTCCTCACCACGTTCGAAGTGGGCGGGCACATGGATCAAGTGTTTCAGGCGTTGATTGACCGTAGCCGTGCGCCGCTGGACCTGAAGACGATCAGGACGATCTCTTCGTCGCCGATGCGACGCTGGAGCAACTCCCCGCCCCCTCACCGGTCGGCAAGAGCAAGGTCGGGGGGATCGACTTCCACAAGCCGCGGAGGCGCTGGGTAGCCGAGGCGGTGCTGAAGTTATCGCCTTGGCCGGGAGGCTTCACCGCTTCCGAACTGGCCGGCCAAGTCCCAACGCTGAGCCGGCAGAGCCAGTCGGAATACGGCAGACGCCGCGCCGCCTATGATCTGAAGAAGCGGCGCGGGAAAGCGATCGTTCGCCGGATCGCCAAGACTCGACGGTAGGAACCGATTCCAACCGGGCTCCAGGCGATCACCGCGCTGCTACTAGTCCTCCGAGACAAGGCGATTCAACCTTTGCTGGCTGCGGCCCAGGACCTCAGACCACCGCATGGGGCACAGAATCCAACCGCACTCCATACACACTACGAAGCGATCCGCGCCAGCATGCGCGGTGTCTTCCGTGAACTGTGGCTGGCGGCTTGAACATCGACAATTATTTTGTCGGGCTTCGCCCTTAAGCGCCTAAACTTATCGATTGAACAGGAAGGCGTTGCTGTTGACCAGTGCCCAGAGCAGGTCCTGGGCGCGGGAGGCGCGGCTGACGCCCTGGCTCAGGAAGGTGACCGCCGAGTCGTACTCTCGAGCGTCGGGCAGGCGGCTCAGCGCTCCCAGGTAAAGCTCCTCGACCAGCTCCCGATCCGAAGCGCCGGCCAGAACCAGCCGGGCCACATGGCCCTTCGGGTCGGCCACCGCCTCCGCGATCGCCGGTCCGTTGATCAGGCTCAAGGTCTGGGGGAGGCTCATCTCGTTGCGCCTCTCGCACTCGCAAGCCGACTCCCGCGCCGGGCGGCCGAACAGGTCCAGGAATCCTCCGGCCCCCACGTGCGGGCCGGGGAGCTGCTCGGCCCGGAAATCCGGCGGCACCTCGGCGAAGCGGGGGCGCGAGCCGGTGGCCACCGCGATCGCGTCCAGCAATTGCTCGGCGGCCAGCCGCCGGGGCAGAGCCCGCGAGAAGCTCGTCTCGTCGTCGGCGTTCCACTCGTTGGCCGCCAGGCTGGCCTGGTAAGCGCGCGACTGCGCGATGGTCCGGATCAGGCGCCGCAAGTCGTACTGATGCTCAGTCAGGTCCCGGGCCAGCGCGGCCAGCAGCGGCTCGTTGCTGGGCGGGTTGGAGGCGCGGATGTCATCCACCGGATCGATGATGCCGCGGCCGAAGAAATAGCTCCACACGCGGTTCGCCGCCGCCCGGGCGAAGAACGGGTTCCGGCTCGAGGTGAGCCACTCCACCAGCGCTTCCCGCCGCGAGCGCGCCGAGGGCAGCCGCGGCGGGTCCAAGCTGGCCACCAGGACCCGCGGCTGGACCACTCGCCCGTCCTTGGGGTGGAGCACCTCGGCCTCCCCCCGCTTTTCGTAGACGATCTCCTCGTCGCTGTCGAACCCCGGCTTGACCCCGACGGCGGCGAAGAAAGCCGCCAGCTCGTAGTAATTGTTCTGGGTCCACTGCTCGAACGGATGGTCGTGGCACTGCGCGCACACCATCCGCACGCCCAGAAACAATTGCGTGGTCTTCTCCATGGCCTGCTTGGGGTCCGGGCTGATGCGGAAGTAGTTGGCCGGCGGATTCTCATAGGTGCTGCCGCTCGAAGTCAGCAGCTCGCGCACCATCCCGTCGTAGGGCTTGTTTTCCGCGATCGACTGCCGGATCCATTCCCGGAAGGTCCACAGGCCCTTGTCGCCGGTGAATTTGCGGTTGCTCTGCAGCAGGTCGCCCCACTTGAGCGACCAGTGGTCCACG
>Ga0247727_10016306_pt1 | contig 12018 bp, 8 predicted proteins | sample WisWelCaveWW1625_FD_202498 | JGI IMG/M metagenome (GOLD analysis project Ga0247727, IMG submission 202498) | Biofilm microbial communities from Wishing Well Cave, Virginia, United States - WW16-25 | ecosystem: Environmental > Aquatic > Deep subsurface > Groundwater > Cave microbial mat | place...
CCGTTCGGCCCGAGGAATCCGTAAATCTCCCCCTGGCGCACCGATAATGAGAGCCCGTCCAGGACAGTCGTGGGCGGCCGGCCGGGCCAGCCGGATGGAAATTGTTTTGTCAGCCCTTCGACTCGAATCGTATCCATCGTGTCTCCCGTATTCCGTCCTGTGCCGAATATCCCCTCACGGCTTCCGGAGAACCTGCAACCGTCCGGCGAACACAGTGCTCTTCACTGTTCCTTCCGGACTTCCCATGACGTAGGCGCCGCCCAAGGGCTCCGGTGGAATTGCAGTGATGATCCCCTTGCGCACCAGGTCCTGCAGCCCCGCCGGCCACCGTTTGTATCGCGCACGGTACCGCCGGACACCTTCTTCCAGGAATCGGATGTCCCGCTCGATGATTACTTCTTTCATGCGCCGCACCAGAGCCTCTTGCAAGCGCTCATCCTGCGTCTGCACATAGAGCCGCTCCAGAAACTCCAGCGCCGCCGCCGGATCCCCGGCTTCGACCGTCATGCGGGCCGCCAGTTTCGGGAGATAGGCCGGAGCGCCCGGCATCGCCGACGCCATGCGGAAATACTTCGCGGCCGTGACCGGATCGTGCAATTCATAAAAATAGTCATACCCGAGAAAGAACGGCAGCGTCCACTCATTCGGGTTATGACGCACGCCTTTTTCCAGCAGCATGATGCTTTCCCGGACTCGCTGCGCCCAGACTCCCAAGATAGTCCCCCCCGCCTGGTACACGGCGACAAACTGGGGATCAATATCGGTGACCACATCCATGACATGATAGGCCCACAGCCACCCTTCCGGAGTCTGATTGATCTCGCCAAGGTATTGGACCGCTTTGAGCCAGATCAAATCGCTGGCGATCTGGCGATAGCCCAGCACCGCGACCCTGATGTACTCACCCTTCGGCAGATACGCCAACTCCAGCGCCCGGACTTCGGGCGGCCGCATCCGCTCGGTAGCCATCAATGCGCCGATGGTCGACGCAACAAGACCGGCCAGGAGACCACTCACCAGCAGCCACTGTCTGATGCTCGCCATACGGTTGGACGCTCTCATGCCGGAGGCCGGCTTCGTCCCAACGCCGCTTCCAAACCGGCCACATCGGCTGCCAGGAACCGCTCGTCCGCCGCACTCTTGTGCCAGCCGGTAAACCGCTGCCGGCGCTCGACGATCTCGCGATACTCACGCGCTGCCTCTTTCCCCCGCGCGGAGTTCAGATACAGCTTAGCGAGCCACTCCCGTCCAGGCAAGAAATTCGGCTCGAGTTCCACGGCCCGGCGGGCGGCGGTCTCCGCCTGCTCGTGATGTCCCAACGCAAGATGGAGGCGGGCCGCTTCCAACCGATGAAACGGATTGTACGGCTCCAAACGAAGGGCACGCTCGTATGCCGACACCGCGGCTTCCCGCCAGATCCCCCGCTGCGCATGACGGTCCTGCGATGCGCCGGCTGCCGGGGACGGAGCCGTAGCGAGCGTCGCGTACACGGATCCCAGCAGACCCGGGAGCCGGCCGTCCAGAGGATTGAGCGCGATCGCCGTGTCCAGCTCGGATACGGCGCGCTGCGCGCCAGCCACGTCACCGGTCTGCTCGAACCGATGAAACTCGGCCGCAGCCAGCGCACTGTGATAGAGGGCCTTTCCGGGATCCAGCGCAATCGCCTGCTGAAAATAGCTTGCAGCCCGAAGGTCATCCCCGGCAGACAGTGCCGCCAAACCGGCTTCGTGGACATGCCATGCCGAGCCGATCCTGACGACAAGAACGCCCAGCGCCACGATGGCGACCGCCGCGATGCCGGCCCACAGCAACCGGAATCTGACAGGCACGAGGCGGAACGATTCGCCAGCTCGTCCCGCCAGCCGGCGGGCAGATAGCACTATGCCGACGTAGAGGACCAGGACAACGGCGATCGCCGGCTCATGCAAATTGGAGTCGACTGCGGCATGGACAAGAATCGCCACGATCCCTCCGCAGAGCCCGACGACGACGCCACGCTGCCATCGCCGAAGTCGCTGTCGGAGCCACCAGACTGCCGCCCGCGCAACCCCCGCGCATCCCCACGCGAACACGACGAGGCTGGCCACGCCGAGCTCCACCCCCATCTGCACATATTCGCTATGCGGAGTTTGCGCAACCTTTCCGTAACGGATGATCTCCCCTTCGACCGGAAACGCATAGCGTGGATAGATATATTGATAGAGTCCCACCCCGACGCCGAGGGGGTGCTCGATCATTGCGCGGGCTGAAGACTGCCACATCTGCCACCGGGCATATCCGACCGGATCGGCTTCGTGCTCGACCCGAATCCGCTCACGCAGGGGATTGGAAACCACCAGCGTGACCAGGACCAGTCCAGCCACCAGCAGAGCAAGCCCCCTGCGCCCGAATCGAATACCGAGCACAACCGTGGAGCCGGCCGCCAGGGCCAGCATGCCTCCCCGTGATCCCGTCAGTAGCACTGCCAGGAAAAGGCTCGCCAACAACGCCGCGCAAGCCAGTTGCACGCCGGCAGGTCGGCGGCCGCGCAGCAGATTTCTGTCGGCTACCCGGAGATGGCAGAGGATGCCCAGCACAAGAGCCCAGATGGCAGCCACATAGCCGGCCAGAAAATTCGGATTGAAAAACGTTCCGGTCGGACGAGGAAGCCCTGCCTGCCATCGCTGGGTCAGTACCCAGCCGGCCTCAACGAGCGCCATGCCAGCCACAACGGCGAGCAGCACGGCGATCTGACTCCATTCGGAAAGAAAAGCCGCGACGACATAGAGAACGAGGGCGTATCCGAACAGCACAATCAGCCATTGAACACTCTGATTGAAATAGGGAGACATCATCGCTGAAACCACGGCCAGTCCGAGATAGGCCAACACCGCCGGGCCGGCGGACAGACGGTGATACGCCATCACTCCGGTACGGAATCCCTGCCAGAGATAGACACTCACAAGGGCAAGGATGAGCACCCGAATGATGAGCACCGCACTGTGCGTTGTCCCGCCGTCGAACAACGGCGAAAAGATCACGAGGAGGATGACGAGAACGAGCCAGGGGGGAAGAACAGATCGAGCGCCGTCGGTTTCCTGCCGGTCAGAAAACGCGTTGAGAATCTGAGAAGAAACAGGGGGGACAGGCATGGGCAAAGAGGGAGAACTCACTCACGTTGGCACAGGCCCACAGGGGCCGGAAACACACAGGGGGAGGGAGATCTCTCCCTCCCCCCCAGGGAAACCGACTACACTACACGTCGTTGCTATCTGCACCCGTCGGGAAACCGGTCTTGGCATCGCTCACGTGCCACGTATCGACCGCCGCGTCGCTGTCGATGTTGCCGGCCGCACTGACCGTGAAGCTGCCGCCACCGTTCGTTCCGGGTATTGCCGCAAATTCCGTGTTCGGAGTCGTGGTCCCGGTAATCATCGTTGCGGTCGCCGCCACCCCAACCGCCGTCGTGCTGGAGCTGGCTGCGATCCGATACGTATACCGGCACACCGCGCAGGCCGCGTTCGATACAGAACCGAGCGTATACCCGATCTGCGTGAAGTTGCCGAATTCGCCCTGCTCGCCGAAGAAGGCCGTCTCAGAGACGTACACGCCTCCCAGATTTGTTTTGGCCTCCGATTGGCGCGCTTTCGCCTGATAGGAGAGGAAGTTGGGGATCGCGATGGCCGCCAAAATGCCGATGATGGCCACCACAATCATCAACTCAATCAACGTGAAACCCTTTTGACTTCTCATCTTCGCGATCATACTCAAACCTCCCTTTGTTTTACTGAACACCTTCCCGGAACATGTTTACGACCTATTTACTACCCAGCCAGTGTCCAAGTAAATGCAAATTCTGTACTCAGACTACTTTCACATTCTTAATTTATGTAAGTCATTGAATTTATGTGCTATTTATAATTTTCACGCAACGCCTGCTATATCGAATTTCTTTACTCATACGAGACTATGGTAACCACTTCCAAAATTTGTCACTTATCAATGTGATTGAGGGCGACTACTATTTACACGCTTCCATCCCGCGCTTACAAGGGTCTGCCTCAAGACGCGTCGTTCGAGTCTGGAATCTGTATCCCGACCTTTGCATCGTTGAGATGCCACTGGTCTAACAGCGGATCGCTGTCGATATTGGCCGCAGCTGTCGCCGTGAAGCCAAAGGTACTATTCAGCGCGACCGTGGATCCCTCTGGCTCGATCGTGCCCAGGACCGCATTAACCGTGTCCCGCGCTGCGCCTGGAGTCGAAATGTTCGCATTCCCCCCGCCTGCTGAACCGGCAGCCCCCGTTCGATAGGTGTAGCGATTGTTCCCGGTCAGCACGAAGCCGATTTCATCCAGCCCCCCGAAACGGCCACGCTCAACCCAAAAAAGGTTTTGCCGGATAAATATTCCTCCCAACGTTGACTTCGCTTCCGTCTGCCTGGCCTTCGCTTGATGTCTCATCATGTTGGGAAGTGCAATCGCCGCGAGAATGCCGATGATGGCCACCGTGATCATCACTTCGATCAGCGTAAACCCTCGTTGTTCTCCAACTCTCAACAACATATTTCTCTTCACTCTCTCGATGACCTTATTTGAGAATTTTCAGTGTAGATGGAGCACGTATCATGCCACAGCGTAATACTTGTATGACTACTGACAAGAGGAGTTTATAATGGAATCCTCTCACTAAATCAATCGTTTGGAATTATGACCGGCAGAACGAATACGAACCTGGGGCAATCAAAAATGCCAAATTTTGGCGGTGGCTGGGCTTCGAAGCGATTGGCCTATGCGGCACGAGCGCTAGATGATCACGGCATCGCTTGCGAAGACGGCGCATGCTGGGGAACCCGTCGCTTGGCTTGCTGGATGCGTTCCTCGAGGGTGGGATCGCCCAACCCCCGTTCGCGATAGCGCTCGATGAGTTTCACATTGGAGGGATCCAGCTCGAGCGAACGCAGCCACGCCTCCCGCGCCTCTTTGATCTGATTCTGCTTGTGATAGATCTCGCCGAGGTGCTCGAAGATGACCGGATCGTCGCCGGTCAGCGTAATCGCGCGCTGGATTTCCGCCAGGGCCTCCTTGAGCATGCCCATCTTGAAGAAGGCCCAGCCGAGGCTGTCCACGTAATAGCCGTTGGCCGGTTTGAGCGCTACGGCCCGCTTCGTCAGCGACAGGGCTTCGTCGATCTTGATGCCCCGATCGGCATAACTGTAGCCCAGATAATTGAGGGCGTCCGCGTGCGAGGCATCCAGCTGGAGCGCCTTCTCCATCGCTTTCACGACGTCGTCGAACCGGTTGAGCTTGTCGTAGGCCGTGCCGAGGTTGAAATACAGGTCGGCGCTGCCCGGGTTGTGGAGAATTCCCGTGTCGAACGCCCCGACCGCCTCGGTGTAGCGCTCGCTCTGGAGATAGGTGAGCCCCAGCAGCACGTAGCCGTCCGCCTGCTTGGGGTTCAGCTTGGCGGCAGCCGCGAAGTGCGGCGCCGCCTCCGAGTACCGCTTCAACCGGTACAACAGGTACCCCAAGTGCATGTGGCCGTCGGCGTAGTTGGGCTGCAACCGTAAATTGTGCTCATAGGCCTGAATGGCCTTGTCGTAGTCCTTCATCTCCTCATAGATCAGGCCCAGATAATCGCGGATTTTCAGCTCGGCGGGGCGCGCGGCGAGCAGCGAGTTGAGCCGCTCCACCGCTTTCGGATAGTCCTTCATCTCGCCGTACACCAGCCCCACGCGGAGCTGCGCGTCCAGGTCCGTCGGGTCCTCCTGCAGCATGCGCTGCAACTCGTCCAGGGCGTCCTGGTAGGCCTTTCCGCTGATGTACAGCCGGATGAGGTTGCGGCGCACGTCACGGCTGTGCGGATTGGCCTTCTGCAGGCTGCGCCGGTAGACCTCGACCGCTTTCTCCCGTTCCTGCCGCGATTCGTAGACGGAGGCGAGCGCGAGATAGCCGGGCTCGAACGAAGGATTGGTCGCGAGCGCCCGCTCGTAGCTGGCGATCGCCTCGTCGTAGCGTTTCGACTCCGCGTAAACGCGGCCCAGGTAATAGTGGCCGAGCGGCGAGTCCTTCCCCCGTTCGACGCCCTGCTGCAAAGCCCGTTCGGCTTCGTCGAGACGCTTCGCGTTGATCAGGAGGAGCCCCTTCCAGAAATAGGGCTCGCTGTTGCCGGGATCCCGCTCGATCACCCGCTCGTAGAGCGCCAGGGCCTTGTCGGTCTGCCCGGCGGCCGCATAGATGCTCGCCATCTGGGACAGGACGGGGGCGTCGGGCGGATCGGCTTCCGCCACGCGATCGGCGAACCGGACCGCGTTCGGCACTTCGCCGGCGGCAAAGTAGAGCAGCGCCAGGCGCGTCTTAAGGTGCACGGACGAGGGATCCACGCGCAACGCGGCCAGATATTCGCGGATCGCCCGATCGGTGTCCTGCGCGAGCTCCGCCTGGTAGCCCAGCATGAAATGATAATAGGCACGGGGATCGGCGGCCGGAGCCGGCGCGGCGGCAAGGACCAGCGGCTTGTGAGGAACGGGTGGCGTCGGCTTCGTCTGAGAGACGGTCGTGCAGGCGCCGGCCAGCGGGAGCACCGCGCACAGCGCGGCCGCCAGCAGGCTCCCTCCGTTCCGGGCCGGACGAGGCGCCGGGTCGGTTTGCTCTCCGATGCGGAGTACGTCTCTTACGATCGCGGTCTCCTTGCGCTCGGTCGGTCGGTCACACAGGAGGGTGCGGCGCGGTCGCGCGCATTATACGAAGGGGGTGTCAGGGGTGTCAAACCGACTCGCGACTCTCGAGGCTCTCGAATTTGGCGAACTTGTCGTGGAAGAACAGCTGCCGGTCGCCGATCGGACCGTTGCGGTGCTTGCGGACGAGAATGTCGGCGATCCCCTTCTTTTCCGAATTGGAGTCGTAGACGTCCTCGCGGTAAATGAAGATCACCACGTCCGCGTCCTGCTCGATCGCGCCGCTCTCGCGCAGGTCCGCCAGCATGGGAATCGGCGGCTTGCGGCTTTCCACGGCCCGGCTCAGCTGGGAGAGCGCCAGCACCGGCACGTTCAGCTCCTTGGCCAGCGCCTTGAGCGAACGCGAAATGTCCGAAATCTCCTGCTGCCGCGACTCGGCGTCGCTGCGGCCCTGGACCAACTGGAGGTAGTCCACGACCAGCAGGTCGAGGCCGTGCTCCGCCTTGAGCCGCCGGGCCTTGCCCCGCATCTGCTGGACCGTCAACGCGCCCGAATCGTCGATGAAGATGGACGCCTGCTCCAGGCGCCCCGCCGCCTCGGCCAGCCGCCACCAATCCTCTTTCTGCAACTTGCCCGTCCGCAGGAAGTGGGAATCCACGTGGGCTTCCGAGCTGAGCATGCGCAGCACCAGCTGCGCTTTGGACATTTCCAGACTGAAAATCCCGACGGACTTGCGGTGGTGGATCGCCGCATGTTGCGCCATGCCGAGCGCCAGGCTCGTCTTGCCCATGCTCGGCCGTCCGGCGATCACGATCAGATCGGACGCCTGCAGGCCGGCCGTCAGGTCGTCGAGATCGTAAAAGCCCGTCGGCACCCCCGTGATTTTTTCCTTGCGTTTCGAGAGCGCGTCGACGAGATCGAGGCTTTCCCGGATGACGTGCTTCAGTTCCGTGAAGGACCGGCCCAGCTTGCCCTGCGCGAGGCCGAACACGGAGCGCTCGGCGTAATCCAGCAGATCGTCCACCGAGCCCGTCCCGTCGTAGCCTCGCGTGATCACTTCGGTGGACGTCCCGATCAGCCCGCGCAGCAGCGCCTTGTCGCGGACGATCTTGCAATGGTAGCGGACGTTGGCGGCAGTCGGGACCACCTGGACCAATTCCGCCAGGTACGCGGCCCCGCCCACCGACTCCAGCTGGCCCTGGCCCTTGAGATGCTCCGTGAGCGTGATCTGATCGATGACCTCGCCGTGCTCGGACAGATCCAGCATGGCCAGATAAATCTTCCGGTGGGCGGTTTTGTAGAAATCGTCCTCCGTGAGGACCTCCATTGCTTTGCTCATGGCGGTATTCTCGAGCAGAATGGCGCCGAGCACCGACTGCTCGGCTTCAAGATTCTGGGGCGGCAGCCGCGGGTCTGACAGATCGGGAGGCGTCATGGGGTTCGCAGTCCGTGTCTTCCGTTAGAGTAACGCCGGCAGATCTTTGATCTTCACCGTCTTCCGGCCGTTGACCGACGAGCCGGCCACGACCAGCGCGTTGTCGGCGCCGGCGGCCGGGAGGCCGATCAGCGCCACGACCGAGGCTCGCAGCGCGCGGCCCTCCTGCGCGGTCGCGCGGAGCGCGGCCGCGCCCGTGTCCGGCAGGACGCCCTGGACGACGCAGTACCCGGCCGCCCGCAGCACCTGCGCGGCGCGGAAGAGCCGGTCGCCGGCGCGCGCCGGCGCGGACAGGAAAAAATCCACGGCGGGACGCGCGGCGCCGTTGCCGCCGGCTTCCATCGCCTGGAACAGCCGGTCCATGTCGAACGCGAAGCCGGTGGAGGGCAGGTCGCGGCCGAACCGCCCGACGAGATGGTTGTACCGGCCGCCGCCGCCCAGCTCGCAGCCGAGCCCCTTGGCAAACACGTCGAAGACCACGCCGTCGTAATAGTCGAAGCCGCGGAACTCGCCGAGATCGATCAGCAGCCTTTCTTGTAGTCCGGACTCCTTCAGCAGGCGGTACACCTGGGCCAGCCGGTCGAGCGTGGCCCGGAGTGCGCGGTCGCGCCCGGCCAGCGCCCGGCCCCGTGCCAGGACCTCATCGCCCCCATACAGACCCGGCGTTTCTAAGATTGCTCGCGCCTTGCTGCGCGGGACCCGCTCCTCTGCACAGATCTCCTCCAGGCGCGGCAGGTCTTTCCGCGCCGCCGCCTGCTCCGCCCGTTTCTGGCCTTCCGGCGAGAGGCCGGACTCCGCCAGCAGGGTCTTGAAAAAGCCCACATGGCCCAGCGAGATGGTGAACGACGCCAGCCCGATCTGCGTCAGGCACTCGCTCATCAGCGCGATGATCTCTGCATCCGCGCTCACACCGTCCACGCCAATCAGCTCCGCGCCAACCTGGAAGATCTCCCGCTCCCGCCCGGCATGTTCCGGCGCGTGGCGAAAGACGGTCGTCCGGTAGCAGAGCCGGTGCAGCGGGGACGCGCCCGCCATGCCCATCGCGACGATCCGGGCGATCTGCGCGGTCACGTCCGGACGCAGCAGCAGCACGCGGCCGGTGGTCCGGTCGGCGAACTTGTAGCATTGCTCGATGACGTCCGGCTCGAGGCCCGGCGACAGCACGTCCAGGTACTCGAAGGTCGGCGGAATGATCTCCTGATAGCCCCAGCGCGCCAGCGTGCCCAACAGGGCGGTCTCCAACTGCCGCACCCGCTGGGCGGCGTGCGGAAGAATTGCTGCCATGCCGGACGGCACGAGCGATCGCTCGTCTTTCTTCATCTGTCCCACCTTAAGATAATAGATGGCCCGGGATGCCGGGCGGAGCAACACCGATGCAGGCTCGCGTCAGTGCGAGAGATCCACCAGCCTGATGGAGAGAATGTGCTTCCCTCGCTTGATGGTCTCCAGCACCTTGGCTGGCAGCGAGGCGTCCAGACCGAAAATCAGCAGCGCGTTGCCGCCCCGATCCTCGCGGGCGCATTGCATCCGGGCGATGTTGACGTTGTGATCCCCCAGCGCCTGGCCCACCGCCCCGATCACGCCCGGCTTGTCTTCGTTGAGGATCAGCATCATGTGCCCTTCCGGCACGACCTCGACCTGGAAGTCATCGATCTCGATGATCCGGGGCTCCTTGCGGTTGTGGAGCGTGCCGGCCAGCCGGTGCGTCTTCCTGCCGGCTTCGATGCGCACCCGGATGACGCTGGTGAAATCGCCCGCATCGCTGCTCTTGACCTCTTTGACCTCGATCCCGCGCTCCTTGGCGATCACGGGCGCGTTCACATAATTGACCACATCCTCCAGAATCGGCGTGAGCAGCCCCTTCAGCACTGCGATCGTCAGGGGTGCCACCGAGAGGCCGGCCACCTCACCATTATATTCGACCGTCACCCGCTCCAGGCCGCCTTCATAGAGCTGCGATTGGAGCATGCCGATCTTTTCGGCCAGCGCCAGGTACGGCTGCAGCGTCGGCAGCAGGTCCGGCGGAACGAACGGAATGTTGACCGCGCCGCGCGCGATGCCCTTCGTGAAATAATCCACGATCTGTTCGGCGATCCCGATCGCGACATTTTCCTGCGCTTCGCTGGTCTGGGCCCCGATGTGCGGCGTACAGACGAAGTTATCCAACGCCAGCAACGGATTGTCCGCCTTGACCGGCTCATCCTCGAACACGTCGAACGCCGCCGCGGCCACCTTTTTGGATTTCAGCGCCTCCACGAGATCCGCCTCGTTGATGATGCCGCCGCGCGCACAGTTGACGATCATCACGCCTTGTTTCATCGTCGCGATGACTTTCGAATTGATCAGCGACTTGGTCTCCGCCGTGAGCGGCGTGTGCACGGAGATGATGTCCGCCCGGCGGAACAGCTCCGGCAGATCCACCAGTTCCACGCCCATCTTCTCCGCCCGCTCCGGCGCGAGATAGGGATCGTAGGCGATCACGTTCATCGAGGCACCCTGCGCCAGCTTCGACAGGTAGCCGCCGATCTGGCCGATGCCCACGACGCCGAGCGTCTTGTTGTACAGCTCGACGCCCATGAACTTTTCCTTTTCCCACTTGCCGGTCTTGACCGACGCCGTCGCCTGGGGAATCCGCCGGCTCATGGCAAAGATCAACGCCATCGTGTGCTCCGCGGTCGTGACCGTGTTGCCGCCCGGCGTGTTCATCACGACGATGCCGCGCTTGGTCGCCGCCTGGGAATCCACGTTGTCGAGGCCCGAGCCGGCCCGGCCGATGACTTTCAGCCGCCCGGCCGCCGCGATCACGTCGGCCGTGACCTTCGTGCCGGACCGCACGATGAGCCCGTCGTACTGCTTGATCTCCTTGAGCAACTCCTCCTTCGGCAGCTTGGTCTTTACGTCCACCGTGAAGCCGGCTTTCTCCAGAATCGTGATGCCCTGCTTCGAGAGGCTGTCGCTCACTAAAATTTTCATGGTTTGTTCCAGCTAGTAGCTGGTAGCAAGCAGCAGATAGCTCTGAGCTATTGGCTATTCGCTGTTCGCTACTCGCTCAACCCTTCGCCATCAGGATTTCTTGCGCCTTGCCCACGCCGCTGCCGAGCTTGACCGGATGGCCGAGCCCCTTCAAGACCATTTCGGTCGCCGCCAGCGCCGCGATCACGTCGAAGGTATCCGCGTAACCCATGTGGGAGAGCCGGAAAATTTTCCCTTTCAGATGGTCCTGCCCGCCGGCTGCCGTCATTCCGTACTGCACGCGGAGATTCTTGTACACCGCCTGGCCGTCAATCCCCTCGGGCGCGCACACCGCCGTGAGCGCATCGCTCGGCGATTCCTTGGGGAACAGCGCGAGGCCCGCCGCCTTGATGCCTTCCCGCATCGCATGGGCCAGCTTGCCCTGCCGCGCAAACATGTTCTCCAACCCTTCCGCCTTCATGATCTTAAACACTTCCTGCAGGCCGATGATCAAGGAGACCGTCGGCGTAAACGCCGTCTGATTCTTGGTCTGATTTTCGCGCTCCTTCTTGAAGTTGAAATAGAACGCGGCGTTCTTCGCCTTCTCCGCCAGCCGCCAGGCCTTCTCGCTGACGCTCACGAACGCCATGCCGGGCGGAAGCATCAACGCCTTCTGCGAGCCGGTGATGACGACGTCCAGCCCCCACGCGTCGGTTTTGATGTCGAAGACGCCGAGCGCCGTGATCGCGTCCACCACGAGGATCGTGTCGTCGTGGCTCTTGACGATCTCCCCCAGCGTCTTCACGTCGTGGGAGACGCCGGTGGACGTTTCGCTCGCCTGCACGTAGACGGCCTTGATCGACGGATCTTTCTTCAGCGCGTCCGCAACGGCCTGCGGATTCACCGCATGCCCCCATTCCACTTTGATCTCCGTCGCCTGCACGCCGAAAGTCTTGCACAGCTTGCCCCAGCGCTC
>Ga0247727_10016307_pt1 | contig 12018 bp, 9 predicted proteins | sample WisWelCaveWW1625_FD_202498 | JGI IMG/M metagenome (GOLD analysis project Ga0247727, IMG submission 202498) | Biofilm microbial communities from Wishing Well Cave, Virginia, United States - WW16-25 | ecosystem: Environmental > Aquatic > Deep subsurface > Groundwater > Cave microbial mat | place...
TTTATTTGCCTCATGCTGTCTTGAAAGTTTTGCATGCCGCGCAAGATTCTCTGTGCCTTTTCGACATTCCTTTCAATGATGTCGATTGTTTGCAAGTTGCCATCTTCCGAGGTCAGATGGCCATTCAAGCTGCTTTTGAGCTTGCGCAAAAAAATCAGCGAGCTATAAAGAGGATTTTTGAGCTCGTGCGAAATGTCCAACAACAGCTCGCTGGTCACTTTGACTTTCTCATTTTGTACATGGGAGGCGGTGGCATCCATGCGTTTCAGCACGGTGGCAATGACGTCACAAATATGCCGCAAGGTCGTGGCGTCCTGTTCTTCAAAAAAGCTCCAACCCGAGGGCGTAATTTTGGATTTGTTAAAAACCTCGATGACGCCGAGATTCCCGATTGGACGCCCTAAATACGAAATGACTTTTTTGCTTTTCAACTGTCTGAAATAGGGACTAACCGGATTGCGGTTGCCGGTGAGACGCCGGAATTTGCGGCCGCTGTTGGCAATGACTTTTTTTTCTTTTTGGTTCTCGAAAATTTGGACAGGCAAAAGTTTGTGCTCCCCCTCGGGGCGCTTTAACGACAAAATGCCCACTCTTTTCAAATCATGATCGGAATGGAACCCTGAAGCGGCTTGCAAAGTGAACTGGGCTTTGCTTTGGTCAAGGAGGTGAATTAAACAGCCCTCCGCATTGAGTGATTTGGCCGTAAATTGCGCCAAGCGGTCTAGCACTTCGCTTTTTTCTTCGATAAGCACCACTTCTTTTAAGGCTCCCATGAGATTTTCTAAATCAATAATGCGCCGTCGACGCTCTTCATCCGCCCTGAGTTTATAATACTCGCTGGCGATTAAAGGTTGCAAAGAAAGAAAAAGTTTTAGATCGTGGAGACCTGTTGATCGTTTCTCCGGCCCATCATAAAATCTAGGTTTGTTATTGATGTATTGCCGGTTTTGTTTACGGCTCCAAAAAATCAGAACGCCTGAAGGATGGTCATCTTCAAAAAGCGGCACAATAAAGGCCGTTCCCAAAACCGCCGGTGACCAATTGGCTTCGAGCTTGGGTTTAATATCCTGAAGCTTGTTCTCCAAAAGATAGCGCACAACGTATGGATATTTACCGTGATTATACACAAATTTTTCCTGACTTTCAATACATTTTACCTGCCCATCTTTGACAAATTCTTTATAGTAGTGTGAATTGACGTGAAAACTTGGTAAAACAGACTTTGGTCTGCGTCGATAAGAGCGAAGAACAAAAAGTTTGCGATATTGCTGATATTCATAGAAAAGAAAATTCTGATAAAAAGGCTCTTGATGATTTCCGCTGTTAAGTATATTTATGCACTCAGTACATATGTTTTCTATAAATTTTAAACTCCTATCCGGAATAGTATCATTATAAAATTGGCTCGTGATGTCATTAATCCGTTGTTCATTGTCGCGGTATTTTTTGTGAAGCTTGGCTTTGTTTACCCATTTTGAATTATTATACGCCGTGGCAATATGCATGGCCAACCAATCAATCATTTCAACCAGGCCTAACTGAGCGAAAAACTCACTAGACAATAGACCGTTGTGAAGCTTGCCAAGTAACAATACGCCGATCATTTCTCCGCTTGCCAGTTTTAATGGATATAACAATGCGGCGACCTTGTCGTTTTCAGTGAGTTTGACAATGTTTTTTTCGATCTCCTTGTTTGTTCTTGGATCGCTTCCCAAATCACTCGCGGTCAGCAGCTTTTGCTCCCTCGCTGCTTGTCCAATGATGCCTTCGCCAACTCTGATTTTTTCTAATTTAAGCAGACGGTTAGTTTGAGAACCAGCAGCTCCTTTCAATCTTAAAATTCCCTCGCGTAAAAGATCATCTTTTAAAATTCCCTCAAACAAACCATACATTAAACAAACATCAAGACGAGCGTCACCAAGTTGTTCGTTCAACCTGTGTAAGATAATTTTACAAAGATCGCAGGCCACTTCGCGTATTGTTTTTTCAACCGAAAAAGCGTTTTTGATGTCAATCAGCAGTTCCGGAAAGGAAGTTGGGGAGAGGCCCACTTGCCCGTTCTCACGTTCGTGCAAGCTGTCATAATAGGTGAGGTGAAATGGCGAACATTTCGTTGTCTCGGATTGGCTCATATATAACCTCTGCAAAGATTGATTTGGTTTCAGGGTGTGAATCTCAGGGTTTGAAAATTGTCATTTTCTTTTACATTTATTGCAAAGTGTAAGCCACGGGTCGATTGAAGTATAAAAAGATATAGCAAAGGCTAATTTACCTTTTAGCCAAGTTAAATCATATAACTAACTCAGGCGGAATTTATCCGGTTCTGGTTCTTGATCGCCATTATCGGAGTTTTGCATAACTCTTGTATTTGTAATGTGTAGAGGTCTTAGGAATTGTCTATACGTTTATAGTCTGACATAACCAACCATCCGCACTGCCAAAAAGTGATGGTATAATTTAGTATGCTCGATTGGGTTTAAAATTTAGTAGTTTATGTCGCCTAATTAGTTGATTTCATTAGGCCGATATTTGCCCTTCAACTCAGCAACCGATCCTTAACGAGTTTTAGACTTGTTGAGCATGATTCAAAATTCAGTCAGACTTGCCTATTTGTCCTTTTTTTAAGTAAACGCGATGAGAAGTTCTAACTTTCAAGCTGGGCCATATAGCGAAAATGTTTTGGAGGCCTCAAAAAAGTTAATCATTATGTGTGGACTGCCAGGCACAGGCAAAACAACATTCGCCCAACGTATTGCCGATGGCCTCACGCGGAGTTATATTTTGCATCGTGATGAGGCGAGAGAGTTCATTAACGATAGCACTAAGCGAAGTTATATTATACATCGTCATGAATTGAAACAAGTGATTGCTCAATCGGGCTTCGTTAAACCAACCTCAGAAGCCAGAATCGTCGAAGTGGACAGCCGATTATTTGTTCAAGCGGGAAAATTGTTACCATGTGTCGATACGCTTATTTTAGATGGAACATTCCACAGTTATAAAAAGCGAAACCGAGCCTACTGGTTTGCCAAGCAACATGGGTGTAAGCCAATAATTATTTATTGCATTTGTAGCTTTAATGAAGCCTTGCGTCGTTTACGCCATCAGAGTGAAGAGAAAGTGAAAGTTTTCGAATCTCCGCTTGAAGAATTTTTATTATACTATCAAGAACATTTTGATAGCTTAGAACCGGACACCCTTGGGGTCACGGTCATTCAGGTTGATACAGAAAATTATAGAAAGCCCAAAGTTGAGATAAAATCTCTTCTCCATTCTTCCATTTTTGTTGAAAAACTGGTAAAAATCTTACAACAATAGTATGCCGCTGTCAAAGAATTTCAACTTGTTAGACGATAAAAGAGAAGATCGGGCTTCGTCTAAAAGAATCTTAATTATGTGCGGTTGTTATGGTGCAGGGAAAACGACCATCGCACGTAGAATCCAAAGAGCCTTTTACGATAACTGCGTTATCATCCATCGTGACGTCTTCAGAAGCCTTCAATCCGTCAAAGAGAAATTTTTCCTTTACAATCATTTTTCTCCAGACGAGGAAGAAGTAGATAAACAGCTACTCGACAGAACTGAAGAGTTACTGGGTACATATCAGACAATAATATTAGATGCAACTTTTCGTACATATTCTAAAAGACAAATGGTCTACAAATTTGCCCAACAACATAATTGTGAGATAATAGTTATTCATTGCACTTGTAGTTACGAAACTGCAAAACAAAGACTAGAACGGCAAATTTATAGAGGGGAAAAAACTCTTTATTGCCAGCCCGATTTACTCGTAGAACATTTCCAAAAAAATTTCGAAGAGCCGATTCATGAATCAGAATCAGCGGCCGCAACAATTATTAAGGTAGATACAGAGCAAAACACCGTAACGACAACTGTTCAAAAGGATAAGTCATTAAACTTTGTCAATAAGCTACTCCCAATCTTGAGATTTTTGCCCCATTCTCAAATTTCAGAGAAAAATGATTGGCTTGAAGCGCCTTTATATTGCCAAGTTTAATCACGTAGCGATATTGCACTTCCCATTTACATTTCAATTACGAGAACAGAAATATACATTATCGTAAAGATTAGGATGATAAGATTAGAAAAAAATTGACGTTTCACGTGTCGTCCCCAGAATTTCATTCTCCTATTCCACGATTTTCCTCCATGAAGAAATTCTATTGTTTCTCCTTTACCAAAACGATAACCTTTGTATAGATGTTTAAAAACACTATGAAAGTATTTTTCTTCTAGCTCTCTGGCGCAGTAAATAAAGAAGGTTAACCTCTCGACTGCCCGCTTACCTGACATATACCATGCAAGGCAGATTACCAGTCCCATAATTGGCAGAAAATATTTGATTAAAGAATAAAAACTAGTTGCTTGGTATGAAAAACCTATTGCTGCAAGTATCAAGCTATTTGCCACAAGCATAGTGTTGTATTCGGACATTCGGTTTTCTGTCTCCGCTGCCCAAAGCTGTATCGCCGTTTCATACCCCAGTTTGGCAATCTCCAGCGTCGTCGCATCAAGCGTCATCTTGGTGGAATCCGCAGTAGATGGCGCCGATATGCTCTTCGGTTCTTGATTTTCCATTTCCGTATCCCTTGAAAAGTCAATTTAAATTCGTCAATTGTCACGAAAACGTTGGTGCAGTGCGGAAGTTAGAAAATCCCCGGCTAAAAAAAGCTGGGGTGGGCAAAGCGGCATGAAGTGGCAAGCGGCGAATCATCCTGGTGTGAACAGTTTGTCCGCCCGTTTGCCAATGCTGAATTATAACAAAGCAAAACTTGAAAAGCAAGCCTGAAATGTTTTAACGCCTAAAGGCAAGTTCTTTCAGGCATGCTGAATGATCATTTTTTCTGCCATCGGCTCGAAAATTAAAAGACAGGCTTCCTTTTCTTTGAACCTCGGAATCATATCGGTCTCAAGCCACTTTAAAAAATCACCATACTCCTGAAGAGTCTTCGGGTTAATAAATTCCTGAAAACGCGATGAAATTTCCAGCAGCTCATTTTGTGTGCTGTCTTGAACAGCGGAGATCTGGCTCCAAATTTCCGGGTACAGTTGTTTCAAATTCACGCATCTGATGTAGGACCGGCCGCGAATACTAATGCATCGATCATGCACTGTGGTGTATATATGCTGGCGTGTCATCCCGATGTCGGCTTTTAATCCTGCAATATAGGCCGGACGTCTTCGTCCTTCCATTAGTCCCATATAGTTCAATTTTTGAATATCCAGGAAAAGAGCGGAGCGAATGTCACGCTCATAGGAATGGGGATAGCCAGCTATTGAAAGGTGCTTTTGTTTTTTAATGAAACCAACGAGAAAGTCAATAAAATATTCGCCTCCATAGGTACACGTATTTTTGCCATCCAAGTTTGTCCGAACGTGATTATCAAGGGCATCCATGACCGACAGCAAAAAATCAATACCAATCACTTTTTTTCTGCCTTTGTTGTCGGGCCGGACGAGTTCGTTACGGATATGCCCGGAGGCTTCGATGATCGCTTCAGCCAAATCACGGTTCAAGCCCTTTAGTTCATTGATGGAGAAAGAAATTTCATCTTCTTTTTCTTTAGTGATCAGAGATCGTTCGCTTTGTTCGATTCTTAGAGGCTTGCCGCTACCGTAGAGGTAAACAGCCAGATTGGAAATGGCATCGCCGAGAATTCCTCGTGCAACATGGCTGGCAGAGGACAAATATGTGTATTCAGGTCCGTCTTGTCCGTCGTATTCTACTTGCGCTGTGTACTTCGGAATTGGTGGCACTGAAACGCCAACGATAATGTCTTCCAAATTTCGATATAGACCTTTGATCCTGGTACGAATGAGGTCCGAGGCGCGCCCTAAATTGATATTGATGACGTGCGTACAGGCACGAAGTAGAGGGCTCATGTGCTCAAACGTAAGAGCCGCTTTTTCATCTATCAGCTTACCCGAAAGAATTTGCCGACTTGAAATCCTCTTATCATTGTTGAGTGTCGCGGCCTCGAATTTAGCCAGTTCACTTGTCAGGGTATGATCGTCATACCTTTTATGTATATCGATAATCAATCTAACTTTTTGTTCTGGATTGTTACAAGACCTGGCCCGCAGAAATTCATTGAATTCTTCAATGATCATTTGATCCGCTATGCGGCATTTTCGATCCTGATGCACCGTTCGGATAACTCTATCGCGCGCCAGCAAAAGAGAATTAAAACCAGGGAGAGCTTCATGGCGGATATAGAGGGTATTACTGCCGTGACGGAAACCAATTCGCCCCTTGAACTCCTCCAAAGAAAATCTAAAGGGTTGTCCTGTGTAATAGTTATCTCGCAATAAATAGTCAATGCGATCCGCATCAAAATCCCCGCTAATAAGTTCCCGGAAGAGACCAAACGGTTCCAGAGATGATTCGCCCACAGCCAAGCGGCTGACGTCTGTCACGTGCAAACCAATCTCCTTCAGAATCTCACGAATCTCCTCGTCTTCTTCGATCAGAACTTTGGTGAAGATTTCATGCGAATACTTCCTCGGATTTTCAAAAATAGATTTGAGTTCATCGGTGAGTTCAATTTTTTCAAGATCACTTTCAGAGACTGCAAGCAAATCCGGGTGTTTTTTGAACCCGGATTCCATTGCATGGGAAAAAGGGGGGTGTCCGAAATCATGGAGGAGGGCGGCTATACGAACAGCTATGCGGCAGCGAAGGAATTGAAAATTGTTTTTGCGCAATTCATCCGGAACTGAATGGCTGGCGAAAAGAAATAGCTGATCAGCGACGTGCATTGTGCCAATCGAATGTCCAAAGCGCGTATGATTGGCACCGGGGAAACTGAGATACGCAAATCCCATCTGTTTGAGATCGCGAAGGCGATTAAACCCTTGCGTATTTAATATCTTCTCTTCCGTCTCGGTCAAAGGAATATTCCCCCAAATCGGATCGGGTATAATGGAGCTGAAAGATAATAATGTGTCATTATTCAAGTTTTTCATATCCACCACCTCCGCCTTGTTATTGTAAACATAGCCAATTTGTGGCAAATAACCCTCGGCATCGAGAAACCAAGAGTGCATGGAGAAAGCTGAATTTGATCTTGCTTGTATCCGTTACATTTAAATTGCAAAATATAGGCCAACAAGAAATTGCAAGGTGAGAAATAAATCTAAAGCCAAACGTTTTGCAACCATAACGAAATGAACTGATTAAAAAATCTGATAACCGTCAATGGTTTGCACAATATCCGGATTGACGAAAAGAATGAATAGCCAGTCTGAAATTGTATAGAGGAAATGCTAATCGTCTATGCTTTTCTTCGCAAACTTTAAAAACAATCAAGCATCTTTCTGTACTATTTATTTAGTGAAAGAAATGCCCTATATCTGGAGGCGAAACGACGCCCCAATCCTTTTTTCACTCCGGTGGATTCGCCATCGAACTATCCACCGGCGCGGCCAGCGTATCAGGAGCAGAAAGGCTATCTGAAGCCGCCGGGGCAATGATTTGGGAAGGGGAAGAGGGCGCAATCTCCAGCGGGATGGGCTCAAAATACTTTGCTTCTTCCAACGAGTCCACTTCGGCGGCAACGGTTTCCTGCGGCGCGATGCCGCCGCGCAGCGTGAAACCGGTGAGCGCCCATTGCGCCTGCTCCGGCGTGATTTCGCGGGCATTTGCCATCAGCCACACGACGCGCTGTTGCATTTTCTGCACGCTCTTCAGGCGCTTGAAGGGGTTGAAGATTTTTGGATTCGGCAGCATGCTGGCGAGCAGCGTGGCTTCGCTGAGGTTGAGACTCGCGGCGGATTTGCCGAAATAATAGCGCGACGCGGCCTCGGCGCCGTAAATGCCGTCGCCCCATTCCACAATGTTGAGATACAATTCGAGAATGCGCGTTTTGGAAAGATGGTCTTCGAGGCGGCGGGCCAGAATCAGCTCGCGAACTTTGCGCAGCAACGTTTTGCGTTTGTGCAAAAACGCATTGCGCGCCAGTTGCATCGTCAGCGTGCTCGCGCCGCGCACGTAGCGGCCTTTTTCCCAGTTGACGCGAAACGCGTCTTTCATCGTTTCGTAGTTGACGCCGTCGTGCTGATAAAACACGTCGTCTTCGCTGATGATCACGGCCTTTTGCAAATAGGGCGAAATGCGTTTGAGCGGCGTCCAGATGCGAATCGAATCCGTCGGGCGCTTGTTCCAGTTGAGGCGTTCGGGATTGACGGTGGAGGGCGGCTGAAAGGCTTTGATTTCTTCAGCGTCCGGCAAACCGGCGAAGAGCAGCAGATAAATTCCGCCGGCGAACGTGAAAATAAAGAAAAAAAATTTCCACCCGCGCCGCTGCCCCGGAGTAAAATTCCTCCAGCGTGAAAGCACGGAAAATGGCTTTCCTGCCTGCGGGCGAGGCGAAGTCGTCATGGGAAATTACGGATGATTTTTAAAAACGTCTCAGGCCTCTGCGTCCGGCAGCGGCTTCAGGCTGACTTTCAACGTGTTCTTAACCTGATTGAAATTCAATTTGTCTTCGCGCGCCAGCCAGCCCAGCGCCATCCACAGCGTTTTGTCGTCCGCGCCGATTTTCTTTTTCAACTGCGCGATTGATATTTCTCCGTCGGCTTTGAGCGTGTGCCACACTTTGCCGGCGGCTTCACCAACTTTGGGAATCATTTGTCCTCCGAAAAATATTGTCCGGTTTATTATATAATAATCGTTGCGAGGAAAGTCAAGGAGAATTCTTCACCACCACCCGCGCCGAGTCACGCGCCTGCCGGCGAGACGCGAACACGTAGCCCGAATCGGCTTTGGTGCTCGCGATAAAAATGCCGTGTTTGTCAATCCTGCCAAGCTTCTTCGGCGCTTTCCACGAAACGTCGCGGTCGACCAGATTGAGCGGATTATAATAATTGTCGGCGGCGATGATATTGAAATCAAATTTTTCGCCGGGGCGCAAAACAACACGGCCGGCGGTGATATCGAGTTGCGTCACTCGGCCGGGCGGCGCGTTGCAAACCAGCAGCAGCGCGTTGGCAACGGCGCGTTCGCCGGTGGCATCGCTGGGGCGATTCATCACCCGGCCGCGCACCACCATCGTGGTCGAGCCGCCGCCGTCGAGGTTGAGCGCCTGCACGCAGCCGAGCTCGCGCATGAAACTCGCCAGCTCCGGCAGCGTCATGCCCTCGCTGTAGCCGGGTTGGCGGCCATCCACGGTGACGAAATAAAAACGGCTGGTGTCGGCGTTAAAGCCAATCGCCGTGCGCGGGTGCCGATTGTTGGTAAAACTCTCGCTGCCGCCCTCGTTCTTATTCTCGATGGAGATTCTGCCATCCCGCACGATACGCGGCAAACCGCCGATCGCTTCGACGAGTTGCCACGGGGTTTCGGGAATGCGCCAGACGAATTTGATCACCTCACCGACGGCGATATTTTTTTCCAACCAACTTTCCGCCGCGCCATGACCGGAGATAACGTAAGTCGAATCATCCAGCAGCGAATTGCCGGCCCGATGATTGAACGTCCGCACGACGGCACGAATCGTATCATTGACCGAAAATTTTTTGAGCGGTCGAATGCGAATCTCGCTGCCAAAATTGTTGGTGTTGGTGCTGCGGCCAAAATAATGGTTGTAGAAAATCAGCTCGTCGGCGCTGCGATTGCGATTGAAACCGTGCAGCGTTTGCCAGACGCCCGCTTTTGATTGCAGGCTGCCGGCCAATGAGAGAAAACTGATGAGGGGTTTTTCGGCGGCGCTCACCGCAAAAACCGAACGCGCGGTCGGATGACGCAAAATTTCGCCGTCGCGCATTTGCAGGTTGATGGGAATTCCGTTGCCGGTGTCATAAAAATCGCCGTTGATGGCGGCGACGACCCGACGTTTTTCATGGTCACGGCGCGCCGCCATCAGACTTGTCCGTTCTTTGCCCTGTAAATGATCAGCGGCCTTCATCGTTTCGAGTTGTAAATACGGGTGGCGAAGATCAAATTCGACGACATGGATCGCCCACGGCCCAGCCTTGCGATGAATATCGCGATGCCAGGCCTGCGGCCCAATCGGTGTCGTCAGATTTTTTTCCGCGGGCGCCGCCGGCCGTGCCGCCTGTTCGGCGCTTTGGGCCAGCGCCGGCAGCGGGGCGAAAAGAAAAATGGCCCCGAGTTTCATTGCCATGCTAACACAAAAAGTCGGAGCCACTGAAATTATTTTCGCTTTCCTGAGGCGCAAATTTTATTTCTCAACGGTAACCGGGTCCGGCTCACTGACGGTAGTGGCGTCAGGAGATTCTGCGGTCACTGGCGGGTCGGGTGGCGGCGTGAATTCAACGTGCAACGTGCCAAGCGTGATAAAGCTGTAGAGATTGCGGCCGCAACTGTTTTCGCAATGAAACTCGCGAAAGATGCGCTCGCATTCTTCCTGGCTCGTTACCGTAAAGCGTTTGACATTCCCGCAGGCTTCGCAGGTAATGATAAGTTGTGTATATTCGATATCTTGCATGAATCGTTTTTCCTCGTCCGGTGGACGCCATCGGATTGACTGCCAGTTTTAATTATAGCAGAATCCAGGCTTGTTTGCAAGCTTTTTCTAAAAATTTCTTTTAAAAAATACTTGCGTCCAATGCTGGAATTGTTTATATTTAAACGAAACAGGAAGTAATGTTCAGCGGGAGTAGTTCAGTGGTAGAACACCACCTTGCCAAGGTGGGGGTCGCGGGTTCAAGCCCCGTCTCCCGCTCTGAGAAGCGCAGCTTATGTGAAAACGCTTCTTGCCATTTCCTCCGGCGCTTGATCAGACGGACCGGAGAGAGGGCAGGAGGCGTTTTAGTTTGTAGAGGCCTAACACGGACAAGCCGCAACCAAAAAAAATCGCTCACGGAATGGAACTCTCACGGAAGAAATTTTCAGGAATTCATTTCCGTGAGAGTTCCATTTCCGTGAGCCAGATGTTTTTGTTTTTTTTTGCACCGCGTGGCGCGTTGTCTGCGACAAAGATTTCACTTCTAACACACTAAGCGTAGCTTTTTAGCCTCAGGCAAAGGCGAAGAGTGAAGGGTGCGCCTCTTTCATCATGCCTTATGGCGACGTAGCCAAGTGGTCCAAGGCGGAGGTCTGCAAAACCTCTATTCATCGGTTCAAATCCGATCGTCGCCTCTTTGGGAAAGCAAAAGGAAAAAAGCAAAGAGCAAAAAGAAAGTAATTGCTTTTTGCTCTTTGTTTTTTGCTCTTTGCTTTTCAAAACGCCGGGGTGGCGGAATAGGCAGACGCTCGGGACTTAAAATCCCGTGGCTATAACATGGCCGTGCCGGTTCGAGCCCGGCCCTCGGCACTGAAACAAAAAGCAAAAGGCAAAAAGAAAAAAGCAAAAGTTTCGAGTCGCATCGTCTTTTGTAATTTGAGATGGAACTTTTAAAAACCTCCAACTTTTGCCACCAACGGATAAAAAGCTGCCAACGGATTTTAATTTTTTTTCATGCGTCAACTCAATTGTTTGACAAAGAAATTTTTAAACAAAATAATTGTGGCAAGATAATTTACTATGGTTTCACGAGCCAATAATTTTGCCCTAATTATTTTGCGATCAATGGCTTTTATCCGTTGGTCGTTTTTCCATCCGTTGGGGTAATTTTTTTAAACCTGTTTGGTTCCGGGTTGTGCTCACCACGTTTAAAACGTTTCTTCTCGGACACGGCCCATTCTTCCAGTGGCGCGCCATTTTATATCCATAAGAATTATGCAAACGGAGACGACTCAAGAAAATCGCAAGGGCTTTTCCTCGATGGAAAAATGGGTGATCTGGGCGGTTTTCTGTTTGCTGGTGGGATTGAGCACGCGCTTCATCGTTTTTCCGGCGCTGCTGCTGATGGCCTGGAGCGTGGCGCGTTTTCGCTGGTACGGGAACGCAAAAACCATCTGGTGGCAACGCTGGCCGGCCGTGATGGTTTTTCTGGCGGGCGTCGGAATGATGCTCTGGCCGATTTTAAAATCCTGACGACAGGAATGTCTCTGTGAATTTCGCCGTTAAAGTTTATCCGCGCACCATCTGG
>Ga0247727_10016308_pt1 | contig 12018 bp, 8 predicted proteins | sample WisWelCaveWW1625_FD_202498 | JGI IMG/M metagenome (GOLD analysis project Ga0247727, IMG submission 202498) | Biofilm microbial communities from Wishing Well Cave, Virginia, United States - WW16-25 | ecosystem: Environmental > Aquatic > Deep subsurface > Groundwater > Cave microbial mat | place...
GAACCGCATCCAGGTTTCTTCACCCGCGCCAATCAGGATTATGACAACCAGCAGCAGGGAGGTGTTGCGATTCAGCGCGAGAAAGTCGAGGACGCGACGCGAGACCGGCACGCCACCATGGTAGCGTGCGGGCTAAAGCCGATTACCAGATCGTTTCGAGTCCCGGCAGATCGTGCAGGCGGGAGTCGCTGGTAACCAGTGGCGCCCGGTGATGGATCGCCGTGGCGGCGATGATGCGGTCCGCCGGATCCAGATTGGGCCCGGGGGCCTGGGCCAGCACGGCAATCTCCGGCGTAATGGGAAGCACTCGAATCGATCGGGCGGCCAGGACGGTTTCCAGGAACTCCGCCGCCGGCGCTCCTGGGCGGACGCGATCCCGCTGGATCAGCATCGCCACTTCCCATAAGGTGATGTCGCTGATGGCCAGAGCTCCGGCCACCTGACCGCGCTCGATCGCCATTCTTGCGGCGCGGGTCAGCCGGGCCGGGCGCAGGGCGTCGTAGATCAGGGCGTTGGTGTCAAGAACCAGAATGTTCGGCATCCCATCGCTCGGCGATCGGAGTCACCACGTCTCCCACCTTGGCCCGGGCGCGAAGCTGGCGGAGCCTGGCCTTGGCCGCCTGCTGGGTGTCTTCGGCCGGCACAATGCGCACGATGATCTTCCCCCGAGACGTCACCGCCAGGGGCTCGCCACGTTGCACTTGGCTGAGGAATTCCTGGAGGTGTGTGCGGAGATCGGTTACCTTTACGGCTTTCATCGGATTTTACGCAACTGTACATTTCAAATGTACATAGTAGGGCACGGAGACGCAAGCCCGGCCGGCCAGGCCTGTGCCACCATCAGGCTCTACCCCGCCGCGAGCTGGCGACGCCGGGGCGTACCCTACGGCTTGGCGGTCGCCTCAAACAGACCGGAATCGACGGGGCCGTTGACATCGAAGGCCTTGACGGTGTGCGCGCCCGCGGCCGCGCCGTTGTGCTCGCTCCGGACACGGTGGGCGATCCAGATGCCGTCGACAGCGCGATAGTCCTCGAAGTGAACCACCAGGTTGCCGAGCTTCCCGCCGGGTGCGCGCCCGCGATGGCTCATGCGAGCGACGCGGCTGTTGGCGGGATCGAGCTCCACATTCATCACCATGCCGTCGAAGTACACCCCGAATGCGGTCTCCCCGACAGCCCAGGCCTGGAAGTCTTTCCGGTGTCGCGCGCGCAGCACTTCGAGCGGTGTGCGTTCGAATCCGCGCTGGAGAACTGCACGCGTCAGCGGACCCGTCGGGGTTCTGGTTTTCGGGCCGAATGTGGCAGCCTCCGACGGGGTCACGACTTCACCGTAGGCGCCGTAGTTGGGATAGTCGGTTCCCCGGCGATAGTGGCCGGGCAACCGTGCATGCAAGCTCACTCGAAGGGACGGCTGCCGTTCGCCGGCGGCGTCGGTGACCGATTGCTCCACATAGCTGCGCTGTCCGTCGATCCGGTCACGGCCACCGTGGGCGGCTACGGCCTTTTCCACCAGCTCGCGGCCGCGACGCTTGGAATCCGCGCCGGCCGGCGGCGCCGTCTCCGGCTTCTCGACGAAGTTCTCCGGATCGCCCTTGAACCCGTTACGGCAGCTCTCACTGGCGAAGACGTAGATGCGTCCGTCGTGGACCCAATAGCGCTCCGGCGAACCTTTGCCGCTCCCCGTTCCCATCTTGCCGCAGGACCCTTCGTATTGAATCCCAAAGCGATCGGGCTCGCGGCGGAAGGCCTGCTGCGTTTCGACCGAGGCGAAATGGTACAGGAACCCCGCGTGACGGCCCTCGAGTTCAGGCTTGCCTGGCGTCTCCTGGCCACGAATCAGCAGAACCGGATCCAGGCCGCTCAGCGCCGGCTTGTCCTGGGGGATCAGGAAGCCGGCTCCCAGCAACAGAATAGTGCTCAGTCGGACAACAGTGCGCATCCTCAAGTCCTCTCGACTATGATTACACGGTGCGGACGTTTCCTTTATCCGGTTATCGCACCGCGATCGTCACCGGCGGGCCGGCCACGCCACCTACCGTCACCACTACCTCGACCGCATCGCCGGAGGCGATCCCCGCCGGCAGTTGCACGTTGATCTGATACAGTCCGGTGAAGCCAGGAGTGAGGCCGGCGAACAGAACCTCGACAGGCCTGCCGCCGATGGTGACGGTGACGGCGCCTCTGGTTTTTCGCAAGGGATCGGCGGGCGCAGCTTCTCCCGCGGTGGCAGGCGGATCGACGGCGCCGAGGCCGGTGCCATAGAACACCAGGTAATCCCCGGCGACGGCGGGATTGGCGGCGTCGGCCAGAATCTGCGCCCCTGTGGTGTTGACGTAGATGTGCCCTTGCCCTTTGCCGGTGAGATCGGTGGTGAACACCGCTGGTTGCGCGGCGACAACACTGATCGATTCCGGCGCTGACAGCCTGGCGCCCCGGCGCGCGATCAACTGATGTTGCTGACCGGCGGGGATATCGTACGGGATCACCGCGTTGACCTGGCCGTCGCTGGTGAACACCAGCGGCAGCGGCCGGCCGGCGAGCGTCAGCAGGGCCCCCTGCATCTGCGTGCGCAATGGCAGCGCGGAAGCGGCTTCGAATCCGTCGGAAAGTTTGACGCCGAAGATCGAGACCAGTTCGCCGGGTGAGGGTGAGGCGCTGCGGGCGAAGCTGGCGGCGCTGACGGCGCCGCCCACGTTGACGATCGGCACCTCGGGATTCGCGGCCGCGGCGCCGCCGACCTCGGCGGTCCCTTTCAAACTGGTCTGCGGTTGTTCGGCGGTCACCATCACCTTAAGGTCGGACGTTCGCGCATTGCGCGGCGTCCACGTCCCCGACCAGCGGCCACTGGATGTACCGATCAGCGCGAGGGGCGAGTCACCGTTGGAGAAGCTGGCGGTCACCGCGCCGGTGCGCAGCGGCGCACCGCAGTTGTCCACCACCTGAACCTCGATGGGGGTTGGTCAGGCAACGGAAGCATTGAAGTTGCCGCCCAGCAGCGTGAACACCGGAATCAGTCGCGATGGTGTGCAGGTGTGGCTGGTGAAGCGGCCGTCCTTATCGGCGGTGGGCAACTGGGATGTAACCACCAGCAGAAGGTCCACCACGCGACTGGTCGAGTCCTGCGGGAAGTTCAGCAGGACCACTCCACGGTAGACTCCTATGGCCAGCCCGGCGATGTTGGGGACGACGCGGATGTCCACCGGCGTCCCCGGCGCAACGTTGCCGGCCGTCGGCGCTACGGTGAACCAGGCAGGACCGCCGACGAAGTTCGTGGTCACTGTAAAGGAGGTGGGCCGGCTGGTGAGATTCGTGATGCGCGTGGTCTGCGCCCCTGGACTGGCGGATCCCGCCACGCCGACGAAGACCAGTCCCGTGGGCTCCACCACGGGACCGGGGTTCACATTGACACCCACAACATTAAGGACTACGGAGACGAAGCGCGGTGAGTTGGGAGCTGGCGGCGCGTCGATCCGGATTTGGCCGTAGTAATCGCCCGGGCCCAGGCCCGCCGGATCCACACTGACGGTGACGAGAGCGGGCTGCGCCGGATCGATGATCCCGGAGATCGGGTTGGCCGAGAGCCAACCGCTGCCGCCCGAGATAGTCGAGGACTGCAACGTAAAACTCAGCGGCCCTCCGGTTCCGTTCAGAAGCTGGAAGGATTTCGGCGAGGGTCGGCCTCCGCCCTGCACCGCCTGGAATGTGAAGCCGTTCTGTGTGGCCACCAGTCCATTGACGGCGACAAACAGAGAAGCGGTATTGCTGGTGACCCCCCCCACCTCCACGACCATCGGATACACTCCAGTCGGCAAGTCCAGCGGCACAATAAAATCCAGCGAGAAGATTCCAGGGGCGTTGGACTGAACCCTCAATGGGAGAACACTGACTTCGCGGCCTCCAACCGTGAACCGAAGCGGTGAGGCGGTTCTCAGTCCGGGCGGAGTGGTGGTCTGCCCCGTGGTCACTGGCGGGCTGGCCTGACCGAGGCCCCACGATTGCAGCCGGGCAACTTCTCCGGGGTAGACGGGAGCGGCGGCCGTGATCTGTCCTCGGGGGCCATTCGGGTTCACGATGGTCGGCGCATAGGCCGTTGAGCTGGATCCGCACGACGTTGGAGCGTGTTCCCCGATTGTCGATAACAACGTCGGCGGGACCGGGGGCGATCTCCCACGGGATCTGAATCTGGATCAGAATCGTGAGCGCGGTGATAATCGGCGCCTCGATGTTGTTGACGAGAACGCGGAGGCCCGGGGGCGGCGGCTGTACTCCCGTGCCGGCAGATCCGCCCAGGTTAGTCCCTAGAATGACCGCCTTGCTGCCGGGCGAGAAACGGCTGTCGTTGTTATTGTCAATACGGGTAATTGCCGGCGCTTGGGCTAAGACGCTGCCGGAGAAGATTAGTAGACACACGAAGACCTTTTGAAAGCGAGACATTCTGACTATTGTAGGTGAAGCCGCCACAACCGCGGCCACGGCGATCGGGGTCTGAAGATCGGAGTCGCCACTCCCGCCCGCTTGAACAGCCCGGGCACGAAGCGACGACACGGTAGACGGTAGATTGACAAGCACCCCGCGTTCCAGGCATGATTGATTTCACTCAGCGAGGCTCACATGCCAATACGTCGCGTTCACATACTGATTGCTCTTCTGACGGCCGGGCTGGCGTTTGCCCAAAGACCCAACTACATCGGCGCTGGTGGTTGCGCCTCGTCCAACTGCCATGGAGCCACTTCACCGGCTCCGGAAAAGGACAGCCGCATCCTCGGCAACGAGTACGCCATCTGGTCGGTGAACGACAAGCACTCGAAAGCCTGGAAGGTGCTGGAGGAGCCGCGCTCCAAGCGCATGGGCGAGATCCTCAAGATAGCCGACGTGCGCACCGACGCCAAGTGCACGGTCTGTCACGCCACCGGCTCGCCGGACAAAGCGCGCTCCGACGGGGTCGCCTGCGAAGCCTGCCACGGACCGGCGGAGAAGTGGCTGGGGCCGCACACCCAAGCCAATTCGCACGCCGCCAGCGTCTCGAACGGACTGGTGGACACCAAGAATCTGATCACTCGCTCCAAGATGTGCCTGGAGTGTCACCTCGGCAGCGCCGACAAAGTGGTCGATCACGATCTGATCGCCGCCGGCCATCCCGATCTTCAGTTCGAGCTGGACACGTTCACCTGGGCGCAGCCGATTCACCATCGCGATCCCAAGCCCTCGGCCGGCAACACGCTGCCGCGAGTGCGCACCTGGGCTGTAGGCCAGGCGACGGCGCTGGCCGAAGGCATGCGTCTGCTGTCGACGCGCGCCGCCAAGAGCTGGCCGGAATTCGCCGAGCTGGAATGCTACCAGTGCCACCACGACCTGCGCGCCGATAGCTGGCGCATTGCCAGAGGTTACGGGTCGCGGCGGCCCGGCTCGTTGCAGGTGAACCAGTCGCGTCTCGACATCGCCCGCATCGCCATCGCGCAGGCCGCCGGCGACCAGCGCGCCGCGGTCGAGAGCGCCGTCGGCCAGGTGGCCTCGCTGATGTCGTCCCGGCTGAACGATGGCGCCGCCATCGCCGCCGCCGCTCGCGCCGCCGCCCAGCAGGCCGATGCCCTTGCCGCCCGTTTCGACAAGCAGGACTTCACGGCGGACCAGGCGCGTGCCGTCGTCAAGGCGATCACCGCCGACATCGCGCGGATCGCCGGCAACGGCGTGCATTCGGCCGAGCAAGCCACCATGACGCTGGACGCGCTCAGCGCCGCCTACGCCGGTCCCAAGCTCCAGAACTCGATGGCGGAGCTGTACAACTATTTGGAGCATCCGTCGACCTACCAGTCCGCCGAGTTCGCCGCGCTGTTCCGCAAGGTCGCCGCGCAGGCGCAGTAATCAAGGACGCAGCCTATGCATCGTCCTTTCGCGGTCACGGCCACTCTCCTGCTGGGGCTTTTATTGGTGGGGCCTTTGTGCGCGCAGCGGGCCCAGCTTGGCGTCAAGGGCCGCCAGCCGGAGCGCACCAAGCCGCAGTTGCTCGAGCCGGTCCGTAAGCTGCCGCGGCGCGGACCGCCGCCCACCGAGCGGGTGTTCGGCCCCTCGCCGCTGGAGCAGGAAATCGCCCGGCGACGTGCGGCCTTGCCGGCGCCTCGCGCTGTGCCGCCGGATCGGCTGCGCGTCCTCGTGCGCCGGACCCCGGCCACGACTGCGGCTTCGGCTTTGTCGCTGCCACCACGAGGGCCGGCGTTGTACCCGCGGCCCCGCAAGTCCGACGCCGAGCCCGGTTTTGTGGCCGACCTGCCCGCGGCGATCACGGTTCCTCCGCCGCCCGCGGAAGATGTCTCCGTTCCCAACCGCTGGCGCATCGGATTCCCGGCCTGGCAGCGCTACGACAACACCAAGCTCGACACCGTCTACGCCAAGGAGCGCTGGTGGGATCCATTCAACCGCAACACGTTGAAAGGCGACTATCCGATTGCCGGCCGCCACCAGTTCCTGAATATCACGGGAAGCTCGGACACGCTGCTGGACATGCGCCGCGTGCCGATCCCCAGCCCGCCCAGCGCCAACCGCGCCGGCGACTTCGGCTTCTTCGGGCGCGGGGAGGCGTATCTGCTGCGGCAGAGCTTCCGCACCAGCTTTGATCTGTTCCGCGGGAGCGCTGCCTTCAAGCCGGTGGACTACGAAATCCGCATCACCCCGGAGTTCAACATCAACTACCTGGTGGCGCGCGAGAACACTGTCACCCGCATCGACGTCCGCCAGGGCACGCGCCGCCTGGACACCAACATCGGCATGCAGGAGCTGTTCTTCGAAAAGCGCCTGGGCACCAATTCCACCGCGGCGTTCCGGCGCAAGCGCGATCCGGACGACCGCGGCAGCGCCTATTACGATTTCACGTCGGTGCGCCTCGGCATCCAGCGCTTCACCAGCGATTTCCGCGGCTTCATCTTCTCCGATGAACAGCCCGGCGTGCGGTTGTTTGGCACTTTCCACAACAACGTTTTTCAATACAACCTGGCCGCCTTCAACATGCTGGAGAAGGACACCAACAGCGGGCTGAACCGCTGGCGGGACCGGCGCCAGAATGTCTACGCCGCCAATCTCTATTGGAACGATTTCCTGACGCTCGGCTGGAACTGGAATTTCAGCCTGCTCTATAACAATGACCAGCCGACGTTCCATATAGACAAGAACGGATTCCTGGTGCGTCCGGCGCCGATCGGGCTGCCGACGCCCCACAAGGTTCGCGCCGCCTACGCCGGCGTGAGCTCAGATGGCCACGTCGGCCGCTACAACGTGGCTCATGCGTTCTACTACTCCTTCGGGCGAGACAGTGGGCATCCCATCCCGACCGATCCGCTGTGCTTTCCCGCGCCCACCGGCTGCATTTCCCGCAAGGCCCAGCACATCCGCTCGTTCCTGGGCGCGCTCGAGCTGGCCTACGAACGCGACTGGGCCATCTACAAGGCTTCGGTCTTTTTCACCAGCGGCGACAACGACATCAACGACGGCGTCGCCAAGGGTTTCGACGGCATCGTGCCCAACCAGCAGTTCGCCGGCGGCGGTTTCCTGGGACCCGGCCCGTTGGCCGATCGCGGGCTGATCAACCCGCAGTTGGAAGGCGGCGGCACCAATTTCCTGAACCGGCAGGCGATCCCGCTGACCGGCACCGCGCTGGTGCTGTTCGGCCCCAACAGCCTGATGCCGAACATGCGCGCCGGCCTGTTTCAAGGGCAGGCGAATTTCATCAATCCCGGCGTCATGCTGGTCAACGTCGGCATGGACGCCAAGATCACGCCGAAACTGAAGTCGACCCTCAACCTGAACTACCTGCGATTCCACCGCACCGAGGTGCTGGAGGCGGTGTTGTTCCAGAGCCGCATCCGCCACGGGATCGGCCTGGACGCCGGTTTCGGGTTGCAGTACCGCCCGTGGCTGTCGGAGAACATCGTGTTTACCGGCGGCTTCGGCGCGCTGATCCCGCACGCCGGCTTCAAGGACATCTACAACCAGCGAACGCTGCTCAGCGCGTTCGTGCTGACGAGGTTCCTGTTCTGATGATGCGCACCGTCCTCCTGCTGATGCCGATGCTGGCGTTCGCCGCGCCTCCGCAAGCGCCAGCGGCCCCAACGAATGTCCTGATGCGCCAGACCGCCGACGAGGAGCGGCGCAAGAGCGAAGGCTGTCTCTCGGCCAAGTGCCACGTGGGCATCGAGCCCATGCACGCCTCCCCCGCCGTCCGCCTGGGCTGCGTGGACTGCCACGGAGGCCGCGCCGACACCACCGATATCAACGTCGCCCATCCCAAACCGAAGTATCCGTTGATGTGGCCGACCTCCGGGAACCCGCAGCGCAGCTATGCGCTGCTGAATCGCGAGCACTTCGACTGGGTGCGCTTCGTCAATCCCGGCGACCTGCGCGTGCTCGACCAGAGCTGCGGGTCTTTGGGATGCCACGATGCGGTTACCTACAAGGTGCGGCAGAGCCTGATGACGCACGGCTCGTTCCTGTGGACCGCGGTGCTGTACAACAACGGGGCGTTCCCGTCCAAGAATGGATTCTTTGGCGAGAGCTACAACTCCAAAGGCGTCGCCCAGCGGCTGTTCACCACGCCGCCGCCGACGCCGGAGGAAACCAAGTTCAAGGGCATCATCCCGCAACTGTGGCCGCTGCCGCAATTCGAGAACACGCAGCCGGGCAATACGCTGCGAGTGTTCGAGCGTGGCGACGGGCGATTATCGAATCGCGGCTTCGGGACGCTGACGCGCACCGATCCCGTCTTCCAGGGCATGCAGCGGACGCGCCTGCTGGACCCGCTGCTGTCGTTCTCCGGCACCAACGACCAGCCGGGCGATTACCGCGGCTCCGGCTGCACGGGCTGTCACGTGGTGTATGCCAATGATCGCGATCCGGTCCACAGCGGACCTTACGCGAAGTACGGTCATCTGGGCAAGAGCGCCACCAACGATCCGACCATCAAGAAGGACCAGTCCGGTCATCCCATTCAGCACCGGCTGACGCGCTCCATCCCGTCCAGCCAATGCGTCATCTGCCACGTCCATCCGGGCACTTCCTACGCGTCGCAGTACACCGGCTACATGTGGTGGGACAACGAGACTGACGGCAGTGTGATGTATCCGGCCCACAGCAAGGAATGGAAGCCCGAGGACGCCATCCGCTCGCTCCAAAAGAATCCGGAAGCCGCCTCGCTGCGCGGCAACTGGAGCGATCCGAAGTTCCTGGAGAACCTGACCGATCTCAACCCCAAGCTGAAGCAGACGCAGTTCGCCGACTTCCACAGTCACGGCTGGGTGTACCGCGCCGTCTACAAGAGTGACCGCAAGGGAACATGGCTCGACGGCAACGACAAGCCCATCGACTTCAACGATCCCGACAAGTTCAAAAAGGCCGTCCATCTCAAAGACATTCACCTGGAAAAAGGCATGCACTGCGTCGACTGCCACTTCGAGCAGGACAGCCACGGCAACGGCAAGCTGTATAACGAGGCCCGGGCGGCAGTCGAAATCGAATGCGTGGACTGCCACGGCGGCCTCCGCGCCCGTGCCAACCTGAAGACCTCCGGGCCGGCCGCACCCACGCCGCCGAACGATCTGGCGCTGCTGCGCACGCCGTTCGGCACGCGACGTTTCGAGTGGCGGGAGGACAAGCTGATCCAGCGGTCGATGGTGGAGGCCGACAAGGAATGGGTGGTTTCGCAGGTCCTCGATTCCGTGCGGCCGGGCTCGTACAACTACAACGAGAAGGCGCGGCTGGCCAAGACCATCCGCACCGACAACCAGACCTGGGGCGACGTGCCGGCCGACAACAATCAGCTTGCCCACAAGGACGAGCGCATGTCCTGCTACACCTGCCACACCTCCTGGATGACAAGCTGCTTCGGCTGCCACCTGGTGATGAAGGCCAACGCCACCCGTCCGGCGCTGCACTACGAAGGCGATGTCGATACGCGGAACTACACCACCTACAATTTCCAGGTGGTGCGCAACGACGTGTTCATGCTCGGACTCGACAGCACTGTGAAGAAAAACAAGATCGTGCCCGTGCGATCCTCGAGCGCCGTTCTAGTGGGCTCCCAGAACGCCAATCGCGAATGGCTCTACTCGCAGCAGCAGACCATCTCTTCGGAGGGCTACAGCGGGCAGGCGCACAATCCGCACTACCCGCACACGGTGCGGACCAAGGAAACCCGCGGCTGCACCGACTGCCACCTGTCGCGCGACAACGACAACAACGCCTGGATGGCCCAGGTGACGCTGCAAGGCACCAACTTCGTCAACTTCCTGGGCCGCTATGTGTTCATCGGCGAAGGGGAGCACGGGCTGAAAGGCGTGGTGGTCACCGAGCGCGATGAGCCGCAGGCGGTGCTGGGCAGCGAATTGCACAAGCTCGCCTACCCGGAGAACTACGAACATTTCGTGAAGGGCGGGAGGCTGCTGCACGAATCGCACCATCACCATGGCGACGTGGTCTCGCTGCAATTGCGCGGCGAGTATCTGTACGCCGCCAAGGGGCACGAGGGAGTCGAGATCTACGACGTCGCCAACATGGATAACAAAGCTCTGGCCGAGCGCATCCTCTCGGCGCCGGTGTCGAAGCTGGGCCAGCGCTTCACCGTCAAGACCAAGGACGCGCGCTGGATCGCCTCGCCCACCACGCTGGGCGTGGATCCGGTGCGCCGGCGCGATCCGGCCAACGAAGAGCAGGCGCCTCATCTCATGTACGGCTTCCTCTACGTCGCCGACGCCGAAGAAGGCCTCGTCATGATCCTGGCGGCCACACTGCTGGACGGCGACCCGCGCAACAATTTCCTGAAGAAAGACATCGTGTTCAATCCCGACGGCATTCTCAAGGGCGCCAACCACGTCGTGACCGCCGGAAATTATGTGTTCGTTTCCTGCGACCGCGGGGTGGTCATCGTGGATGTTTCCAATCCGCTGAAGCCGCAAGTAGTGACCACGCTGCCGATGAAGGGCGCGGGCCACGTCGCCATCCAGTTCCGCTACGCCTTTATCTGCGACGCCGAGGGGCTGAAGGTTGCCGACATCACCGATATCACCAAGCCGGTGATCAAGTCGGCAGTGGCGATCAAGGAAGCGCGCGATGTGTACGTGGCGCGCACTTACGCTTACGTGGCCGCTGGTCACGACGGGCTGGCGATCATAGATGTCGAGAATCCGGAAAAGCCCGGCGCGCCGCGCTTCTTCAACGCCGGCGGCGCCATGAACGACACCTACGCGGTGAAAGTCGGCATGACCAACGCCAGCGTGTTCGCCTATGTCGCCGATGGGCACAATGGGTTGCGAGTGCTGCAACTGATGTCGCCCACCAAAACTCCGGGTATCTGGGGCTTCAGCCCGCATCCGGAGCCGGAGCTGATCGCGACCTATCCCACGCACGGCGGCAAAGTGGTGGCGTTGTCCAAAGGTTTGGATCGTGACCGCGCCGTGGATGAGAGCGGCAATCAGCTCACTGTTTTCGGCCGCCGCGGCGCGCGGCCGTTCAATCGCCAGGAAATGGAGAAGCTGTATCTGAAAGACGGCAAGGTGTACACGGTGACACCCGGTCCGCCGGGCCCGCCGCGGGGAGGGAGGAAGTGAGAATGTTCACAAGACTCTGCGTCCTCTGCGCCTCTGCGGTGGTCTTGTCGGCTCAGCCGGTCCTTCGAACCGAACTACGCAATGGAGTCCTGCGCGCGCTGGTGCTGCACGCCGAAACCGGGGAGATGGTCACGGACGACAATCCCGCCATCGTTGGCGAGAAGCTGCATGTGATGGCGGACGGGATGGCCGGAGAGTTGAACGTGCTCATAGGCGCCCGCCAGTTCCCAGGCGTCCTGACCGAGGACGGCCACCTGGAGTTCGATCTGCCGCCCGAGGCTGGCGGCAGCTTCGTCGAGATCTCGATCGAGTCCGCCGACGGCCGCAGCAACGCCGCCACCATTCCCGCGCGCGACGCCGAAACCACGCAGCAGTTGACCGCCGCCGAAGTGAACGGCATAGTGATGACGGCCATGATGTCAGTGGATAA
>Ga0247727_10016309_pt1 | contig 12017 bp, 5 predicted proteins | sample WisWelCaveWW1625_FD_202498 | JGI IMG/M metagenome (GOLD analysis project Ga0247727, IMG submission 202498) | Biofilm microbial communities from Wishing Well Cave, Virginia, United States - WW16-25 | ecosystem: Environmental > Aquatic > Deep subsurface > Groundwater > Cave microbial mat | place...
AATCCGTTTCCCGCGAACGGGACCTTCGGTAATCCTGCCACACAAGTTCGTTTTGCGATGAAGGAAGCGGGGCGCGCCGCTGTGCGCGTTTACAATCTCAACGGTCAGCTTATTCGCGAGTTATTGAGCGAATATCTCGCGGCGGGCGAGTATTCAACACCGTGGGATGGGCGCGATGCTCGCGGTGCCGGAGCTGCCAGCGGCGTTTATTTCATTCGCTTCGCGGCGGGCAATGAAGTGAAGTTGCGCAAGGTCATGCTGGTGCGATAACAGCAAAAAGATAAAAAACAAAAAAGAAAAACGGACAACAAGTTCTCAATATTTAAGCCCGCGTCAACTCTTCGTTCGAGTGGGCGCGGGCTTTTTTTCGGGGGGCGGAAAATACATCGTATCCAGTGATCAGACAATTGTAACTGAACGCTGATCACTAAGCTCTACTTCACCAACATAAGCTTCTTCGTCGCCGCAAATTTCTCCGCGCCGGATTCGGCGAGGAGGCGATAGACATACACGCCGCTGGAAACTTCTTTGCCGGCTTCGTCGCGGCCGTTCCAGTTTGCCAGATAATAATCGGCGGCCTGCAATTGGCGGTTGACGAGGGTTCGCACTTTTTGGCCGAGCATGTTGTACACTTCAACGGTCACTGTGGCGGGTTTCGGCAGCGCGTAGCGAATCGCCGTCAGCGCCTGCGCCTGTTGTGTGGCAAACGGGTTGGGGAAATTCTGCGCCAGCTCGAACGCGCTTGGCACCAGCGCGAGGCCGCCGGTGCGTTTTCGCAGCGCTTCGGGTTTGCCAACAAGAAGCTGTAGCGATTTCTCAATGCCGTTCGCCGTGGTAACGACGCGATATGAGGGATTGCTTTTCAGATTGCGCGCCATGCCATACGCCGCATCAACGAGATACGCTTCGTAGCCGTTCGGCAGATTCGCGAGATTCTTAAAATCCAAAATCACTTCGCTGGAAACGGCATTTGACTTCACCTGCAACGGCCATTCATAAATCTCCTGATCGACCGGCTGAAAATCCGTGGTGTATTTCATCGGGTGCAGCGACCAGTTCACATTCGGCACGCATACTGAAACATATTCGCCGATCACCGGCGGCTCGATGAGATCGAAATCATCATACTCGATCGCCGCCGTGCTGCGCGCGCCGACATAGTTGATCGTGTCCAACGCCGCGCCGGCTTGCGCGGCGATTTGAATCGTCCATTCATTTTTCGCCGCAGTAGCCAACATGGAATTTTTGCCGAGGCGCGGCGTCGTGGCAATCGGGCAAATCAACAGGTTGATTTTTTCATTGGCGCGTCTCGGCTCGACGTAAATCGCATAACCCTTCCACGGCTCCATCGTATTATCGATATTCCAGCCGCGCTCATACGAGCGCAGCGAGGCGCCCAGCGTCGAGTCCTGCGGAATTTTCGAGTTCACCAGCGTCAAATACTCACGGCTGACCGGAAAGTTGAACGGATTGCTGATCAAATTCCAGCCTTTTTTCAATTCGATCACAAACCGCTTGCCGGTCGAAACCGTTTTGCCCGCGCCGCTGTCGATCACCTTGTTGGCATCGGCCACGAGCATGAAAAACGCGCGGCCCGGAAAAAACGGCGCGATGGTCGGCGCGGCACTGTTGTATTCCACCCAGCCGTTCGTCATCTCCGGACGAAATTCAAAAAACTTCCACTTCTTCGGATCATACGCGCCAAGATCATCTTCCAAAACGTCCTTCGGCGTATTTTTATCCAACTCGAACGGCACGGAAAAGAGCACGTAGTTGGTCTGGGCATTGCCCGAAGGCAACGCCACCGGATTGCCGTCTTTATCGATGCGCACTTCGCCATCGGCGCCGGTGCGAACGCGAACCGCCTGCCAGAAATAATCGTCGTCGCCGCAAACGCCGGATGAATTATTCGTGGTCGGGCCGGCGCCGGGCGGATTGTTCAACGAATCGCGCGCAAAAACTTTGTACTCGAGGCCGCGCGTGGTCACGCCGTCCGGCGGAAGCTCCACGGCAAACAGGTCGGGCGAGCCGTTGAGCCGGCGCAAACGCCGCGGCGGCTCGGTGGCGCGCGCCCCGCCGAAACGATACGTCAGCGAATCCCAGACGATTTTCGTGTGATCGAAAATTCTCACCGTGTCGGTAAAGGCCGTGCGTTTGATCGCCAGCGGCTCGCCGGAGCGGAAGCGCGTGATCACTGGCGGGCAGACGTCGAACCTGTATTCGGCAAACGCGCTGGCCAGGGCATTGACGTTGCCGGCGGAATCAACGAGCCAGTAAAACAAACTGTCAAAACCGCAGAGACTCGTCGAATTGAACGACACGGAAAAATTCACGTTGCTGCCGTTGCGCACCAGCGCGCTTTCGCCGTCAAACGTCGTATTCGCGCCGGGCTTGGTTTGAAATTTCCAGCGCACGCGCGCCGCGTCGCGAATGCCGTCGAACAAACCGAGCGTGAGCCGGAGCGGATTGCGCCGGGTGTTGAACCATTCGTTCGATCCGATATTGCGGTTGACCAATTGGCTTGGCGCCAGCGGCGCGGCCAGATCATATTTGAAATAAACCGCATTCGCATTCACGTAACCGGAATTGCCGCTGCCGTCCACCAGCCAAAGATACAAATACCACCATTGATTCGGCGCGATATTATTCTTCAGCGGCAGCGTTAAACAAAATTTGCCGGCCCCGATCGCGCGCCGGGAAAATTGCAGCGGTTCGTTGAGCGGCTTCGTCGTCTCCAGAAATTTCCAGCGAATTTCCGCAATGTTGCTCGGGTCCGTTGCTTCCCAGCAGAGCGCCAAGCTGTCGCCGTTGGTATAACCGACAAAACCGCCGGTCCATCCCGCGGTCACTGAAGGCAGCGTGGTGAAAGCCGGCGCGGTGACGTCATAATTGAGCGGCGCATAATTCGGCGTGAGATAACCGGAGACGCCGTTCTTGCCTTGCAGCCAGACGTAAAAATTCCAGCGTCCCGCGCTCAACACGTTGCGCAACGGAATTCTAAAACACGGGCGGCCATTTACGATAAAAATTCGCGCGGCGCCGGTGGTGTCGTTCGGCGTTGTGGGCGCGCTCGGCAGAAAACTGAATTTCCAGCGCGCCTCCAAAACCTCGGCAACGTTGGCGGCGGTCAAATTCAAATAGATCGTCAGCGAATCAACATTCGTATATCCGGCGCGACCGGCCGGCCAAGTGACAAGCAACGTGTCAACGCGCGGCGGCGGTTGCAAAATTTGGCCGCTGCCGTTGACCGGAAAAGAAATTTTGCCGAGCGGTTTGATCAAATCATTGGTGGTAAAACTCAGGCTGCTGTTATAAATACGCCCTTCCGTCGGTTTGAATTTAATCGTCACACTTTTCGTATCGCCGGGCGCGATCGCCGCCGGCAGCGGCGTCTGGTTGTAACCCGCAATCGGATTGAGTGCGGCGCTGAAAATTTTTAAGGTGTCCGACAGCGCCGCGTTTTCGGCTTTGCGGTTGGTCACGCGAAACGATTTCGCCGCCGAGTCGCCGACCACCAGCGCGCCAAAATTCAGCGCCGGCGACGGCACAAAAATCATTTCCGGGCCGCGCGTGGTGCCGGTAAGCTGCACGATGAGCGAATCCGGTTGTGAATTACTGGTGTAATTAATTTTAATGACGCCCGCATAAGCTCTGCGCAACGGCGAGCTGAATCGTAAATTCAGCGTCACGTTCGCGTCCGGCAATACACGCGCGCCCACCGGCGGATTGACCACCGTGAACGGGTCACTCAAGGTAAAGCGGATGAGAAAAACCTCGGCGCAGGTTGCATTTCTCACCACCAAAGTTTTATCGAATGACGCGCCGGCTTTGATGGCGCCGAATTCAACTTTAGTGGTGGTCGCCGTTAATTTGCCGGTGCGGGAAATGTACAAGGTGGACGGTTGATTCGAACCGTTTTTTAACGTATCACTTAATACCGGTGTTAGCGTATCACCATCGGCGGCGTAAGCTTTACGAATAAAAAATTTATATAATCCATCTGCCGTCGGAGGCACGCGGTTGTTGATATCGAAGCTGGCAACAAAAGTCGTGGTGTTCACCCAGGTTTTGGTAATCAACGGCAGCGGCGTCGGATACGGCGCATTCAAACCAAAGGTGATCACGGGAATGGAGTCGCGCATCGCCGTATTAAATACCATCGTCACCGCGACGCGAATCTCGCCGGTGGTGCAAGTCGCCGTCTTGCCGTCAACGCGGAAGGTCATTTCGTTCAATCGGGGCTTTTGCGCCCAAGCCGTCGCGTTCCAACCGCCATGCGCGAGCAAGGCCAGGAGAAATATCAGTCGCTTCATTGGTTGTACCTCAAAGAAAAAATTTATGGCGTCGTCATTCGTAGTCATGCCCGCTGGTGGGGCAATTTTCAAAATCAGAATTTTTCGTTTTTAATTGCGGCCCACGAGGGGCCGGGACTACGTCAAAAAGAGGCTCCCGATCACAGAGGTGAGATCAACTCACGGAAAGCTTGGAGGATTCGGCAAATTACTTCCGTTCGTTGGCGGCTTCGTTTTATTGTCGGAACCTTTGGTGAGCTGCGAAATACCGATGGCGGCGCCGACCGCGCCAACCGCAACGAGGCCATAAACCAAAACTTTGTTGCTGCCGCTGCTGTATGAGGCCGTATTCTCAGCGCCGCGGCCCGGTTCCGCCGTTCCCGCGCCGCTATATTCAGTGGTCTTCAGTTCCTGGGCCGGCGCTTCGGAGGAGGCGCCGCCATTGAGCAACGCCGATTTACCGACGAGCTTGCGCGCCACGGCTGCCATTAAATTTTGCAACCCTTCCAAGTCGCCGTCGAAATCTTCATTGGCGCGCTCCACCACTTGTCCGCTACCGGCGTGAATCATTTGCGTTTCGACAAAATAAAGCTGGCCGACTTTACGCACACTGCCATTCACAATCAATTTCACGCCAAGCTGTTTGCCGGCTGCAGCGCCGCACGCCGCCGTGCTGCAACCGGTTCCGCCGTTCGCCAGCGTCTGCGCGACGGTGCCGGGCGCGGTGACAATAAAAATTCCCGTTCGCTCCAATTCGGCGGATAAACGCGAAGTTAAAATTTCCGCTTCATTGGCCGTGATGCGGCCGGAAGGCTCCAAAGGCAGAACGGCAAGGTTGTATTTGGCGGCGGGTTTAACCACAACGAAGGTATTGCCAATACTGCAGCAAGTGAGCGACAACAGCAGCGCGAGAGGTCGACAAAATTTTTTACGCATAGAATCAAACTCCATTGGTTGAGGAAAAAATCATCGCGTCGGTTTTTGCAATTCACAGACCAACGTGCTCAGCCAAAACACTCTACGCGCCATCCGGCGGCGATATAACAAAATCGCAACGCGCTTACTCTCATTGAATCAACAAGCTCGCGCGATTCAAAGAGTTGCGCCCGCTGCAGATGCGGCTCCACCTCTGCACGCGCTTCCTCCGCACGGAAAAAAGGACACCACGTTTTATCTTGAGACAGCCCGCGGTTACGTAACAACCTTAAAGTTAAAGTGAAGTCCGACTTGCGCTCAAAGGTTTTCTAATTTCGCAACAGCTCGATGCGCAAGTCGGACTTCGCTCGCGTTACATGCGCGTGGATAAATACGCGCAGAACACGGCAATTGCGTGAAGTGGAGAATCCCGGCACTCCAAATTTCAACTCAAGTGCAGCTAAACAATAGGCAGAATGATTGTTCGGCAGAATAATTTTTTAATCGTTTGTTGACCGTCTCTTCATTTGGAAAATAATGCGGGTGGCAGAATGATTGTTCGGCGGAATAATTTTTTAATCATGCAGTTACCGCAACAAAATCATCTTTCCCAACAAAGCAACGCCCGCGCGCGTGGTCAAGCGGTACAAATACACGCCGGTCGCCGCCGGATTTCCTGATTCGTCTTTGCCTTCCCAATTGAATGAATATCGCCCGGCCTCCAACAAGCCGGCATAAATAATTTTCACTTTTCTGCCGAGAATGTTGTAGACGGTCAGCTTGATCTCGGCAGCAACAGGAACGGCAACGGATATTGTCGTCATCGGATTAAATGGGTTGGGATAATTTGGCCCCAAAACGAACGATCTGGGAAGTGCGACCGAATTTAATTTTTCCTGCACCGCGGCCCTTTTTCCAACCACCACACTAAACTTCGAAGCCTCAACAACCGGATTAAAGCGATAAAGCGAATCATGCCGCAAATTAACCGTTCGCGCCCGGCTTTCGTCAATCAGATAAGCTTCAAATTGTTCCGGAATTTTGCCGATGCCGGAAAAAGTCAGTTGCGCAGCTTCGCGCGCGGTGGCGCGAACTTCAAAATCCCAACTTTCGGATTCGGCAATTTCGGGACGGAGGTCGGTCGCAAAAGCAGTGTATTTCGCATCCCAAGCGGGACGATGGAAAACGACCATCGGCATACTGGCAATGGCGCGCGGCTTGTAAAAATCAAGCCGGTCGAGGCCGGCGTTTGCTTCATGAGAAACGCCAAATGAATTGATTTGGTCGAGAATGGCGCCGGCTGACAAGGCAATACTGACGCGCCAACGCGCGGGATCGACTGCCGCGACGGCCACATTGGTCGACGACCCAAGATACGGAATTTTGAGCGCGGCCAAATTCGTCCGGTTGAAGAAATAGTAGCCCACGTAAGGATTAAAACTCGCGGAGGTGTCGAAACGCGCATTGTAGGAAAAAATCGGCTCGGTGACGCGATTAAGATTTTGCACGGCGACCCACGGGGTTGAAAAGATAAAGGGCGTGGTGATTAAATTCCAGCCGGTGTGCAGCGGAATGGAAACGAATCGGCACGAATCCAACGGCGCCGAGGGAGCGGCAAGATTAAATAACAACGGCCCTTTATTCAGCACCCAAAAGGCGCGGCCAACGGAAAATTTAAACTCCGCTCCGCCATTGAAGCTGACAAAAAAATTGCTGGCCGCGCCATTGTCCAAAACCACTTTCCAATCTTCATTGGCATTGCCGGTGAAAAATTCATTGACGGCGCGATCGCTGGCGCCGGGCAGCCCCACGATGCGATAATCCGTTGGCTGATAATCCGCGGTGTTGGGGCGCGAAGGGAAATTGACGGTCGTGCTAAGATTGAAGTTTGCGGGATAACTCGACAACACCGTTGCAATGAATTGAGTCGATGCCATTCCCCCTCTCCCATCGTCGGCTGTAACGGTGATGATGGCGTTCCCCACCGCTATCGGCGTCACCGTGAGCTTGGCGTCGGAAGAGATATTGACGGTTGCGATAGAAGTAGCGTTGGAGTTGGCGGTGTAGGTTAACTTATCATTAATGTCGGGATCGCTGAACACCGTGCTCAAATCGCGCGTGAACGGCGCGCAACCGAGAATGAGCGTTTGCGTGGAAATCGCGTTCGCCACTTGCGGCGACTGGTTGGGAGCGCCGGTAATGACAGTCACCATAAAAGCGGTCGAATCGGTTCCCGCATCTTGCTGATCATCGGCAATGACGGTAATGATGGTATTGCCCACGGCAACCGGCGTGACCCGGAGCATTTTGCCTGATACGCTCGTCGTTGCAATGGCCGGGTTTGAGCTGCGTGGCACATAGATTAACGAGTCGCTGTCAGGATCGCTAAATATCGTTTTCAAATCACGGTTCAGGGCCACATCACCAATCGTTAATCTTTGGTCGCGAATCGTGTCGATCACCACCGGCGCTGTATTGAGATTATAAATAAAGCCGCCCAGCAAAGAAGTTTGCCCGCTGCTGCCTCGTCCCGGCGGCGACAACTGCCCGGCGGTGTTGGTGAGAATAATAACGCCGGATTGCCCGGCGCCGCCAGCGTTGCCTTGCACGGAAGTAGGCACACTTGTCTGGGCAAACGCGGCGGTCGAGGCCCAAAAGACAGTGGACCCAATGAGAAAAATATACCTCAGAAGAAATATGCGCTTCATTTCTTCTCCATCGCTTTTATTTGCTTTTCCATCTCCCGCATCTTGAGAATTTCCTCGTAATCTATTCCCAAGTTTTCCGGCTTGCGGTGCTCCTTCGCATGGAGATATTTGCCGCGTTCCTTGCCGGTTTTTTCCACTTCCACTTGAATCCGATGCGCCTCGGCAAACGCATCATGCCGAACCCCAGTTACTTGCCATGAGACTTCCATACCCGGCGCGCCGCCGGCAATCTTGAAGCGGTTGTTGGCGATTTTTTGGGCAATGTAAAGATTAGGCCCCGGCGCGCCGATGGCCGTGAGTTGATAGCGAAAATCTTTGTTGAGCGCCTCGAACCATGCCGGCAGCTCGACCCAAGCCTCACCATTGGCATTGAGCGTAAGATTACCGTTATAAATATTCATCATATCCGGCGATTCGACGAAGGAATGATAGAGATACTTATTTTCTGGATTCAAGGGATGATCGATCTTGAAAGAGCCGCCGCCTTTCGTGAGTGTGCCGGTGATTTGGACATTGCCTAAAAAACTTCCGGCAAAGTTACCACTAAGATTAATACCATACACACCGGAGCCACCACTACCACCGGCACCATACACGCCGACTCCATTACTACTACCATACACGCCATAAGTAGAACCGCTCCCAAAAACACCGGTCCCAGCGTTGACTCCATAAACGGCAAAACCAGTATCACCGTTGCCATCACCACGCACTCCGAAATAACCCTTTCCCAATATACCCCCTCCTGCACCGAGACCAGTAGTAGTATTTATTCCTTCAATAATAGGAGCAGATGACGATCCGCTGAGTGAAAGCGGAACAGCAACATTCAATGTCACACTGCCACTGGTTCCACCACCCGTCAAACCTGTACCGGCAATAACATCGGTAATGTCACCGGTTCCTCCTGTCGCCGAGATCGTGATGATATTGTTAACATCATCCGGTGCAATACTAATATTGCTGCCAGCAACCAAATCAATATTACCACCATCATTGCTCACCCCATCGAGACTCGCGATAATGTTCGGAGAAATATCCGAAGCGGTGATCGTGTTATCTTGAATCTTTGCGCTCGTTACGGCATCAGTGGCCAGATCAAGGTTACCGACTTGCCCATCTTGAATCATCGTGCCAGTGATACCTCCGGTCGCAACCGATAATGTTACGCTTCCCGTCGTGCCGCCGCCGGAAAGACCAGCGCCTGCGAGAACATCCGTAATGTCACCACCTGTACCTGTCGCCGCGATCGTAATGGTGTTCGTAACATCGTTCGGCGTAATCGTGATGTTCGTGCCGGCAACCAAGTCTATATCACCACCGTCATTAATCACGCCGTCAAGACTGGCAACAATGTTGGGAGAAACATCCGAAGCGGTAATCGTATTGTCTTGAATCTTAGCGCCCGTCACAGCATCAGTGGCGAGATCGGCATTACCGACTTGCTCATCTTGAATCATCGTGCTGGTGATGCCACCAGTGGCAACAGATAAAGTCACGCTTCCGGATGTGCCGCCGCCCGAAAGACCTGAACCGGCAAGAACATCCGTAATGTCACCGGTTCCGCCTGTCGCCGAGATCGTGATGGTGTTCGCAACATCATCCGGCGTAATGGTGATGTTGCTGCCGGCTACCAAATCAATGTTGCCGCCATCATTGCTCACATTTTCAAGGCTGGAAACGACATTGGGGGAAATATCCGTCGTCGTGATCGTGTTGTCTTGAATCATCGTGCTGGTGATGCCATCAGCCGCAACAGACAACGTCACACTTCCTGTCGTACCGCCACCTGAGAGACCCAAACCGGCGAGAACATCTGTAATGTCGCCGCCTGTGCTTGTCGCAGCGATTGTAATCGTGTTCGTAATATCGTTCGGCGTAATCGTAATATTCGTGCCGGCAACCAAGTCAATATCACCACCGTCATTAATCACACCATCGAGACTCGAAACGATATTGGGAGCAACATCCGCCGCCGTGATCGTGTTGTCTTGAATCTTCGCGCTATTTACGGCATCAGGGGCAAGGTCGGTATTGGCGACTTGTCCATCCTGTAGCATGGCGCTGGTAATCGCATTGGCTTGTCCTTCATTCACGTAACGCCCATCCGTGAAACCAAGATTCAACGCAAGACTGTCTGCAAAAGTTCTGAGTCCGGTGCCGGCAACGACATCGAGCGTGGCATCGCCGGCGCTACTGCCGCCCACTAAGCCATTGCCGGCATTGACCGCAGTGATGTCGCCTCCTCCTGTGCCTGTCACAACAGCGGTGATCGTAATGTTTTTGTTGAGTGGGTCCGGCGTAATTGCGATATTGCTGCCGGCGATCAAGTTAATATTGCCGCCGTCATTACTCACACCATTGAGGCTTGAAAGAATGCTGGGAAAAATATCCGAAGCGGTGATCGTGTTATCTTGAATTTTCGCGCTCGTCACCGAATTAGTGGTCAATTTGGTGGAATCAACTCTATTCAGCGCAATGGCCGGATTCGGATAAGTGCCGGTCAAATCTCCGCCGGCTGTGCCGCTAATCGGCAGCGAAACTCCGGGGGCCAATTTTGACTGGGTCACGGCGCCGTCAGCAATTCGGTTCGTGGTTACGGCATTGGCAGTGAGTTTGGTCGAGTCGATCGCACTCGCGGCAATTTTTGCGGCGGTCACCGCGTTATTGGCGATGTCGTTATTATTAATCGCGCCGTCTGCCACGCCCTCCGCCTCGCGCGCGCGAATGGCAAAGGCCGCGCTGGTCAACCGAAAGCGCGGCGCAATCTCCGGATCCGCGCCAACTTTGATGCCCAAAAAGCGATCACCCGTTCCGCTGAACAATGTGCCCGGAAAAGGCGTCACACTTCCCAACATCACGTTGAATACGCCCTTCGTGACGGTCACGTTTTGCGTTTCTGTCCACAACGCCGTTCCGCCGGTTTCGGAGGAATAGATTGAAAACGTCATGCTAGAAGGGCCGGAAACCGCAACGCCGTTGATGATGAGTTTCCCTTGATAGTTCAACAGATTGGGCGCCTGCGCATGTAACAAGTTGATTCTCCAACATACGCCGAGCAGAATCATCAGAATAAACGCCGATTTGTTCTTCATAAGCTTCCTCCGAAATAAGAAGTCAGGTGCACCTTACCTATGAAAATATTTTTTACAGAAATTTGTTCAGTTTGCGGGGTTGGGAAAATCCCCATTTTCACTTTAGTCCTCCCCCAAAATCACTGAGGCCTTCCAGGCGGATCGGGCAAGAAAACTTTTCCTTCGTTTTTTTTACGCGGGATGATGGCATAGACAATTCCAGCCGTTGCCACGGCTCCGCCGCCGCCGATCCACAGCCACTTTTTGCTGCGAGGTCTCTTCGGGGTTTTGACCTGATTGTTCGGTTGTTCCGCAGGAGATTGAGGTCCGGCTGGTGGCCGAGATTCCCTAACTTTTTTAACGGCCTCAATAACGGCAACAAAAAATTTTCTATACCCCGGCGTGTAGTCAACCGCATTGGGGACAAACCTCGGCGCTAGATCAAGCAAGTTCAAAATATCGCGCGTCGCCGCTACGCTATCTGGAATCGCCAGATGGGCACGGCTCAAAAGTGCATAAATATCCACTTTGGCGCTATCGTTGAGGCCGGCTTGATTCAGGCAACGATTCAACAGCACGATCGTTCCCGCGTAATCGTTGGCGCGAAACCGAACTAATGCTTGTTGTCTTTGCTGCCAGCATTGATCATCTTGCGTTTGCGCTGCGGCGAATGTCGCCAAGCACATGTTCAATGCGGCCATGTTTGCCATACTATGAGTGTCGAGCCAGCGGAAAAATCGTAACAACATTTTCCTCCATTCATTCATTTTTAAAATCAACCGTGATGGACAACGTTTTATCCCTTTCGACGATGATCTCGCGTCGCCGCTCGCCAAGCTCCGGATGCACGACTTTGATGGTGTGGCGGCCAACCGTTAAAATTTTTTCCTGAAACGATTCTGCTTCCTGGAACTCCAGCTTGTCATCAATATAAATATCGCCATAAGGGACGACGAGAATGCGCACGGTTCCAGTTCCTGAGATCGGCGGCGACACGGTCGCAGTTCTTCCAGTATCAATTCGAACGG
>Ga0247727_10016310_pt1 | contig 12017 bp, 10 predicted proteins | sample WisWelCaveWW1625_FD_202498 | JGI IMG/M metagenome (GOLD analysis project Ga0247727, IMG submission 202498) | Biofilm microbial communities from Wishing Well Cave, Virginia, United States - WW16-25 | ecosystem: Environmental > Aquatic > Deep subsurface > Groundwater > Cave microbial mat | place...
AGGTGACGGCCAGAATGGAGTGGGGCGGGTGACCCTGAGAGACCAGATGAGCGATGCGATAGGTGATGGCGCGGGTCTTGCCGCTTCCAGCGCCGGCCAAAATCAACACTGGGCCTTCCGTGGTGGTCACCGCTTCGCGCTGCTGAGGATTCAGTTCGTCGAGGAAACCCATGCGCGGCCCTGGCAGAGACATTCTAAGTGAGAGGAAGAGGATGGGCAAATTGGGGAGAACTCAGAAATCAGAAGTCTGAACTCAGAAGTCAGAGAACAAAGACTTACACAGCGCGGCCCTTCGTCCCGCACCTGCGGGATCAGCGCAAGCGACGCCGCAACCAAACAGGCAGAATTACACAGAGGTCGCAGAGGCACCCTTCGTCTACGCTCAGGGCAGGCAGAGGGCACAGAGCAGAGAAATCTGCGCCGGGACGCGAAGAATTCCGGGAATAGTAGTACAGAGGGCACAGAGACACAGAGTGCGCAGAGGGAAGAGGGGGCGACTATCTGGGAGCACGGGGAGAAAGCTCCAATTCGAAAAAGAGCAGGGGTTCGCCGCCGAGGGGTCTCACTTCGGGGATGTAGAGCTGCGCGTGCGCGAGCAGCTCCCAGCGTCCGTCAAGGTCGAAGAAAAGAAATCCGCGTGCCATGGAGTGCGGCGGCACCAAGCCCAGTGTCAGGGCCAGGGGGCTGAACAGCTCCTCCAGCTTTCGCCATTCCTTGCGGGAGTCCTTGCGCGGGATGGGCAGACGCGGGCGCGGCCCGTCCGGGCCGGGGCGGTCTTTGGTGAGCATGCGGTCCAGCACCTCTGCGACGGTGAGGGGCGAAAGACGCTGGCGGCGGCCCTCCGGCGGCTCGATGAGCAGAAGAATGCGGTCCAGAGTGACGCGGAGGGGCTTGTCCGTGTCGTTGCGCAGATACACATCCACGGCCAGGACTCCGTGGGCCTGCGGATGTTTTTTGCCGAAGCGAGCTTTTGCCCGTGTGGCGTCGGAATAGGGGTCAGCGGAGATGAGCATTCCCTGATGGGAGTCGCGCGCCGGCCACGCGGCCGGGTCGGGAGCGGATTGTGCAATGGCCAGGTGCGTGGCGGCGAGAGCGAGGAGCAGCACAGGGAGGCCCATGGTTTTGAACATTCGCGGAACCGGCGGACAGTGTGTGTGATGCGCGGCGCGCCCTGCGGTTGCCCGCAGCAGGCTGGCCGCGGAACCACGCGACGTTGTCAGTATAATACGGTCAGCCGCGGAGGAAGCTGCCACCCGTTCGCGGCAACGCAAAATGCATCTTCTCTACAGCGCGATTACAGGAGCGGGGATGCTCCTGCTCGCGCCTTACTTCCTTTTGCGCGGGCTGCGCGACGGCAAGTACCTGCACAATTTCCGGGAGCGGCTGGGAAACCTGGGAGAAGATTTTCCTCAGCCGGCATCGCAGATGCGCGGGGGCATCTGGCTGCACGCGGTTTCGGTGGGCGAGGTGCAGGCGGCCATCCCGCTGGCGCGAGAACTGAAACGGCGCTTCCCGGGGCGGCCGCTGCTGGTGTCCACCACGACGGATACGGGCCAGCAGATGGCGCGGCAAAAGATGGACTTCGCCGACGGCTTTTTCTACTTCCCGCTGGACTGGCGGGGGCCGGTGCGGCGGCTGTTGCAGACCCTGCGGCCCGCGCTGGCGGTAGTTGTGGAGACGGAAATCTGGCCGAATTTCCTGCGCGAGTGCCGCCGGGCCGGAGTCCCGGTGGTGTTTGTAAATGGGCGGATTTCGACGCGCTCGTTCGGGCGCTACCGCCTGCTCCAGAATGTGGCGCCGGACTTTGTGGCCGATGTGCTGCACGATGCCGAACTCTTCCTGATGCAGACGGAGGCGGATGCGAAACGCCTGCGGGAACTGGGCGGCCCGGCGGAGCGCGTGGAGGTGACTGGGAATTTGAAGTACGACGTGCCGCCGCCGGATGCCGGGCACGTGGCCACGTGGCTCGCAGAGCAGATCGAACGCCAGGAACGCTGGCCGGTCATCGTGGCGGGTAGCGTGCTGGCGGGGGAGGAAGAGCAAGTGCTGGCGGCGTTCGACATTGTGCAACGCAAATGGCGGCGCGCGCTGCTGGTGCTGGCGCCGCGCAAACCGGAAAGATTCGAGGACGCCGGGGAAATTGCCGCGCAGGGCGGCTGGAGCGTGGTCAGGCGCCGCAGCGCCAATCTGGGTCAGCCGCTGGCGGAGGACGCGGATGTGTTCCTGCTGGATTCGTTCGGCGAACTGGCCGGAATCTACCGGCTTGCCGATGCCGTGTTCATCGGAGGCTCGCTGGTGGATGCCGGGGGGCACAACATCCTGGAAGCGGCCGCGTTCGGGCGGCCTCCGATGTTTGGCCCTTCGATGGACAACTTCGAGCAGATGGCCAGGGAGTTCCTGGAAGAAATGGCCGCGGTGCAGGTGCACAGCGGGGAACAGCTCGGGCAGGCGTGGGTGGAATTGATCAGCCATCCGGAACGGCGCGAACGGATGGGCCGGGTGGCGCGGGAGATTGTGGAGCGCAACCAGGGCGCCACGTCGCGGTCGGTGGAACGGATCGCGCGGGTACTCGAGGCGAGAGGGCCGGCGCAATGATGCCTGTGCTGCGCGCCCTGCTGGCACCGCTGGCCGGAGTGTATCGCGCCGTCGTGGGCGCGCGAAACCGAATGTATGAGAACGGCCGGCTGGAAACGCGGAAGCTGGATGCCGTGGTCATCAGCGTGGGAAATATCACTGCCGGGGGAACCGGGAAAACACCGATGGTGCAGTGGATCGCTGAACGGCTGCTGGCCGAGGGACGGCCCGCTGGCGTGCTTTCGCGCGGATACAAAGGGGAAAGCGACTGGAGCGACGAAGTAGCGATGCTGCGGGCGCGGCTGGGCGAGCGCGTCAAGGTGATGATGGACCGCGACCGCGCGCGGGCGGGGGAATGGATGGCCGCGCAGGGCTGGAAATACCTGGTGCTGGACGACGGGTTCCAGCATCGCCAGCTCGCCCGCGATGCCGACGTGGTCTTGATTGATGCCAGCGACCCGTTTGGCGGCGGACAGCTCGTGCCGGCCGGACGGCTGCGTGAACCCGTCGCCTCGCTGGGCCGCGCTGATGCTGTGGTCATCACGCGAAGCGAAGACGCACCGGAGCTGGAAGCAGAAATCCGCCGGCATACACGCGCCCCGGTCTTTTATGCCCGCACGAGGCTCGAGGGCGTGCATCGCGCGCACCTGCCAGGTGTGAAGATCGGCTGCGAATCCTGCGAGATGACCGCGGCGGATGCAAAGCCTGCGCAGCAATCCCCGCAACAGAAAATGCTGCTGCCCGCGATCGGGGAACCCTTGCCGAGTTGGAAAGCAATGAAGTGGTTCGCGTTCTGCGGGCTAGGGAATCCGCAGGCATTTTTTGGGGATTTGCGCGACTGGGGCGCAGACGTGGCGGGCGAAGCAGCTTTTGCGGACCATCACCGGTTCACGCAGGCGGAGGCCGAAGAACTCGGCCGGAGAGCCGCGGCGGCAGGCGCCGGCGCGCTGCTGTGCACGGAGAAGGATTTCTACAACCACCGCGGCGTGGCAGCGGGCCCTGTGGCCGTGTACGTGGCGCGCATAGGGATGGAGGTGCGCGACGGCGACCGCTTCTGGGATGTTCTAAAGGAAATTGTGCAGCAGCGCAGGCCGGGGGCGTGGCAGTGAAAATTCTGGTGCGGGCCACCAACTGGCTGGGGGACGCTGTGATGTCCATCCCGGCCCTGCGTGCCATCCGCGGGCGATGGCCGAAGGCGGAACTTACCATTCTCGCGCGGCAGCCAGCAGGGGAAATTTTTGCCGGGCAAGGGTTGTGCGACCGCGACATCCTGTTCGAGCACACCGGGAGGCATCGCGGCGTGCTGGGAGCCGAGCGGCTGGCGGGCGAGTTGCGGCGGGAAAAGTTCGACTGCGCGCTGCTGCTGCAAAACGCATTTCAGGCGGCGTGGATAGCGCGCCGCGCGGGCATCGCGGAGCGCATAGGTTACGACCGCGACGCCCGCGGGTGGCTGCTGACGAAACCCATCCCGCTGCCCCGGCCGGGAGAGATCCCGGCCCACGAATGTTATTACTACCTGGAACTGGTGCGCCGCGCCGGATGGCTGGACCGGTTACCGGAAGTGGATGAAATCCTGCTGCACGTGGAGCCTGCGGCTGTGGAGTCCGCGCGCGAGCGCCTGCGTGCCGCCGGGGCGCGCGCCGGTGCGCTGGCTGTGGCGCTGGCGCCGGGCGCGGCGTATGGCTCCGCAAAATGCTGGATGCCGGAACGCTTTGCGCAGCTCGCCGACCGCTTGATTGCTGAGTTCGGAGCCGATGTGATAATTTTTGGCGCGGCGGGGGAACAGGACATCGCCACGCGGATCGCGGGAGCGATGAAGCACCGGCCGGTGGCGCTGGCGGGGCAGACGAGGGCCGGCGAGCTTCCCGCCCTGTTTGCGGCCTGCGACCTGTTCATCGGCAACGATTCCGGGGCCGTGCACGTGGCCGGGGCAGTGGGGTTGCCGGTGGTGGCTATCTTCGGGCCGACGGATCCACAGGGGACTTCGCCGGTGACGGAGCGGCGCAGCCTGGTGCGCCGCGAGGTTGCGTGCAGCCCGTGTTTCCTGCGCCACTGCCCGGTGGACCATCGCTGTATGACGCGTGTCGAGGTGACGGAAGTGTTCCTGGCGGCGCAAAAGTGGCTGAGCGAAGGGGCGCGTGCAGGGTGAGCGAGGGACGCGTATTGCGCGCCGGGGTCTTCCTGGACCGCGATGGCACCATCGCGGAAGAGGTGGGCTACCTGAACGACATCGGGCGCTTCCGCATCTTCGAGTATTCCGCGCAGGCCATCCAGAGGCTCAACCGCGCGGAGTTCCCGGTGATTGTGGTGACCAACCAGTCCGGAGCAGCGCGCGGTTTTTTTCCGGAATCCCTGATCCACCAGGTGCATGAGCGGATGAAAAAAGAGCTGGCTGCAGGAGGCGCGCACGTGGACGCCATCTATTACTGCCCGCACCATCGCGACGATAACTGCGATTGCCGGAAGCCGCTCCCCGGGATGCTGGAGCGGGCCGTGCGGGAGCACGGCATCTCCCTGCGGGATTCGTACCTCGTTGGGGACCGCTACGACGACGCGCAAATGATTCAGGCCGCCGGGGGCAAGGGCATCCTGGTGCTGACCGGCTACGGGCGCGGGGAATACCAATGGAACCGCGAAAAATGGCCCCGGCAGCCGGATTACGTGGCGGAAAACTTGAGCGCCGCGGTGGACTACATCCTGGAAGAAGGAAATCGCCGGCCAGCGGAAATGCCGGCAGCGCCGGGGAAGGTGCGCCGTTGACTGCGCCTGCCGACCTCGCGCGGCTGCTGGACGTGCTGGAGGCTTTCTCGCGCCAGAGCATCGTGGTCCTGGGAGATTTGGTGGCGGATGAATATGTGTCTGGCGAAATCTCGCGGGTCTCGCGTGAGGCGCCAGTTCTCATCCTGCGGCACCGTCAGACGGAGCTGGTGCCCGGCGGCGGCGCCAACGCGGTGAATAACCTGGCGGCGCTGGGGGCCATGGTGCTGCCCGTGGGCGCCGTGGGAGACGATGCGGCCGGCAATGGTTTGCTGGCTTATTTCAAAGCCAAAGGCGTGAACCTGGGCGGCGTGCGGCGCGTGCGCGGATGGACGACGCCCACAAAAACGCGCTATCTGGCCGGGTGGACACACACCACGCGGCAGCAGGTATTGCGCGTGGACCGCGAGCCGCAATCTCCGCTCCCTGTTGCTGTCCGCAAGGCCATTCAAAAGAAAGCGCAGGTATTATCCCGGCGGGCCGATGCCGCGCTGGTCTCCGATTATGGGTGCGGTGCGGTGAGCCCGGCGGCGGTGCGCGGGCTGCGCGCCCGGCTGGTGACGCTGGATTCGCGCTACGGCCTGATGCAGTACCGAGGCGCGGGGGTCCACGTTGCGACGCCGAACGAGCCGGAGCTGGAAGCCATCTACCACACGCGCATCGGCACGGACCGCGAAAAACTGGAAACCCTGGGGGCGCGCACGGCCCGGGCGATGAAGCTTGCGGCGCTGATGGTCACGCGCGGGAAAGACGGCATGGCCGTGTTCGAGCGCGGGAAAAGGCCGCAGCACGTGCCCATCTATGGAAGCAACGCGGCCGCGGATGTAACCGGCGCGGGGGACACGGTGATCGCCGTGGTCACCCTGGCGCTGGCCGCCGGGGCCACGCCGCTGGAAGCCGCACACCTGGCCAGCTACGCCGGCGGGATCGTGGTGATGAAGCGAGGCACGGCGACGGTGTCGCGGGAAGAGCTGGCCGGGGCCATCCGCACGGACCTGACCGCGGCTTCGCCTCCACGCTGATGGATACGCGCAGGAAAATTCTTTCCCTCGAAGAATTGAAGATTCGCCTGGCAGAGCACCAGCGGCGAGGAGAACGCGTCGTGCTGGCCAACGGATGTTTCGACGTGCTGCACGTGGGGCATACGCGCTACCTGGAAGGCGCGCGGCAGGAGGGGGACCTGCTGGTGGTGGGCATCAACAGCGACGAAAGCGTGCGCGAACTAAAGGGCCCGGGAAGACCCGTGCTCGCAGAAGGGGACAGGGCGAAACTCGTGGCCGCGGTGCGCGCCGTGGACTACGTGGTGATTTTCCGGGAGCGCAACGTCGAGGCGCTGCTGGAGGCGCTGCGCCCCGGCGTCCACGCCAAAGGGACCGACTACACTGCGGACACAGTCCCGGAACGCGAGCTGGCCGCGCGGCTGGGCATCCGCGTGGCCATTGTCGGAGACCCCAAAGAACATTCCACCTCGGGCCTGTTTGCCCAAGTGGGCGAGAAGTGCGATGGCTGACGAGCGGCTGCTGCTGATCCGCCTGGGCTCGCTCGGAGACATCGTGCACACGCTTCCTGCCGCCGCGGCGCTGCGGGCCGCGCGCCCGGAGGCGCGCATCGAGTGGGTCGTGGAGTCGAAGTGGGCGCCGCTGTTGCAGGGAAACCCGGACCTGGACAAAGTTGTTTTGCTCGACCGCGCGAAGCGGAGCGGCTACTGGGTGTGCGCGGCATTTCTCCGCGGGGCGCGATACCAGTGCGCCATTGATTTTCAGGGACTCTACAAGTCGGCGTGCCTGGCCTGGCTCGCGCAAATACCCAAACGCATCGGTTTCAGTTTCACCTCGGCGCGAGAAGCCGGAGCGGCACTGTTTTACACGCAACGGTACCCGGCCACCGGAGGCCACGTGGTGGAACAAAACCTGGCCCTGGCCGCGAGACTCCTACACGCACGTGCCTCACTTGCGCCGGTGGCTTGCAAGCTGGCGATACCGCCGCCAGCGGCCAGCCGGATTGAGGAACAATTGCGACATTCTCGGCTGGAGGATTTTTACTTGCTGAGCCCCGGCGGCGGATGGAGGTCGAAATGCTGGCCGGCGGAGCGCTACGGGCAACTGCACCGCCTGCTGGCAGAGAAATATGGATGGCGCGGGATGATCAGCTTCGGCCCCGGCGAGCGCGAGCTGGCGGAGACGGTGTTGACCGCTTCCGGTGAGCCAGCGCCGGTGATTCTGCCGATGGATTTGCCGGAGCTGATGGCCGCGATGCGCCGCGCGAAGTTCGTCGTTGCTGCGGACACTGGCCCGTTGCACCTGGCTGCGGCGCTGGGCACGCCGGTAGTCGGGCTATATGGGCCGACAGATCCCGCGCGCAACGGGCCGTATGGCGCCGCCGAAAGCGTGGTGGACCGCGCGCGACCTGAAGAGCGGACGTACCGGCGGGGCAGGGAATTCGCTCCGGCGATGCTGCGCATCAGCGTGGACGACGTGGTGGCAGGCATCGAACGGCGGCTGGGGATGCGATGAGCGCGCCGGGCGAGTGGTGGATGCGCTGGCGCGTACGGCTGGGGTATCCCGTCGCGCTGCTGACGTTGTGGCTCGCACAACCGACGTCTGCAACGCTGGCGGTCGGGGCTATCTGGGCCACAGTGGGTCTCATCATCCGCGCCAAAGCCGCGGGACATCTGCGCAAGCACGAACAACTGGCGACCACGGGGCCGTATGCGCGGACACGGAACCCGCTCTACTACGGAAGCGCATTCGTGGCCTTCGGGTTCCTGGTGGCGGCGAATTCCTGGGTCGCGGCCATTGTGGGTGCGGTTTACTTCGGAATTTTCTATCGCGCGGTGATGAAGCGGGAAGCGGAAGAGCTGCGGGCGCGATACGGCACGGCCTACGAGGAGTATGCGGCGCGGGTGCCGCTGTTCCTTCCGCGGATGCCGGCCTGGGCGGAAATGCTCGCGCGCCGGTATGAAGAATTTTCCTGGGAACAGTATCGCCGCAACCGGGAGTATCAGGCCGCGCTCGGGGCCGTGCTGGCGCTCGGGATTCTCGCGGCGAAGATGTGGTTTCAAAGCTAGTTGGGAAGGGCGAGCTTCAGCTCGACCCCGGATCAAGAATGGCTCTCCCGTGGCGCTGCGCTCTCGGTCACAGCGGGCCAGCTAAAGCTGGCCCCTACGGAGTCGGAAGCTAGTCGCGCGGGAAGGAGACCACGATCGAGCGGCCGTCGGTGGTGACGCGGATGGCTCCATTGCGGTCTGTGCGCAGGATGCGGACAGCTCTGTTCTCAAGGCGGGCCAAAACGTCCGGGTGGGGATGGCCGAAGGGATTGCTGTCCGCGACGCTGACCGCTGCAACGGCCGGGGCCACGGCGGCAAGGAAGCCGGGCGACGTGGACGATTTGCTGCCGTGATGCGGGATCTTCAGGAATTGCGCGCCCAGCGGCTCCGCGAAGGCTACCAGTTTTTCCTCGACCGGGCCCTCGATATCGCCCGGCAAAAGAAAGCGAAATCCGCCAAACGAAAGTCGAACTACTAGTGAATCATTATTGGAAGGTTCGGCGGCTGAAGAATTCGATTCCGGCCAGAGAAACTCGCCCACCATCCCGCCCCAGGCGAACCGTTCGCCGCGCCGCTGGTAAACCACATTCGTGCCTCGTGCCGAGGCGCGGGCCAGCAGTTCGCGAAAGGCCGGGGTGTCCAGCCCGCGGCTGATCCACACCTGGCCGACACGGAAATTATCGAGCACGCTGTAGATGCCGTCCATATGGTCCAGGTGGGCGTGGGTGAGCAGGACTATGTCAATTCGCTTCAGGCCGAGATGCCAGAGAAACGGCGAAACGACCTGCTCGCCGATGTCGATGCCGCGGCGGAATCCGCGCCCCAGGGTGCCTGGGAATTGTCCGCCGGCATCAATCAGCATCGTGCGCCCGTCGGGCGCGGCGAGGAACAGGGCGTCGCCTTGGCCGACGTCGAGCACGGTGAGGGAAAGTTTTCCCGGGTCCGTCGCCGGCGCAAGCGGGAAAGTGGCCACCGCCCAGACCAGCACCGCGAGAAGGGCACAGAGACCCAGCCGCCACGCGCGCCGCAGATGCAGCCGCGCGGCGATGGAGAGCGACACGACAGCGGCAAAGAAACCCACCAGCAGCCAGGGCGGCGGAGCCGGAATGCGGTAGGCCCCGGCCGGCCAGCGGCTGAACCAGTCCACGGTGGCCAGGAGCGCGGCCGTGCACAGGCGCAGAAGTTCAGCAAACAGAGCGCCCAGCGACGAGGACAGGAATTCGAACAGCAGGCTCAGAAACCCGAGCGGGACAATCACGCCGCTGAGCACCACGGCAGGGATATTCGCCAGCGGTCCCGAGAGGCTGATGCGGTGAAAATAGCCGGCCATCAGCGGCAGCATCACGATTTGGATCACCGTCGAGACCAAAAACACTTCCCACAACAGCAGGGCGGTCGCCAGGGGCGCGGTAACCAGGCGGCGCGGGAGTCCCGCGAGTTTCGCCGGCAGCCGCGACGCCAGCGCGGCGGTGGCAACGCGCAAATCCAGGCGGAGCTGCGCGGCGCGCGGGGGATGGACGGCATCGCGGGTCACGTCAGAGAGATGTGTCAACGCCCTGCGGTATGGCCCGCTGCTGCCTTCGACGGCGGGCAAGGCCAGCGCGCCGATGGTGGCAGCAGCCAGGAATGAAAGCTGGAAGCTGGGATCGAAGAGGGACGCAGGCGAGGCGAGAAGCAGCAGGATGCCAGCGACGGCCACGGAGTTGAGGAGGTCCACGCGCCGGAACAGCAGCCGCGCCAGCAGGACCAGCGCGGCCATCACCGCGGCGCGGGCCACCGGCGGGCTGTCTTCCACGATGGCCACGAAACCCCCGAGCACGAGGATGGTCAGAATCGTGCGCAGGCCCACAGGCAGGCGGAAGAGTCGCGCCACCCAATACACAAATGCCGCCAGGGCGACGAGATGCATCCCCGAAATGACCAGGACGTGATAGACGGCGGTGCGCTGGAAGGCGGTGGCAACGTCGTGGTCAATGAAGCTGTAGTCTCCCAGGAGCATCCCGCGGAGCACCGCGGCGATCTGCGGGGAGGCGGCAAACATAGAGTCGAGGCGGGCGAGCAAAGCGCCACGGATGCGCGCGGTGCGGTGCCGGAATTCCGGCCGCGGGCCGTCGAGTTTGCGGAGCAGTTCGACGCTGCGGAGGGAGGCGGTCAGATGGATGCCGTGGCGGGCGAGATAATTTCGGAAATCGAATGCTCCCGGGTTCTGAAAATTGCGAGGACGCCGGGCGCGGGCCAGGACTTCGACGCGTTCGCCGGCTCTGAGCGCAGGGAAGTTTTCGCTGCTGCCCTCCTCACGGTACCAGTTGACGCGCAGGCCGCCCTCGACGCGCACCGGCCGGCCGGCGAGCTCGACTTCCTCCAGTTCCAGCTCGGCGCGCGCGCCCCAGCCCAGAGGGACCGGGTTGCTGCGCAGGCGGCCGCGCCAGCGGAGCGGTGTATCGGCAGGAAAACTTTCTTTGGCCACGAGAAGGGTGACGTGGTCCGGCGGGATGGCCCGGCGCTCGAGCGACGCCGCTCCAGCTCCGAGTAGCGCCCAGCAGGCCAGAGCGGAGGTGAGCGCAAGCCGCAAATACCCGCGACGCACCAGCAGGACTGCTGCCAACCAGGAACCCGCCGAGACTCCCAGCCAAAACAGCGGAAGGGCATTGAGGTAGGTGCCCCCCACGATTCCCGCGCACAGGGCTGCGGCGACGAGGACGGCAGGGAGAATCATTGCGGAGCACTCTCGGCCGAGGGGCCCGCGCCGGGCTGGCGCCGTTCTAGCAGTAGGTAGGACTCGATGTGAAATGTTTGCGGGAAGACGTCGAAGAGATGGAGGTCGCGGATGGCGTAACCGGCGGCGGCCAGCACGGCGAGATCGCGGGCCAGCGTGGCAGGGTCACAGGACAGGTAGCCGATTTGGGCGGGCCCCAGGGCGGCCAGGCTGCGCAGCGCCTCGGGTGCAACGCCGGAGCGCGGCGGGTCGAGAAGGACAAAGTCGGGGCGGTCCGCGTGGCGCGCCAGGAATTGCTCGACGCCGGACTCGATGGCCGAAGCGGACGGAGTGCTCTGGAGATTTTCGGACAGATTGCGCGCCGCGGCAGGGTTGGACTCCACGGCAATCACTTTTTCGAACTGCCCGGCCAGCGGGACCGAAAATAGACCCACTCCCGCGAACAAATCGAGTGCCAGGCGGCCGGAAACGCCCCCCAGCACCGTGGCAATCAATTCGCCGAGAAGGTGGCGGTTCACCTGAAAAAACGAAAGGTGGCCAACGCGGAAGTCGAAATCCGCGGCGCGATAGCGAAGGAATCCGGGACCATCCAGCTCGAAACGGTCGCGGGGCACGTGGTGGAGAAGAAGGGACTCGATGGCCGGCTGCGCATCCCGCAGAACACGAGTGAGGCCTTCGGATGGTACAGCCTCCGCGAGTGAAACATTCAGCAGCAGGCGGTCGTCGCTGTGGTTCACAAATGCTTCGAACTCGCGGACGGCAGGCGAAAGCTGCCGCGCGGCGCACAGGCGGCGCAGGGCGGCCAGGGTTTCCTGAAGCAGGGGCGAGAGAATCGCGCATTGCTCGACGGGGCAGAGGGCGCTTGAGGAGGAGCGGAAATAGCCGATGGCTTCCTGTCCTCCGACGGGCCGTACCTTCCACTGC
>Ga0247727_10016311_pt1 | contig 12017 bp, 11 predicted proteins | sample WisWelCaveWW1625_FD_202498 | JGI IMG/M metagenome (GOLD analysis project Ga0247727, IMG submission 202498) | Biofilm microbial communities from Wishing Well Cave, Virginia, United States - WW16-25 | ecosystem: Environmental > Aquatic > Deep subsurface > Groundwater > Cave microbial mat | place...
ATATCATCATCAAAACAGGATACTTGCGCCTTCATCTGGCTGACATCTTTCTTAATCATGTCACATCGATCACTAAAGACGGCGTAATCATCCTTTGTCTGATTAATAAATATCCTTTTTTTAGCTTCAAAATACTCTTCGATATCTTTATGCCGATCAAGATGGTTTTGGCTGAAATTCAAAAATACGGAAATAAACGGTCTAAACCTTTTGAAGGAAAACGGAGTTAAACCCGCCATCTCATTTTTATTAGAATCGGGGCCGAGGACTGATTCTAACTGAAAAGAACTGATTTCAAGAACCACATAATCCTTACTACTTAAATCAAGACAATATCCGGAAAACGGATAACCCACATTCCCGCATAAACAGTTAGGATGTCCGGCTTCCTTTAAAATTTCATGAATGAGTGTCACAACCGTCGTTTTTCCATTGCTTCCTGTCACCGCGATGACTGGTATGGGACAAAACTGGAAAGCAAATTCGATTTCTCCCAAAACAGGAATATTTCTATTTTTTGCCCAACAGGCGGCCTCGCCATCAATAGGAACCCCCGGACTTAATATAACCAAATCGCTTTTTTCGATAAAACTTTGAGTATGCCCTCCAAACTCACATTCGATTCCTTTTTGTCCAAGCAAAGCGGCCATATCCGCGTCCTGCGCTCTCTCTGAAACCCGCGGTACAGCATGAATACGCAAAACCAGATCAACCAAAGCCAGCCCGCTACGCTTTGCCCCCAGAATTGTTATATTTTTTTCTAAAAATGGCGTTGTCATCATCGTATTTTTAATGTGGTTAAAGTTAATAAAGCCAGAATAATGGCAAGAATCCAAAACCGGATAATAATTTTTGATTCATTCCATCCTGATAATTGCAGATGATGATGAAACGGTGACATCTTAAACATCCTTTTGCCAAACATCCGAAACGAAAAAACTTGTAGTATAACCGAAAGGGCTTCGATCACAAAGACGCCCCCTAAGATCATCAACAGTAATTCTTGTTTAATCAATACAGCGATAACGCCAAGCGTCCCTCCCAGAGACAGTGACCCCACGTCCCCCATAAAGACAGATGCTGGATAGCAATTAAACCATAAAAATCCTAAACTGGCTCCGAAGATCGCCGCGCAGATAATGGTCAATTCGCCCCCCCCAGGAATATAAGGAAGGAATAGGTATTCACTAAACTTGGCATGTCCCACCAGATAGCTAAGTACAGCCAATGTCCCGCTGACAATCAAGACACAGCCGATGGCCAGACCATCCAATCCATCCGTTAAATTAACCGCATTCGATGTGCCAATAACGACTACCGCTACAAATGGAATATAACAAATACCCAATGGGATGATAAGCTCCTTGAAAAATGGAAAATGGATTTGTGGCTCTGTGATCGGATTAAAGAAAACATATGACCCCACAAAAGATCCAATCATGATTTGCCAAATCAGTTTTGTGCGTTTGGTTAATCCTCTCTTCTGTCCCCGGCGTGTTAGTTTGACATAGTCATCGATCCCTCCCAAAACAGCCAGCCATAGGCAGGTGACCGCCGTTAACAGAACATAATGATTTGACAAATCGGTCCACAAAAAGATAGAAATCAGAATGCTCCCTATAATAAACACACCCCCCATGGTTGGAGTCCCTTCCTTCGCGTTCTGAAACCGGTCAAGATCCGGACAATCCTCACGTTTGGCTATTTCTCGAATTTTAAAGCTCTTCAATTGACGGATGAAATACGGTCCCAGCAGAAGGCATAACAGAAAAGTCGTTATGGTGGCCATTCCAGCTCTGAAGGTAATATACCGGAATATATTTAACCCAAACAGAACCTCTCTAAATTCTGATAAGAAATAAAACATTATTTTATTTTTTCAAATCTTTTATGGGTAGAAAAAATTCTTTTCCAGGAAATCAACGATACGCTCCATCCGCATGGCCCGCGATCCCTTGACAAGAACAACGTCCCCGGATTGAGATATCCCTTTAAGCTTTTGACATAACCCGTTCATGGAAGCATGATGAACCGCGCGCATCTGATCATTATTTTTCCTGATGCTTTGGGTTATATATTCTGAATCACGACCGAACGTCATGACACATTGAATGGACGTCCGCGCGATCAACTCTCCAACCTGATGATGCAATCGTTTTGATTGTTTTCCCAACTCCAGCATATCTCCAAGAATCAGTATTTTCTTACCCCTGGCGGGCATCTGATTCATCGTTTCAACGGCGCTCATTAAAGATAACGGATTCGCGTTATATGTATCGTTGACGACGGTTAATGGCCCTATATTCTTAGTTTCAAATCGGGAGTTCCGGAACTTAAACTTTCTGATACGACTGGCCATTTGATCCAGGCTGACCTTAAAAAGAAAACCACACGAAATCGCCGCCAGTGAATTATATACATTGTGATAGGCAATACTTTTTAGATCAAATTTATTCTTGCGAATATAAAATTGGCTGTTGCCCCGGGATAAAATGCTGATATGATCCGCGCGGTAATCAGCCTTTTGATGAATGGCAAAAGTAATCTTCTTTTGATGATCCTTCTTTGTGTCAATCTTTCTCAGCCATTCATCATCATGATTGAAAATAACGTATCCGTTGGGGGACATATATCGGACCAATTGATACTTTTCTTTAAACACCCCTGACCTATCTTTAAGTTTCTGTAAATGGGAATCTCCGATATTAGTTAACACACTCACCGTTGGTTTCGCGATTTGGGCGAGCCGTTGGATGTCTCCAGGTTGATTGGTACCGAATTCCAAAACGGCCATATCATGCGATGGTTTAAGTTTCAACAATGTCAGCGGGACCCCAAACTGGTTATTTTCAGACCTGGCGTTTCTTAAAACCTTGAATTTAGCGCCTAAAATATCAGCCAAAATTTCTTTTGTCGTTGTCTTTCCGCAGCTGCCGGTAATGGCAATCACCGGGATAGAAAATCGATCTCGATAAAATGATGCCAGGTCTCCCAGGGCCCCAGTCGTATCTTTGACTCGAATCACTGGTACTTTTATTTCCTTCGATACGGGTTTCGACGCTACAATAACGTACGCTCCGCTTGTTATAGCCTGGCCTATGAATTGATGCCCATCAAATCGGTCTCCTTTGATCGCGAAAAAAATATCTCCTTTCTTAATTGTCCGTGAATCTATGGAAACCCCTTTTATTCTGCCAAGCCAATTCCCTTGAACCAAAGTGCCACCCGTTGCTTCCTTAATCTGCTCTAAACTCAACATAAGATGAATTGTTGTATAATCTGCCGTTCGTCAAAATGGATGGTCTTATCCTTAAAAATCTGATATGTTTCATGACCCTTGCCAGCGATCAAAACGACATCTCCCTTTCTAGCTAGGCTTAAGGACTTCTTGATCGCTTCTTCTCGTTCAACAATAACCTCATAATGGTCATTTTCAAATCCTTCAATAATATTATCAATAATCGTCTGTGGATCTTCATTCCTTGGATTATCGCTGGTGACAACCGAAAAATCAGCTAACCGGCTAGCCACAGCACCCATCATCGGTCTTTTTGTTCTGTCGCGATTTCCTCCACAACCAAATACCAAAATAATCTTTGCATCAACAGTTGACCGGATCGTGGTTAAAACATTTTCAAGGGCATCCTGAGTATGAGCATAATCGATAAAAATCGTATAATCCTGTCCGCACTCAACCCGCTGCAATCTCCCAGGGACACAAGACAAGTTTTCTATTCCTTTACGAATTTTATCCAGGCTTATTCCTTCTCCCAGACAGGCCGTGGCTGCCGCCAAAATATTGTACACATTAAATTGACCCACTAATTTTGTTCGAATATTGACCTGCCCTTCATCAGCCACCAGCTTAAATTCCGTCGCTGATATACCGATCTTAACATCCACTGCCTTCACATCAGCATTATTATGGATGCCGTATGTTCGTATCTTCGATTTTGTTTTGGAAAATAATCTTCTTCCAAAAATATCATCGATGTTAATCACGGCCAACGCGTCCGAAGAAAGACGAGTGAAAAAAGACGCTTTCGCGGAAAAATAATTTTCCTGGGTCCCATGGTAATCAAGATGATCACTTGTCAAATTGGTAAACACAGCTGCTTTAAAATCGATCAAATCAATTCTTCCTTGATCCAAGGCATGAGATGACACCTCCATCAAGCAATATTCCACCCCTTCATCAACCAATTCGCGAAAGAGCATCTGATTATCCAAAAAACCAGGCGTCGTGTTCTTAGAAGGCAAGACACGTTCCCCTATCCGATAATTGACCGTGCCAATAACCCCGCAGCTATGTTCTGATTCATGCAGAATAGCCTCCATCAAATAAACAGTGGTTGTCTTGCCATTAGTGCCCGTCACTCCTATCGTTTTGATCTGGCTGGAAGGATGATCATAAAAACGCTTCGCTAGATCCCTCAAGAATTGAAATGTATCACCGACTTTCAAAATAACGACACCTTCTTTGGACCGAAAATTTCTTTTCTCCTGGTCTGTAACAATCACCCTTGCCCCCTGATCAATAGCCTTCTCGATAAAATCTGCCCCATCATATACACTTCCCTTTTGGGTGATAAAAAGGCTCCCTTTCTTTACTTGACGAGAATCACAGCAGATCGATGATATTTCTAAATCCCGGCAATGGGTGTCTATATCACCTTCATAAATATTTTGTAAAAGATTTTCTAAGCGCATACCTATCACTTCTGATGATGGACCACTTTGATCGATTCAATGCTCTTTAAATATTTTAATGAATTTTCAACAACTTCCTTAAAGACCGGGGCGGAAACTGTCCCGCCGAAATATTGCGGATGAGGTTCATCGAAGACAACAATAGCTGCCAATCGAGGATTGTCCAAAGGAGCAAAACCGATAAAAGTGGCATAAAATCTACTGTGGGAATATGTCCCATTTTCGATCTTTTGGGCGGTCCCCGTCTTCCCAGCCACCCTCATTCCTTCAATAGAAGCTTTTTTCCCTGTTCCGTTTTCAACGACACCTGCCAGAATATCTTTGACCCGACTTGCCGTATCAGAACTGATCACTCTGTCCACAACTGAAGGACCAAAGGACTTAATAATTTGACCCTTCTTATCTTTAATATATTTAACTATATAAGGACGCATATAATATCCTTCATTGGCTACGGCGGCAATGGCGCACACATTCTGCAACGGTGTTGACGTCACTTCATGCCCAATAGGAATAGCCCCAATAGAAGTCTTAGACCATTGAGAAGGATGCCTTAAAAATCCACTTACCTCTCCTTTAAGGTCAATTTGTGTTCTCTCTCCAAAACGGAACCGTTTGGCGTATTTATAAATTATATCTGCGCCCAACTTCTCTGCGATTTTTGTAACTCCAATATTGCTGGAAACCTCAAATACCTCTCTGAACGACAGTGTTCCATGGGGATGGTGGTCATGAAGTATATGATTGGCTACCCGATATTCTCCATTCTCACAGAAAATCTTATCATCCTCAACAAAAGTCTGCTCCTCTAATGCCGCTGAAGCGGCAACAATTTTAAAAACAGAACCTGGTTCGTAAACAAAACTAACCGCCCGATTTGTCCGGTTCGCCGCATGACTATTTCCGGCATCCTCCAAATTATAAGTAGGATAATTGGCAAGAGCTAAAATTTCCCCTGTCTTTATATCAAGAACAATAATGCTCCCTGCCTTCGCGTTATTCTTTTCTATGGCCTTGAATAAAGCCCTTTCGGTAATGTATTGGACTGTTTCATCAATGGTTAACACAATATCAAACCCATCTTGGGGGGGGATATAAACTTGTTCAATCATTAACTCTCTTTGCCGCGCGTCTCGGAGAATCTGCATTTTTCCTGGCTTTCCCTTCAATTCCTTATTATAAAACAACTCCATTCCTTCTATACCCTCATTATCCAGGTCAGCAAAACCGATCACATGAGCAGAAAGGCTGCCATTGGGATAGAACCTTTTGCTTTCTTTTCTAAAATCAAGGCCCCGAATATTCAAATCTTTAATTTTCTTGGCGGTATCGGCGGGTAACTTTCTTTTAAGCCAAACGAAATATTTATCTTTACTGAGACGTTGTTTAACGAATTGATTCTCAACTCCCAATAATGAAGGCAGTAAAGCCACCGCCCTTTGCTTATCTTTCAAAGACATAATCTTGGGATTGGCAAATAAAGAATGAACTGGGACATTAAAAGCCAATGGTCTCAGGTTACGATCAAAGATACTTCCACGAACTGGCTCTAATTCAATAACATGGTTATGTTGTTTTTCTGCTAATTCGGCCAGATGGTTTGATTTAAAAACCTGAATGAGGCTTAACTTAACAATGAAAATAAGAAGACAGCCAATAAGAGTCAAAAAAGTGACAATAAATCTTAAAGCATGCTTTTGGGTTTGCACGTTCGATTCGGGTCAATTTGTAAATGTTGAATGATAGTTTTTCTATTCTTGCCCTTTGGCTTCAGCTTTAGCGCCAAAAGACAAAAGACTTAATAATGGATGAGGTTTCTGAATTTCTTTTTGCGAAACGGGAACAAATCCATCAACGGCTAATTCATTAGGCATAGAAAGCTGCATAATATTAACTGGATCAGCGAACTTCATGTCTGAATTGTCAGCCAGCATCTTATATCCTAAATGATTGGCTGATCTTAAAGTCAAAACAGTATAGGTAATATTTCCGTTTTCTTCACTTAGTTTGCGAATCAGCTTTTGTTTATTGTTTCCCTGATAAGCGAGATCTATAATCTCCATCTGCATATGAATATAGACCAAAGCTAAGACCGTTATGCTAAGAATAAATTTTAATAGTTTTGAAAGTTTCATCCTTTTATCCGTTCGGCAACCCTTAATCTAGCGCTACGCGCTCTGGGATTTTCCTGTACCTCTTCTTCAGAAGGGCGCAGGGGTTTTTTAAAAACAATATTTAAATCTTTCGACTTTGCATAATGACGAAATCTGTTCTTAACGATTTTGTCCTCCAGTGAGTGAAATGAGATCACGATAATCCTTCCTCCCACCTTCATTATTTGAACACATTTATCTAAAACTATCTCGATGGCTTCTAATTCTTTATTAACGGCAATCCTAAAGGCCTGAAAAGTTCTCGTTGCCGGATGTATGCGCTCACGACTCCTTTTCATATGAGGCATAGATTTTATTACTAGCTCTGTCAATTCTTGTGTTGTCTCAAGCGGCTTGTAAGAACGTTGTTTAACGATATTCCTGGCGATTCTCTGATGACATCTCTCCTGACCATATTCTTTTAAAAGCGTAGAAATTTCTTTTTCTGAAAGAGAATTGATTAAATCAAAAGCCGAAACATCCTTACCTTGGTTCATTCGCATGTCTAACGGACCTTCATTCCGTAAACTAAATCCTCTTTGTGGATTATCGAGCTGAAAACTGGATATTCCTAAATCCAATACTACTCCATCCACTTGGGCTACCTTCATCTCTTTTAAAACAACATCAATATTTCTAAAATCTTCATGAACAAAGATACATTGGTCTTTATATTTACACAGATTATTCTCTGCTACGGCCAACGATTCTTTGTCTCGATCTATACCAATAACACGCCCTTTAAAATCTGTTCGGTTCAATATGGTTGACGCATGCCCTCCCAGTCCCAATGTGGCATCTACATATACTCCATCGGATTGAACCCGTAAGTACTCTATAACCTCTTTGACCATTACTGGGACATGTTGCACGATCATCACCATCTTCTTTATTCTGTTTTTGGAAATCTACCGAATCACTATACATTTAACAAATTCTCGGCAATATGTTCGAAAGATCCACTTGAGTTTGAATAAAATGTTTCCCAGCATTTTTTATCCCAAATTTCAATTCGATTGGAAATTCCTATAATAACCGTCTCCCGTTTGACATTGGCATAATCTTTAAGATATGTCGGAATAATAAATCGCCCCTGTTTATCTGGTAAAACATCCGTTGCTCCAGCAAAAAACATCCGATTAAAACTTCTTGATTCTTGTTTGGTAAATGGCATGATTTTAAATTTCTGTTCTTGAAGACGCCATTCCTCTTCACTAAACATAAAAATACATTTATCGAGTCCACGCGTTAGAAAAAAACGCTCAATACTACATTCATGGCATACTTCTCTAAATCTTGCCGGTAGAATAAGCCGCCCCTTTCGATCAATATTATGCTTATATTCTCCATAAAACATGCATGAATTCCTATATAATCCACTTTACTCCACTTTCCTCCACCTTGTGATTAATTCTACAAATATCTCTATTTGAAGTCAACACTAAATTTATAAAACTTTAAAATTTTTTCCTAAATACAACATAATGTATGTAATCTGAAAATATAGCACGATATATGGGGTAAATTTTATGATGATTTTGCACACATAAATGGGGTATCCTCCCCCAAAGCTATAAATAAAAAAACTACTGGATAGAATTTACAGTAGTTAAAATTAAAAAAAATCTAGACTTTTGCTAAGAGTATTTCTTTAGCGTTAACTTCATCTTTTTGCAATTGTACGATTAATTTTTCCTTTGTATTAAATATCTTCTCATCTCGAATTCTCCGAATAAACTCAATAATAATTTCTTTACCATAAATCTCTCGATGAAAATGAAAAACATGCACTTCAACATTAACTGGACAGTCCGACATATTAAACGACGGTCGACATCCAACATTAGCCATTCCATAATAACTTCTATCATCGATAATGACATTAACTGCATAGACTCCTAATGGCGGGAGGATTTCTCCATCCGGAAGGATATTTGCCGTTGGGAAACCTAACTCTTTTCCACGATTTTCTCCTCGAACAACTATCCCCATTATTGAGACATTTCGACCTAACAAAGCTCCCGCATGTTTCAGTCTCCCTGAGGCGATAAGTTCCCTAATACGTGTACTACTTATTTTTCCAACACCACTCTTGATTTGAGATACAACATGAACCTTAAACCCAAATTTTTTACCGATCTGCTCAAATAACTCCACTGACCCTGTTCTATTTTGACCAAATCGAAAATCATCACCGACAAAAACTTCCACAGGACGAATATATCTCATTAAATAATTTTCTATAAACCTTTGGGGAGAAAGTTGAGCAAAACGTTTAGTAAAACGACTTACAATACAACCAGTCACACCCAAACCTGCTATTAATTTAATACGGTAAGGTAATGAAACAATATATGGCATATAAATCTCAGGCCGTAAAATGCGAATCGGATGGGGGAAAAAAGTCATAACATAACCTTTTCCATTTAAAATATTGGCTCTAGCTACAGCCGTTTTAATCAATTTCTGATGTCCAAGATGCAGACCATCAAAAACGCCTATAGCCAATACAGTATTCTTTAAAATTCTTTTAACATTGCCAATTCCGTATATGACCTTCATTAATATCCTCAAGATTCACAGATTCTTCAATATTAAACATTCCTACTTTTGTTCTTTCGATCTGAGAGATACATGCGCCACATCCTAATACGTTTCCAACATCCGCTGCTAATTGCCGGACATATGTTCCTTTAGAACATTCCAAATAGAATTGAACTTCAGGATTATTGAATCTCTCAATCTCCAAAGAGGTGACCTGAACTCGCCTTGGTTTACGTTCCACTTCAATCCCCTGCCTGGCCAGTTCATAAAGTTTTTTTCCTTTAAATTTTATAGCGGAAACCATCGGTGGAACTTGATCAATTTCTCCTCTAAAACCTTTAAACGCCCCTTCAACCTGCTCTTGTGTAATACCATCAAAGGCCATCTCTTTGATAACCTTACCTTGAGTATCGGCAGAATCCGTCACCTTACCTAAAATAAGCGTGGCACGGTAACCTTTATCAAACCCAACAAACTGTTCAAATAATTTAGTGGATTTCCCAAGAAGAATGACAAGAACACCTGTCGCCAAAGGATCCAATGTCCCGGCATGTCCAACACGCCTCATTTGAAATTTTCTACGAACTTTGAAAACAACATCATGAGATGTCATTCCTGACGGTTTATTAACAATCAATATTCCTTCCCTCATAGGACTTCCTTTATTTTTCTCAAAACCACATTCCGCGTTTTCTTAAAATTCTTACTAATAATACACCCACTGGCATTATGATGCCCCCCTCCATTAAAGCTCCGGGCGATTTCAGCAACATCAACTCGGCCAGCCGAACGAAAATTAACACGTGTCACGTTGGAAGCATCTTCTGTAAAAATAATGAATACTTCGGAATTCTTGATGGATCTCAAAAATTTAAAAATGGCATCACGCAAATCAAATCCCTCCGAAAACTTAGATAACACTTTATGTCGCAACTCAACACAGACAGCCTTTCCAGAAAACAATTCATCAAACTGGCTAGTCACCTTAGTAAACTCTTTAAAATCCTTCAAAGGGATCATCTCATATAATTGGCGATATAAATTAGCCGCGCTGAAATTATATTGCATGAGTTTAGCCGTAATTTCATGTGTTCTTGCAGAAGTATTTTCATATCTAAACGACCCAGTATCAGTCATAATCCCTGCATATAAATGAAACGCCAGATTATCCGTAAATTTACAGTTCATCTTTATAAATAACTCGAATAATACTTCGGATGTCGAGGAAGCCGCGGCGTCAACTAAATTCAGATGACCAAAAAAATCGTTGGTAATATGATGATCAATATTAATAAGTTTTCCTCCCTCCATGATAAGATTCCTAACCCTTCCAATTCGACTTAATTCCCCGCAATCAAGAATAATAGCGACATCATAAGACACTTTCAACCCCTCTCTAAACGTTTTGACCAGTTTGACTCCAGGTAAAAATCTTAATCTTTCCGGAACCGCTTCATTATTAACAATCAAAACTTTTTTACCAAGCGATTTCAAAAAAATGGCAAGCGCCAGCTCAGAACATAACGCATCCGGATCCAGATTGACATGGGAACTAATCAAAAACACGTTGTACGCCTTAATCGTCTGAATAATTCTTTTCATTTTCATCATGTAGCTCCTGCAAGGTTTCCTCTAATTTGGCTCCAAATTCTATTGAATGATCGTAATGAAACATCAACTCCGGTGTAAACCGAATCTTGACCCGCCGCCCTAGTTCACGTCGAATGAGTCCACGCGCGTTCTGCAGACCACTTAAAATATTATCAACCCTGTTTTGATCTCCCAGGGTGCTAAAATACACTCTGGCGGTCTGTAAATCCCGGCTAACGTCAACACGAGTTATCGAGACAAACTCAAACCGGGGATCTTGCAATTCTGATTGAAGAATTTGACTTATTTCCCTCTTTATCTGCTGATTTACTCTTTCTATTCGGCCCATAATCAATCGCCTCTTCCTTTATATGAAAGGATTAACCTTTTAGCCACGGCTAACTCCTCTTGTTTTGTTGTCATTTTATTATCAATTTTATAATAAAGCACTTCTTGTAAAATCACCCCGATCTTTCTCCCTAACTTATCATTCAAACGCTTAAGATCATCACCGTTGATCTCAAGTTTTACACCGGCCCATTCGTTAGTATACTGGTCGATCCGCTGACAAACCTTTGCCTGCCTACTTCTCACCCTCAAATATTTTAAACTCTGCTCCTTCAGAGGGTGTAACATTTTAAAAATCTGACTTGGCCTTAAGTTTCTTGACGACAGCTCTTCAATTTTTTTATTTATTTCGAAACTCTGCAAGACAATTTGGCGTTGCTCCTTATCCAACTGACACCTCACACTGATATCTTCAAGTCGCGACCGGCTACTATTTTCTGTTAAAGCCATAAAATAAATGAGCCAATATAAAGATTCATCATAGCCTGTCGTTTCTTTTCTCATCAGTGTAACGTTGCGATGAACCATTGACAATCGATACATGTCTACTTGGGGACCCAAAGAAAGAAATGGGAGCCCCCCCAAAGCCTTTAAACGTTTCAAACATGCCAAGGGATCTTCTTCGCATAACATTTTTTTGAATTCTGAAAAATATCTCGGTGGTTTAACCGT